>JFJP01039933.1_pt1 | contig 12258 bp, 14 predicted proteins | sample 431651 | NCBI WGS metagenome assembly JFJP01 (sample SAMN02602958, study PRJNA72255) | Microbial mat metagenome, whole genome shotgun sequencing project. | biome: fresh water; feature: sink hole; material: water; isolation source: purple microbial (photo- and chemosynthetic) mats found in... | reverse complement strand
ATTATGCATGTCTTTTATATATTCTATATCCTGTATAGATAATTTATCTAATATTTCAAAAGATTTTTGTATATTCTCATTTATTGATCTTAGATGTTTATGCTGTATTGTATCTACTTTATTTGGTATAATATATTTATTTTGATATTCTGGATAAGATGATTCTATTTTTTGTAAATACATAAATATTATTAAAGATAAATTTATAATTAGTATTAAAATAGGTAAAATAATTTTCCATGATAATGGCATATTTAATAGTATTAAGACCATAATCATAAAAGATAAAACTGAAAAATGAGTTATATGATTACGATGATTATAGTATTGCTGATAATCATTACTATAACAACTAACATATAATCGAAACATTCATTATTATAAATATGAAAAGTTAATTATTAATTTCTAGAGTAGATAAAAACTTTTGTATTTTGCTTGTATTTGTATATAAGGCAGATACAAATAAAAATTTAATTTTTAGTTTTTTAAAATAATTACCAATTAATTTCATGTTTTTATTTTTCATTTTATCTATTTTATTTAATAAAACTACTTTTTTTATATTAATATGCTTAATTTCATTACATAATATTTTAAATTTCTCTATAGGATTATCAGTAATATCTAAAACCATTGCAACTGTTTTACATCTTTCTATATGAGATAGAAACTTATTACCTAAACCCTTACCTTCAGATGCTCCTTCAATAATACCAGGTAAATCTACAATAATTAAGTTATTATATGCTCCTAAATGAGGAAATAAAGTCGTAAAAGCATAATCTCCTATCTTAGATTTAGAATTAGTAATTTTATTAATAATAGATGATTTGCCTGCATTTGGCATACCTATTAAACCTATATCACCTATGACCTTTAAATTTAAATATATATCAGTATAGTTTTTAATTTCTGGTGAAATAGTTCTATAATGATCCATTTTATTACCTGCATATGCATTACCTATCCCACCTTTACCTCCATTTAAAATTAGTATTTTTTGATCATCTAATATATCATATATACAGTTTTGATTATTATAATTAAAACTTACTTGAGTGCCATAAGGAAAATATAAAATAAGATCTTTACCAGTTCTGCCATTTTTCTTACTTGTATTACCATTTACACCTGCATCTGCTTCATAATGTGTTTTCATATGATATTTAGTTAATGTATTCATATGAGCATTACCACAAATATATATATCTCCACCTTTACCTCCATTACCACCTTCTCTACGATGAGGAGGAGCTGGATTAAATGCCACACCTCCTCTACCTCCATTACCTGCTTTAACTTTTATATGAGCTGTATCAATCATTTCTTCCTCTTAAAGTATACAACAAATAAAATAATACTTAATAAAATACAGAATATACAAAACATAGATGCATATTGTAATGAATATAATGATTTAATTTTATATACTAATAGAGCATTAATAAAGATTGCTACACCGCTTATAGCATGAAAGAAACCAAAAGATGTGCCTCTTAGAGATTCAGATGGTATAGCTTCTGCTAACATATTACTTAATAAGACTTCAGAGCTTGAATAAAAACTACCTAAAGATAAAATTGAAACTAAAAATAATAATTTACTTTTACTAAAAATAATAATACAATGAGTAAAAAATAATGATAATACTGTAGATATAGATAATATTAATTTACCTTTTTTTGCAAAAAAGTTATAAAATACTGAGAATAATAAAATAGATACATATAATAATGTAAAAAATAATATTGTTGATATACTTGAGTATCCTAGATGTTCTCCATGTGTTAATAAAATTGTATCATTCATTCTACTTAGAGATACTAGTCCATTAATACCAATAACAATAAATAATTCAGTTAATTTATGTCTATTTTTTATTATTTCTTGTGTGATATTGCTTTGTATTGCTAAATATGTAAAATAAGAGAATAAAATACTTACTAGCAAACTTATAATTATTTTACCAATAATAAAATAGAAAAACAATGTGAATATACTTAGTAAAAATAAGTTTTTAAAAATACACCATTTATTTCTAAAAATTATGAATAAGAATGTAATACTATGAATAATTGCACCAATATATGTATTAAATATATAGATAGGAGTTACTATTAATAGTGCTAAAATCTCATAAATCGGTATTTTTATCTCAGTATTTGCTTTTTTTGTAAATGGTACATTTTTTACATATTTCAATAATATAATATTTGCTAATATTACAGGTACAATTGACATAGCATAAATAGATTTCATACCTAGATAATTATATTTAATTACAAAAAAACAAAATATACCTGCTGCAATAGATCCAAATGAGGCAATAGCTTTTCGAATACCAAATCCATAATTTTTAGATTGTTGAGCTGTATCTACCATTAATGCATCACGAGCACTATCTCTAAAAGCATTAAAAGCACGATCTGCACACTGAGTGAATACATATACATAAAATAAAAATGATAAAGAAAAGGTATCTCTAAATGTTGTTAGAAAAAACAAGCATTTTAATACTATCATTGATCCATATCCAATTATTAGAAATAACTTTCTATTCTGAAATGTATCACTTAAATATCCACCAAATATTTTAATCATATGAGGAGCAGATTCAGATAAATTTCTAATTAGTAAATGACCGTCTTCTGTTAATAATGAACCAACTAAAAAAACATTACCTGTAAAATGAATAAAACTTGCCCCAAACTGCATTGCTAAACCAACAAATGCTAGAGCATATATATTTTTATATATATTTTTCATACTATATCAATTGTATTATTTTTTAAACTTATTTCATATTAAAACAATATATCAAATTTTATAATGGGCGAGAAACGGGATTCGAACCCGCGGCCTTTGGCGCCACAAACCAATGCTCTAACCAGCTGAGCTATTCCCGCCATATATTTATTATATCATAAAAGTTATATAATTTTATAAATTATACATATATTTTTTCATCACAATTTATTTTATAGAGAAACTTCTGCTGAGATTTAGCATATTGTCGAGTTGTTATCATAACTTGCTCTTTAGCTTTTTCTAATGACATTTCACTATTAATATATTGCCAAACACTATCATATCCTATTATTGATTTAAATTCCTTAATATATCCAACACTTATGCACTCATTTATAATATCATTCCAATAAGCATCAAGTCGCATTCTCATTTTTTTCTCGTGATCAAAGATATCTTTATAAAATTTACCAATTACATATGCTTTAATTTGAAATTTATTACTATAATCTTGATACATGCATTTATATTCTTGCCAGAAACATATATGATTTTGTAATCTTTTTTTATCCATTGGAAATATTTCTATTTTATGTTTTAGATGCTCTAAATAGTACTCATAAGGATTATCTAATTTATTGTACCAATCTATTGTTTCTGATGAAATATGGCACATAGGTAATCCATTTAATAAACATCTTGCATAAAAAATACTACCTCCAACAATACTATAAGAAGTATTTTGCGGAAGTTTATTATATTCATTTATCCATTTACCAACAGACCATGATTCATGTTCTTCCAAATAATTAAATAAATAGTGTGGTTTAATTTCTTTTTCCTCTGTAGATGGTGATCCAGTTAATATTAAACATTTTTTCCAGATTTGTCTGCTATCTAGATTAATAATAGCTGCACTATCTGTATCAAGAGATGTTGCAGTTTTTCCTGTGCCAGTAGCACCTAAAATTAGTATGCGATTAGACATTTTAATATCTCATTTTTCACTAATGCATATAAATTATAATTACATACTAAAGTATATGTATCGAAAGATTGTATAATAATTTCACCTTCTTTTAGATCTCTTTCAATAAAATAAAGTTTATATTTATAATCAACTATTTTAGGTTTATAGTTTTTTTTATGTTCTAATAACATTTTATATACTTCATCATCTGTTTTATATGAATTACATATATTAACTATCATATTTTATCATATAATAAATCATGCGTGTAACTGTATCAAAAAGCGCAATTCTTTACAATTTAATTGCATTAAAAAAGTATGGATTATTTCACTTAGCATTAAAATCAAATGCTTATGGTATAGGTATTTCTAATATCTTACCTCTTATAGACTGTGACACAATTTTTGTAAGAGATTATTCAGAAGCTTTAAAAGTTCGTAAATTAGATTCAAAGACTAAAATTATTACTCTAGTTGGTTATGAATATATAGAATATGAAAATAATATTATGCCAGCTGTAATTAATCTAAATCAATATCAAGAAGTAAAAAAAAATAAAATAGAGTACTGGATACATTTTGATATAGGTATGAATAGAACAGGTATTAAAGATCAGATATATAATGATAATGATGCAAATGGTGTATTAGCTCATTTTAGTATATCTAATTTACTTAAAATAGATTATCAAAAAGGTATACAAGTATTAACACAAGAATATCTAAAAATTAAAGATATTTTTAGTAATTTTAACTGTATTAAATCTCTAGCCAAAACATCAGTATTAAAATATTTACCAGAAGAATATTTTAAAAATAACTATTATAATAGAGTTGGTATGGGTATATATAATTTTCAAGTTAATGCAATTACAATAACAGCAAATATTATAGATATTAAGTTTGTAAGACAAAACGATTATATAAGTTATGATTTAAGTTATATTGCATCTAAAGACATGAAAATTGCAATTGTTAATTGTGGATATGCTCATGGTTTTAACATGAATACAGTATCTATTAATAATCATATTTGTAATAGAGTAGGTATAGTATGTATGGAATTTAGTATGTTTGATATTACAGATATAGATGCTAAAATAGGTGATTTAATTTATATTTATGACTATCAACATATAGATTTATATAATATAGCTACAAATAATATAATTGAAATGATTAACTAAATCTTATATTTAATTCATAACTCATATTAATAGATAGAGAATTTCGTATACTTTTTTTTATTAAGTTTTTCAATATAGAAAATTTTCCTAGAATAATTGGTCGATATTTTTTATAAGTATGTAGTTCTTGTTTAATTGTTGAATGTTCAATTATTGTATTTAAACTCATATTATAAGGAACCTCATTATCAAATAAACGAAAACATATTTCTTTAGCTCTATCATTTATCTGATCATAAATAGCAGATGCTGTATTAATAATATTCGATGGTAACCACTCACCTTCTACTGCATATTTAATCATATTTTCTAATAATATTGGTATATTTTCTTTAGATGTAGATGATATATAAAAAATATCTTTAAAGATATCAGATAATATTGCTGTTTTTGGTAGTAATCTACCTTTATTTACTTTATCCATCTTATTAAAAATACCAAAAAAAGGTTTATTACAATATGATGCAAGTGTCATAAGTTGCATATTTACAGATTTTGTAGCATCAAAGAAAAATAAACATAAATCAACTGTATTTAAATATTCTTCTGCATATCTATTAAGATATATTAGTTGTTTTTTATCTGTAATACCAGGTGTATCAAAAAAGAACATTTGTGTATCTTGATATTCATATATAGCAATTACAGATCTTTGTGTTGAATGAGGAGATTTAGATACAATACAATATTTATAATTTAATAAAGCATTAACAAATGAAGATTTTCCTACATTTGGAGGGCCAATAATAGCTATTTTCATATTTTTTTTCATATATTAAATTGTACTGCTATTTTATATATAATAAAATACAAAAATCAATAAAAAGTTAAAAAAGTTAAAATATGGTAAAATATTAAGATGAATGAAATATCGATAATGCAAAATAATGATTCACAATCTATTAATTTAGATTTAAGTGAAGATATGCAGTCAAAGTTACAATCCTTTCTTACCTCATCAAACTTCGTATTATTAAATACAGAATTTGTCTTTTTATTATCATATTAATTTATTGTATTATAATTTTTATTGTTTAATATAAATTATGTTTATTTATTGCCAAGAAAATATAAAAGATAATAATAAATCTAATAATATTATTATAAAAAAAGAAATATTATCTCTAAAAAATATTCTACTGATTATGATGTGTATTATAATTTTTCTTGCATGTTTTCTAAATATTCTTGTGCCCCCAGCAATAATATTTGGATTTGCTGCAGGTTATTTATATAATAATTTAAATTAAGCTTTTGTTTTAGTGCATACTACATGCTTTCTTGTAAACTTGCAGTATTTACGTAAAGAAGTAAGCTCTGTAAGTGTTTTTTTTATACGATAATAATAAAGTCTTTTTCCTGCTTCACTCTGAAAAGCTACTACAGTTTTATCTTTTTTCTTTTTAGTTGCCATATTCGTATTATAATATATCTTATATCAGAATTATTTATTAATATATTTATAAATGAGTTGAGTAAAATGTTCTCCTCTTTCTTTATAGTTTTTATATAGATCGTAAGATGCTCCAACTGGAGCAAATAAAATAGTGCCAGTATTAAGAATCACAGACTGTACAAGTAAATCTAAACTATCAAAAACATATATCTTTAAATTATATAAAGTAAAAAAATCATAAAATTTTTGTTTATCTGGTCCAAAAAGAAATACTACTTTTATTTTATTTGTATTTAATAAATTAATATTCTGTAAGTTAATTTTTAATATACCCCCGCATATTAAATAGATATTTTCATGAGTATTAACTAGTGCTTGCAAAGCAATAATATTTGTACATTTAGAATCGTTTATAATTTTACGATTCATATCTTGAAAAACAAGCATATTTCGATATAAAGGAAACTTAAATGTAAACAAGGCATTATATGATTGCTCTATTGAAATATTATATTGAGCATTTAGAATTGATGCAGCTAAAATAAAGTTATATTTATTATGTTCTTCTAATATTAATATTTTATTTTGAAGATTATTATATTCATTTTCTAAGAATGGTAATTTATTATGCGATATATAAGAACATCCTGAACCTAAATGAGAATATTTTGATTCTTCATTTATAGCTTTATATTTTATTGCACAATATTCTTCTTTTGTTCTATGTATATCTAAATGATCAATATATAAGTTTGTAATTACTCCAATAGTAGGTATAATTTTATAACATCTAGAAAGTTGAAATGAAGAAACTTCTATAATATAATTTTTACTTTTTTTAAATAGATCAATACCCATATTACCACATAAGTGATGATCAATATTATAATAACTAAGTATATGAGATACTAAATATGCAGTTGTTGTTTTACCAGCAGTACCTGTAATAAGTATAAAATTTGCATCTAAATTATCCGCATATAACATATCAAGATCACTAATATATGGTAAATGAGCCCATTCCTTATATACCTTATTAACTCCTGGTGAAAGATATATACCATCACCATTCCAGTTAATTTTTTTTACATCTTCTAAATTATAAATATTATAAATCTCATTGTATATATTTTTGCTATTTAAATATTGAGAAAAACCTTTGCCAGAAATACCGGATCCAATAATAAAATACTTTTTCATTTAATATAATTATATCTTTAATTTTTGTATATTTACTTTACAAATACTTGAAGATGATTATATAAGTTATTAATAATATTTTGTGAATTTACTGAAATTTCATTTGAATAAATATTAATCAATAATTCTTTAGCTTTATTTGTAAGTTCTATTGATGGATCAGATGATAAACTTACCGATACATATTTTTGACTATCTAGATTTTTTAAAGAATAATGTATATGAAATAAAGAATAGTGATAATTTGCTATTAATGCATTAATTGTAGGATGAATATTATTTTTACTAATAAAATCATCAATACTACATAAAATTAATAAATCATCTGTATTTAAGCGAATATTAGCACTTACTAAAGCATCATGTATAGATTTTTGTAACTTACGAGATTGTGCTTGTATATTAGTAGCAATGTGTAGTATTGAGTTTTTTTGAGAGATCTTCATAGAATAATTAAATATATTTAAAGTTAAAAAAAAGTATATTTATTGGCTTTTTTACTTACAAGTTAAAATAATTTGATCTTCTTCTTCTTCAACATGCAAAACTTTTATCATAACATTTGTATCATTTGGTAATGGTATTACGAAAATATTATTTAATAATCTTTCTTTTATAGATAATAAAAAACGATATCTATACTTTTGATAATTATCTGCAAAAGTTAATTTACTTAGTTTATTATACATAATTTTCTCTATATATAAATCGAAAAATTGCTCAAATTCTTTTTCAAATAATGAGTATAAAGTTGATTTTATTTCAATATCTATTTTTATTATTTCTTTAAGTATTGCTAAGATTAAATTTGGTATTTGCGCCGCATTATCAAATATAAACTTATAAAAGTGAAAAAGTATAAGTGGCGTTGTTATTGATCTGCCTTTTGATAATATAAAAGCATTAAGATGTTCTTTAAATTGCTGATAAAAATTTGATATAACAGAAAAAATATTTTTATGATCAAAAAATGTTTGTATATCTTTTTGATTTAAAGGTACTTCATTATATGTATAATTATCATTCTCAAAAGAATGTGAATACACATAAATTTTTGCATTTAATAAACTTGTTACTTGAGATGCAACTGGTAATGTATAAGTATAATTACATTGAGAAAATAATTCTGTATATTTATTTGGATGACAAATAACTGGTCTAATACTTTGATACATTCTTTGTGCATGAGCTTGATATGTATTAAATGAAAACTTTTGCTTATTTGTTATAAATTCATCTATCATATTTTGTTTTTGTTTATATAAACTTTCTAACTCTACCTTTTGTTTAATTAAATCATTAGTATATTCTTGTTGTTTTATATAATCTATTTTTTTTAATATTTCTGCAAACTTTTCATTATCTTCAGATTCTAATAATAATAATTCCTTAAACTCCTCTAATATTGTAAATGGCACAAAAAACCAAGGATTATATTCTGTAAGAAAATCAACTAAATCCTGCCTAAAATCAAAAATAATAATAGGAGCATGATACTTCATTATTTGTTCATTTATTATCATTTGTTCACATACTAATTCAATTTTTGTTATATAACTTTGTTTTTTGTTATTAAATATAGTAGATTGATATATACCTCCATAAGAATCTACAAAATTTTTCATAAAATTAATTATTGTATTTGATGAATCTCTTTTATAGGTTATAGTTTCTTTAATAGCTCTAATTTTACAATAAATTTTAAATGAATTAATTTCTATAGATTGAAAATAACTTACTGATGTTTTTGGCAAAGTATATTTCATATATAATATAAATTGATTTTTATCTATATATTAATTTATTATAGGCTTTTAGCTAAAGCTGCTATACTTACTTCTGCTTGATAATCATGAGCATTATAAAAATTTTTAATTAACGAATAACATCTTAAAATAGTTGCTCCTGATGCAATTAAATCATCAATAATAATTAAATTTGGATAAAACTGAGGTTTATATAATTCTATAAAAGTAGCATTTTTATGTCTTTGGTCAAAATTCGCATATTGCTGAGATGTTGTTTTAGTTTTCTGAAAAATAAATGGATCATATTTATATTTATTAATTTTTGCTAGTTCATATGCTATTAGTTGGGCTTGATTATATGTTCTATTAAAGAGTTTACCTCGTGACGTTGGTACAAAAGTAACTGTATACATGTCATTTTTTGAACTATCTTTTATTTTTTTACCAATTTCATTAGCTATCCATTTTGCTATATGTATATTATCATAATATTTTATTTGCATAAGTATAGACGCAATAATCTGATTATAAAAATATGGTACAAAACACTGATAATCCTTATGTATACATATATTATGACATAGTACGCATTTTAAATCATTATACATTAGCTGATTTTTACATAAATCACATAAGCCATATTTATGTATTTCAGCTCCACAGATATAACAATCACCAAATAAAGATTCAAATATGTTCATGTATATATTGTTCTATATTTTCTATTTTAATAACTTGTTTTTCATTATTATATTCTATTTCTAAAGTTTGATTCGCCTCTTCTTTTTGTCCAACTATTATTATAACAGATGATTTAATACTTTCTTTTGCATCTTTTATTTTTTTACCTATTGTATCATTTTTAGTATTTACTTCGCATCTATATTGATCAAGTATATTTGCTATTTTATTTGCATAATTTATTGATTTTTCAGAAATAGGTAGAATTAGAAACTGTATAGGATTACAGAAAAAAGGAAATTTACCTTTTGTTATCTCAGTATATATACCTATAAATCTTTCAATAGATCCAAATATAGCTCTATGTATAATAACTGGTGTTTGTTCTATACCTTTATCATCCATATAACTTACATCTAATCTTTGTGCTAAAAAGTAGTCTATTTGTATTGTTCCACATGTCCACCATTTACTCATATTATCTTGTATTTGTATTTCAATTTTTGGTCCATAAAAAGCTCCATCTCCTTCTACTATGATATATGGTCTACCTTTCATTGCATCTATTAAAGCTTTTTCAGCTAAATTCCATTGTTCCTCTGTACCTATTCTTTGTTCAGGTCGAGTTGCTATTTTAATTCTTGTATTTGTTATATTTAATTCTTGATACACTTCTTCAGCAAGTATTAATAGTCCTTCAATTTCTGATTGTATTTGATTTTCAGTACAAAATATATGACCATCATCAATGGTAAAGCTTAATGTTCTTTTTAATCCTTGTACTCCTCCTTGATCTTCTTTTCTACATACATTACCAAATTCTGCTATACGATATGGTAACTCCTTATAACTTGGTTTATTCATATTAAATAACAGTGCATGTCCCGGACAATTCATCGGTTTTATTGCCATATCATCAAGTACAAACATATTTTCATAATATTTATCCCAGTGTCCTGTACATTTCCAAAGATCGTTTTTAAATACTATTGGTGTTTTACACTCCTGATATATATTTTTATACTTTTTTTGTATAAGTTCTATAAGTTTATTAAATATTATTAATCCTTTTTTTTGCCAAAATGCAAAACCTGGTGCCATATCCGAAAATGTAAATAGATTTAATTTCTTACCTAATTTACGATGATCATTTTGTTCTTTTTGCCGATATTCCTCTTCATATTTAGCTAATTTTTCTTCTGTGTCGAATGCAATAAATCTAATTTTTTGACATTTTTCATTTTTCCATATTTCTTCTGATACAGTAACAAGTTTAAAGCTTTTAGGTGTTATACCTGTACTTGTTAAATGAGGACCTTTACAAATATCAAAAAAGTCTCCCTGTTCATATACTGTTATAGTATCCTTTATGTCATTAATAATTTTTTGTTTCATTCTATCTATTATGTGCTTCTCTGATAATTCTGTATATTTTAAGTTAATATTTTCATCAATAATTTTATGCATTTCTTGTGTAATATTTGCAAAATCATAAGTTGATAATATTATACCAGATACTAAATAATATCCTCCATTTTCTGTTGCTGGCCCTATAGCAAAACTTACTTTATCTTTATATATTCTAAATAAAGCATGAGCTAAAATATGACATAAAGTATGTCTCATAATCATTAAACCTTCGTTTGAATCTATATAAATTGGATATCCTTCTTTTGCTTGAAATTTATCAAAAACTCTACCATTTATAAAATATCCTACTATTTCATCTGATAAGATATCAGTTTTATTCATGTTTTATATTAATACAAATTTTTCAAAATTTACAAAAAAATAATGATTCAATATAATAATTATTCTATGTTTTTTCTACTACAAGCATCACAAAGCTTCTCTACCGTAATTTCTCCAACAAAAAGCAATTCATCATCTTCTCAATCATCTAATAGTAATTCTTCCAATAATAATGATTTAAATAATAAACTTAAAAATCTAGAAGATAATCAAGGAGCATTAAACAAAAAAAGTCAAGAGTTAGATAGCAAGTTATCATCTACTCAAAGTCAAGTAGGTCAAATTCAACAACAAACCGAAACAAATACTTCTAATATTAATCAGTTAAATACCAAATTAAATCAAATATCTAATAATTCATCATCTAATCAATTAAATGATCTTAACACCAAAATTACTACTTTATCTTCTCAAATTCAACAAAATCAAACTCAAGTTCAATCTACTAATACTAAATTATCTACATTAGAAAATAAAGTAAACAGTCTTTCTAGTTCTAATAATTGCGATACTCCAAATTCTAATCAATTAAATGATCTTAACACCAAAATTACTACTTTATCTTCTAATG
>JFJP01031804.1_pt1 | contig 12258 bp, 11 predicted proteins | sample 431651 | NCBI WGS metagenome assembly JFJP01 (sample SAMN02602958, study PRJNA72255) | Microbial mat metagenome, whole genome shotgun sequencing project. | biome: fresh water; feature: sink hole; material: water; isolation source: purple microbial (photo- and chemosynthetic) mats found in... | reverse complement strand
CAGACTTCGATGTATCTATCGCCGTCTTCTTCGGGAGTACCTGGCGCACCACCCGGAATATGTTCGCCGTGATCGTAAAATATTTCCGTGCAGGGACCGCAAGGACCCGTATCACCCATAGACCAGAAATTGTCTTTCGCACCAATTTTAGAAAAACGGTTTTTATCGATACCAACATCTTCTAACCAGATTTGTTCGGCTTCAGCGTCTTCTTCAAACACCGTGACCCATAATTTTTCAGGCGGAATATCCAGTTCTTTAGTCAAAAAATCCCACGCGTAATGTATCGCGTCTTTTTTGAAATAATCGCCAAAACTGAAATTGCCCAGCATTTCAAAAAACGTGTGATGACGTGCGGTGTAACCAACATTTTCCAGATCGTTGTGCTTGCCACCCGCACGAACACAGCGTTGACTGGTCGCGGCTTTGGTAAAATCACGTTGTTCACGCCCTAAAAATACATCTTTAAACTGCACCATGCCCGCATTAGTAAATAATAGCGTGGGATCATTGGCAGGAATCAGTGAACTGGAAGCCTCTACCGCGTGTCCGCGTTGGCGAAAGAACTCTAAAAATGCGGAGCGTAATTCCGCGCTAGTCATTTTTTTCATGGTAGTCATGTTTGTAAGGTCAATTAAACTTGAAGCATTCAGGGTGCGATAGGCTATTGTAACTGTGTTTCATGGCACATTATAAATGATTTAGCCAGTAAGCCGTATGAAGAGTGTGGTGCGGCACTTTTGCGACAAACGCACCAGGGCTGTTTTAGAGGAGTTAAAAATAAGTCACCATGAGAGACTGTCCTAAGCAGTGTCTATATTAATTCATCGTTTTCTAACAACGTTTGTTCCGCTATGGACTGGATTTCCTGACCGATACCTTACTACATGGCATTCAGAAAACACAGAACGTTTTTTTGTTGTTGCTGCTGTTCTTATGTCCGCCTGATATGATTGATATGTATGATCCAAAATCCAGGCTTGTTGTTTTGATTACCTGATTTTTGAAGTTATAAACGTTTTGTCGTGTACAGTGGGGACGGCGATAAACTTGTCAGTTTTTTAGCAGGTGATTTATCTTTTTCTGAAATAATTGGTACTGCTAAATAATTAACTTGTAGATAATACCTAGCAAGCCCAGTAGATAAGATACGCTGTGCGTACTTTTTGTTTAACGGTATGCACGGCATACCCTACAAGATTCATTCACACAGGAAAGCACAATGAAATTCGTTGACCCAACCACCGACATTGCTTTTAAAAAAATATTCGGTAATGAAGCACATAAAAATATTTTAATTGAATTCCTCAATGAAACTTTAAACCTTGAATATCGTATTATCGAAATTCAGTTATTAAATCCGTATCAAGCTCCAAAATTAGAAGGTTTAAAAGAAACTACCTTGGATATAAAAGCTAAAGACCAACACGGTAATGAATTTATTGTGGAAATGCAGGTGGAGAAAGAAACGGGATTTTATAAACGCGCTATTTATTACAGCAGTAAAGCCTATAGCCAACAGCTTGATAAAGCTGAAAAATATCATTTATTAAAACCTGTGATTTTCTTGGGCATTTTAGATTTTAATGTGTTTGACCACGACAATTATTTTTCGCGGCATTTAATTTTAAATCTGGAAAATCAGCAACAAAATTTAAAAGATTTGGAATTTAATTTTATTGAATTGCCTAAATTCACTAAACAGGAACATGAATTAACGTCTATCAGTGACAAATGGGTTTATTTTATTAAAAATGCCAGTAATTTAGACCATATTCCTGATAATGCGGATACCGATGCTTTAAAACAGGCTTATCAAATTGCTCAGCAACATCAATGGACACGCAATGAACTGGATATTTATGAATATCAGGGTTTGCAAATTGGCAAGATAAAAGGTGCGATTGATACGGCTCGCTCAGAAGGTGAATATGAAAAATCCAGGCAAATTGCTATTAAAGCGTATCAGGAGGGGATGTCGCTGGAATTGATTGCTAAAATCACCGATTTATCGATTCATGATTTACAAGCGATTTGTAAGTCGGGGATGCCTGTTTGAGCGAGAGCGAAAACAGGCGTTTCCGAATAATCTACATCGATGGTTTAGGATTCAAGGCTACACCTAACAATTTTGCAGTCACATCCACAAACGGAATAATTTTTTGATAAGCCATGCGGGTAGGACCGATAACCCCTAACACGCCAACGACTTCATCACTGATGGAATAGGCAGAGGTCACTAAACTGCATTGATCGAAGGCTTGATAACCGGATTCTTTACCGATAAAAATTTGTACCCCTTCGGCTTTCATGCAGTGGTCGAGTAAGTGAATAACCCCTTGTTTTTGCTGAAAGGCTTCAAATAGGGTTTTTAGATGATCTCTATCGGCTAATTCGGAAAAGTCCATTAAATTAGTTTCGCCAGCCAACACATAATCCTCTTTTTCATCACTGCCACTAAATGCCAGTTGCGCCATGTTGATGGCATCAAGCATTTCCTGATTTACCCGTTCTCTATCGTCTTGCAGTTCTTTGAGTACCGCTATACGCACATCAGCCAGACTACGCCCGTAATAAATGGAATTGAGATAATTGGCAGCCTGTTGTAATTCAGCCGCGCTAAACACTTTAGCAGTATGAATGATTTTGTTATGAACTTCCTGTTCGTTAGTGACAAAAATCACTAACACGCGGGTATTGGATAGCGGCAAAAATTCGATATGACGCAAACAGACTAAATCTCTGCGCGGTAGCGTCACAACACCCGCCATTTGCGTGAGTTCAGCCAGTAAGCGTGATGCCGCGCCGATGACATCAGTGTTATCTTCTGCGGATAAGCCTTCATGCAGACGGCTTAAATCTGCTGAATTCAACGCTTTGACGGTCAATAAATTATCGACAAACAGACGATAGCCGCTCACCGTTGGTACACGCCCAGCGGAAGTATGCGGCGACTGAATAAAGCCTTGCTGTTCCAAATCCGCCATGACATTGCGTATCGTGGCAGGGCTTAAATTCGCCTCTTGTGCTAAGACTTTTGAACCGACTGGCTGACCGTCACTGATATAACGCTCAACCAGTTTTTTCAATAATTGCAATGATCTATCACTTAACACTTGCGTATTGCTCACTCTAACCTCTAAAACCAAACCTGCTTTTTACTTACTTTGAAAACTATCAGCATACCTAAAACAGACAGGTACGCATTGTGTACCCTGCACGTTAAAACGCGGGTTTATGATCCAGGGCATCGTAACGCGCAATACCTGAAAGAATTTCTTCACAGGCTTCTTCCAGACCACACCAGCCGTAAACCTTTACCCATTTTCCTTCTTCCAGGTCTTTGTAATGCTCAAAGAAATGGGAAATCTTGGCAAGCCGATTTTCAGAAATATTTTGATAGGTTTCAACCCGCTCAAAAGCGGATGTCAGTTCTTTGACGGGTACAGCTAACACTTTGTTATCTGTACCCGCTTCATCAGTCATTTTTAATAAACCAATAGGACGACAACGCACAACACAACCGCTTAACACGGGGTCGGGGGTCATCACTAACACATCGACTGGATCGCCGTCATCCGCCAGACTATGTGGAAGATAACCGTAATTGGTTGGATATTGCATCGCCGTTCCCATAAAGCGGTCAACCGTCAACGCCCCCGTCACTTTGTCCATTTCATATTTCACTGGATAACTAAAAGCGGGGATTTCAATAATAACATTTATATCCATCGGCACGTTATTTCCGGGCGTAACCTTAATATGTGACATAACAATCTCTTTAGTGAATGGTAGAATCAGAATATTATACCAGTTGTTAGCCGCCAAAATTGAGAGGAATACCCGTTATGCAAGGAGTCACAGAAAAAATGCGCACTCAACTGAGTGAACCTGTCCAGTACGAGTTACTGTTAAATGATGACAGTATCGCCTTAAATCCATTATTAGGCAAAGCGGTAACACTACGTTTTACGGGACAAATCACCTGTGTGCATTGTCATAAGCCCATTAAAAAAACCTTTAATCAAGGCTACTGCTACCCGTGTTTTACCCGTTTAGCACAATGTGATATGTGTATTTTAAAACCCGAAACCTGTCACTATCATAAGGATACTTGCCGAGAACCTGAATGGGGACTGACTTTTTGTTTTCAACCCCATATTGTGTATCTTGCCAACTCCAGTGGTATTAAAGTCGGCATAACACGGCAAACACAAATCCCTACCCGCTGGATAGATCAGGGTGCGGTGCAAGCCTTGCCGATTTTTAAAGTCGCCTCGCGTTATCTGGCAGGTTTGATTGAAGTGGAGCTGGCTAAGCATATTAGCGATAAAACCAGTTGGCAACAAATGCTGAAAAAACAACCGCTCCCCATTGATTTAGTCGCACAACGCGATTTATTACTGGCAGTCTGTGAAACAGAACTGGCAGACATTCGCCAAAAATTTGAACCTGCCGCGATGGAATTATTAAGCGATGAACCCGTCGTTGAAATACAGTTTCCTGTCGAACATTATCCAACCAAACTAAAATCGTTTAATTTCGATCAGCAAGCGGAAGTATCGGGTATTTTGCAGGGTATAAAAGGACAGTATTTATTACTGGACACGGGCGTGTTAAATCTTCGTAAATTTACGGGTTATGAGCTGGAATTTTCCTCATAATACCCAACTTGCACACGCTAGTAGCAACATTTAATAGCCGTTATAATCGGTTTTAACCTATTTTCACTTTGGCATCTCATGAAAGCAATCATACTCGCGGGCGGTTTAGGTACACGAATCAGCGAAGAAACCTCAACGCGTCCCAAACCGATGGTAGAAGTCGGCGGTAAACCTATACTGTGGCATATTCTAAAAACTTATTCCGCACATGGTATTAACGATTTTATTATTTGCTGTGGCTATAAAGGCTATGTCATTAAAGAATACTTTGCCAACTATTTTCTGCACAGCTCAGACGTGACTTTTGATATGCAGAATAATCACATGGAAGTCCACGAACATCATGCTGAACCGTGGCGTGTGACGTTAATTGATACAGGTGATGACACGCTAACAGGTGGACGGTTAAAGCGGGTTGCCAGTTATGTACAGAATGAAGAGGCTTTTTGTTTTACTTACGGTGATGGTGTTGCCGATATTGATGTCAGTGCGCAACTGGCTTTTCATCGGCAACACGGCAAACTGGCAACGATTACCGCCGTACAACCACCCGGTCGTTATGGTGCGTTAAATTTAGAAGCCTCTGCCGTGCGTGGTTTTATTGAAAAACCACAAGGTGATGGCGGCTGGATTAATGGAGGTTTTTTTGTGTTATCGCCGCGCTGCATTAATCTGATTGCAGGCGATGACACGCCCTGGGAAAGTGAACCGTTAATTCAACTTGCTGCACTGGATGAACTCCGCGCTTATCATCATCAAGGCTTTTGGCAGCCGATGGATACGCTACGCGATAAAAATCATTTGGAAGCGTTATGGGATAGCGGTAAAGCACCGTGGAAAGTATGGTAAATCGTGAATTTTGGCAACACAAAAAAGTATTCTTAACAGGACACACAGGCTTCAAAGGCGGTTGGCTAGCCTTATGGTTACAATCTATGGGCGCGAAAGTCACAGGCTACGCCTTATCACCGCCCACAGAACCCAATTTTTTTACCGTTGCCGATGTTGCACCAGGTTTAGAGCAAAGCATTATCGCCGATATTACCGATGCAAAAACCTTGCGCTCTGCCATGCAAAAAACTCAACCAGACATAGTGCTGCATTTAGCCGCTCAGCCTTTAGTGCGTCATTCCTACAGTAAACCAGTCGAAACCTATCAAACCAATGTCATTGGCACAGTCAATGTTTTGGAAGCCGTGCGTGCCACGTCCAGCGTCAAAGCCGTAGTCAACATCACCACCGACAAATGTTATGAAAACCGCGAATGGCTGTGGGGCTATCGAGAAAATGAAGCCTTAGGCGGATTCGATCCCTATTCCAGCAGCAAAGCCTGTGCCGAATTAGTCACTGCCGCTTATCGGCAATCCTTTTTACAATCAGCAGGTGTTGCAGTCGCCAGTGCCAGAGCGGGCAATGTTATCGGCGGTGGCGATTGGGCAACTGACAGACTAATCCCCGATTTTTTACGCGCTATCGATGCAGGACAAACTTTAATTATTCGCTCCCCCGATGCAATACGACCCTGGCAACACGTTTTAGAACCTTTGTCAGGTTATTTATTATTAGCCGAAAAATTATTTACCGATGGTGAGCCTTACGCTGAAGCATGGAATTTTGGTTCAGATGACAGCGATGCCAAACCCGTGCGCTGGATACTCGAACAATTAAATATTCTACGCCCTGATTTAATCTGGCAATGCGACACCGTACCACAACCCCATGAAGCGCATTATTTAAAACTGGACAGCAGCAAAGCCAAACAACGTTTAACATGGCAACCACATTGGCAGTTAGCCACGGCTTTAGAAAAAACTGTTGCATGGCATGAAGCATGGCGGCAGGGGGCAAATATGCGCGTGATTAGTTTGGCGCAGATTGATGAATATGGCAGGGATTGAAGTTTCGGTAGTGGGTTCGGCATTAATGACTGCCAGTCCTTAAAGGACTGGCAGTCATAGCTAAACAGATTTAATACACTAGACAGAACAGGGTTTGAATTCCAGTCACCCAATGCTTACCACTACCCTATATTGAAACCACAGTAACTCAACTTACGCGCTATATTTCAAATTAACAGCCTAGATTTTGGAGATAATTTAATGAATAAAAACAATAATATAGAATGTCCGCATTGCAAACATAAAATCGATGTGAGTAATATTTTGCATCAGCAAATCAGTGATGAGTTAAAAAAACAATATGATGACGAAGCCGAAAAAAAGGAAAGTATTTATAAAATGCAACTGGAAGATTTAGCAAAACAAAAACAGGACTTGGCGAATGAAAAAAAACAACAGGATGAATTGATAGCACAACGAATAGAAGTCGAAAAAAAGTCTCTTCTTCTGGAATTAAAAAAGCAGGTTGAAGAAGACCAGGAAACCCGTTTTAAGGCTTTAAATGAAGAGCTAGCGGAAAAATCAAACCAGGTTAAAGAATTTAATAAGGCTAAAGCTGAAATAGAACGCCTAAAAAGAGAGAAAGACGAGTTGCGTGACCAGGTGGTGTCAGAAAAAGAAAAGGAATTTTCAGAAAAATTACAAATAGAAAAATCAAGGATTCAAAAGCAGGCTGATGATAGTACTGAACTTAAAATTAAAGGCTTGCAATTACAGCTTGAAGAACAAACCAGGCTGGCTGAGGAAATGAAGCGCAAAGCCGAGCAAGGCTCAACACAGTTACAGGGCGAAGTTCAGGAGTTAGCCATTGAAGAATGGTTGAAAGAACATTTCCCTTTAGATGTGATAGAAGAAATAAAAAAAGGCGCAAAAGGTGCAGATTGTCTCCAGACAGTACATACCCGCAATCGGCAAAATTGCGGCTCGATTTATTATGAAAGTAAACGTACTAAAGACTTTCAGGCTGCGTGGATAGAAAAATTTAAAAATGATATTCGGGATAAAAATGCGACTTTAGGCGTATTGGTCACCGAAGCGATGCCCAATGATATGGAACGCATGGGACTAAAAGAAGGCGTGTGGATTTGTACCTTTGAAGAATTTAAAGGCTTGTGTGTAGTATTGCGTGAGTCAGTGATTAAATTCAGTGAAGCCACTGCCAGTCAGGAAAATAAAGGTGAAAAAACCCAGATGCTTTACGATTACTTAATCAGCAATGAATTCAGATTACAAATTGAAGCCATTGTTGAAGGCTTTACTTCAATGAAAAAAGATTTAGACTCAGAAAAAAACGCCCTGATGAAAATCTGGAAACAACGGGAAAAACAGATAGAAAAAGTGCTATTAAATACAACCCAGATGCACGGTTCAATTAGAGGAATTGCTGGCTCAGTCATTCAGCCAGTGGCATTGCTGGAGTTAGACAGCATCATTGATTAGTGCGGCAGGATGGGTTTCGCTATCGCTCGACGCATTCAACCAAACTTTTTATTCCTACACGTTCCCACAGCAGATCTGGTTATGCAAAAAATAATTTCACGATATATGGCACTACTACATAGTCAACTGAGAACAGCAAAAAATGTCACGTTTTGAATTTATCCCCACACCTTTAAACGGTTTGTTAGTCGTACAACGCCAACTGCTTGCCGATACACGCGGTTTTTTATCGCGGTTTTATTGTGCCGAGGAATTTAAAACCGCTGGTGTAAGCAAACCCATTGCACAAATCAATCATACCTTGACCAAACTACAAGGCGCGGTAAGAGGACTGCATTTTCAATACCCACCTTACGCAGAAACTAAAATTGTCAGTTGTTTAAGCGGTATAATATGGGACGTTGCGGTGGATATACGCAACAACTCGCCGACTTTTTTACAGTGGCATGGCGAAGTTTTAAGCGCGGATAATCGCAAAAGTTTATTGATACCCGAAGGTTTCGCGCACGGTTTTCAAGCCCTAACGGTTGATTGTGAGTTGATTTATTTGCATACCCAAGCTTATCATGCTGAATCCGAAGGGGCTTTGTCGGTACATGATTCGCGATTAAATATTGCGTGGCAGTTACCGATTACTGATTTATCATTACGCGATAGCAACCATCCTTTTATAGACTCAGATTTTCATGGAATCGCATTATGAAATGTCGTCATTGTCAAACTGAACTGAAGCTGTCATTGATTGATTTAGGGGCGGCACCGCCTTCTAATGCCTATCTGACATTGCACCGCCTGTCTGCACCTGAAAAATATTATCCCTTGCGTGTGCTGGTGTGTGAAGAATGCTGGCTGGTACAAACCGAGGATTATGCGAACGCCGATGAATTGTTTCCACCCGATTATGCTTATTTCAGTTCTTTTTCTGGCAGTTGGCTAGCTCATGCTGAACAGTATGTAGCGCGTATGATTGACAGGTTTTCCTTAACGGCTGATTCTTATATCATCGAAGTCGCTGCAAATGACGGCTATTTACTGCAATATGTCAAAGCTAACAGCATACCCTGTTTAGGTATAGAGCCGACCAGCAGTACCGCAAATGCAGCACGAGCCAAAGGCATCGCAATAGTTGAAGATTTTTTTGGCGTAACACTGGCGCAATCTCTGCTTGAGCAAGGTAAAGCCGCTGATTTAACGGTGGCGAATAATGTACTGGCTCATGTTCCCAATATCAACGATTTTGTCGCAGGTTTCGCGCTGTTATTAAAACCTGCGGGCGTTGCTACCTTTGAATTTCCGCATTTATTACGCCTGGTCGCTGACAACCAGTTCGACACCATTTACCACGAACATTATTCCTATCTGTCTTTGACAGCCGTACAACATATTTTTGCGGATAATGGCTTAACCGTGTTTGATGTCGAAGAAATCCCTACACACGGCGGCAGTTTGCGTGTTTATGCGCAACGTAGTGATTTGGGTGAACGCGCCATTAATCCCAATGTGACAGGTCTGCTAGCGATTGAATCGGCGGCAGGTATCACCACACCTGAATTTTATAGTGGTTTTCAAGCCAAAGCCGATAAAGTAAAAAATGATTTTATTGAATTTTTGTGCACTGCCAAACGGACGGGTAAAAATGTCGTTGCCTATGGCGCGGCTGCAAAAGGTAATACTTTGTTAAATTATGCAGGTGTGCGCCCGGATTTATTACCTTATGTGGTTGACCGAAATCCTGCCAAACAGCACAAGTTTTTACCAGGTAGCCGTATTCCGATAGTCGATGAAATCCAGCTACAGCAAACAAGACCCGATTATGTGGTGATTTTGCCGTGGAATTTACGCGATGAACTTGTGGCACAATTGGCTTATATTCGTGATTGGGGTGGACAGTTTGTGACTGCCGTGCCTTGTCTAAAGGTTGAATAATCGATGAAAATTGCTGTAACTGGTGCGACAGGGTTTATTGGTCGTCATGTCCTGACTGCCCTACAGGATACAGACGCGGAGATTGTCGCGGTAGTGCGTGATACACGATTAATGACTGCCAGTCCTTTAAAAGACCTGCCGTCATGTCATACTGTGCTTATGGATATTGCCAAGCCTAATAATAACGCCTGGGAGCAACTGGGGTCTCCCGATGTTCTGATTCATTTAGCATGGGACGGCTTGCCTAATTACAAATCTTTGCATCATTTTGAAACCGAGTTGCCTAAACACTATTTCTTTCTCAAGCAACTGATTGAATCAGGATTGCCTAAGCTTGTAGTGACTGGAACGTGTTTTGAATACGGAATGCAGTCTGGCGCGTTATCTGTTGATTCAACGATACAGCCCGCTAACCCTTATGCGTATGCCAAAGCCGCATTACATCAACAGCTACGATTTTTACAAAATACCCAGAGCTTTAAACTCACATGGGCGAGATTGTTTTATTTATATGGCTCAGGTCAAGCTGCCACGTCTTTATATACCCAGCTACAGGAAGCCATTGCTCGCGGTGATAAGTTGTTTAATATGTCAGGCGGTGAACAATTGCGTGATTATTTGCCTGTAGAAACCGCCGCCCAGCAATTGGTAAAACTGGCTATTCAACAAAGCAATACCACTGTTAATATCTGCTCAGGTCAACCCGTGTCAGTACGTCGTTTAGTTGAGCAATGGCGTAGCGAAAAAAACAGCGACATACAACTAAAGCTCGGCTATTATCCCTATCCCGATTATGAGCCGATGGCGTTTTGGGGTAATCCGTTTTAAATTAATACGCGAGTACAAACTTAAATCTGTATGTCAGTGAGAAAACCATGAGTCAGCGTGAATTGTCGATATGCGTCTAGTGCAGGATAATGACACGGGGTTAATTTTTAATGCGGCATTTGATGCCAGCCTGCTGGACTACGATGCAGATTATCAAAATGAACAGGCGTGTTCGGGCTTGTTTCGCCAGCATTTGCAGGATGTTAAAACTATTATTCAGCGGCATTTTGCCAATAAAACCCTGATTGAAGTGGGCTGCGGTAAAGGCTATTTTTTGGAATATCTGCAACAATCTGGTTTTAGTATTACTGGCATAGACCCCGCCTATCAAGGCGATAATTCAGATATTGTTAAAGCCTGTTTTACCGACCAGCTAGGTGTCTCGGCTGACGCGCTGATTTTGCGTCATGTTCTTGAACATATTGAAAACCCCGTTGCCTTTCTCAATACCTTAGCGCAAGCCAACGGCGGTAAAGGGCAAATTTATATTGAAGTTCCGTGTTTTGACTGGATACTCGAACACCGTGCATGGTTTGATATTTTTTACGAACACGTTAATTACTTTCGCCTTGCCGATTTTCAACGCTTATTTGGTACAGTCCATGAAAGTGGGCAACTCTTTGGAGGGCAATATTTATATGTCGTTGCCGACCTGGCTAGCTTGCAAACACCAAGAAATACAGACAAAGGTTTGTATTCCGATAAATTGTTTCCTGAAGATTTTTTAGCCGATATTGACCGTTTCGCCGCACTAGCCAAATCCAGGCGCAATGCAATCTGGGGCGGTGCATCTAAGGGTGTGATTTTTGCGTTATATATGCAGCGGGCGGGCGTGTCTATTGATAGTGTTATCGACATTAATACCGCTAAACAAAACAAATTTATCGCAGGTACAGGTTTAAAAGTATCGGCACCAGCACAAGCACTTAGCCAACTCCAGCCAGGCGATATTATTTTTGTGATGAATTCCAATTATTTGCCGGAAATTATTGCCGAATCCAACAATCAATTCACTTATTTACAGGTAGACCACCGTGAGCTTTGAACAAGAAGTACAACAACGCATTATTGCCCTCGGTCAAAACGGGGAACTAAAAGCGAAAGCCGATGAATTTATGCAGGCTTCCTTAGCTCCAAAATATTCGTATAATTTTTCCTGGCTAGGTAGACCGATTATTCAATATCCGCAGGATATGGTGGCAATGCAGGAAATTATCTGGCAGGTACAGCCTGATTTAATCATTGAAACAGGTATTGCGCATGGCGGCTCGTTAATTTTTTCTGCTTCGATGCTGGAATTGCTGGCTAGCTGTACAGGTCATGAAGGTGAAGTATTAGGGCTGGACATCGACATACGTCCACATAATCGCACTGCTATCGAAGCACACCCGCTGTTTAAACGTATCAGCATGATTGAAGGCTCTAGTATCGCGCCAGAAATTATTGCTCAGGTTTACGCCAAAGCCGAAGGCAAAAAACGTATATTACTCTGCCTGGATTCT
>JFJP01012337.1_pt1 | contig 12260 bp, 7 predicted proteins | sample 431651 | NCBI WGS metagenome assembly JFJP01 (sample SAMN02602958, study PRJNA72255) | Microbial mat metagenome, whole genome shotgun sequencing project. | biome: fresh water; feature: sink hole; material: water; isolation source: purple microbial (photo- and chemosynthetic) mats found in... | reverse complement strand
GTACGGCACGCGCTTCTTGGTGTGTTCCACCTGCGCGTCGTCGGCTTTGCGTCCCATAAAACGCTTGACTGAAAAAATGGTGTTGTTCGGGTTCGTGATCGCCTGATTGCGCGCCACACGTCCCACCAAACGTTCGTGATTTTTATTCACCGCCACCACCGAAGGCACAAGTCTTTCGCCTTCCGCCGACGGGATCACAATCGGCTCCCCGCCGACCATCACTGCCACAACTGAATTTGTCGTGCCTAAATCTATTCCGATAATTTTGCCCATGATTGCTCCTAAGTTATTTGTCAAAAGTCAAAGGTCGAAGGTCAAAAGTCGCTTCCGACCTTTGACCTTCGACTTTTGACTGAATTTACTGTGCTACCCGTACCAATGCAGGTCGAACCACACGTTCGCCCAGAATATATCCATTTTGCACCACATCAATGATGTGTCCGCTTTCGACTTCTTCAGAAGGCTCATGCGTGATCGCCTCATGGAAGTTTGGGTCAAATTCGACGCCCTTTGCTTCAATGCGTTTCACGCCTTCGCTTTCCAAAATATTCTGCAACTTGCGCGCGATCAACTCAATGCCGCTCGCCCACGAATCATCAGCGGGGCGGTTTTGCAAAGCGCGTTCCAGATCATCCAACGCAGGCAAAATCTTTTTGACGATGTCGCCTTTCATGTTGGCGTATGTCAACGCGTTATCGCGTTCAATGCGCCTTTTATAATTTTGAAACTCCGCCTGAGACCTTGCCCAGCCATCTTTATATTCAGACACTTTGGATTCAGCCTCCGCCAATTGGACTTGCAGCGCATCAATCTGAACTTTGAGTTGGTCGCCATCAACAGGCATAGTCTCCGCTGTGGGTTGTTGAGGATCATATACTTCTTCGTGTTTGTGTTTCTTTTTATCAGTCATTGCTCTCACTCTCAAAAAATAATTTCAAGGAGCGCAGACTTTAGTCTGCAAGGTGCGGACTGAAGTCCGCGCTCCGTAATTTATAGTTTATTCATTCGAAATACTATCATTCACTAAATTACTTAGTAATCCAGCCACATATCTCACGGTGGGAATTGTGTGCGCATAAGACATTCGCATGGGACCCAGTACACCCAAAGTGCCTGTTACCAAACCTGGTGCGCCGTACCTTGCGATCACCATTGAGCACTGACGAAGTTCCTCCCACTCACCTTCGCCGCCGATCAACACTTGCAATCCGCCAACGCTGCTGTTCTTCGTCGACGCACGCGCGAGTAAATCCTGCAAAGTTGATCTTTCTTCAAACAGACGCATCGCCCAGCGGGCTTCGTCTGATTCTGCAAATTCGGGTTTGCCCAAAACGTTGGTAAGTCCGTCGGTATAAATTTCACCTGAGACGCTTTCAGATGTGCGTTTCATATCCTGAACCAGCAGCGTGATGATGTCCTGCTCCAGCGCATCAGCGCGCGAGGAAGATGAAAGGGCGGCAACTGCGTCGATGGAAAGACCAGCCAACAGCGAGTTGAGATGCGCTGCCGCCTGACTTAATCGAGTTTGATTTACAGGTTCGGCTAACGTCAAAACCTGCTGGTTGACTTCGCCGCCTTCCATCACGATGACCATTAAAACCTGCCGCCCCTGCGTGGAGATCAACTCAATATGCTTGAAGCGGATCGTCTCGGCGTGCGGCGCGGTCACCAGTGACACGCCCTGCGATTGATGCGCCAGTACAGACGCGGCAAGCGTCATCCACTGTTCAACTTCGGGAGGCGCCTGAAAGAATTGGTGCGAGATGGTGTTTTGCACCGAGGTGGGCAACTCAGCCTTGTGCATCATTTGCCCAACGAAGACACGGTAGCCCTCTTCCGCTGGCACGCGACCGGCGGAGGTGTGGGGTTGCCGTAGGTAGCCCATCTCTGTCAGCGCGGACATTTCATTTCGGACGGTGGCAGGACTCAGGTCAAGATGGAAGCGTTCCACCAATCGCTTTGAGCCGACCGGTTGCGCCGTCTCAATATAGTCGCGGATGAGAAGCTGGAGGATGGTTCGCTGTCTTTCAGTAAGTTCGTACATGGCTTTACAAGTCTACATGCGAAAATGATGAGCGTCAATAAGAGGAGTGTAAGAGTTTATAAAAAAGACCCCAAAGGTTTTGAAAACCTTTGGGGTCGGTCTACAAGAAAAGTTACGGTTGTTTTGGAATGGGACGCCACGCGGGGTCAAAATCGTCGAAGGTGACATCCTCAGTAATTCGGGCTTGATTCGCGCCTGAGGGTGTGGAGTAAAGCACATGATAGCCGCGATCACCGCCGCTTTCATAGGCGACCCAACTCCCATTTGGGGAATAATCCACATCTTCAACCGAAAGCACGCCCATCTTGATCTGCAAAGGTGAGTTGCCAGCGCCAACCTTAAGCGATAAGAGGTTTGGAAAGGTAAACTCGGTGACACTGCGCTGGCTAAAAAGGATGTAATCTCCGTCTGGTGACCAAACGGGATATTGATTGGAAAGAACATCTCCGCTCACAAAAAGTTGCTTTTCGTTCGAGCCCAAACTGCTCATTAGCCATAACTCATACGTGGTGACTCTTTGGTAGGCAAAAATAATTTGTCTGCCGTTTGGCGACCATGAGGGTTGGCGGGTGGGTTTATTAATAGCTGTTTGCACTAAACGGTTGACATCGCCGCCGTCAACTTCATAGGAATAAATTTGCATATATCCATCGCGCAAGGAGGTGAAAGCTATATATTGCCCATCTGGCGACCACGCAGGTTCGAAATCTCCGCCGCCCGGGGCAGTAGGCAGCGGCTTCAAGCCAGAACCATCTGCGTTAATAATAAACAAGCTCGATCCTTGATAAGTATCTTTCTTAATGCCGCATGGGGATATAAATACCAACCGGCTTCCATCAGGAGACCAGGATGGCTGGCACGCGCCGCCGGGCATATTGGTAACGGCGATGGCTTGATCGCTCATAATATTGGTGAGATAGATTTGAGCAACACCTGTACGAGTGGAGGCATACGCAACCTGTAAATAATCTGCGCCAAAGGGGGTGGGGGCAACAGCATGATCGACAGGGGAAGCAACGGGCGTCTGAATAAGCAGAGATTCCAGCGTGGCTGTTGCAATAATGGGATTTTCAGCAGGGACAATTTGGGTTACAGAAGTGGTTTCTGTTGGAATGGCAGTAAGCTCAACGGAAGGCAAAAACGGGAATAATCTCCGCATTGATGCGGGAATTGAATTAGGACGAAGAGCCATAACCCCCAGAATCCCCACAACAAGGATTGCCAATAATGCGCCAATCAAAAAATATCTGTTTCGACGTTCGCGCTCAAGTTGTTTTTTACGAGGGGAGACAAAAGCATATTCATCTGGCGGCGTGGAGTGGGTCAGAACATTTTCAGTTTTTTTGGACGGGTCACTTTTTCTTTCAGATTCTGAAGGCGCCGGAGGAACCGTATACGTACCAAGCAATTGCTGTGTCATCGACTTGGAATTGAGCAAGGCAAGCTTGAAATCATCCGCAGACTGGAAGCGGTCACCAGGGTCCACTTCCATGGCTTTTTCAATGGCAGCCGCAAGGTGACGTGAGACGTCTGGATTTCTTTTGCGAAGAGGTGTGAGTTGAGCATTATCCATTGCGCGCGCAAGCCCATCTTCTGGAATAACGCTTGTTAGTGCCGCATAAAGGGTGGCGCCTAGCGAGTAAATATCTGTTCGTGTGTCGGTGCGCGCAGTTCCGTACTGTTCAGGAGGTGAATAACCTGGTGTCATTGCGCGCGCGCCGGTAGTGGTTGCCTGATTCCCCTGGTAAACTTTTGCAAGTCCAAAATCCACCAGAAAAATATGTCCATCTGGTGAAATTTTTACATTGCCGGGTTTTATATCACGATGCAAAATAGGGGGCTTGCGCGCATGTAAATAGGAGAGCGCATCGCACATGGCGGCGCCGATGAGGATCACTTCATTTTCTGGAAGGATGCCCACCCGCTCCATGCGCTGACGCAAATCCTCGCCTTCGATAAAATCCATGACGAGATATTGTCCCTCTCCTGCAATAATAAAATGATCAGACACACGCGGAAGGTTTGGATGACGAATATTTGCCAGAATAACGGCTTCCAAGCGGAACTGACGAGCGTACTCTTCTGTTGTAAATAGATTTTCTTTAACAGCCACATCCACGCTTAGGTTTTCATCAATAGCGTGGTAAACCGATCCCATGCCCCCCTGACCGAGATTCTCGCGAATCTGATAGCGTTTATGTAGTAGAGTTTCGTGTTCGAGAATCATTGGATGCCTGTCAAAATTATATTTTTCGCTCGCGGCATAAACCGTACACCACTGACCGCCCCATTCAGGCAGCCCTAACAGTTAGGTATTTTACTCTGAAGTGGCCGTGGCTTTCATTTCTATTTTATTTCAATTCATTGAATGAAATGCTATTATTTTTGAAACTCATAAAAACAACCAGAGCATATAATTATACTCTGGTTGTTTTTATGAGTTTCGTGAGCAGGTCAATTTCCGTGGGGTCGCCAAGTGGGGTCAAAATCCAACCCCAGGTCGTTCGTGATGCGGATGCTGTTTGCGCCTGTAACCGTCATGTAGAAAATATCATTATTTTCATCATCCTCTTCACCTTCATACAAGAGGCTAAACCCATCAGGGGAATACTCCACATCTTCAATCGAAATAACATTTAGCAGCAAGGCGGCGCCCTGTTCCACTGAGCGGTCAGTCGAAGAGATGCTCAAAAGATATGGGAAACAGAATTTAGTGGCGCAGCGTTGATTAAACAAGATCAGTTTCCCATCGGGCGACCACGTGGGGAGATAATCAGAAAATGCGACGCCGCTGCGAACGATCTGTTTTTGTTCAGTACCGTCTGCATTCATCAGCCAGAGTTGATACACGCCAAACCGCTTAACCACATAGGCGATCTGAGTTCCATCCGGCGACCACGCAGGCTGCCGTGACTCTATGCTCTTGGCGCCTTTTGTGATCTGAGTTGTGGAAGTTGGATTGTCCACGCTGATAATGAAAATTTCCATTTGACCGGTACGCAGCGAAGTAAAAGCAATTGACTTCCCATCAGGAGACCAATCAGGGTCAAAATCACCGCCGGGAACTGTGCCAATTGGAGTCAGTCCACTACCGTCTGCATTAACAATATACAGGCCGGCACCATAATAAATTTCATCCACTCCTCTACATGGAGAGGTGAAAACCAGTTTTTTACCATCTGGAGACCACGAAGGCTGACAAGCACCTTCGGGCATATTGGTAATTGGAACCAAAGCCAGGCTTGCAAGATCGGCGAGATAGATTTGCGGCAAGCCCGTACGGTTAGAGGCGTATGCGATCTGCCCTGCTCCGCCACCAACCGGCGTAACCGATAAAGTGGAAATGGCTGGAACGGGAATTATTGGAGTATTGATCACAGGTTCAGCCGTGGCTGGAAGCGAAGTGCTTGTCGGAAGAGCCGTTGAAGTAAATGTAGGCGGCACAGGTGTTGAAGTAGAGGTGGAGGTAGAAGTGGAAGTGGAAGTCGCCACAAGGGTCTGCGTCGGCAGCGGAGATGGTGTTATGGTAGGCGTAGATGTACTGGTCGGCGCAAGGAATGGAATCGCGCCGCGTAAATCTGCGGGCAAAATTCCGGGAGCCCAAAAGGGCACACTTCCTAAAATCAATAACAACAAAACAAGCACAAAACGTATTTGTGCAAAGCGACGTTTTCGTTCACGTTCTTTTTGCTTCTTAAGCGGAGAAACGAACGGTTGGTCATCAGTAGTAGATGGCGGATGTACCGGCCCAACCACAGGCGGGCGCGGAGTCTTTTCTTTGGCGGCAGCCACTGAATCAGCGGCGTCATTAGGATCATTGGGTAGGAAAGACTCAGGCGGAGGCGGGGCAACCACATGACTGCCCGGAGTTTGCTGAGTTTTGGAAGCGGATCCAAGTAAAGCCTTCTTGAAATCTTCTGCACTCTGAAAACGGTCACTTGGGTCAACCGCCATAGCCTTCTCAATTGCGGTAGAAAAGCGGCGCGAAACCTTTGCATTCCGCTTGCGGAGCGGGGTTAGCTGGGCATTATCCATCGCGCGCGCAAGACCATCTTCCGGTATCACGCCGCACAAAGCCGCATACAAAGTAGCACCCAGTGAATAAAAATCAGTCCGCGGATCGGTGCGCGCTGTGCCATATTGTTCTGGCGGAGAATAACCAGGAGTCATGGCGCGCGCGCCCGTTGTAGTAGCCTGATTATTGCCCTGATACACTTTCGCAAGACCAAAATCCACCAGGAAGATGTGACCTTCCGGTGTGATCTTCACGTTGCCAGGTTTAATATCACGATGCAAAATGGGAGGTTTACGCGTGTGCAAATATGCAAGCGCATCACAAATGGCAGCGCCGATCTGCACCGCATCCTCTTCTGAGATCATGCCCATCCGATCCATGCGATTACGCAGATCTTCCCCTTCGATAAAATCCATGACCAAATATTGTCCCTGATCTCCCAATTCAAAATGATCAGAAACACGCGGCATATTTGGGTGACGCAAATTCGCCAGAATGATAGCCTCAAGGCGGAACTGGCGCGTATATTCTTCAGTTGTAAAAAGGTTCTCTTTCAAGGCAACGGCAACGCCAAGATTTTCATCTATGGCGCGGTAAACCGACCCCATGCCCCCCTGACCAAGAATTTCAATAATACGATAGCGATTATGAATGAGAGTATTTTTTTCGAGCGTCATCAATAAAACCCTTATGATTTAGAGGAATGGCCGCGATTATATCAGATGGAGTTAGCGCGCTCTGCGAGCTTAAACCTTACAAAAACCCACGGCGCGCCGCCCGCTACCCACCAACCAACCAGCGCATAACGGATGTAACGCAGCAAATAAAATATAAAACCATCTCCTCGCGGGAAGATTTCGCCCAGACCTATATAAAAGATGAGGACGCCGATCAAGCCGATGACGTAACGAATGGCGCGCTTCTCAACCGAACCCGAGGCCTGGTACCCACCCTTGGACATGATCCACGCCGCACCAGTTGCCAGCCCGAAGAACGTCCCTGCTGAGGTGAAGATACTGCTTGGGTCAACAGGATCAGGCAGCTCGGTAGCGGCAAGAAACGCGTTTGAAATCCACGACTCTGGAATTTGAAATCCGCTTCGCACAGTCCAAGTTCCGAATCCCATTGCAATAAAAAGCAGGGAAACAATAAATGCGATCAAGATTTGCTGGCTTAAAGTTTTTTGTCCAAGCCATGCGCCAACCGGTTCCCAAAAATAGGTGAATACCCACAAGATCACTGCGCCAAACAGCCAGCCAAAAACCACATCATGCGGAAAATGCACGCCAAGGAATACGCGTGAAAAGCCGATCAAAAATATGATGATGATGGAAACAACCCAGAACCAGGTTCGTCTAGCATACGCTGCGAACATGCCCCAGACACTCACCGCAAGTTGAGCATGACCCGAAGGCGCGCCGAACGATGTTTCCATTGACCAAAGTGCGCGGACATGTGAGCTGACCCAATATGGACGCGGGCCGGCAAATATTAATTTTCCAACGTAGTTGAATAGATTGCTTGTGACAAGAATGAACCCCACTCGCAAACCGAGCGCCGAATCAATGCTCCAGTAGATCAACGGCAAGACCAGCAAAAAGAATTCTTCATTGCCGAGATAACTAAAGAAACGCATTGGGGAAATAAACCAATCTCCCACAGCACTTTGAAGGGCAATAATAAAACCAATTCCACTATCAATAAAGAACTGCATACGATTCCTCCGATATTTTTGCGCTTGTAGTTGACGAACACGCGGACTTTATTGTACACTCAAACCATGGGAATTTTATCTGCGCCCGACAGCCTTGACCAGCGCTCATCCAATCATCGTCTCTTGGATTGGAGAGCCGCGCTGCTGACCATTGCGCTTGTGGAAATATCGAGCACGCGGCTGGTAGTTACAGAATGGACATCATTTCTTTATTTCACGCAAACCATGGGATTTATCGGCGTGGTTTTGGGGCTTGCGCTTGGAAGTAGTCATTTTTCGCGCCAGACAGTTACTCGGCTTTCTATTGGCTATACGCTGTTTCTGTTCCCCGCTCAATTATTGCGCGCCACAGAAAGAACAGATTGGCTCTGGCCAGATGTTGTATCGCTTTTTGGGCGTTTGTTCACTTCGTTGGTTCAGTTTATCAAAAATCAGCCGGTTGACGATTCGTTATTTTTCACTTCTGTTGTCACGCTGGTTTACTGGATCATCGGGCTTTCTGCCGGATATCGATTAACGCGGCATAAAAATTTTCTGCATGTAGTTTTACCTTCCGGGCTGGCAATATTGACCGTGCAAGCCTTTGATGCAATTGACTCAAAGCATATTTGGGAACTGGCTTTTTTTATCTTTGCGGCATTGCTCCTGTTGGGCAGAATGTACTTTCTTCAAAATCAGACCTTTTGGAAAAAATCAAATTTCCTGCTTTCAGATGAAGCCATGAGCGATCTTGAACGCGGCGCGCTGGCCGTTGCCGTGATTGCCGTATTTGTAGCCTGGTCGTTGCCCGGCTGGATCAGCGGCGCAAAACCTGCGGCGCAGGCCTGGGAAGATTTCTCACAGCCTATTTTGGATAAATTCTCCAATGTGGTCAGCGCGTTGGATACGCCCTATGCCGATAAAAAAACGGGCGGAGATTTTTACGGCAATGCGCTCACCCTCGGACAACAAGCGGCGGTGGGAATTACGCCGATATTCACCGTTGAAGTAAAAGAAAACGAGTTTGTCCCTGTCCGAAATTATTGGAAGGGCAGGGCGTACGATCTATATCTCAACGGACGCTGGACAATTGCTTCCAGTTCAAGTGCGCCATTCCTTCCCGCGGTTGATGAGTTGAGCATTGAATATCCAGATGCTCGACATGAATTGGAATTCACATTTACCAACAGCACGAAAAAACAAAGTTTGCTGTACGCACCCGCTGAAACAATATGGGTCAGCAAAAAGGCAGACATCCTTTCAACGCCCATCACGGCCGGGGTGCAGGACGTAACTGCCTGGGTTGCCACCACAGGCCTATTGAATGGGAGCCAGTACAAGGTGCGGGCTTTGATCGCCGATCCATCCATCGAGGAATTGCGCGCCACCAGCGCAGAATATCCCGCCTGGGTCACGGATCGGTATTTACAAATCCCCGCAGAGATTGCCCCACAATTAAGCGAACTGGCGTTGGAGATCACGGCGCCCTACGATACCATTTACGATAAAGTGCAAGCGATCACTTCTTATTTAAGGAATGAGATTGAATACGAGACAACGCTTGCGGCTGCTCCGCCTGAAAACATGGACCCCGTGCTGTGGGTTTTATTTGACACCCGAAAGGGTTTTTGCATGTACTACGCCAGCGCAGAAACGTTGATGCTGCGCTCGATTGGAATTCCGGCCCGCATGGCGGTTGGCTTTGTGGAAGGCAGTTTTGATGAAGCAACGGCGCAATATACTGTCACGTACAAGGATTCGCACGCCTGGCCCGAAGTGTATTTTTCCGGCATCGGCTGGGTGGAATTTGAGCCAACGAGTATTCAGTTTCCCATTGAACGCCCTGAGACAAAAACCGCGGTGATCGATGAACCGACACCAGCGCCAAACCCTGTGGAGGATGCGGCGGAAAATCCGCCGGAGCCGACTCCACAACCAGAGAAAGCTAAATTGGCGGCGATTGGCTCTGCAAGAATAGGTCAACAAAAGTTTTACCAAAACCTGCGAAACACTGTGCTCATAGCCCTGACTTTGGGATTGGGCATTTTTATCCTTCGCCTTTACTCTCTTAATAGCCGTTTGCCAGTATACTTGTCTAATCAATACGAGCGGCGCGGAATTGTTCCGCCGCGCTGGATAAATCGCTGGGTAGGTTGGACAAATCTTTCCCAGATTGACCGCGCATTTCAGGCTGTCAATTTAAGTTTATACTGGCTTGGACATCCGCAGCCAACGCATGTCACATCTCAAAAACGCGCCGAGGTTTTAATTCAATACCTGCCTGCGGCGCAAGATCAGACCCAGTCACTTTTACAGGAATATCAGACGGCAAAATATACACCCCGCGCCGGCAGCGCCGCCGTAGCCCGTAAAGCGGCTCTGATTATCCTGCTAAAGACCTGGCAATTTAGAGTAAAAGAAACCTTGAATTTTATTGATACCCGTTATAATCAATTGAAATAAATTATGAATGAACAAACCCGCCCCACGACTGTACCCGATCAACTCCTGACTCTTGGCATGCAAGCGGGAAAAATTCGCGCCGAGTTGGAAGCCGCAAGACTCAAATTACCCAAGAACATACTTAACGATCTGCACTACCTTGAAATTACGCTGACACACATCAGCGAAAAGATCGAGGCGTTTCAACGTGAGCACAATAATCTGCTGGCCTTGGCCAACGTGGGACAGGTCATCAACTCATCGCTTGAACTCGATGAAGTGCTGACCATCGTGATGGACAATATCGTACGCCTCACCAAAGCGGAGCGCGGCTTTCTGATGCTGCGCAATGAACAAGGTGAGATGGTCACAAGCATGGGGCGCAACTGGGAAATGGAATCGATCAACTCCTCTGAGTTGACCGTGAGCCGTTCTGTCGTAGGGCGCGTGATTGAAACGGGCGAGCCTCTCATCACCACCAACGCACAGGAAGACCAACGCTTTATGGGGCAGGAAAGCATCGTGGCTTTCAATCTGCGTTCCATTTTGTGCGTACCCCTAAAAGTCAAAAATGATTTAATCGGCGTGATCTATGCCGACAACCGCATCCGTGCGGGCATCTTCGCTGAATCAGAGAGGAATCTGCTGGTTGCTTTTGCAAACCAGGCCGCAGTTGCGATTGAAAACGCGCGCCTCTTCTCATCGCTCAAACACACACTCGAAGAAGTGACCGGACTCAAGAATCTGATGGACAACATTTTCGCATCCATCGCCAGCGGCGTAATCACTGCCGATATTGAGAATCAGATCACCCTCACCAACCGCGCCGCCGAAACAATTTTGGGGGCTGCATCGAGCGACATCATCGGGCACCTGCTTAACGAGACGCTTGCTTCTGTTTCGAAGGAGCTTGAGCCGCATCTGATGGAGATGCGCGAGACCGACAAAGCCATCGCAGATTTGGAAATCAGCCACCACTCACCCACACGCGGCAACGTGGACTGGCGCTTCAATTTATCTCCGCTGAAAGATGCAGGGCAAAAGACGCAAGGCGTTGCCATTGTGTTGGATGACCTGACCGAAAGAAAGAAACTTGAAGCGCAGCGCAGACTTTTTGAACGCATGGTTTCGCCGGCTGTGATCGAACAACTTGACCCGAACAGTTTACAACTGGGCGGCAAACGCATTAACATCACTGCGCTGTTTGCAGACATTCGCGGATTCACCACCTTTAGCGAAAGTCAGGAACCAGAGCAACTGGTGAAAATCCTCAATCGCTACCTGGCTGCCATGGCAGATGCCGTCCTCGCGCAGGAAGGCACCATTGATAAATTTATGGGTGATGCGATCATGGCGTGGTTCAATGCGCCCATCCCGCAACCTGACCACACCTTGCGCGCGGTCAAGACTGCCTTGATGATTCGCGAATCCATCGAGAATTTATACAAAGAACTGCCCGCCAATTCTCATCTTGCATTTGGCGTAGGCATTCACTGCGGCGATGCAGTATTGGGTTTAATCGGCACTGAAAAAAGACTGGAATACACCGCCATCAGCGACAGCGTAAATACTGCCAAGCGAATTCAAGAGAACTCTGCCAAAAACCAGATCCTGATCAGCAAAGATGCGTATGAACGGGTGAAGAATGAAGTAAATGCCAAGCTTCATGCAGAAGTAGCCATGAAAGGCAAGTCACATCCGCTGGAAGTTTTTGAGGTTTTGGGGCTGAAGTGATAAGGATGAGGGATGAATGATGAAGGATGAAAGCGGGGAAAAGTGAGAAGTGAAAAGTAAAAAGACTTCCGAGGCAATGTGCTTTGGAAGTCTTTATTTTTTGCCAATATAAACCGCCCCACTTAGGGTCTGTAAATAATTAACTTCCCGTTATGTCATTGCGAGCCGCCGCCTTTGTTCCTGGGCGGCGCGGCAATCTCCGTATCATGAGGGGGATTGCTTCGGGCAAAGAACAAGAGCGCCCTCGCAACGACATCATTCATCGGAGGTGAGGGAAATTATATTTTTACAAACCCTTATTACTTTTTACTTATCACTGACAGCCTTTTACT
>JFJP01002252.1_pt1 | contig 12260 bp, 13 predicted proteins | sample 431651 | NCBI WGS metagenome assembly JFJP01 (sample SAMN02602958, study PRJNA72255) | Microbial mat metagenome, whole genome shotgun sequencing project. | biome: fresh water; feature: sink hole; material: water; isolation source: purple microbial (photo- and chemosynthetic) mats found in... | reverse complement strand
TCCGGCACTAGCGTGCCGCCTCAACCTGCTTCAAAATGTTGATGATCTGACTTCCGGTAAAGCGTGATGTCTCCATGTACAACTTCCTCAATACAACTTCCTCAAAATCGCATTTAAGAAAATCCTACTTTAACTGATAATATTTTGTGGGATGATTACCATACTGCTAGCTTGTTCTATTCCAACAGCCATTTGACACGCATCCGGCGCTCATATCTTGGCACCTGAGCCCCGGCCTGATTGACTTCGACCACCAGCTTGCGCTTTATCAGGCGCTGCAAAATATCGAGCACGGTCGGCTCTGCAATCGATATCACTGGATCACAGCTCCACAGCTAGTTGCCGTCATTGATCAGAGTGTTCAAGAACGGCGGATAATTATCCATCGTTAACGCTTCCTTTGCAGCCAACACTGCAAGCATACGGATTCCAAACTTGTCGAGAAACGGAACGATAAACGCATCGGCGCCAGGATCTTCTTCGGCAGGCACACTGCTCATATCTTGCGTCATTGATTTCTCTACCAACAGGCAAGCCCTCGCAAGCAATGCCGAATTGTCGATCAAGCCATTCAAATGCATGGGACAACGGATCGTCACCGTTAGAGGTAACGCCGTAATGGCGCCACGGGCCAAGGTCGGATCAAAATCATAGCCAATGAAAACTCAACGACAGATGGTGGTGCCTGGATGGATTCCAATGCCAGTCAATATACGAGCAATGCGCAAGATGAAAAGTCCCGGCAATTTGAAGCCGTTTTGCCAGCAACTATGCGTCCAGCGATGCAGAATGATCGCGTGCAATCCTGTGTAACAGGTCAGCACTTCCCACTCGATACGGGCGGCGGAATCCGCGTGCAATATTGTTAGCAATGTCTTCACGAATGCGGCTGAACATAGGGGGTGTCGAATAAATACGGAGGCGTAATGGCATTCCAAATTACGCCTCCGTATTTTACTGCGAAAGTCCGGAAAATTGACCTGGAATTACCCGAAAATTCAAGCTACCGGCACCGTGGCGGGCGGTATGCCATCATGCCAGAGGTTATACGGAGTGCGATCAACAACCCTTGACCATGCGCTGGCGACGGGCTTCGTAAAGGCAAACGCCAGAGGCGACCGATACATTCAGGCTTTCAACCGAACCGAACATCGGCACGTTGACCAGCACGTCGCAGGTTTCTCGTGTCAAGCGGCGCATGCCTTCACCTTCGGAACCCATTACAATCGCAGCTGGTGTCGAGATGTCTGCTTCATACAAGCTTTTTTCGCTATCTTCATCGGTGCCGATCAGCCAGATTTCGCGCTCTTTCAGTTCACGCAAGGTACGTGCCAGATTGGTCACGGTAATGTAAGGCACGGTTTCGGCCGCACCGCTGGCGACCTTGGCTGCAGTGGCATTGAGGCCTACAGCACGGTCTTTTGGGGCAATCACGGCATGTGCACCGGCACCGTCGGCAACCCGCAGGCAAGCACCCAGATTGTGCGGATCGGTGATACCGTCAAGGATCAACAGCAGCGGCGGCCCGACAATCGCATCCAGTAACTCATCCAAATTGCGCGCCAGAGATAATTCACCTACTTTGCCGACAACACCCTGGTGACGACGCGTGCCGACGATATTCGACAAACGCTGGTCATCCATGGGAATCAAACGTACACCCGCAGCTTTCGCAGCGTGCAGCAAATCCTGCATGCGACGATCGCCACGACTGGCATCAACGTATATTTCTTCAACCGACGACGCCTCATGACGCAAACGCGCGGTGACGGCATGAAAACCAAAAATTATTTTACTTCTCATATGCTTTTATCTACCTGATTCTATCTACTGGATATCCACTATCTTTTTACGCTTGCTCGACTTCGTAAAGGCTTTAGGCACACGCGATTTTTTTGTGCTGATGGGGACAGTCTTTGTCGACTTGACGGCCTTGACCTTCTTGGCCTGCGTTACCTTGCTGCCTTCACCAGCAATGCCGGTTATCTTGGCTGCAGGGGTCACCAGCGAAGTTTTCTTCAGTGGCGTGGCTTTCGCCCCGGCTTTGGCGCCAGCCTTATTTTTTGCACCCCGGCTCTGCTCGCTATCGGCACGACGTGCTTCACTCTTAAGCACTGTCTTGATATCCCGCTCGTTGAGCAGACGCAGATCGATCTTGCGCGCATCGAGGTCGACCCGACTGACCTGCACCGTGACCCGGTCGGTCAACTGGTAGCGGATGCCAGTACGTTCGCCGCGCAATTCGTGGCGCGCTTCGTCGTACTGGAAATAGTCGGAACCGAGTTCGGTCACATGCACCAAACCTTCGATGTACAGCGTATCGAGCTGGACAAAAATACCGAAAGTGGCGACACCGGAAATCACGCCGGTAAATTCCTCACCCAGCTTATCGCGGATAAAATAGCACTTGAGCCATGCTTCGACATCACGAGAAGCTTCGTCGGCGCGCCGCTCGTTGGCGGAACAATGCACCCCGAGTGCTTCCCAGAGAGCCAGGCTGCCCTCGTTCTTTTTCTTGCCTGCGGCCTTGTCTTCGGCCTGTTTCTTGCGGCCTGCCGGAGACAGTATCGTGTTCAATGCACTGGTATCGAGCCCCTTGAGATCGTAGCGCTTGCCTTGCAGAATTGCCTTGATGGTACGGTGCGTGAGCAGATCTGGATAGCGACGGATCGGGCTGGTGAAATGCGCATACGACTCATACGACAAGCCGAAGTGGCCGATATTCTCCGGGCTGTAGATCGCTTGCTGCATCGACCGCAGCATCATAGTTTGCAACAGCAACGAATCCGGACGAGTCTTAAGTTTCGACATCAGTTCGGCGTAATCGGAGGCCGAAGGCGTATCGCCGCCGGCAAGCGCCAGTCCGACCTGCTTGAGGAAAGTGCGCAGGGCCGTCAACTTCTCCTTGGTCGGATGGGCGTGGATACGGAACAGGCCCGGATGCTTATGACGGTCCATCAAATCAGCAGCGCAAACATTGGCCGCCAACATGCATTCCTCGATCACCTTATGCGCATCGTTGCGAGTACGCGGCAGGATTTTTTCTATCTTACCGGCGGCGTTACAGACAATATAGGTTTCGATGGTTTCGAAATCAATCGCACCACGCGCTTGGCGTGCCTGCAGCAACGCATTAAATACCTCATACAGATGCAACAGATGCGGCACTAGACCAGGACGCTTGGCTGCTTCCGACCCTTTGATATTAGCGAGGATCGCGGCAACCTCGGTATACGTCAGGCGCGCGGCGGAGTGAATCACCGCTGGATAGAACTGATACGCTTTGATTTCCCCCTTGGCACTGATCACGGCATCGCACACCAGCGTCAGACGATCGACATCGGGGTTCAGCGAACACAAGCCGTTGGATAGTTTCTCCGGTAGCATCGGAATCACACGGCGCGGGAAATACACCGAGGTGCTGCGCTCTAGCGCATCGACATCGAGCGCATCGTTAGACTTGACATAGTGGCTGACGTCAGCAATCGCGACAATCAAGCGATAACCGTTAGAGCGGCCGATCTTGACCGGCTCACAATACACAGCATCGTCGAAATCGCGGGCATCCTCACCATCGATTGTCACCAGCGGCACATCGCGCAGATCGACGCGGTCGGCTAGGTCGGCAACACGGACTTCACCCGGCAGTTTGGCGGCCATTTTCTTGGCCGCCTCGGAGAATTCGTGTGGCACGCTGTATTTACGCACTGCGATTTCGATTTCCATACCTGGAGCGTCTATGTCACCAAGGATCTCGACAATCTTGCCGACCGGCTGACGGTAGCGCGAAGGCTGCTCGGTCAACTCGACGCTGACCACCTGTTCGGTCTTGGCCTCGCCCGGCGAACCCGCCAGGATGATATCCCGGCCGATGCGCTTATCTTCAGGTGTAATCACCCAGACGCCATTTTCATTCAGCAGTCGCCCGATGACATGCGTATTAGCACGCGTCACGACCTCGACAATCGTACCTTCCGGACGACCACGGCGGTCCGTTCCAACAATGCGCACCTGGACGCGATCGCCGTGCAATACTTTCTGCATTTCCTTTTCCGGCAGGAACACATCGTCGCCCCCTTCATCTGAGATCAGAAAGCCATAGCCGTCACGATGGCTACTAACGCGGCCTTCGATAAAGTCGGGCGAATTGGTCAATTTGTAGATACCGCCACGATCCTGGTTGATTTGACCATCGCGTTCCATGGCGCTGAGGCGGCGCTTCAGACCATCCATTTCCTCTGGCTCGACATTGAGTGCGGCAGCGAGAGCAGCAGCATTTTGCGGTTCAGTCGAAGTCCGCAGAAGGCCGAGAATTTCCTCTCGGCTGGGGATTTTGTAGGAATATTGGTTCAAAAGGCTATTTTCAATAGATTGTTATTCAACAAGCCTAGTGTAACGGAGGATTATGACTTTCTCCTAACCAAACAACTTTATATATTACTTACCATCCCACATATTTATTCTCACAGCTATTGACATCTTTTTAAAAAAGCCCATACTACTATCTTAGTAAGCCCACGTGGCGGAATTGGTAGACGCGCATGGTTCAGGTCCATGTGCTGCAAGGTGTGGGGGTTCGAGTCCCTCCGTGGGCACCATAAAACTAGACCATTTTAGATCTATATAATTGGAATTGTAACTGCGCTACAGGCGCCAAATCAAGACAGCAACACAAGATCATGTGTAAGCTCAGTTGAAGGCTTCTTATGCTAGTGAATATCAAGATTTAATTTCTCCTTATATTTTTATTGTAGCGCATGCACACGATGCACCGACCGATTATCGTAACCTCACAGGCCAACAGAAAATATCTATATGGATGATGCGATGGGGAAAAATTGGCCTGCACCTTGATCGTATTCAGCACACCCCCCCAAGATTGGATATTAGCATCGATGACCTAATAGCAAACATTGCTGGTATCGGCGATATTCCAGCTAGCCAGGATGATGCTCTGATTCCAGCCATGCAGCCCTGCTTTGTGATGTAGTAGCGCCAATCGTGAGTCTGGTGTCCCGCGCCAAAGTACCAGAAAAAATTGTTGCAGCCAGTCGCCGAATTGGCTCTGCTACAGCGCTTCGGTGTATAAACATTCAGTTCGGCAAACTGCGTCAGACAGCACGTGTTAATGGTATCGTCATCTGGTCCGGCGACCGGAAAGCGTTTAAGCTACTTCACATTTTGTGATTCCCACTGAACTGCGCCACAACCACTATTCGCTTGCGTATTGCACATGTATGCACGCGATGCTGAAGCCTCTAAATAGCGGCGAGCCTGCCAACATCAAGACGATAACCAAAGTCTCCAAGTGAACCACCGGTAAAAATTCATCACATATCCAAAGCAAAAGCACAGAACATGTAAGGATGTCGGTATGACTACAGCCACAGACAAATCGATCCTGGCAGAATATGCGTTTTGATATAATCGTCAAAGATACAGCGAGATTATCTCGTCGTCAAAATCAGCAAAGCACCCATCTGGAGCATACCATGAGGACATTTATAGTGAAACTGACCAACCAATTTGTCACCGCGCTGTTATGGTGGCCTGCTCTACCTGATCGTGGGCTACAACAGTACATCAGGTAGAGCGACGCCCGACACCATGGCGTCGCCCAGCCATCGATGAAAATCGACGGCGTCAGTGTCACCAGTTTGCCTTTGCTCTGCTGTGCTTTTTTTGAACACGCCAGCAACGACCCCATGCACATGCCCAGCACATAAATGATGTCTTATTACAGCGTCAATCTACGATAGATGGCAACGACCGCATCCATCCGGTCCTCCCCCCGTATCGATACCAGGTCTCCTGGTTCGGTGTCGTGGTCGGTCAGGGTGATCTCATCAGTGGTAACTCTGACCGCTGAAGCACTTTGTGCATTGTGCCGAGGGTAAATTGCGTGCCCTCCATATCGGGGATAAAGCAGTGCTCCGGTACGGTCGTTCATTGTAGGTCCCAGAGAGGAGCAAGCTGCTTGACGTTGAGCAGCCGGGCGCCGGCCACCAAAGCAACGGTTTTGTCGAAATCGAGCAATACCACGCTCATGTCGGTCATCTTGGTTTCTTGACCGACCGGCAGCATCCGCCTGAAATGAAAGTCGGCGCGATCGTCTGAGTGGACGCATTTGAGCACTTAGTCTAACTCGCAGAACGCCTCAAGCGGGACGCAGAATTGTCCCTGCAAGTCGCAGTTCCAGCATAATTTCTTGCTATGCTGCTCGATGCTGTAGACTAATTGTCGGCTCTAACCGTGAGAGCAAGTTCAACGTCACTTTTCCATTGGGTGGCGTTTTCATGCAATTATTTTTTGGTGGTCTTCAGGGCGATGATCAATGGGCGATCCATGCCACCCGAGCGCATATCATGGAAACGCGACCAGCCCGCCAGCACCCGCGTGACGATCAAGATGATGACCAGATCGGAGGCGCCCCATACGCGTGCGGTCGGCCAGAACGGCACATCCATGACTAATAAAAACCGGGTTGTACCAATGGTCGCGCTGACCGCGCTGCAAGTGACGCCAGCGATCAGCGGCCTGCGTACGAAATACAGGCCTTCCATCGGCAGCCGTGTCATCCATACCAGCGTCATGGCTATCGCAGCAACGCCGATCTCATCGAGTGCAAACAATGTAGTGCGCGATACATTACGGCCCTTGCTCCAGATCGAAGCACATGAAGGTGGAAGAAGATGAATCTCTTAGGATCAAAAATTCGATGGTACGTGTGATTGTGAGGGCCAAGTTCGCGCGCAACGACAACGCCCATTACCGCTGGTGGCTTGCATGCATCAATTTGACCGGCTAGTCGCCAGGTGCATAATTGCCCACAAGATCCGCTACCAGACCCTTGTGGTGCACGTCCGCGAGGATGAGTTGACCAGCTTGAAATCGACCAAATTCCCGCAAGAAATTTTGGTGGATGCGCATGTGGTAGTGCTGGAGAACAGTTACCACACGGTGTGCGTCGACAACGACTGCGACCAGTTAATCAACAGCGTGCTGAAATTTTCCGGCTATCTGCCAGCACCAGCCAGGCGGCCAACGCCTGCCACTTTCAGAACACCCGACCTAATTGCAGATACAGGTTCCAGATGCCACGCGGCGCCACTGCCAGACCAAAGTAAAGCGGCCCCAGAAAACTGTTGCCGCCAACAAATATGCTGGCGCTTTTCTTAAATGGACCGGTACCGAAAGTAGAACGGGTCTGCCACACCTCGCCAACCTCCAGGCTGGTTCCCAACACCGTGCTGCGAAAGCCCGATAAATTCATGCCCGGCATGTCGCGCAAGTACGTCAGCCGGCTATACAACAGATAGTTGCCATTAAACTGGTCTGGCGCGTACGCTGACAAATGCTGGAATCCGCCCAGAGAAAATCCGAGTCCACCGTTTCCGGCGACGTTATTCTCCTCATTACCATAGGTACCCGCTGCCTCCAGGGCGAAATTCAGCGTGTTGCCGCCGCGACTGATTGCCCACAATGCCTGGGTCTGGGCATCGCTATAATTATTTTCTGCACCACCGAGACCGACATTGCTGATCGCAGAAAGGTAGTAACCGTTGCGCGGAAATAACGAATCGTCCAGTTGATCGATGGTGAGCTTGACGTTAACTATCGGCTGCTTAATTTGGAACGAATCGAAGTACGTTTCTTTTGAAGCAAAATAGTTAGGTAACAGGACATTGTAGGATGGTGCGGCGGCCATCCACTGATAATTAATACCAGTCCGGAACTCGCCCAAGCGCCCGATCGGTATGCCTAGATCTATCCCAATTTTGGCGGTATCAACCCAATAAGCGATAACCGGAACCGTCGCTGAAGTAGCGTCATCATCCAGGTAAAGATCCAGGTGACGACGTTCGTATTCGGCATAGGGGGCCACGTACAAGCCGATCGTATTCCATATCGGCTGCCGCAATTCGGTATGCAGGCTAGCCTGCTTGCTGCCTAGCACGACATCATTGCGCCACTCCAGGCCGTTATCGTTGATCCATGGCAGTCGATGGCCTATCTGCACGTTGAAGTCACCGCGCCCATTGAAACTATTTGATACGCCGAGACCGAACAATAGGAAATGTGGCCCCCAGGATTTAGCATCTGCGTCGACTTTCAACACGTTGCGACCATCCTCAGTCACTAGCTCTTGCGTGACACTCTTAAAATCGCCGTTGGTCGACAACTGCGCCATCTCCTGATTGAGCGGAAACGGACTGTAGAAATCTCCTTCCTTGACGCCGAGCGAGCGGCGCACCACCGCCGTCGGCACTGGACCGTGGCTGTTAATTTCAATTTTATCGATGCGCGCGTTCTGAACTAGCACCGAACCACCGCTGCGTCCGACTAGATAGGACTTCCACTGCTGCGGCGGCAATGCTAGCGATTCCAGTCGTGCACGCTGTCGCTGCACCGCAGCGTAACCTGCGGTAACGCCATCCTTGCCGCGTGCGAAATCAGCAAACGAGAGATCGCCCAGATCCGGCTCGATCAGAATATCAGTTTTCTTCAGCAAGTCGATTTGCTGCTTGACGTTCTGCCGGATCAGAATGGTCAGCATCTGCTGCGCCACCGCAGTCGGCGAATCGAGCGCAGACGGATCCTCAAGATCGGTCGCAATGTTGACGGCAATAATGATGTCGCCCCCCATATCACACGCCAACTGGACCGGCAAATTACGCACCAGGGCGCCATCGACCAATATGCGCCCATCCAGCTTGAGTGGCGCAAACAGGCCCGGTACCGCCATACTGGCGCGAATTGCTCGCGGCAACGAGCCTTGATCAAGGATTACTTCGGCGCCGCTGGCGAGATCGGTCGCCACCGCGCGGAATGGTATCGGTAGCTTGTCGAAAAAAATATTCGTCGGCAACTGCGGCATCCAGTTTTGCAACAGCGCCAGCAAATTGTTTCCCTGCACCAGACCGGCCGGCAATTTCAATTTGCCATCACCGTAGCCGGCCGACAAACTGATCGGATACTGGAAATCGTCTTCGCGCTGCGACTGCGGCAATTTAGCGCGCTCGTCGCGGTCAAAGGCGATGTCACTCAAATCGGTGCTTGTCAGGATGTGGTCGAGCTGATCTACAGACAATCCGCTCGCGTAAAGCCCACCGACTACCCCGCCCATACTGGTGCCAGCAACATAATCGATAGGAATATGCAGTTCTTCCAGCGCCTTGAGCACGCCAAGGTGGGCATATCCGCGGGCGCCACCACCGGACAGCACCAAGCCGATACGTGGCCGGCCACGTACTTCTGCTGTCACTATTTTGGCACTCGATTTTTGCGCATCCAATGTCATTGCATTCACCGCTGTGGCCGCGCTCACATGGAGCGGGCTGAAGATCAGCATCGCCCATGTCAATAGGGCAACAAGCCGGAAAATTACGTTGTGTCGTATGAATGGGTGCATGGGGACCATAAAAACCTCAACCAACGATCAGTTTAAGCAATAAAACCATGATTATATTGGAATAATTCGGTGTCTTGCTCTTTAAGTCAGGGTCCGAGTTGTTGCGTGCTTGCGGCCCTATTGAAGCCGGTAGATGCGCCCCAAACATAAACGTCAGACATAACCCTTGACAACTGCTTATAAGCTTATTTTTAATTTTATATAGGTTGCCCATACCGTCACGCTTCGCCCTCTTAGCCGTCCTCTTCCTGCTGGGCTTGCTGCACGGCTATATCAGTTGGCGCCTGATCCCGGCATTGCCTGAAATGCCGGCCTTGCAATAGCTGCTCGGTATCTGTATTTTGCTGTCGTTACAGCTGATTCCGGTCGATATGTTGCCGCGCTTCATCAAGCGATAAGCCTTTTGCAGATCGTCTCGTTTAGGCCAGTATGCTGGCGATGGGGGATGCTTTCATCGCTGCTGATCGCATCGCTAGCGCGCGAAATATTTCTGTTGGTTGCCTTATGGTTCCGCCCGTGCAACGCCGAATAGTCGATCTGGAGCGCGCTGTCGGTGTTGCTGGCGGCAACACCGACTACCATCACCGGCTGCTTTAATGCGCGATGGCTGGCAGCAGCGATCGAGTTTGACATACCAATCCGCTACCTACTGGCCGGCTTGTATGGCTTGATGGTTGCTCAGATCAGCGACATCCGTATCGGATCGACCATCAAGCGCGGCTATCTCGACTCGATCGTCAATAAAGTCCACACTTCGGTATCTTTCAAAGTCTCGTAGGCTTCGGTAACTTCCTTGAGCTTTCTATTAGCCGTGCGGGTCTTGAGAGACGTCGGGATGGTACTTGGGGGCCAGCTTGCGATATGCCTATTCCTACAACAAATAATTTCCATATAAAATATTCAATGTAACTTCCCAGATACGTATCTGAAATAATAGCGCTGCCTACCCAGATTTAAACCACGCAAATGACAACGCAGTTGCCTCCTGAGGCCCTAGATGATCAACGGACTGCCAAGCGCCATAACGAAGTCAGTTCGACAGCGCGCGCAGCATACAAGAGATCGCTCGGATCGGAGGCTTTCGAATGCTATGGACGAATATCGATTGTCTTCAGCACTTTCAAGCCGCCGGCTTCGATCAGTTCGACTCGAGAACTCGAGATCGCAGGCCCAGGTGCTCGGCCAGAAAGCCCCGAAAACCGCACAACATGCAACTCTCTGGATAGCACACCGCTTGCTCAATGGGCGAACTGGAACATACCGGAACCCACAGTAGATTACAAATTACCAACGGTGCCCACCCTTCAAGAAATAGGTCTGCCTGCAGAAGGCAGCATATTACCAGTAACATTGAGGCGCGCCAGATTTTCGCGGGGGCAAGCCAACGCATGCGAATTCATATCGGTTGCAACGATGCAGGCAGCCCCACGCTTAGCCAGTAATGCGGCCAGCACGCCGGTGCCGGTGTCGATGTCGATGTCGAAAGCCAATTTTGTCGAATCTAAAGGCGCTTGTGCCACCAGCCCGATGTATTCGTCGCGAACCGGCGAGTAGACCACCATAGTGCGGATGGATGCGATCCACCAGCGCGGGGATTTCCATGCCATTTTTGCACTATTCGTGCGCACCGATCATGCCCAGCAATTCGCGCAACGACACCCACAAACGGCTCACTGGGCTGGCCATAGGCTTCGCCGCAAGCCTGCTGCACATCGGGCGCACGACGCAACGAGATACTGTAATTTCGACCTCGAAAGGCAGCAGCATACCCAGCGTTCGCGCGCGTTGCAGGTTAAAACGGCGAGGCCGGATGCTGGCACGGCGCGCCAATGCCTGCAACAACAGCTGTAGCGCATTCTGGAAGTCGCCACTCCACAGCATTCCGGTACCTTCGCAAGCCAATCGATATGCTGTGTTAGCGGTCATGCGATCGTCGGCTATCAACACGCCCTTCGGTACGGCATTGGCACTTTCCGAGCACCAGCGGACCGGGCGTGGCTGATCGTCTTCGATCCAATGAATAAATGGCTGCTCAATTTCGCTCATAGGGCAACCGCAAGACGTGATTCAACAAATTGAACATTCAAGCGCATGGATAGATCTCGATCAGTGTAAGTAAGTGGCAGGCTAGCCTTGATGTGTGGGACATCGCTCCGGCTGCAATGTCGGCTTGTCATCGCAGGGACGAAAAACTAGCAGGCTCGATAGTTTAAAAGTATCCATCCCCCTTTTTGACTGTACCGCTCCTGGCCGCGGCGACGCGCATTTTCTTTAGAAAGACTCGTTTCCGACTGCTCCTGCGGAACTTCAAATGTCCCGCTGTCTGCGCGATTGGATGCCTCCAGCCTGGCCTTAGCTCCACGCCAAGACTGTTGATGGACGGTTCATCCGCAGCGCTTTCCACTATGGTGCGAAAGCCGGCTGCGGACTCGCTCATAGTGACATTAAAAGTATGCGGTGCAGACGCGCCGGTCAGAACTGATCAACATTTTTTTTGCCATCCCAACGATTTCATACATGCATACTTTCACATACTTAAATTGAAGTGCTAAATCCAGTTGTCCAAGTTTTGCTCTAAGATTCTGCTCGGAATTTTTTAACACTTTTTCAATACAACATTAAAGAGAGGAAAGAGAAAGTTGACTAATTGCAGCTTGATATTGAGCTTAAGCTCACAGTTTTTCCAAAGTTTCCTGCATTTTTCAAGACAGCCAAAAGGGCGCCAAACGACCCATCGTTATGGCATCATTTTAAAAATGTGAAGCTCATTACGTTTGGCAATTGCGACCTTCGCTCCAAGTATTTCAGCAACGCCGTCCGCAAAAGACTGGCCCGTATAGGCGCAATC
>JFJP01036290.1_pt1 | contig 12261 bp, 11 predicted proteins | sample 431651 | NCBI WGS metagenome assembly JFJP01 (sample SAMN02602958, study PRJNA72255) | Microbial mat metagenome, whole genome shotgun sequencing project. | biome: fresh water; feature: sink hole; material: water; isolation source: purple microbial (photo- and chemosynthetic) mats found in... | reverse complement strand
TGGAGGACTCTTCGCGGGCGGCCGGATCCTCGGCGCGCTCCGCTTTACGCTGACGGAAGCGCTTCTTTCGTCGATAGTCGCCGTCCTGATCGGACTTCCGGCTGCCTTTTTCGTCGCGCGGCGGAGCTTTCCCGGTCGCAGGCTTCTGTTATCGCTTTCGGGAGTTCCCCTGTGCATTCCGCCCATGATCATCGCCCTTGCCTTCGTGCTGTTCTATGGCAGGCAGGGGTATCTCAATACCTTTTTGATGTCGGTTTTCAATCTGGAAGAACCGCCGGTCACCTTTTTGTATTCGCTTGCCGGGGTGGTTATCGCCCACGGGTTCTACAATTTTCCGGTGGTGCTCCGTACGGTAGCCCAAGCCTGCGGGTGCTCCGTACCATAACCCTGCCGCGGCTATCGGGCCCGATCCTGGCATCGGCCGTACTCGTATTCCTGTACTGTTTTTTCAGTTTTGTCATCGTGCTCCTGTTCGGCGGCGTGGGAGGGACGACACTCGAAGTCGAACTGTACCAGGCCGCCCGTTCCTCCCTCGATTTCCGCCAGGCCGGCTTGATCGCCCTCGTCGAAACTGCGGCGGCCCTCGGCATCGTTTTTTTGTACGTCTATTTGCAGAAACTGCTGTCCGCGGGGACGGAGGGACTCAAGAAAGACCGTCCGCGTACCGATTTGAAAGGTAGGGTGGAACACACGATTCTTTTCATTTATATCCTCTTTTTGGCGATTTTCTTCATAGGTCCTCTTTTGTCCATTCTGGTCCGCTCGTTCGTTTCGGCAGGGGGCGGCCTTTACACGGACGGTTTCCGTTTTTCTCCCGACGCCTGGCTGACCCTTTTCGGGAGGCGGAACTTCCTGCCGGCGCTGGGCAACACCGTCGTCGTGGGCCTCGCGGTGGCCGCGATCTCGACCCTGGCCGCGCTTTTTTACGCGCTCGCCCGCCTGCAGTCGAACGGAGGACGGGGCGGCAGGCCGGTTCCCCTCCTGTTCCGCATGATCCCCCTGAGCCCGCTTGCGGTGTCCTCGGTGATGCTCGGCTTCGGCTGGACCCTGCTGGTTCCGCGCGGAAACCTTGCGGTGCTCGTCCTCGCGCAGTCCGCGATGGCCTGGCCCTTCGCCTGGACCCAGATCCAGTCCTCGCTCGACCGTATCCCCCGGTCCATGCACGACGCGGCGAATCTCCTTTCGCCCCGCCGGCTCGAGGCGCCGTTCCGGATCCTCATACCGCTGGCGTCCCGAGGGATTCTTTCGGGTGCGGGTTTCGTGTTCGCCATCAGCGCGGGCGACGCCACGCTGCCCCTCGTGCTGTCTCTTTCGGGGTTCGAGAACCTCCCGCTCATGCTGTTCAGGCTGACCGGCTCGTACCGGTTTTCCGAAGCCTGCGCCTGCGCGGTGATTCTTGCCGTTTTGTGCGGTTTCGTATTTTTCTTGCAGGATGGAACCAATGACCAATGACTTTTTGACCGTTACCGGCCTGCACAAGAAATGGCCCATGAAAGAAATAGACATCTCGTTTTCGATGAAGCGGGGCAGTGCGCTCGCCCTGCTCGGCCCGTCGGGCTGCGGAAAGTCGTCGGTGCTCAAGATGATCGCGGGGCTTCTAGAATGCGACGCGGGGCGCATCATGCTCGGAGGCGGGGATATCTCCCGTCTGCCCCCCGGTCGAAGGCAGGTGGGAATGGTATTCCAGGATCACGCGCTCTTCCCCCATCTGAGCGTGGAGGACAATATCGGCTACGGACTCGTGGCCTCAGGCCTGTCCCGCCGCGCCGCGCGGAAGGAAGCCGCGATCTGGCTCGAACGGTTCGATCTTGCCGGGTTCGCGCGTCGCCGCGTCGAGTCCCTTTCCGGAGGCGAAAAACAGCGGGTTTCCCTCGCCCGTACCCTCGCCGTCGAACCGCTTCTGGTATTGTTCGACGAACCCTTGTCGGCCCTCGACACCGAACTGCGGACGCGGCTGCAAAAAGAGCTCCGCGACCGCCAGCAGGAAAACGGATACACCGCCATCTACGTGACGCATGACGAGGAGGAAGCCTCCTTTCTCGCAGATCGCATCATCCGGATGACATGACCGGCGCCCTTGGGTATACTTCGCTCCTATGAGCTATCGTTTTTCAGACTATGACGTCATCGTCATCGGCGGGGGGCATGCCGGCATCGAAGCCGCCCTCGCGCCCGCCCGCATGGGCTTGCGCACCCTTCTCGTCACCCAGGCCCTCGACGCCATCGGCCGCCTTTCCTGCAACCCTTCCATCGGCGGCATTTCCAAGGGAAACATCGTGCGCGAGATAGACGCCCTCGGCGGAGAGATGGGCAGGCTCGCCGACGCGACGATGATCCAGTACCGCCTCCTCAACCGGAGCCGCGGACCGGCCGTACAGGCCCCCCGCGTGCAGGCCGACAAGTACCGTTATTCCGCCCTCGCCAAACATACCCTCGAACTCGAAAAAAACCTCCATGTGTACCAGGACACCGTCACCGACCTCGTCTCGACGGGAGCCGACGGCAACGGGTTCGTGGCTTCGGGAACAATCACCGGCATCGTCACCTCCCGGGGCCGGACAATCTCGGCCAAGGCGGTCGTCCTCACGACCGGCACATTCATGGAAGGGAAAATCTTCATCGGTGAATACGAAGCTTCGGCCGGCCGCCTCGGAGAGGAAGCCGCCCTCGGGCTCGGGAAGTCGCTTCGCCGCATGGGCTTTACGGTCGGTCGCCTCAAGACCGGCACCCCTCCGCGAATCCTGAGCACCTCGATCGACTATTCGGTTCTCGAAGCGCAGGACGGCGACACGGACGTTCGACCCTTTTCCTATGCCTACGACACGGTCGACCGTCCGACGGTGCCCTGCTGGCTTACCTACACGAACGGCGAAACCCACCGCATCATCCGCGAGAACATCCACCGCTCGCCGCTGTATTCGGGGAAGATCCAGGGAGTCGGTCCCCGCTACTGTCCATCGATCGAGGACAAGGTAGTCCGCTTCGCGGAACGCGAGCGGCACCAGATATTCCTCGAGCCCGAGGGACTCGATACGGAAGAAATGTACATCAACGGACTTTCCTCGTCGCTTCCCGAGGAAGTGCAGGACGAATTCATGCGTACCCTTCCGGGTCTTGCCGAAGCGGTGGTAACCAGGCCTTCCTATGCGGTCGAATACGACTATGTCGAACCGACCCAGCTGACGAGCGCCCTCGAGACGAAACGCATCCGGGGCCTTTTTACCGCGGGGCAGATCAACGGGACGTCGGGCTACGAGGAGGCGGGAGGGCAGGGGGTGATCGCCGGCATCAACGCCGCGCTCTACGCGCGCTCTCTCAGTCACGGTTCCGGGGACGGACACGCGCGCTACGAACCCTTCGTGCTCGGACGCGCGGACGCGTATATCGGGGTGCTCATAGACGACCTCGTCACGCTCGGGACGAAGGAGCCGTACCGGATGTTCACGGCCCGCGCCGAATACCGGCTGAAGCTCCGCCACGACACCGCCGACGAGCGCCTGACCGAACGCGCCTTTCAAATAGGCTTGCAGCGGCCCGAAGCCGTGGAACGGCTGGTCAAGAAACTCGCGCTCAGGGACGGTATAACCCTCTTATGGCAGGAACGCCGGGTGAAAACCGCGGACGCGCAGGCTTTCCCTTCCCTGGAAAAACATGTCGGAAAAAGCTGCGCCGAGGCGCTGCGGGATCCGCTCGTGCCCCTCGAGGATGTCGTCGCGCTCGACGAGGCTTTTGCCGTTTTCCCGGCGGAAATCCGGACGGCGGCGGAACTGGATATACGGTATTCGCATTATATCGACGCACAGGACCGGCGGGTGGACCGGTTGAAGAAGATGGACGGCTCGCAAATTCCCGAAGGATTCGACTATGACGCGGTTCCCGGCCTGTCCATGGAATCGAAATCGAAGCTCAAGAACATACGGCCCGCCACGTTGGGTCAGGCTTCGCGCATTTCGGGCTTGCGTTCATCGGACGTGATGTTGCTTATGGTATATTTAAGGTAGGGAATCAGATCGTTTCGGCCAGGAGCTTGTCCGCGTCGGCTTCGGTGATCACGTTTTCCTTCACCAGATTGTAAATCTGGCGGCTGACGGTATGGCCGAAAAACAGGAGATCGTCGGTCGCGACCGAAACCCGGACCCCGGCGTCCATCATTTTTTTTATCGGATGTTCCTTGAAGCTTTTGACCGCGCCGAGCATGTAGTTGCTCTGGGGACAGACATTGCAGCGGATCTTGCGGTCTGCGAGAAAACGCAGGACCTTGTCGTCCGAGGCGGCGCCGATGCCGTGCTGGACTTCGTGCAGGTCGAAATACTCCACGAAGTACCGTACCGATTCCGCGTCGGAAAATTCTCCGGCATGTGCTTTCTTTTTCAGATCCAGTTTGCTTGCCTTGACGAACAGATACTTGAAATCCTCGATGCCGTCCTTTATTTCGGGACCGTACAGGTCGATGCTCTTGAAGAGCCGGCTGTCCAGGAGCGCGGGCGCCCACTGAAATACCTTTTCCTTGTCGAACGTCTTGCCTATGCCCAGTTCGGGGCGCATGTCTATTTTATCGCGGTATTTGTCCACGAAATCGGAGATCATCTGCAGGAATTTGCCGGTGTCTTCCTTGAAATGGACCATGAAACCGATATCGATGGAGCCTTCGAGAATGGTCACGCCGTCGGCGATCGCGTCGTTTACGGACATGTCGATAAGCTTGATTACGTCTTCCGCGGTTTGGCAGCGGGGTCTGGTATAGCGGGAAATGATGTCGTGCATGTCGTCGAGGCCTTCCATCTTGCGGGGGAAGGCCGGAATGGGGACGCCGGACCATGCGAGATAGGAATTATAATGCATGCCCAAATTCAGGTGATTGTGTGCGTCAATTTTAGGCTGCGAGATGTAGTACTGCATGTCCCTCATTCGTGTTCCTTGTACGACGTTTTTTACGTAACTCAATTGTATCACGTTCCGGAAATAATTCCATTAACTGTAGTCCGTACCGTATGCCTTTGTATATATATCGGCAAACCCGTTTTGAAACTTTAATATGCCGCAATGTTCATGATTTGAGCCGGTGAATGACGAAAATGCGTGTCCGGCCGAGCCTCAACACGATGTATAAAAACAGGACCGGCAGGAAGTAGAGCACCGCATACGCCGAAAGATAGCCGTACAATCCCGGTTCCCCGGCCGAAAAAACCTGGAAGAATGCGAGGGCGGTCGGCAGTTTGTCCGAGGAACTGAGCAATATGAACGGAACGATGAAATTTCCCCAGCAGTTGATGAAGGTCGTGATGCCCGTGCCGGTAAGGGCCGGGGACAGTTGGGGCAGGACGATGCGCGAAAAAATGGCGAACTGGGAGGAACCGTCGATTCGGGCTGTTTCTTCCATTTCTGCCGGAAGACTGTCGATAAATTTTTTGAGAACCCAGATATTCGGGGGAATATTGGCCGCGGTCAAAAAGAGAACCGATACGGGCAAGGAATCGAGCAGTTTGACCTGAAAAAGCACGAAATAGAGGGGAATGACCAGAGTACAAAACGGAAGCCCGCTTAAAAGGAGAATGAAGGAAAGGATAGTTTCCGAATTCCTGCGGGAACGCCGCGAAAGGGCGAGGGCGGCGGCAAGGGAAACCGTCACCGCGAGAACGCTTACGGCGACGCTCAGCTTCAACCCGTTCGTAAAAGCCTGCAGGTTCCGCGATTTACCGAGAACCTGGCGGTAATTTTCAAACGACACTGCCCGGAGGCCCGATACCGATTCGGCCGCCAGAAAAAGCAGCGGCAGGACGAATATCAGGGAAACGAGGGTCAGGAACAGGTATTCGGCGGCCTTCAGGACCGGTTTTTTACTCATTCTTCGGCACCGTCCCGTTCATGGATGATGCGGACATTGAAAAGGCTGAAGAGCATGCTCAGACAGAAAAGCGCAAAGGTGAGGGTCAGCCCGTAACCGGTCGCTGATCCCGTGATCGCGTTGCGAAAAACCAGTACCGGCAGGTTGGTGGATCGGTACAGGGGGCCGCCGCCGGTCAACATGTAAATGAGCCCGAAAATCCCGAGGTTGTTCAGGGTGAGCATGGTCGTGTTTGCGCGGATGGTATGCCTGATCGACGGGAGTATGACGTACAACAGAACCTGCAAGCCCGACGCACCGTCTGTTTTCGCAGCATCCCGCACGTCTCCGGAGATGGATTCGAGGGACCGTTCGTAGGTGATGAGCGAATAGGCTGTACCGCTCCAAACCTGCGCGAGTATGATTATCACCAGCGGCCGGTCGATGAGCCAGGCGACGTTTTGACCGCCGAAGCTCCCGATGATGCGGTTGATGCTGCCGTCGATGGAAAACAGCAGGAAAAAGATGAAGGCCGTGACGACTTCCGGCATGAGCCAGCCGGAATAGAGGCAGGCATGCACGAATTTCCTGAAGAACGCGTTTTTGCCCTGCAGGCAGAGGGCGATGCAAAAACCGGCGGCCTGCTGCAGGCAGATTGCGGCGAGAATCAGGGTGACCGTGTTGATGAAGGCCGATAATACCCGCGAATCGGTGAACAGGTGGACATAGTTATCGAGTCCGATGAAGGAGACCTCGTCTTTTTTTTGGCCCACGAGCATCTGGTCGGTGAGGGAATAGAACAGGGATCCGAGCGCCGGGACGACGAAAAAGGCGAACAGAAGGGCCAGTGCGGGGGCGATGAGGAAAAACCAGGCAAACCGGTCGCGATGGAATCCTCCGGTCATTGTTTTTTCCTGATTCGGCGGCTCTCGGGGACGATCTTTTCCATGCCGGAGGCGAATTCGCCCATGGCTTCCGCCGGTGTTTTTGCCCCGTTGATCACCGATTCGACGGCAATGCCGATAAGGCCCGATACCTGCGGGTACTCGGGGCCCTCGGGCCGGAACCGCGAGAAATAGAGGTAGTCCGACATTCGGTCCGCATACCAGTTTTTGGTCCTCCAGGATTCCTCGGCTTCGACGTCCCGTCGTACAGGAATGTCGCCGCGAAGGGTACATGAGAGGGTTTGGATCTCGGCCGAGAGCGCGGACTTGAGGAATTCGAAACTGATGAATTTATTGACCGAAAGGTTCGATATGCCGATCATCCAGCTGCCCGTTACCGAGGTGGTGCCCCCGTGCTGTTTCGGCATCGGAGTCACGAGAATTTCGTTTTTGTACTGCGCCGAGGCCCGTTCGATCGCCGGTCCGAGCCTGCATGAATTGAGGAGGATGCCGATTTCGCCCGCGCAGAGCTTGCGGGCAAGGGTATCGATGGTATGCCGGCTCAGCATGACCGATCGGGGAAGGTTTTCCATGATCGCGTCTTTTTGATAAAGCCGGTGCAGGAAAGTCAGGGAGTCGAGCATGCCCCTGGAGGATGTCACCCATTGTCCGTTTTCGTACATCCAGTCGTAGGTTCCCGACAGGAGCATGCCGAAGGTCTGGATGGCGGTGCTTTCGGGTTGTGCGGACGAACCGGTCACCCAGATGGGATATTCGGTCAGCGTTTTGAGTTTTTGCGCGGTTTTTTCGACTTCATCCCAGGATTCGGGGTTCCAGGGCACGGGAATTCCCGCGTTCTTGAACACCGACGCGTTGTAGAACAGTCCCTGCACCTCGAGGGATACCGGCATGGCGTAATCGAGGCCGTTGTAGCTCACCGATTCCTTGGTCTTGCCGGGAAAGCGGTTGATCCAGTCGTCCCAGGTGTCGGCCATGAAGCCGACGAGGAAGCCCGAGTTGATGAAGGCATGGAGCCAGGCGCTGTCGAAGAGGATCACATCGATGGACGAATCGCTCTTGAGCGCGAGGGAGAGCTTGTTGGCATAGTCGGTTTCGCTGCCGTACACGGGGCTGAGGATGACCTTGACCGTCGGGTGCGTCGACTCGAACAGGGTGACTGCCTCGGAAAGCCAGCGGGTATTGTCCTCGGTTTCGGTATCGAAGTACACCACCTTGAGCGGAATGCGGTCCCGCACCGAAACGGGATCGACTGTTTTCGCTTCGGGTGCCGTGCCGTCGACGGGTTTTGCGGCGGTCGCGGCGGGCTTGCAGGACGCGAGGGCGACGGCAGCGAGAATGCAGGCAAGAAGCAAGCGGCCGGCAGCGGGTAGTTTTTTCATACATCGTCCAGAAGGTGTTTCAGGCCCGAAGCTTCCCTGATTATGGTCAGCCGGTCGTGGATGCCGCTTTTTTCGTAGATGCCGCTTACGTAATTCTTTACCGTCTGCTCGCCGATGTTCAGTCGCGAACCTATGTCGAAATTGTTGCACCCTTCGCCGATGAGAGCGAGTATCTGCTTTTCGCGCCGGTTGAGGGTTTCGAGCCAGGCGGGCGCAGGCGCCCGTGCGGGCGGCAGGTTTCGTTCGGCCTCGCGTGCGTTCGAATCCCTGTGGTCCGAAAGGTTCCGTATCAGGTTGCCGGCGACTTCGGGCGAGATCATGATGTTTCCCGCGCTGACGCTCCTGATCGTCTGTATCAGCTCGGTCATGGAGATGTCTTTCAATAAATAACCGATGGCGCCGAATTTCAGGGCTTCGAGGACGTAGTCGTCGTCCCCGAAGGTGGTCAGGACCAGTATTTTTATCTTGGGCAGTTCGGCCTTGATCGCGCGGATGGTCTTTACCCCGTCGAGGAGGGGCATGCACACGTCCATGAGGATGATGTCCGGCCAGTGTTCGCGGGCGAGACGGATCGCCTCGGTGCCGTCGTTCGCGATGCCGACGACGGTCATGTCCCCGGCCCGCGATTCGATGACGGTCTTGAGGTTGTCGGCGAAGAGCCGCTGGTCGTCGGCTATCAGAAGGCGTATTTTCTTGTCGCTCATGTTTCTTTCCTCATCGACAGCATCGGTATGTCGATCCATACCTCGAATCCCCTCTCGAGATTGCGATAACCCGTTTCTCCCTCGAGGAGGGCGATCCGTTCGTTCATGCCCGAAAACCCGATGCCCGGCACCACTTCCTTCGAGCCGGTTCCGTCGTCGATCACCCGTGCGATGAAGCGGTCGTCCGGCGTTTCGCCGGTTATCCGGAAATCGATCTCGACCGAGGCGGCCTTGCCGTGCTTGAACGAGTTGGTCAACGCCTCCTGTACGAACTGGTAGACGGCCGATTTCAGTTTCGGGCAGTTCGTCCGCGTCACGTTTCCCCAGGAGATGTCGACCGAAATTCCCGTCGCCCCGGCGAAGGTCGACGCGATGCGGTACATGCGGTTCATCCAGGATTCGGTGCTGTCCTCGATCACGCGCAGGTTTCGCAGCGCTTTTCGGGCCGACTGGAGGCCGTCGCGGGTATGACCGATCGAATCTTCGAGGAGCGCCGTGAGCCGTTCGTTCGCGCCGCCCGCGAGGTCGAGGGCGACCTCGAGCATGACCCGCAAGTTTACGAGCGTATACCCCATTATATCATGGATATCCCTCGTTATGCGCTTCCGCTCGTCCTCGGCCGATTTGCGTTCGGCGTTCAGGGCGTATTCCTGGAAGCGCGAGTTGAGCTGGTACACCTGGTCGATCAGGAACTGCTGCTGGCCCAGCTCGCGGTTCTTCCGGGCGAGCGTCTCCCGGCCGCGGACGAACTGCCGTACGGTGAGGGCGACGAGGGAAAGATATATGATCAGGATCGGGAACAGTGCGGGCGAGGGTATGACGAGGGATATTCCCCAGATGCGCCGGGGAAGCATGGAGATGAAAAATAGAATCAAAATCAGGTACAGGAGGGCTGCGGGCCAGACCCTGTCGAGGATGAAAACCGCTTCCGAGCAGAAGATGGTCAGCATGATGGTGTAGAGGGCTGGATCGTTGCCGCAGGGATACAGTATGACGAGGGTGAAAAGCGCCTTGAGAAACAGGATGGCGAAGGGGCGGAAACTGCCTTGTTTCTTGATGCCCGCCAGCAGGAAGAGCGGCGTACCGGAAAGGCTGTAAAGGAGGACAAGTGCGTTCCATCCCGAATTGACGGGCACGGAGTCGACGGCGGAGAGCTGCAGATAGACAAGAATATACAGAAAACCGGAACCGAGGGTCCGGAAAAGGATCGTCATAGGGGACAGTATAGCCTACCTCCTCCGGACTGTGAAGGAAAAAAAAAGCCCGACCCTTGGGGGCCGGACCCGAATGTGCCGACGGATACCGGTTTACCGGATTCCGTCGGCCCTTCGTTTACTTGATCGATGCGAGGTTTTCGAGGGTGGCTACCGATACGCCGGTATCGATGGTCTTTCCGCCGAAGTTTTCGCCCTTGAATGCGCGGACGCCGGCGTCCACACCCTGGTAACCCATCACGTAGGGGTTCTGCACCATGGTGGCCTGGATGGCTTTCTGCTGGATCAGGGACTTGGTGTCGGCGGAGAAGTCGAAGCCGACGACCTTGATCTTTTCGGCCTTGCCGGTCTGGAGGACGGCCTGTGCGAGACCTACGGTCGAGCCTTCGTTGCAGCCGTAGAAGCCCGCGAGGTCGGGATTGGCGGTCATGAAGTCGAGGGCCTGGTTGAGGGCCTTGGTCTTGTCGCCGTCGGAGTACTGGACGCCTACGATCTGGATTCCGGGATACTTCTTCATCTGGTCCTTGAAGTCGTTTTCGCGGGTCATCGTGGTTCCGGCTCCGGCCTGTGCGTTGATGATGGCGACTTTACCCTTTCCGCCGAGGAGCTTGGAAAGCGTGTCTGCCGCGGTGCGGGCTGCCGCGCCGTTGTCGGTCGCGAAGAAGGCGTCGTACTTGGCGGTGTTCACGCCGGAGTCGATCATGATCACGGTGATTCCGGCGGCTTTCGCTTTTTCGACGCCGGGAACGAGCGCGTCCTTGTTGAGGGGCGCGAGCATGATGACGTTGGCGCGTTTGGTGATCGCGTCTTCCACCATCTGGAGCTGGACGTTTGCGTCCACTTTTCCGGGGGGTGCGTTGAAGGTGAGTTCGACGTTGCCCACTTCGGCGGCTTTAGCTTCGGCACCGGCTTTTACCTTGAGCCAGTGTTCGTCCTGCGAGTCCATGGTGATCAGGGTGATCTTGATTTTTCCGTCCGCCGCGGCGTCTTTCTTTCCGCCGGCGAATGCCGCGGTGCTGAATACCAGTGCGATAAACAGCGCGATGCTCAATACTCTTTTCATATATTCCTCCTTAAGGAACGTATATAATATTCCGGCCTTCCGGTCCGGTTGTAGCCCGTAAAAAAGGTCGTCAGTCCTTGCGTTTGATGCGGTCGACGAAGACCGAACCGACGATGACGACGCCGATGATTATTTTCTGGATGAACGGCGATACGCCGACGAGGTTGAGGCCGTTGCGGAGTATGCCTATGATGAAGGCGCCGATGAAGGTGCCGCCGATCAGTCCTTCGCCGCCGAGGGTGCTCGTGCCGCCGATTACCGAGGAGGCCACCGCGTCCAGCTCGTAGCCGTCGCCCGCCGAAGGCTGCGCGGAGATGATGCGCGCCGCCATGATGAGTCCCGCGAAAGCCGCGAGGAAGCCGCTTATCATGTAGACCTTGATGAGGACGGCCTTCGTGTCGATGCCCGAAAGACGGGCGGCGTCGACGTTGCTTCCGGTGGCGTACACGTGCCGGCCGAGTTTTGTCTTCGCGAGTACGAAACCGAATATCACCGTAAGGACGACCATCAGGATGACCGGGATCGGGATGCCGGCGAGGGTGCCCGTCCCCATTACGGTGAATTGCTTGGGCAGCCCGGAGATGGGGATGCCCTGGGTAAGGGTGAGCGACACGCCGCGGATCGCGGTCATGGTGCCGAGGGTGGCGATGAACGGCGGGATCTTTCCGTACGCGACCATGAGGCCGTTGAGGAGGCCCACGAGACAGCCGGAAAGGAGGGCGAGCGTGATGCAGACCGCGAGGGGGTAGCCCGCCGCCATCGTCATGCCGGCGACCATGCCGGAAAGGGCGATGTTCGAACCGATCGAGAGGTCGATGCCGGTCGTGATCATTACGTAGGTCTGGCCGATCGCGATGATCGCGATGATGGCCGTCTGCGTCGCCACCGTCAGCAGGTTGTTCACGCTGAAAAAGTAGGGACTCAGGATGCTGAATATGATTCCTATCACGAAGAGGCCGGAGAAGGTGGAGAGCAGTTGCTTGCTCTCCCTCGATATATTCCTCAGCGGGTTTTTCAATCCGGTTGCCGTTGTTGCCATGATGTTCCGTTCTCCTTTATGCGAACTGGGTTGCGTAATGCAGGATCTCTTCCTGCGTCGTTTTCTGCGTTTCGAGCTCCGCCTTGATCTGTCCGTTGCACATGACGACCACCCGGTCCGACATGCCGAGGAT
>JFJP01036286.1_pt1 | contig 12262 bp, 12 predicted proteins | sample 431651 | NCBI WGS metagenome assembly JFJP01 (sample SAMN02602958, study PRJNA72255) | Microbial mat metagenome, whole genome shotgun sequencing project. | biome: fresh water; feature: sink hole; material: water; isolation source: purple microbial (photo- and chemosynthetic) mats found in... | reverse complement strand
TTCAGCCGTCCGAGCACGGAGTAGGTCTTTATCCGGAGGGGTACGCCCCATTCCTCAAACTTGGCGACGAGGGCGGGGTCGAGGGGAGAGCCGATCTCGGTGGCGACATGGAAGGCGGCAACCTCGAAGTTTGCGTCTTTCCGCCGGAGACGGGAGCCGAAATATTCGACCAGGGCGGTCGAATCCTTTCCGCCCGAAGCGCCGACCAGGATCCGGTCGCCTTTTTCGATCATATTGTATTCGGCGACCGCATGGTCGATCGCGCGGAACAGTTTCGGATTTGCCATGACAGGGATAGTAGCAAAAAGAACGCCGATGGGGAACCTCCGGCGTTCCTTGTTTTTATTTTCCCTTCTTGATCGCCTTGTCGTCGAATACGACGACGGTACCCGACATGTTTATCACGTCACCCGGTTCGAGCAGCTTCGTTTTGACGGGTTTGTTGTTGACCGTCAGGTCCGAGGCCGCCGAAACGGTATATCGCGACGCGACGCTGTCGAAGACGATCGTCGCCGCGTTCGGTTTGAGCGAGGGATTTCCGACGATCGTAATGTCCGCCGTCGCGTCACCGCCGATTATCGTTTTCGCGTCCGTCAGCGTGAATACCTTGGTTCCGGCGGCGGTCGCCCCGTACAGCAGCCTGATCCCCGCTTCCGAGGTCTCGCGCTCGAGCTTGAAAACCAGGAAGCCGAGCCATACCAGAAGCGGTACGATAAACATAAAAAGGTATATCCAGGAAGGCCGTGCGGTATTCGAACCGAGAACCGTGCCGGAATAATAATATCGCACGGCTTCGCCCGCACCGTTTTTTCCGGGATACCGCACCTTGACGAACCGTTTGTCTCCGGGGAACATGGCCGCCGTATAGGTGACAGCGTACTCCTCGAGGACCGCGGAGCGGATGTCGCTGTAGATTCGCGACAGCTCGTCCGAATCGCGGGCGTCGAACACCGATCCGCCCGATTCTTCGGCTATGCGGGGAATCTCCGAATCTCCCGCGGTACCGAAATTGACGACGTAACAGGTGATGCCTTCGCGGTTGGCCGCCTCGATCCCGTCCTCGGGCCGAGCGACGCTCGTCGCGGCGTCAATCGGAAAATTTTCGCCGTCGGAAAGGACGATAAGGACCTTGCGCCTCCCGCTTTCGCCGAAAGTCACCAGGGATTCCTCTATCGAGGAGTACAGCTCGGTATACGCTTCGTCGCGGGCCGGTTTTTGTATCGAATCCAGCGAGGCGGGAATGCCGCTCGAGTCGGCCGAAATCGTTCGCAGGCCGGTGTATCGGGTATTGAAGACCGCGAGCCCCGCCCTGTCCATCACTGAAAGCTCGGCGATGAAATCCTTTATCGCTTTTTTCGCATGCGTGATCCGCATGTTCTCGGGATCGGCGGCCGGTTTGCCGTCGAGACCGTCCCACATGCTCCCCGAATTGTCGAGCAGGAGAAAGAAGGAAATACCCTCTTCCCCGTTCGCCGTCCGCGACACCTTGCGGATGTCCACGTCGGCGTACTCTTTTCCGTCGCCCGATTCGCTCACCGCGATATTTTCGCCGACGACTCCGGCATCGCCGGGAGGAAGCTCGAGGTCGAGATACAGGCGCACGCTCTGGAAAGCCAGAAGGCGTGAAGTGTCGATCTGTGTTATGGTCAGCTCCTCCGCGACCGCCCCGGAAAGGGCGGCGATGAGGATGAAGGACATGATCGCAGGGAGTTTTTTTATTCGTTCATTCATAATTTCGATCCTCCGTCAGGAAAAAATTCCGTACATGAATTTCGCGTTGCCGATCGCGAATACGTCTTCCCGTCGAAGCGGAGACTCGTCTTTTTTCTCGTCGTTCACCCGTACCGTGTTTCCGCGCCCGGCGGGGGAGAATACGACCCGGCCCTTCTTGAGTACGATGATTGCATGTACCGGCGCCACGTCCCGGTACCCGGAAAGCACGATGTCGCAGCTATCGCTCGAACCGATGCTCATCCTGCTCTTGGAAAGGTGGTATTCCTTGTTCCGGAGCGGGCCGTTCAGCAGCTTGACGGAACCGAGCGAAAAACGGTTTTCGAAAAGCGTATAGAAGAAACTGAGGGAAAAACCGAACAGCACGAGACCCGCAAGGAGGGCGACCGGATTTCCGGGAAAATAATACAGGAAAGCCTGGAGGGTGATTCCTCCGATCAATCCCCCGACGATGCCGCCGCCGAGACCGACGAAGACCTTGCGTACGGAACCGGAACGGAGTCCCTCTATCATCGCGATGAACGCGCCGATGAGCGCCCATCCGATTCCGTTCGCGAATGCGATGGCGAAACCCGGCGGGCTGCCGCCCGATTTGAAGATTTCCTCCGCCGCCTTGAAAAGAAAGGATTGGCCGGCCATCACGCCGAAGGCGCCCGCGAAGGTTCCCGCGATCGCCCCGAACAGCATTCCCTTGAAAGCCTTCGGCCGGGACGAGACGACAAGTCCCTCGAACGATCCGAAAATCGCGCCGAAGACGAGACCCAGCACGATTCCCTGCACGAGGGAAAAGGCGAAATAACCGCGAAACGCGCCTTGAAAATACTGTACCGTCAGAAGACAGGGCCAGATCATGAGGGCGCCCATCACCCCGAGAAGGACCATCAGAATTCGTTTCAGAAACAGGGACATACGTTACTCCTTTTTTATATGAAAGACACCATTTGATTCGCTGACCGACAATTTAGCGGGCTGTCCCGCCGTGAGGGTAAATTCGATGCGTGCGGCCTTCCGCCCCGACCCCGCCTCGAGGAGATACCGGCCCGACGGGAGGCTCAAACGCAGCTCGCCGCCCCGAAAGCCCGCAAGACTTCCTTTCGGCATGTCCTGTCCGCCGAGGATGACGGTGGGGGAACCGTTGAGGGCGAGCGACAGGCGGCCCGGCGGGGCGGTGACCGTCAAATCGGCGGGAAGGGGCACGAGATTCGCCCGCAGGCGCAGCTCGTCCTGGTAGGGCGCTATTTTGAGCGAAAAAAGTTCGGGATAATACCCCGGCGATTCCGCCCTGAATTTACGCACGGCGCCCGTCACGAGCCGGCCTTCGCCCACATCTTCGAGCGGTATCCAGTGATTGCCTTCGAGCACCCGGTAAGCGGTCGCCGCGGAAATATTCTTTCCGCTTATCGCGTCGAACGCCTCCGTTCCGGCCTTGATGGGTCTGACCGGAATGTCGTCGAACCCTATGGAAATGACGTTCTCCCCGGCTGTGCCTTCGCGGAGATCCGCGAACGGAACAAGGGTAAACGAGTGCCAGTAGATTCGCTGCTCGGCGTAGAGCTTCAGCCGGTATTGGCCCGGTTTCAGGTAGAGGGTGTTCGAGTTGAATGTAATGGAGGCTTCTTTCCCTCCGCTTTCGGTCAGGGAGAAGACAAGGGGCCCCGCATCGGCGGCAGGCAGGTCGAGCCGGTCGTTGACGAACAGTTTCGCCATGATAAAGATGTCGTCCGCCGCCTTGATCGATGCCGGCATGCGGACGGAAACCCGCAAAGGGCCGAACGAAGCCGGCATAAGATACCGCTGGAAAGCGCCGCCGGTCCAGCCGTAGTATCCGGCCGCAGCCGCAATCGCCAGGAACGAGGCCGCAGCGAGGAACACGGCGCGTTTTTTCGTCCTCGGCTTGTATTGCGGTTCTACCCAATCAGGTACGGTCATGCAGTCGACGAGGCTTTGCCGCAGGACGCCGGGACGGAATCGCTTGAGGTATTTTTCGATGATCCGAACCGCGATTCCCATGTCCTTGAAGCGGTTTCGGGGTTTCGGGCGGATCATCTTGCGTATCAACGCGCTTACCACCGGCGGAACGTCCGGGTTGATCCGGCTCGCCCGGACGAAGCGGCCCTTCTGGATCGCCGCGATGGTGTCGGGGGCGAAATTCCCCGGGAACGGTTTCTTGCCGGTCACCATTTCGTAGAGCATGACGCCCATCGAATAGATGTCGGCACGCTTGTCGACGTTTTTCGAGTTCTCGAATTGTTCGGGTGGCATGTACGAAGGAGTCCCGAGCATGGTGCCTTCCTTCGTCAGCGAGCTGTCCCCGTCGTCTTCGGTGGACGCGATTCCGAAATCCGCGAGCTTCACGTCCCCGGCGCGGGAGATGAGTATGTTCCCCGGCTTGATGTCGCGATGGATCACGCCATGGTCGTGCGCGTACTTGAGGGCGCGGCAGGCATCCAGGAATATGAACAGCGACAGTTCTCCCGACAGGTAGCGCCTTTTCCGCAGCAGCACGTCGAGGGAGACGCCATCGACGTATTCGAGCACCAGATAGTGCGAACTTCCGTCCTTGAAATAATCGAACAGATGCACGATGTGGGGATCGTTGCAGTCGAGGAGGATTTGGGCTTCCCGCTTGAAGCGTTCCACCACGGACGTATTGCCCCGGATCGTCAGTTTCTTGATGATTACGTGACGTTTCAGCGTCGGGTGGACCGCCTTGTAGACATGACCCATGCCTCCTTTCGCGACGAGGGACACGATTCTGTATTTGCCGATCGTTTCGGGAATTTCAGCCACGACGTTCTCCTTTCGGAATGATGCGCAGGTCGGTTGCCGGATCGAAGTCGCGATCGGGCGAAACCAGCGCGGTATTTTGCATTTCCGGATTGTGTATCTGTACGTATCTGTTGCCGGCCCGATATCGATACTGGCCGGTCACGGTGCGGTGGCCGCCGAAGTATACCGAATCGGGCTCGCCTGGGAGATACCGGTCGAGCATCGCCTGCACCACGCCCTCAGGCGCGGCTCCGTTGTCGGTCCAGGTCAATCCCAGGACGACATCGGGTCTCGTCCTCGTTTCGATCAACTCGTCCTCGCCGTACAGGGCGAAGGGTTCCGCGTGCGAGGCGAGGAACCGCGGACCGATGGCGAACAGAGGCAGGCTCCGCTCGAACAGCGCATGGGTTTCCAGAAAATCGCTGCCGTAAAAGCGGAGGACCCAATCCCTCACCATCTCGCCTTCATACGAATATTTCCGGAACGGATGATTGCCCCGCCCTTCCTCGTTCAGTATGTTCTCGTGGTTCCCTTTCAGGAAATGGAAATTTTCCGGAAAGGCGCGCTTGCATTCCATGACCATCTCCATCACGCCCAGGCTCTCGCGCATCTCGGCGTCCATCGCCCGGTGTTTCCTGAAGCCGTGCGAATATTCCAGGAACGCGTCGTGCCATCGGGACTCGCCCCGCTTCTCGGAATGGAAACCGTCCCCGAGGCACAAAACCTGCAGGGTACCGGATTCAAGTGCGTCGATCACCGTTCCCGTCTCCTCGAAGCGGCAATCCATGACATCCAGGAAAAAGCCGGTACGCGCATGCAGGTCGGGAAGGATCAACGCGGGCAGGTCCTTCCTCAAGCGGAGAAGACCTCCGGGAAGACCCGCCGGATCATGGGGACGGACCGGATCGCTCTCGTGTTCAAGGACGGTGATCGCGCGCTCGGTGAGCGTTTGATACCCGCCGGCGGGAGGCAGTTCTTTCCGTCCGTATATCCCGCCGAGGGCTGCCCTGAGCGTCATTATTGGATTATTGTTTTATTGACTTCGACGAACTCATCGGTGACTTCCTGGGAGATGCGCGTCAAGAGTTCCTCTTCTTCGCCCGAGGTGAGGTCCGCGGTCGTGATCGCGATCTTGAAAACGGGCGAGCTCTGCTGGATCGGGCCCTTGGAAAAAGCGGCGGGCGAGTCGATTTCGATATCGGCGGAAAGAAGGGCGTTTTCCTCGACGGCCGAATCCGGAACATCCGTCCGCAAACCGATGGATGTGTATTCCGAGCGCCTCTTGCCGTCGACGAGCGGCCCGATGTTGAGAAGCGATCCCGAGTAGGTAAGTACGAGCGCGCCCCGCGCGTTGTCCTTGTCGAAAAAAACGGTCTCTTCGAGACTGTTCTCCGGAAGGGCGTCCTCGAAGCACTGTTTCTTGTCCATCCATGCGGACGCGAGCAGTTCGTAGGTCTCGTCATTGACCGGCATACCCGAAGTTTTCGCGATCAATTTGACGTGATTCTGGATAACCGGCGATAAAGCGTTGAATATTTTCATTTGTTCTCCTGTTTTACGTATAGTATACGTATATATCACGGAACCTTTATTTAAATCGGTTTTTTTCAAAAGAGGCATGAATGAACGAAAAAGTGTATGACGATCTTCCCAAGGAAATCAGGAGCCAGATCGAGTCGTTGCTCGATGCAGGCGACAAAGCCGCACCCCCGGAACAAAAAGAGCATTACGCACGGGTATGGAAAAACAAGCTCGAACTGTTTACCGCGCAGATAACCAATATAGGAATGGATTTCGTTCCGCTCCTCGGCGCGGACGACAAACGTGGTTGCATCCTTCTCACCTATTCCGGCTCGCTCGTCAGCGCGGGTCCGGAAATCGCGGGCAAACGGTGGCTTGAATACGCATCGATCAAGTTCAGGCATGACGTACCCGATTTCATCCAGGGGAACGGGATCACCCTTCCCGAAGACTTACGGGTCGACGAAACAGCGAGATTCGAAGGCTGCGCTCTCAGGCAAAGTTCTGCGGTTTACCGTATCGCCGTCTGTCCCGAAGGTACTTCGCCGGGGGATCAGGACCAGCGAATCCGGGAAGCCACGATCTATCTGACCAACGGATTCGTAAAGATCAACCGGACGCTCGGAGGGATGGCCGCCGCCGACATCGACCAGTTCACCGTCAAGGCGATAATCGCATATCTGGCGAAAAAGCATTCCTTGACCCAGGCGCTGACCCGATCGATCATCGAGGATTATGTATCGACGCTCGAGGCGGGAATCCTGCTCGGCGAACGGGTATCCCTCGGCAGGATGGGAATCATGTCCCTCAAGGCGATGCCGGCGAAAAAGGCGCGGGTCATGACCCATCCCTCGACCGGCAAGGAAATTCTGGTTCCGGCGAAACCTGCCTGCTTTACCCCGAAATTCGGATTTTCGAAAAGTGTGAAGGAGAAAAGCGGACGGGTGACCCCTCTCGGTGAAATTGAAGGGTAAACTCGCGAAGGACAAAAAAAAGACGGCCTTGAGCCGTCTTTTTGTCGGATTTCCAGTGATTAGGCAAGCAGATCTATTTTCATACCCCGGCCATCGGCCGGTGGTGCCTTGATTCGAAGCGTTCTTCAGGCCTCTGTATCGCGTCGCCGTTCTGCGGCATCTACATCTCCGGAGCGGATAGAAAGTGTGACTACATTCATATTCTGCCTCCTTGACTTAAAATACCCTTTTACGGGCAAACAGTCAAGCAGCGACTTAAACGGCGTCCGGAATTGCAAAAAACTGCGGCTGAAACTATACTGGAATCATGAATTCAACATCGGATATGCTGCCGACCTGGACAAAACGGCTTCTGGAACACATGATCGAAGCCGACAGGGACGGAGCGGGGGCTCTGGTCCGTTCGGCCCTGGGCGAAGGGATCCTGCCGGAATCGGTGATATCGTATATCCTCGATCCCGCTCTCGTACAGCTCGGCCGCATGTGGGGCATGGAAACGGTTTCCCTGGCCCAAACCTTCGTCGCCGCGAAAATCGCCGAGGATGTCCTCGTCCTGTGCCTGCCCGACGAGGCCCCTGCCGCCGTCAAGGCTCCATGCGGCATCGCCGTCATGGGCAATATAGAGGACGATTTCCACAGTCTCGGCAGGCGCATCGTAGCATCTTTTTTGCGCGCCAACGGTTGGGTGATCCATGACCTCGGCAACGACGTGACCGCGGAGCAGTTCGTCGACAAGGCGCTCGAAACGAAGGCCTGCGTGATCGGGGTATCGGCGATGATGCAGACCACGGCGCTCAACATACGTAAACTCCGCGAATTGATCGACAAGCGCGGACTGAATGCAAAATTGAAAATCGCCGTCGGCGGTGCGGTATTCAACTGGCGACCCGAGCTCGTGACCGAGGTCGGCGGCGACGGCACCGCGCAAAACGCCGCGCGGGTCCACGACCTGTTCCTCGACCTGCAGCGGCAATCGCGGGTAGGAGCCGGCAGATGAATTCCTTCGAACGGGTCATGAATACAATCCGGGGGCTGCCGGCGGACAGGGTTCCCGTTTTGGCGGTACTCGGCATCTACGGCGGGCGGCTCATCCATTCGGACCCGAAAACGATATTCACGGATGCCCGCGCCTATGCGGAAAGCCAGGGCGCCGTACAGAAAACATTCGACATCGACATGATCCTCACCCCGTTCGAATTTACCTCCCTCGCGGAGGCCTTCGGGGGCGAAATCGCCTGGTTCGCCGACCAGGCGCCCAATCTGAGAAAACCCGCCGCAGCTTCGATCGCCGAGGCGTTGAAACTGCCGCTCCCCGATATGAACGCAACCGGACGCCTGCCCGTCGTCCTCGAATCGATCCGGCTCCTTTCCGCGCAATTCAAGGGCAAGGTGCCGCTTTTCGCCCCGCTGCCCGGCCCCGGAGCCCTTCCCGTCCTCATGATGGGAATGGAAGCCTGGATGGACGCGCTCCTCTTCGACTTTCCGGCCGCCCTGGCCCTTCTCGAATATACCGGACGTTTTTGCGCGGACTGGGGCAATGCCCTTCTCGCCGCGGGTGCGGACGGCCTTATTTTCGTCGAATCGATGTCCTCGGCGGAAATCATGCCGCGACTCATGTTCGAAACGAAGCTGTTGCCTTCGATTGCAAAAACAATTTCCGACTTTCAAGGTCCGATCATGTTCCATCATGGAGGCGGGAGCCTCAATCACGTCATCGATCTCGTACCCGGACTGCCCAATGTGGTCGGGGCCCTGGTCGGCTCGAAGGACAGCCTCGCGGACGCCAGAAAACGCGTCGGACCGGATTTTCTGCTTGCCGGCAATCTGGACAATCTGGGGTTTGCGGCGGCCGGTTCCTCGGAACTCTATGCGCAAAGCCTGTCCTGTCTCGACAAGGGCGCCAGGCGGGGGCACTTCATGCTCGCCAATTCCGGCGCCGACATTCCCCTCGCGACCGCCCCTGAGACGATACGGGCGATGCTGGACGCAAGCGCCCTGTTTTCCGGATCCGTCGGTACGTCCTCATGAAAAACGCACCCGTATGGATAGCCTGCGGCGTCCTCCGCGCGGAGCTCGATTTCCTGTACGGTCAGGGAAAAATCGGGGGGAGGATCATGTATCTCGATTCCATGCTCCACATGACGCCCGGAACCCTCGAATCGGTACTCGCCGCCAAACTCGCGGAAGCGGAAAAAAGTGACGAACGGATCATTCTGGCTTACGGAGACTGTTCGGCGCATATGCTGGACCTTTCGGGCGAGCATCGCTGTTCGCGCGTCAATGCCCTCAACTGCGTGCAGATGCTGACGGGTAAAATACGGTACCGTGAGCTCATGCATTCGGAATCCTTCATGCTGCTGCCTGAATGGGCGCTCCGGTGGAGGGAAATCATGCGTACGGAACTGGGTCTCACGCCCGATCTCGCCCGAGCGTTGATGGGCGAGACCCGGAAGGAAATCGTATACCTCGATACCGGACTGGCCCCGGTGCCGGTCGGCGAATTGTCGGCCTGCGGCGAGTATACCGGCCTGCCGTTCCGGATCGAAAAAACGGGGCTCGACAACCTGCTCTCCCTGCTTCTCGAAGCCGAAGGAAAATTGAGATGAAAATGAACAACCAGACGAGACCGGCAACGATAGCCGAGGAATTGATGGCTATCGACGTCTTCGGCGACCTTCTCGCGGCGACGGATCCTGCGCATATGGGAAAAAAACTGACGGCACAGCTTCGCGAGGTGACCGGCGCGAAAACGGTCCTCCTGGTATCTCATGCGCCCGGTTCGGGCCGGCATACGCTGATCCATGCCAATCCCGAACGCCGGAGCGGACTGTTTTCTTCCAGCGAACTCGAACTCCTTTGTCCGGCCTGCGTTCCCGGCCTCCTGCCAAGGTCAACCGCCGATTTTCCCGAAGACAATCCGATTAAAGCCCTGCTCGCGGAACGGAAGATCGAAACAGTCTTGCGTTTTCCCCTCACGGGGGACCATGATCTCATCGCTACCCTTTTTCTTCTCGACTTGCCGGGACCGGACAGGCTCGACGAAACGGCATCCATCGTTTCGCACCTGTCTCCCGTACTCGCCCTTGCGCTGCGCAATTCCCTCGCTCACGAAAGGATAGAAAAACAGGCAGGACAGCTCGAAATCCTCGCGGAGGAACTCGAGAAAAAGGTCGCGGAGCGCACCAAAGAACTCGAGGAATCGAACCGCAGTCTGAGCACCTCTCTTCGAGAAAAGGAAACCCTCATACGCGAGCTTTATCACCGGACGAAAAACACCCTTCAGGTGGTCAGCGGCATCCTCAAACTGCAGGCCGTCAAATTCCCGGACAACCAGCCGGTACGCGATCTCGTCGAAATCACCGACAACCGGATACAGGCGATATCCCTCGTCCACCAAATGCTGTATTCCTCCAGGGATCTGTCCCGGATTCCGATACGGGAGTACATAACCGGACTCGTCGGCCTCATCCGGACAAGCCAGGGCGCCGAACGGGACAATGTCGCCTTTGCCCTCGATATAGACGACAGGCCGTACCTCCTCGACACGGCGATTCCCCTCGGCCTTATTCTGACCGAACTGGTCGCCAACACCTACAAATACGCCTTCGAACCCGGCGGCGGCGGACAGGTAACCATCACCCTGCGGACCGACGACGAGGAAAACACGAGAATTTCATATTCGGACGACGGGAAAGGAGTCCCGGAGGGTTTCGATTTCCGGGGAGGAAAAACCCTCGGCATGCAACTGGTCTTCAATATCGTCGAGCAACAATTGCGCGGTTCGGTGGAATTCCGCAGCCGGGGCGGACTTGCCTGTTTAATTGCTTTCCCGAAAGCGCTATACTCCAATCGTGTCTGAGAAAAAAAAGAATTTACGTATACTTCTGGTCGAAGACGAAGTGATAACCGCGATGCAGATGAAAGCGGAACTGCAGCGTGAAGGATTCACCATCCTCAAATTCGTCACGACCGGCGAGGAAGCGGTGGACTACGCCTCCCGGGAAAAACCCGGACTCCTCCTCATGGACATCAACCTCGCGGGAAAGATGGACGGTATCGACGCGGCTTCGCGCATCCGGGCGATCTACCCGGTTTCGGTCATTTTCATCTCGGGTTATGATGACGCGGATCTCAAAAAGCGGGCCGAAACCGCCAGTCCCGTTCGATACCTGGTCAAACCGGTACGGACGGCCGAGCTCGCGGCGATCATCGATTCCTGGCTCGAAAATTCGGCCGATTGAACTACTCCCCGGTCTCCTCGAGCACCGGATCTCCCGCTTCTTCCTCCCGGTCGGCCCGACGATAGTGGACCGGAACCGGACCGAAGAGAAGGCCCGCCTTCGCGGTGAGGATTTCGAGGGCCAAAAGCTCGCTCGCGATGCGCGTCATTCCCCGCTCGTCCTCGGGCATGCCGACGAGATCGGATTCGATGCCGAAGTGTTTTTTGATGAATGAATAGTTTTTCCACAACGACTGCTTGATCTTCCGGAGTTCCGAAGGGCGCCTGAGCAGGTCGAGAATCTGACGCTTGAGCGCGGTAAAATCCGCAGCCGAAAACCCTTTGAGGTTGGCGATCGTCTTTCCCATCGCGTCGGCTTCCTTCCGGGACAGTTCCTGGCAAAGGAATTTGAGGATATGCCAGCATTCGACGACTTCCTGCGCGGTATCGAACGGCTTGTCGTCGAGCCAGACGAAGGCGAACATTCGCCTGCGCCAATCCCACCAGCGGATCGGACTCTGGAGATCGGCCGACGGAATGACGAAAAAGCCTTCGCGGAGCAGGACCGAGCCGAAAATACCGGGCGGATGGCCCAGCCGCTTGTTCTTGAGCGAAGTGCGATAGACGCCGCACGAGGGACTTCCTTCCATGAACACGAATACCCGCACCCCTGCACGCTTGAGAGCCGACATGCAGGAATCGCAGCCCGCACGCATCCAGTCGTTCATGTTGACCCCGTCCCGCGACTTGATGTCGGCCTTTCCCTCCCAGAAATCGTCGCCGTTGCCGCTCCGGAGGCTCACCGGATTGCGGGGAACGCCCATGCCGCTCATCACTTCCGGGCACACCGGATGCCAGATGAAATCCGCGCGCTCGCGACCGATGAGCCGGGTCACGTCCTGGCCTTTTCCGTTATACCGGACCTTGCAGCCGAACTGGCAGGCCGAAACGCCGACAGTGATCTTGTGTTCGATTATATTTTCCATCAGAGCGGCTTTTTCGCGAGACCGAGATTGACGTGACAGTAGCCGCCCGGGTTTTTGGCCAA
>JFJP01027456.1_pt1 | contig 12262 bp, 13 predicted proteins | sample 431651 | NCBI WGS metagenome assembly JFJP01 (sample SAMN02602958, study PRJNA72255) | Microbial mat metagenome, whole genome shotgun sequencing project. | biome: fresh water; feature: sink hole; material: water; isolation source: purple microbial (photo- and chemosynthetic) mats found in... | reverse complement strand
TATTTTAACAAAAAAGTTATGAAAATCCAATATAAATAAAAGAAAATCAACCATGCGAAAACCGAGAAATATACAATAAAAGTAATGATATTTGTCTCAATAAAACTCAGAAAATTCACAAAATTGCTATAAAATACGATATTTGAGAAAATTATCGCTTTAGAATCAATGAAAACCAGACCTTCTAGCTTAAAAACATAAGAGAATAATTGAAGAAAATACAAGAGAATGCAAATAATAGAGAAATTCCGAGAAAATTCAATCGTTTTCAACTCGTGAGGGTTCAAAATATAGAGGAAACCCACCACAAAATGCTTAGGACGCATTGTGGATAATTTCATTTAAACTATCGTCAAAATCTTTTAAAAGTTTAAAAAATATTTAAAAAGTTTAAAAAATATTTAAAGTAAATTTTTGCCTTTATTAACTCTAATTTTGATTTTTTGAAAAAAATTAAGAAAAATTGATAAATTTCACAAAAGTTTTTAAAAAAAAATTTCTTTTCTCCTTACTTTGTCTATTTTTGCCAATTATTCATGTTTTGGCAATAAAAGCCACGATATATGATATATGATATGCAATTTATTTAAAATACATTTTTTTATTTTTTAATTCTTTCTTAGTTGTATCGTAAAACCCCTAAAAAACATGCATATATCTATAAATACTTCTTTTTATTATTATTTTCCCGTCTTCACATACTCTGAAAGCCTTTGTATCAGCGAGCTCGAATGCATATTCAATACAATCGCATCGTTTAAAATATATAGAAAAGCCTTATTTTTCAGTTTAATTTCTTCTGAATCTTCTTTAATTTCAGCCAACCTCTCGCTTTCTTCAAAGGAAATAGCCTGATAACCTATTAAAACACCACATTCACATCGCCATCTAAACTGTTGTTCCAATCCGTTTTTCCTTTTAATATATGCACTGTTCGATTTCCTCATATAAAGCTTACAAAACGATTCTTTTCTATCGATAACTATCGCATTATCAGAGGATCTTAAAGGCATTTTCTCAAGACTTGCGTTCGTTACGATGACTAATGCTCCACATAAAGCACAATAATAAGAGAAAAGCTCTTTTTCTTGGATAGAACTGTTGAAAGATGTGTAGTTTTTCATCTATAAAAAGGGAGTTTTTCATTAAAAAAATATAAATGAATTATGAAGCTTGTGTAGAACAGCTATACATGACTTATTTTAGTCATTTATAGCTATAGATAGGTTCATATAGCTTTTCTATAGAGAAAATAAGTTATTTACTTTGACTTTTCCTTGGAAATTATCGTTTTCTTCCTCTTGTGTGCCTTTTTTCGGCTGTTTTTTTCATACAATTAAGGTTTATTTAGAAAAAGAGTCATAAATTACTTCTCTTTTTTCTTCCTTAACTTCTTTTTCCAGTTCTTTATTCAAAAGACTTTCATTGATTTTCTTCAAAATGTTCTGAGTTTCATTTGTTTCTGCCATATTTTTTCTTGTAAAAAGTCTACTTTTTTAATGATTTTCTTCTAATTAATTTTTTCAAAAGTTCTAATTAATTTTTATCAAAAGAAAAAATCAAAAAATCGGCTCCTTTTTTTCTTAATGAAAAAACTTGATAAATTAACTGATGGTGTCAATAAATTTCATCTTAACGATAGTAAGGAAAAAGAAGAGCAAAAAACCAAAGAAGATTCGAAGAAACGGCCTACTTTAGCAAATAATTCCCTTAATATAAAGGAATATTCAGATATTTCCAAAAATAACAACGCTTATACAATAGAAAAAATCATAGGAACTGGCACTTTCGGTGTCGTTTATCAAGTTTTTCTCTTTTGAAAATCAGTTTTTTTTTTAAATAAAAATTCGATTTTAAAGGCGAAATCAAATGAATCTCTTGAGCCAGTGGCGATAAAAAAGGTCTTTCAAGACAAGCGTTATAAGAACCGTGAACTTCAAATAATAAAAGACATTAAACATCCTAATGTTGTGGCTTTATTAGGCTCTTTTTACACAAGTGAAGTATGAAAATAATTCCAATATAATAAATTTATATCTATATATATGAAAGAAAAGTGATGAAGAAGTATATTTGAATCTTGTAATGGAATTTCTTCCAGAAACCCTTTCAAAAGTAATTCGCTCCCACACAAAACAAAAACTCAGAATGAACGCGACACTTATCAAACTTTACTCATATCAAATGTTCCGAGCTTTAGCCTATTTAAATGGCATCGGAATCTCGCATCGCGATATAAAACCTCAGAATATTCTTTTAAATCCAATGAATTCTTCATTAAAAATCTGCGATTTCGGCTCTGCAAAGAAATTAGTTAAAGGAGAACCCAATATCGCATATATTTGTTCACGATATTATCGAGCTCCTGAATTAATCTTTGGAGCTACTGAATATACTACAGATATTGATACTTGGTCAATAGGATGTGTGATAGCTGAATTATTTAAAGGAGATCCACTTTTTGCTGGGGATTCTGCTGTTGATCAATTAGTGGAAATCATCAAGATTTTGGGCACGCCTTCCATTGAACAAATCAAAAAAATGAACCCGGAACATAAGGATTTTAAGTTCCCACAGATAAAAGCACAGTCATTGCAAAAGGTTTTTCTTAAGAAATGATTTTTTATTTTATTTTTATGAAGAAATAAACATTGTTTTTAATATTTTTTCGTTTTTGTAGGTGTTAAATAAAGGCCCAGTTGACCCTTTGGCTATTGATTTGTTGAGCAAAGTGCTGCTTTATGCTCCTTTAGAAAGGATAAAACCGATTCAGGCTTTGGCACATCCTTATTTTAATGAGTTGAGAAGCCAAAGCTTTAAAAACTCTATCGAAAATATACCTGATTTATTCAATTTTATGAAAGGTTTTTAATTAAATAACATCGAATTTTAATTTTTTTGTTTTTTTGAATTAACAGAGGAATTGGCAATCGTTAATGCTGAATTATTGGAGAAATTGGTTCCAAAATGGTATACCGAGAGTATGATGAAAAAGAAATAAAGAGGATTTATTTGGTTTTATACTATGAACTATGAGATACTCTTTATTATATTTACAAAGAAAAAAAATGACGAATTTTTTCTTGATTTTGATTTTAAATAAAAGAAAAAAACGATTTTTTATTGATTACGCTTTAAAAAGCCTTAAAACAACATAAAAATTCAAATTTCGTAAAAATCGCATCATCAGATGAAATAATCTTAAAAATAGTAAAATAAATCCAACCTCTTTTAAACAGAAAATTGCCATATTTTAATAATAATATTTAAAATCAAACACAAAAAATCCACATATCCAATGACATCCATTCCTCAACCATTTTACTATCGCAAGAACACTTTCGAAGAATCCTTTTCTCTAAGCACTTGTATCTCTGAAAGAAAAGAATGGTCTCGAGGAAGCTCTTTCGAAGAATCAATTGCCAAGAAAAAGCCTATTCTTAAAAAACAAAGTTCATTCCCAATAAAGAAGAAAAACACAAAAAGTTCAAAGAGATTAAGCTTTAAGAAAGAACTTGTTGAGGTTTTTCAAGTAGAAAGTTACAAAGAATTCAATGTTGATGTGAATGATATATGTGATTTCATGGGTTTCGAGTGCAAAAAGACCAATTGTTGCTTGTTTTGAAAGGCTTCATAAATAAAAAGAGGAGTTTTCTCGTTTTTGTTTAGATCAGCTTTTTTTGAAAGAAAATGAAGCTTTTTTGAGATTTTGGAAAGCTTTTTATGATAATATAGATATTGTTTATTTTTTTCTTAATAAACTTTGTATTTTTTTTTTTGTGTTTGAAATTCGCACTACATTTTAAAGGCAAAAAACCCCTCTCTTTTAACTTTTGAAAAGGAAAAAAGGGGGGGTTACTCTCGCGCTCTGAGATTTTGATAATATCCCCTCATTTCAGCTTTTGAGAGGGGTTTTGTGTGTTCTTTTTATTTTATTTGTCTATTTTTTACTATTAAATTTTTTTATGATTATGAAATTTACGATAATCAAATTTTCTTTCTTTTAAATTTTCCATTTCAAAATATCTGTTTAGACTTAATAAAAGTTTAAATTTTTTTCTTTTGAACAAAAAAGTTAAAAAATTATTGCATATTTTTTTCTTATTTTTCTCTCTCTCTCTGATAAATGATTTATTTTTTCTTATTTTAATTTTTTGTAAATTTTTTTTTTTTATTTGATTATGTCGATCGTTTTAGAAAGCTACGAGCGAGACTTCGAGAAATGTCTTTCATCATCCAACAAGCTCATAAACTCTTTTCACATGACGGAAGAAGGTTGATATTTTGTTTTCTCCCCCTTCTTTTTTGATTTTTTCCTTTGTTTTTTATAAAAAAAAAAGCCAAAAAAGAAATGGCTTTGCAACAACTCAAGAAATACCTTACAGACGCTGAAACCAATGCAATTTTTTCTATTTTTCAAATGAATTTAATCTTTGAAATTTAATAAAACAGTTAAAAAGAATGGAACATGAAAACGCTGTGTTAGAATCCAGTTCAAAAAACACATTACAGAGCAAAGTTCTTTAAATTTTTTTTCATAAATAAAACTTTGCATATATGCTGTTTATATTATATTATACACGAAATTCAAAAATAAAGGTTTTTATACCTCCTCAAATATTATATATATATTAGATAAAAAAATACAGAAATGATTTACAAGAAGCTCGAACTAAAACAATGAAGCTTGATGATGCTTTTCTCGAGAAAAAGAACAAGCAAAACCTTCTAGGAACTCGAAACGAAGTTATTTTCTTGAAGAACAAAGAAATTTATTTGATTTTTACTTAGGATACTATAAAAAAAGACAGATTAATCAGCAATACTGAGAAGATTTTGAACCAAACGGAACAGTTTTTAAACATGAATCAAGCTGCAAATCAAACAAAAGACGTTGCAATTACAATAACCAGTAATTTAAAATATCAAAGGGATCTTCTTTTAAATGCAGAAACGTCGGTTTTTTTTTATCAATGAATTTTTCCTTTTAAGAAATTATCTCGTGTTTTTAGACAAAAGAAACTTATAATGATTTAAGCAATACTGATCGTTTGATCGCAATGATGCGAAACCGTGAGGTTTTCAATAAAATAATTCTTTTAGCCTTGATTGCGATACTGACAATTGCGAATTTGATCTTATTCTACGTACGAATGTCTTCTATATTTTAGTTTAAAAAAGGGAAAAAAACAGCTGATTTCTTTTTAAAATTAATTTTGAAATTTATTTAATTTTATTTCCAAAAAAATAAAAAAAGACAAAAATAATAAAATAAAACAAAAAATGAACTCATTTTTTCTTTTTCTGATTTTATTTTTTATCACTCCTTTCCTTTACTCAAAAGACCCTTTGTCTTTACGAGACCTTCAGTCAAATTCTTCAAATTCATCAAATTCATCAAATTCATCAAATTCATCAAATTCATCAAATTCATCAAATTCTTCAAATTCTTTAGATTTCATTGAAATAGCAAAAAATAATCCTAGAAGTCGATTATCTGGATCAGAAACTCAAAACCTATTGGATTGGATCACTTGGAAGAACGAATTTTCTCGTTATGATTCACATTTTGATTCTATTCCAAAGATTTTTGCCCCAGAACAGGATTATTATGAGAATTCTGTGTTGGTTATGGGGTTACCTTTATATATCACAGGAGCATTTATCATGTTTATTGGACTTATTTTACGTATTTTCAGGCATAGATTTGGGATTTGTGGGGAAAGAAAGACGAAATCAATAGCTAATGTCACAATATTTAGCAGGAATTTCACTTTTTTTTTAGCTGGATTAGGGATCACTTTATGGTTTATAGGCACAATTATTGCAATCGTTGGAGCTTCTAATTACAAGTTTTTTAATCATTGTTTTTTAAAGAAAATAAATGAATTTATGTGTGTTTTTTAGTACTGCATTGACAACTACAAAGAGTTCTCTTGAATTTGAAGGGCATTTGATTGAGTTTCAAACTCAAGATTTTAAAGATGTTTCGAGTTCAATCAATGTTTTTATAATTATATAGCATAAATTATATAAATCTATAAAGGCGAGGGGTCTGAAATGGCAAAATCAAACAGATGAAAACTTCACTTTGCCGATCAGTGATTCTTTTCCTTTAATAGAATCTCAAGCAAAAGCAATAAATTCAGGGTCAACTGATTTCGCGAATTATCTCACGAGCGATAATAGCGTTTTTCAAGGGTTTTTATGGTTTTTCTTTGTCGTAGGACTTGTAACAAGCGGAATTCTTATTTTTTGTAAAAAAATTATTTTTAGTTATTTGTTGATTTTTTGAAAATTTTAGCGATTGTTAAAAAAATGGGGGCTATTGCTAATATTCTCGGCATACTTTATATCGTTCTTTCTGCTATGGCTTTTGGAGTCTCTGGGTTTTATTACTCACAAACCTTTAAAGTTGGAGATGTTTGTGAACAGGTTTTTATTTAGTTTTTGATAAAATTAAAAAAAAAAAATTAAAAAAAATGAGAAACATTATTTTTATTTTTTTTTTATTTCAGAACCGAGAAATTATTGAAGAGAATTATCCAATTTCTGGACATGGTATCCTGAAATATATGAATCGATTTAGTCAGAAAAATGAACAAATTCTTTTCGAGGAGAGGTATCAGACATTAAGAGATTTGAGATTATCATGTGATTTCTTTTTGAATATTTTGAAAGTAAATTTGATTTTTTATAAAAGAAAATTAAAGAGAAATTCATTCTATAGGCAGCCAATGATACTCATATCCCATATATCATACATCAAACTGATATTATCAAATTATATTATAATCAGACCTTTAGCACAAGTTTTGAATCCAATTCCACTAACACCTTTAGCACAAATCCAGAGGCGACAAAATGGGCTAGAGTCGTTGATGAACTTGATTCTACTATTAAGGTAAAACTTTATTTTTATGAAAAAAATAAAAATAAAATAATTTCGAATAAAACATCAGTTTTTCTTTGAAAAACATTAATTTTAACTAATTAATCCAAAAAGTATCTTAATAGAATATCAATGATTTGAAAGATTATATGGGTCTAAGACGTTACAGTGTAGTAAGTGAAGCTGAATTCTGTTACATAGGACTTCCAAATCTCTATTTAGGGTTTGTCGGTACTAGAAAACTCATTAAAAAACTCTTATAAAAATAAACTATTTCCTCAGGAATTCTGATAGAAGCTATAGCCTTTCTACTGCTTCTTATCGCAGGGATCCAATTGCGAGGTATTCTTAATGAAAAAAGTGAAGATTCTGAGATAAAAATAAGACAAACAGCTGGTGGATATCTTTAAAGAATTTCTAAACCGAAATATTTACATAAAAGAAAATAATGGTTTTTATTATTTTACTCATTTTAAAAAAAAAAAAAAAAAAAATGAATAAAAAGATTTTAAATAAAAAAAAAAAAAAAAATATAATTTTTTTAAAAAAAATTGAATTTATTAAAAAAATGAATAAAAATTTGCCTAAATTAAAAAGACCAAAAAGACCTGCAAATCCCTATCTTCTTTTTCTTAAAGAGAATAAAGATGTTATTATGAAAGAAAAACCTGAGTTTCATATCAAAGAAATCGTGAAAGAAATTGCAAACCGCTGGAAACTATTGCCTATGAAAGAAAAAAAAGACTATTTTGATAGATATAATCCAGAAAAAGAGAAATATCGTTTGGCGATAAAAACTCTGAAAGAAAAACAATTACTTGTACAAGAACAGACGAAACTCAATTTGAAAACTGAGGATTTTAATTTGTTAGAAGCGAAGAAAAAAAGAGGACGTCCCAAAAAAATAATTAAGAAAAACGAAGAAAATCAACCGAATTTGGCAATATTCAATGGTTTACTTACTAATGAAAATCGTTTTAAAAAAGTGGAAATCAAAGGAACTATTACTTTTAACATAAATGTGAATTTTTAGTTGAATTTCTCAATTTTTTTTAAAAAAAAGAAAATTATCTCTTTTTAGTGAATTTCTCGATTTTCTCAATTTTTTATCTTTAATTTAATTATTTATTGAGATTTTTTTTAAATTTTCTTTATTTATTGAGATTTGTTTCAAAAAACACTGAAAATTATTCAACTTTGAACGAAAACCCATTAATATGTATAATGATTCCTTTCTTCAAGTCCACAGGGTCCGAATTCAATCCTTGTGTGATTTTTCCATACAATCCAACACTAACCTTCGTCTCAAAAATCTTGAATTTCTCATTAGCAAGCTTATGACTTTTAATATACCACCCTTCATTCTGCACAAAGAACAAACAAGCTCCAGTATTAGCTTTTTCGTTTTTTTTAAAAACCCAATCTTTTCCAAAAATATAGCCATTTGGGTATTTTTTCGCTTCTATTTTTTCTTTTTTATTATAGGATTCCGAATCTTCAGCAACTCCATCAAAAACTATAAAAGGATTTCCTTGATTTGCTTGTTTGATTTCTTGTTGTTTTTTCTCACGAGCCGCTTGTTCTGCTTTTGCTTTTTTCCTTTTTTTCGCATGAAGCTCAGTTTCATCATCAGAATTTTCTTCCATTTTTTCTGATTCTCTCTCGATATTATCGTATAATTCATCGATTTGCAGGATTTCATCATCGCCTAATGTGATGATATTGTCTTTTTGTAATAGAAAAGGCTGATCAGAAATCTTGAAGACAGTCTCACTTTTCGGTGGGGGTGATGTGCAAATTATCTTATACGAATGATTTATCTGATCATTGCCCAGTATATGAAACTGTTTTCTTGAGATTTCTCTTAATTTTTTATCAAATTTCAAATCAGCTTGCAAATCTGCCATATCGCTTTCTCTTCCGAATTTGGTGACATATCGTGTTAAAAGCTTAACAGGAGGTTGATTATCTATTTGATAGGTGTCAGCAGTTATTGTGATTCGAGAGTTCTGTTTAAAAAGACCAGGAGCTTTCTCATTTGTTTCAAGGACTTGAAGGATAAGGGGGAGCTGTTCAATTTTGAGGCTTTCATCAAGATGATGATTTTTGAAAGAAAATGGCTTTTTTTTAAAGTCATTTTTAGAAGTTTCTTCGTTTTTTTTATCGTCCTTTTTTTTCACGATTTTCTTTGGAGTTGATTCATCCTTTTCATCTTTAAAATGGGCTGAAATATCTGGCTTTTGATTAGTTTTTTTAGCTTTTATCGTAGGTTCTTCATAACAACTATCTTCATTCTTTACCTCCTCCATCTGTTCTTTTGTTTTTTTCTTCCTTTTTAAGGTTTTTTCTTCATCAGATTCAGAATCCACCATATTTTCAGGGAGATCATAAATATAGGCTGTAGGATGTGATAGTCCTAATCGGAAAAGCTCCATCATATTATCGGGAGTAATGGCATTTAGCCTCTTCTCATCGACTTCATCTAACAATTTATCGCGATACATTCTTTGCATATCCTTGCCAAGAACCTTCAAAACTCTTTCCATTTGATTTAAAAACTCTTTATCATCAATTTCGCTTTCTTTACCTAGACTTTTAAACCAGAAAATATAGGTCAACTCTTCAGTTATTTGCTTGAAATTCTTCTTAAATTCACTAGAAACCTTCTTTTCATTTTTTAAATTGACGATATTTGCTTCACAAGCTTCAACAGATGAATCTAAAGCCTTTCGCACTTTTTTATCTAAGATAATAACGGAAAAAGGCGATATTTTCAATAAAGGCTTGGCGATATTGATTAAATCATTCATAATTTGCACGTATTTCTCGATGATTTGCTCATTCTTTTGATAAAGTCCAAAAAAATTGAAGAAATTTTTGGTCTTCAGCAAAGCAAAAAGCTGAGAAAGGTCATCGAGTTTCTTCAATAATGAAGAAAGAAGGTTTTCACTGCTTTGGGAATAACTGGTGTTGAGATCGTCAGCTATCACTTGCAGGTAATTGATAGAAAATGATGCAAGATATTTCTGCAAAGACAAAGAGTTGAGCTCTTTTAGCAAAGAATCAAAGATTTTAACGAGTTTTTTGTATATTTCTTCTCGTTGAGTCATTTTCTTTATTTTTTCGAAGATTTATCTTGAAATTATGATTTTTTTTCTGTGAAAAAAATAGCAAGTTTTTTTAAATAAATAAAAATAAATCAATCCTATCAATAAATTATTTTAAAAGAAATTAAAAGTTTTTGAAATAGGTTTTTTTTTGTTTATACATAAAATATAATTTTTAGTTTTTTTCTATCAAAAAAGAATATCCATCTATATGTATGATCATATTCTCCCAAAGTACAACTGGCTGAGAGATCTTTCCCTCTAGCATTCTCCCATAATTCGTAACAGAAATCAATGTCTGAACTTCTTTAAATCTTTTATCCTTTATATCAAATCCTTTGATAAACCATCCCATTCCTCTCTCAAAATAAATCTTAGCCTCAATATTGGCGTTTTTCTCAATAAAAACCCAATCTTTTCCAAAAATAAACCCATTTTTTCGAATAAAAGTATTTTCCTTTATAAATTGCTCATTTTTAACAACACCTTGTTTTATCTCATATTCCTCGTTTTTCTCGTCGAATTCGATGCGATAAACCTTATTAAGACTCTCAGAATTCTTTGAAATTCCTGTTAAAACGATAAAAGGCTTAATATTTGGGTCAAAAACCCTTGATCGCAAGCTTTCTATCTCTATTTCATTCTCTTTTTTTCTTTTCTCTTGTAAAAAGCTGATATTTTCTTCAATTTCTTCGTTTTTTTCTTCTAAAAAAACCTCAACTCCCTCATAAAATTCCTCTATCCAAATAGCTTCTTTTCTTGTGAGATTTATCAGAAGATCATCAGTTAATTTGAAAGGTTCAGATGATATTTTAAAGAAAGTTTCAAGTTTCGGAGGCAAAGAAGTACATATTAGCTTATAAGCCCCTGATATTTCATCATTGCTTATTATTTGAAATTGCTTTCTTGAAACTGTTAAAAGGTCATTTGCGAAGGTTATATCAGCATTTTCTTCAGTTAAGCTTTTTCGACCGAATTTCGCAATATATTTAGAAAAAAGAGAGGTTTTTGGACCATTATCGAGTGAGAAAGAAGAGGAATCTATATGAATTTTTACCCCTGGCTTTAGAAAAGTCTCTTTTTCATTGACTTCTAAAACTAGTAAATTCAATAAATTCAATACTTTAACACTTTTGTCAATCTTTATGTCTAGGAAACGAAATATCCTTGGTTTTTTTTGAAATTCCTTCTTATTTTCTGCTTTATTTTTATCTTTATCAATTTTCTCTTCTTTATTCATATTTTTCTCATCTTTATTCATATTTTTCTCTTCTTTATTCATATTTTTCTCTTCTTTATTTCTATATTTCTGGTCTTTTTCAGTGATTTTCACTTTTTTCTTCTTATATTTCTCATCAGAATCCTCTTTATCAAGATCCTTTTGATTTTCTGGTAAGAAAAACACATAACCTGAAGGATCTGTCAGTCCAAATACAAAGAATTCCTGTACATTTTCAGCTGAAATTGCTCCATTTCTCTCATTATCCACCTCATCTAACATCATTTTCCTGTTCATTCTATTGATATCCAAGCCTAGAATTTTCAGAAATTTCTCAAGTTGTTTTAAAAAGGTTTTATCATCTATAGAACTTTCTTTTTCAAGACCAGAAAATATAGGTTAGTTCTTCAGAAATTTGTTGTAATTCCTTTGATTTTTTCTTCAGGTTTTTCTCTCGACTTTCAGCCATTTCAACAGCAGAATCGAGATTTTTCTTCAGTGAATTTTCAAAAGAAAGCTTAGAAAAAATGGTTTTTATCATAAAAGGCTTTGAAATTTCTAGAATTTCATTGATCATTTGAAGGAAATCATCGACAGTAGGCTATTTTCTGAATAATTTCCATAACTTTTAAAAAAAGCTTGCTCTTTGAGAGCTTCTTTGAAAGAAAACAGTTTTTTATATTTGTCTTCAAGAGAAGATAGAAGAATAGAAGAGATTTTTGTATAGTTTTTCTCAAAATCGTTAAAAAAAAATTGAAGATAATTAACAGCGAGAGAATTGAAGTATTTTCTTGGTTTTTGTTCTTTGAAAAAATCGATTAAAGCCTCAAATCGTTTGAAAATTGGAGGACGTATTTGAGAAATTTTGATCATTATCAGAAATTATGATATTGATAAAGTGAGATTTTTTTTTTATTCTTTTTTGAAAAACGGAAATGGAATGAAATTTCTTTATTTTTTTCATTTTTTTAATATTTAAAAACAATTTTATTTTTTATTTTAATAAAATGGTAAATTTATGAATTTTTAAAAAAAAAAAACAAA
>JFJP01006901.1_pt1 | contig 12262 bp, 6 predicted proteins | sample 431651 | NCBI WGS metagenome assembly JFJP01 (sample SAMN02602958, study PRJNA72255) | Microbial mat metagenome, whole genome shotgun sequencing project. | biome: fresh water; feature: sink hole; material: water; isolation source: purple microbial (photo- and chemosynthetic) mats found in... | reverse complement strand
ATACGACAGAATCAAGTTTGAAAATTCTCGTGGTTGATGACAGCAACACGATACGGCGCAGCGCCGAAATTTTCTTGAAAGCAGGCAAACACGAAGTGATGTTGGCCGAAGACGGCTTTGATGCATTGGCCAAAGTCAGTGATTACCGTCCTGACCTGATTTTTTGCGACATCCTGATGCCCAGGCTCGATGGTTACCAGACCTGTGCGATCATCAAGCGCAATGCAAAATTTTCCAATGTGCCAATCGTGATGCTGTCCTCCAAAGACGGCGTTTTTGACAAAGCCAGGGGTCGAATGGTGGGGGCCCAAGACTATTTGACCAAGCCTTTCACAAAAGATCAATTGCTCAAGGCCGTCGAGCAGTTTGGCATGGTTTCCGAAGGGAGTGCGCAGTGACTATTCACAATGTTTTAGTGGTTGACGATTCCAAGACCGAACTGTTGTTTCTGTCGGATCTGCTCAAAAAACAAGGCATGTCGGTGCGCACTGCCGAGGGTGCTGACGAAGCCTTCAGGCGGCTGGCCGACGCCAAGCCGGATCTGATCTTGATGGATGTTGTCATGCCGGGTCAAAACGGGTTTCAGCTGACGCGCTCGATCAACCGCACGCCGATGTACGCAGACATCCCGATCATCATGTGCACCAGCAAAAACCAGGAAACTGACCGCGTCTGGGGCCTGCGCCAAGGGGCCAAAGATTACATTACCAAACCAGTCAACGCTGCTGAATTGATGGAAAAAATCAAGGCCTTGGGTTGATTGTCAAAACACATGACTAAAAGAGAAGCGCTCAGAGACTTGCAAAACCGTCTGGCAGACCGGTTTCAGTCGGCGCGCAATGAAGCGGTTACGGCTTCGTGGCTGGCAGTTTTGTTAGGCCCAGGCCACTACCTGCTTCCCCTGAATCACTCGGGTGAGATATTCCCATTGACGGCGTTGGCGCGAGTGCCCTACGCAGCGCCCTGGTTTGCTGGCGTTGCAAACTTGCGTGGCAGCCTGTGCGGTGTGGTGGATATCGCCAGTTTTTTGGGCGAAACCGGGGTGCGAAATGAACTGTCGTGGCCCAATGCCCGGTTGGTCACTTTCAATCCGGAACTCGATATCAACTGCGCTCTCATGATTGATGGATTGGTGGGCTTGCGCCGTCCTGATGCTTTTGTTGCCATTGAACCTGCAGCGACCGGGGTTTCAGAGCACCTGGGAAGAACTTGTCTGGACGCTGAAGGCAGGCGTTGGCAGGAGCTTGATCTGCGCGCGCTGTCGCAGTCATCCAGGTTTTTAAATATTGGCGCATGAATTTTTGACTGGGGATTACCTTATGGCTGTCGTTGATCAACTAAAGCGTTTGTTCAAAAAGAAGGGACGTGAATCTGACACTGATTCACGCCTGGGTGGGGGTCAGCCTGATGTGTCGATGTACCAGCTTGAGGCCGAGCTCAAGTCCAGCCAGACGCAATACGGCCCGCCAGAGATCGTTGCGCCGTATGCAGAAGGCGAGCATGTTGCCGCAGAAGTGCTGGTGCTGCCTTTTTTGGGCAAAAAATCAGTGGCACAACACCAGCGGGTGTTATGGATCCTGTTGATTGGCCTGGCGCTGGTGCTGGCGGTCCTGACGTTTGTTGGGCTGAGTCAAAGCGGTGAGGCGGCGCAACAGATGGCAGCCACCGGGCAGGCCCTGACGCAGTCGCAGCGGCTGGCCAAGTCAGCATCGCAGGCTGTGCTGGGTGATGCCAAGGCCTTTGCAGAAGTCTCACAAAGCTCACAAATCCTTGCCAAGTCTGTTCACGGCTTGATGTCAGGAGACTCTGAAACCGGTTTGAAGGCTGTGGCAGGGGACAACCGGGCCATTCTGGACAAGGCAGAGCCGCTGGCAGACAGCACCGAAAAAAATGCCGCTGTGGTTGTGGCGCAACAAAAAGCGCTGGTTCAGATGGGCACAGCCATTGGGCTGATCACCAAGCAATCGCAAGAACTGCTGAATTTGACGGAGTCAATTTTGTCCTTGAAATTGCAGCAAGGCGCACCCGCGGCTGAAGTCGCGGCAGTGGGCCGATTGGTGATGCTGACACAGCGCATCGACAAAGCTTCCCATGAGTTTTTGACAGCCGATGGGGTGCGCCCTGAGACGGTTTTTCTGCTTGGCAAGGACCTTGATGCGTTCAAGCAAAACACCGCAGCGTTGTTGGAGGGCAGCCCCGAGTTGCGCCTGACCGCCAGCTCTGACCCCCAGGTGCGTGAGCGCCTGACCTCACTGAGCCATCTGTTTGTAACCACCAACAAGACGGTTGACAGTATTTTGACCAATTTCAAAGGCCTGGTGTCAGCCCGTGCCGCTCAGATTGCGATCATGGCTGACAGTGAACCGTTGCGAAATGAGCTGGAGTCCTTGCAGAGTGCCTTGGCTGCCAGAACCGCCCTGGGGGCAGGCTTGTTGACGGCCATGGCGATGGTGTCCTTGCTGGCAGTGCTGAGCGCAATGGCCTTGTTTTATGTGCAATTGCTCGACAGCCGGCAGCGCCAGGTCAATGCCGAGGTGCTCCGACTTGAGGCTCAGGGACAAGAGCAGGAGGCCAAGCGCGTCAATGATGCCAATCAGGCTGCCATCTTGCGCTTGATGAATGAATTGCAGGCGGTGTCAGAGGGCGACTTGACTCAGCAAGCCACCGTCACCGAGGACATTACCGGGGCGATTGCTGACTCAGTGAACTACACCGTTGAAGAACTTCGCTCGCTGGTTGGGAGTGTGCAAAATACGGTCTCGAAAGTCGCGCAGACCACCGCAGACGTCGATGTCACGTCGACAGAACTTCTGGCCGCGTCCAACGAACAGTTGCATGAAATTCGGGAAACCGGCCGCTCTGTGGTTGATATGGCAACCCGCATCAACCAGGTGTCGACCCAGGCGCAGGAGTCGGCAGCTGTGGCCCGACAGTCCCTGAAGGCGGCAGAAGAGGGCTTGCATGCTGTTGAGAATGCCATTGGCGGCATGAACACCATCCGCGACCAGATTCAGGACACCTCCAAGCGCATCAAGCGACTGGGTGAATCCTCTCAGGAGATTGGCGAAATTACCGAGCTGATTTCAGACATCACCGAGCAGACCAATGTACTGGCACTGAACGCTGCGATCCAGGCCGCATCTGCAGGCGACGCCGGACGCGGATTCTCGGTGGTGGCAGAAGAGGTGCAGCGCTTGGCCGAGCGCTCGGCCGACGCCACGCGTCAAATTGCGGCCTTGGTGAAGGCGATTCAGACCGACACCCAGGATGCTGTGGGTGCCATGGAGCGGTCCACCCAGGGCGTGGTTGAAGGTGCAAAGTTGTCGGACAACGCAGGCACCGCGTTGACCCAAATTGACAAGGTTTCCCGACGTTTGGCTGAACTGATCGCGCATATTTCTGCTTCGACGTTGCAAGAGGCTAACCTGGCCAACGAACTGGCTGGCAACATTCAGCATATTTTTGCAGTGACCGAACAGACCGGTGAAGGCACCCGTTCTACAGCGGCTCAGGTGCGCGAACTTTCCCGAATGGCTGAGGAATTGCGGCAGTCCGTGGCCCGCTTCCGCATTGCCTGATGTGACTCGTATCAACCTATCCGGAACGGATTGATTCATGCACACCGAAGTTGCAGCGACCGGCGAAAGCACCGGTTATGAAACTGACCTGGGCCCCTTGGCCTGGGTGCTTGATGAGTTAAGAAAATCGCTTGACGGCGCAACCAAGGCCTTGCGCCGTTTTGTGCGGGATGCCGAGTTTTCGCGTGGCTCAGACTTGGCAGCGCTGGACGGCAGCCAATTGCGCATTGCACGGCAACAGTTGCATCAGGCGGTCGGTGCCCTGGAGATGGTGGGGCTGGAGGTGCCTGCCAAAATGCTGCGCGCCATGGAATCACTGGTTCAAAAGTTTGTGCAAAAGCCTGAATTTTGCAGCGACGAAGCCGCCCTCAAAGTGGAGCGTGCCAGCTTTGCCTTGACCGACTATCTCGAAGGGCTGCTCAAGGGCAAGGCCTTGTCTTCGGTGGCACTTTTTCCGCAGTTTCGCGATGTGCTGGAACTGGTTGGCGAAGATCGGGTGCATCCCGCAGATTTGTGGCCGCTGTCATGGCGCTGGGTCGATGTTGAATTGCCAAGCAATGTGGCACCCATGTCTTATGACTCGACCGTTCGCACGCGCATCGACGGGTACATACTGAACGTGGTCAAGACCGGCCATGTGCCGTCTGCGCGAGCGATGTGCGACATTAGCTTGGGTTTTGCCAAGGCTCAGGCAGATCTTCATCCGCGTGTCCTGTGGGCGATAGCAGCGGCGTATTTTGAGGTGGTGTCTTTGGGTTTGTGCGCGCCAGATATTTACGCCAAGCGTGCTGCCTCGCGGGTGCTTTTGCAGTACCGGACGCTGGCACGGGGCGAGCCCGATATTTCTGAACGCTTGGTTCAGGACTTGCTCTTCTTCTGCGCGCAGGCCGTGCCAGCGCCAGGCCAGGACGCTGCAGCGCTGCGGGCGGTTCAGTTGGCCTATGGTATTGCTCAAGCCAGCCGGGTGGACTACGACAAACCTCAGTTTGGCAGATTTGACCCTGCGGCGCTGGCGCAGGCGCGCAAGCGCATCGTTGCAGCCACGGAAACCTGGTCGTCGCTGTCCGGTGGCGATATCAGCCGCATTAAAACCGCAGTGGACCAGTTCAGCCTGGTGGCAGACTCGATCACCAAATTGCACCCTGACAGTGGTGCATTGGCTGTTGCCATGTCACGCGCGTTGGACTCGGTCAGCCGGTCGGGGGCCGCGCCAGCACCGGCGCTGGCCATGGAGGTCGCCACGGCGGTGTTGTATCTGGAAGCAGCCTACGAAGACCTGGACCCCACCAATGAAGAAATGGTCAGACGTGGCAACCGCCTGGCGCAGCGGCTTGATCATGTTGTTGCGGGCGGCCAGCCTGAGCCGCTGGACGGATGGATGGAAGAGCTCTACCGCCGCGTCAGTGACCGACAGACCATGGGCAGTGTGGTTGATGAACTGCGCACGACGCTGGGTGAGGTAGAGACGGCGCTGGACACCTATTTCCGCCGCCCTGATGACAAGCTGCCTTTGCACGAGGTACCCGGTCAGCTGGCGCAAATGCGGGGTGTTTTTTCGGTTCTAGGGCTCGATCAGGCGGCATTGGCCGCATTGCGCATGCGCGACAGCGTTGAGCGCTGTCTTGTTGACACGGTAGTTGCCAACGCATCGGGTGTTTTTGAGAAGCTCGGTAACAGCCTGGGTGCCTTGGGTTTTCTGATCGACATGCTGAGCTACCAGCGGGAGCTGGCCAAAAAGCTCTTTGTGTATGACGAGAAAAATGGTGAGTTCCGTTCATTGATGGGGCGTCAGAAAGACATCCCCGAAACATCGCCGCCAGAGCCAGAGCCAGAACCAGAACCAAAAACCATCATCATGGTCAGGCCTGCCGAGTTACCACAATTCGCACAGGGTCCGATTCCGGCTGTCGTGCCCGTTGCGGTCGTGCCTGCCCCGGTCCCAATCCAGCCGCAAGCACTGACCACCGAGCCAACGCCGGCGGTACCGGATGCAGAAGAGGACGATGACGCTGAACTACTTGAGATTTTTCTTGAAGAGGCGCGTGAAGTTGTCCAAAGCGGTTTGGGTGCCATCCTGGCTCTTGAAAAAGAGCCTGCTGATCTGGACCAGCAAACCAGCTTGCGGCGCTCTTTTCACACGCTCAAGGGCAGCGCCAGAATGGTTGGGCTCAATGAGTTTGGCGAGGCCGCCTGGGCACTTGAACAATTGCTCAACGCCTGGTTGCCGCAACAGCTGCCTGCCACCTTGGAGTTGCTGAAACTCGCCGGCCAGGCGATGAACGGTTTTGGCAGCTGGATTGAAGACATTGCATCAGGGTCTGATGCGCCATGGCGGGCCTTGCCTTTCAGGCAGGCTGCTGACCAGTTGCGGCTTGAAAATACAGGCGCAGACTTGGTTTTGCCCAAGCGCGTCGCTGTGCTTCAGCCCGAGGTCGAGCCCGCGGTGGAGTTGTCGAGCGATGAGCCGCTTGCTTCGCTTGATGCTGCTGACGTCACCGAAATTAACGCCGATTTTTCTGCAACACAGATGCTGGATTTCGGCGACACGCAAATGCTCGATTTTGACCAGAAGCCAGCAGCCAGCCCGGCGGGCGCAGATGTGTCAGGATTTTTGTCGGCTGATGAGGCCTCTGCGCCTGACCTGCTTGATATTTCTTTTGACGATTTGCTGGCGCCCGTCCGTCAAGCAAAGCCAGAGGATCTGGTAGCTGCCATTCAACCCGATGAAGCGTTGCCTGAACTCGACGATGTATTGGCCCCTGCTGTATTGACTGAGCTGCCCGATGTGTTGGCTGAGTTGGATGCTCCGGAGCCAGAGCTTGCCGAGCCAGACCTGTTGGCGCCACCACCATTAGCCTCTGCAGATCCTCTGGAGGGATTGGTAACAGAGCCAGAGTCTAATTCAGATGACCAGGTCAAGGTTGTTGGTTCTCTGCGCATTGGTCTTGCACTTTACAACGTCTATTTGAATGAAGCCGACGAATGGTCGCGCCGCTTGCTGACAGAGTTGTCCGAGTGGTCCTTGGAGCTTGATCAGCGTCTGCCGGATTCAGCGATTGCGTTGGCCCATTCGCTGGCAGGTAGTTCGGCCACGGTGGGGTTTGCGGCACTGTCCGAATTGGCACGCGCGCTTGAGCATGCCATGGAACACACCCAGATGGCCCGCACCGACGTGACAGAGCAGGCCCATCTGTTCAGTGAGGTGGCTGAAGATATTCGCCGATTGCTGCATCAATTTGCCGCCGGGTTCCTGAAGCAGCCGGACCCGGAGCACTTGGCGGCTCTCAGGGCGATTCTGGATATTGATTTTTCTGCCTCCATACAACCAGAACCTGATGCCCAAGAGTTGGCTCAGTTGCTCAGCGATTTTGACCTGGAGCCCGAGGCTGTCGCGCTCGCACCAGCGGTCGAAAAACCAGCAGCACAGCCGGTGGCACCAGCGACAGCAACCCCGGAAGTGGTGGCAGAAGCTGAGGCAGAGGAAGCAGAAGCAGGTGCCGATTTAGTAGCAGACGCTGAGGCAGAGGCCGAAGCAGACGCCGAGGCTGAGTTGGAGACCGACGCAGAAGCAAATGCAGAAGTAGGTGCCGATTCAGTAGCAGAAGCTGAGGCAGAACCAGAAGCAGAGGCAAAAGCCGTCGAATCAATTTCTGAGGCAGAGCCACCAGAGCCCGAGATCGAGGCCATCGACCTGCTGGATGTTGACCTGTTCCCAATCTTTGAAGAGGAAGCGCTAGAGCTTTTGCCAAAACTCGGATCCGCTCTACGGCAATGGAGTTCGCTCCCGGACAACCTAAGCGCGCGCCAGGAAGCCTTGCGGGTGCTGCACACGCTCAAGGGCAGTGCACGGCTCGCTGGTGCCATGCGTCTGGGTGAAATGGCTCACCGTATGGAAACGGCGGCGGAGCGGATTGACACCGAAACTGCAAAGAGCCAGCAGGTTGACCCTTTGTTAGCGCGCCTGGATCATATTTCAAATAGTTTTGAGACCTTGCGAGCGATGCCTGTCTCGGCGCTGGTCTTGCCTGAATCCGTCAGCCTGGTTCGTTCGGTACCTGGTGCAGAAGATGATGTTCAGGCTCTGCCAGCCGTGGTTTTGGCGAGTACCTCAGGCGAGGCCATCGCCCAGGCGGTGGTTGCGCCAGCTTCGATCGCTGCGCCACGTCGTCTGGTCGGTCAGACCATTCGGGTCAAGTCCCAGCTGGTTGACCGCATGGTGAATCAGGTGGGAGAGGTCATGATTACCCGGTCTCGCCTGGAGTCCAGACTGGGACAACTGCGTGGTTCACTGGAGGAACTGACCGGCAATCTGGAGCGGCTGCGGCGGCAGTTGCACGACATGGAAACGCAGTCCGAATCGCAAATGCAGTCCAGGCTGGCGCAAACCAAAGAGGCGACCCAGGCATTTGATCCGCTTGAGTTTGATCGCTTCACGCGGGTGCAGGAACTCACGCGCATGATGGCCGAGTCGGTGCACGATGTGGCAACCCTGCAGCGCAGCTTGCAGCAGACCGTCGAGGGCGTGGAGGACGATTTGATTGCCCAGGCCCGCCTGACTCGTGACCTGCAGCACGACCTGCTTCGTGCCCGTATGGTTGAGTTTGAGAGCATTGCAGAGCGTTTGCATGGAGTGGTTCGGCAGGCCGCCAAAGACTTTGACAAACCTGCCAAGCTTGAGATTGTGGGCGGCTCGATCGATCTTGACCGGGGCGTGCTGGAGCGCGTGGTGCTGGCTTTTGAGCACCTGTTGCGCAATGCTGTTGGCCACGGCATTGAGACGGCAGCAGTTCGTGCAGCGGCCGGCAAACCGCCGGTGGGCGTGGTCAATATCAAGGTTGAACATCAAAGCAACGATGTTGCCGTCACGTTCAGCGACGACGGCGCCGGCCTTGATTTGGACCGTATTCGCGCAAAGGCAGTGACCAACGGCCAGATTGCTGCGGGGCAGACGCTGTCTGATGCGCAAATCGCCGACCTGATATTTACCTCAGGCCTGTCAACAGCGTCTGAAGTCAGTGAAATGGCCGGTCGCGGCATTGGCATGGATGTTGTGCGCACCGAAGTCAATGGCCTGGGCGGGCGCATCGAGCTCAGCACCCAAAGCGGCCAGGGCACGCAATTCAAGCTGGTGCTGCCCCTGACAACTGCTGTCACGCAGGTGGTGTTGCTGCGCATGGGTGAGGTGGTGATGGGTGTGCCGTCAAGCCTGGTAGAGATCGTGCGCCGGGTGCCGGTGGCTGACCTGGAGGCCGCTTACGAGAGCGGCCGGTTTGACTACAACGGCGACGGTGTGGCATTTTTCTGGGCCGGTGCCCTGCTGCAAATCTCAGCGGCCAGTGTAGACACTCGTGGCAAGACTGCTATTGTTGCCGTCTTTCAAAGTGCTGGTCATCGCGTGGCCATGCATGTGGATGAAATACTGGGTAACCAGGAGGCAGTGGTCAAAAACCTGGGTCCGCAGCTTTCTCGTCTGCCAGGTCTGGCGGGCATGACGGTGCTTGCGTCTGGTGCGGTGGTGCTGATCTATAACCCGGTGGCGTTGGCCAGTTCTTATGGCGAACAAGCGCGCTCGTTTGGCAAATCTACGTCGGTGGCGCAACCACCACTGGCGGGCGGGGCCATGTCGTCCGTTACCGTCAATCAACTGCCTTTGGTGCTGGTGGTGGACGACTCGATCACGGTGCGCAGGGTGACACAGCGTCTGCTCAAGCGCGAGGGTTATCGGGTGGCACTGGCCAATGATGGCTTGCATGCACTTGAGGTCCTCCAGCTTGAGAAGCCATCGGTGGTGCTGACCGATATTGAAATGCCACGCATGGATGGGTTTGACCTGGTACGCAATATCCGCGCTGATGAAAACCTGAAAAATCTGCCGATCATCATGATCACCTCGCGCATTGCCGAGAAGCACCGTGACTATGCCCGCACCTTGAACGTGGACCACTATTTGGGCAAGCCCTACCCCGAGGATGAGCTGATTGCGTTGGTGCGTGGCTACTGCGCCGTACCGGTTGAAGCGACCGTTCATTGAGCACACGTGGCCAGCCCGGAGGGACTCGAACCCCCTACCCATGTCTTAGAAGGACATTGCTCTATCCAGATGAGCTACGGGCTGGTACAGCGGCATTTTAGACGCGGCTGCATGATCAAACCGACTTATCGGCTGCTTAAGCCGGGGTTGAAGGGCCTCAAGTTTTAAAAACACCCGCCGATAAACAGTGACGCCCTTAATCGCCTCGGAGTCCATCATGAACATCGCCAGCACATCGTCCGTCCAGTCTGCGACTTCAGCCGCCCAGGCCAAGAACGCTGACGCCGTCAATATTTTGGTGCTGAAAAAGGCCTTGGACATGCAGGCGGTATCGGCTGTCGCCATGCTGCAAGCCCTGCCGCAGCCTGCACTGGCCCGTCAAGGGACCGTTGGCACCCGGGTCAACACCTTTGCCTGAGGTTTGTCGGGTGAGGTAATTCGCCCGGCCGTCAGGTTGCTCGGATCAGGGTAGGTCGCCGCTGTTTCCGGCTATTTCCGAAATTTCCAACGCTGTCAGCTTGCTGAATTGATGCATGCGCACAATTCGCCGATGTCCATGGTGGCAACAAGGAAAGTTCATGGGTAGTTTGTTGATTGCAGGGGGTGGGATTGGTGGCCTGACAACGGCACTGGCCTGTGCACGTGCCGGTGCCAGGGTCGCCCTTTTTGAGCGGTCGACTGAATTCAACGAAGTCGGTGCCGGCATTCAACTTGGCCCCAACGCCATGCGCGTGCTGTATGGTTTGAGGTTGACCCAGGCGTTGGACCAGCGGGTGGCTTTTCCTGAGCAGTTGCAGGTGCGCCATGCGCTGTCGGGTGTCTTGCTTGGCTGGCTGCGCCTTGGAGCCACCGCCAGGCGGCGCTACGGTGCCCCTTACGCCACCGTTCACCGGGCCGACCTGCAGGCGCTGCTGGTTGATGCGCTGCGAGAGCAAGGCGATGTCGCGCTTCATTTGAACAGTGTGGTGCAAACCGTTGCTCAAACCGACAGTGCGGTCAGTCTTCAACTGGGCGATGAGCGACAGGTCCAGGGTGACGTGTTGGTGGCGGCTGATGGTGGTTGGAGCGGTATCCGCCGACAATTGCTGGCCGACGGCACGCCCCAGCCCACCGGGCATCTGGCTTATCGGGCCATGGTGCCCCAGGCAGATTTACCCGTGCCATTGCGAAGCCAGCAGGTTACCGTCTGGCTTGGGCCGCGCTTGCATGTGGTGCAGTACCCGGTGCGCGGTGGCGAATGGCTCAATGTGGTGGCCATCGTGCACGGAACGCCCCAAGGCGACATGTCGCACTGGGATCACAGTGCCAACGCACAAGATTTGCGACTCGCCATGGCGGCAACTTGTCCTAACCTGAAAGCATTAATTGACGCCATTGGTTATTGGCGGCTGTGGCCTTTGAGTATTCGCCCGCCCATGGCAGGTCCGCATCAGCATGCTGTGGGCCGGGTGGCTTTGCTGGGTGATGCAGCCCACCCCATGGTGCCGTATCTGGCGCAGGGGGCGGCCATGGCCATTGAGGACGCCGCCACCCTGGCCCAGGTGCTGGCCAAGGCAGGCGTGTTTGCGCACGGATCAGCAGGTGAGAGCGCCGCGGCCCAAGTGCCGGCGCTGTTGCAGGACTACGCCGGCCGGCGCTGGCGGCGCAATGCCCAAGTGCAGGCACGCGCCATCAACAACGGCAAGATGTTTCATGCCACCGGTTTGCTGCGTTTGGGCCGCGACACGGCCCTGCGCCTGGGCGGCGAATGGCTTCTTGACCAGCCTTGGCTGTACGCTGGCGGCCCCGTCTAAATCGCTACTATTTGTATAGCTATCTGTGCTTTACGGATAAGGGCTAGAAGGTGTTTTTAATCAATATTGCGGCGCGTTTGACCAGCGCTGGCCCCTGATAGATCAGGCCGGTGTAAATCTGCACCACGTCAGCACCGGCGCTGATTTTGCTCACCGCGTCGTCGGCGCTCATGATGCCACCAGCCCCGATGATCGGGAAATTTTTGCCCAGCGCGGCGCGCAGCTGGCGCACCACCTGGTTGCTCATCAGCAGCACCGGTGCCCCTGACAAGCCCCCTGTTTCCGTGGCATGGGCCATGCCTTTTACGGCGTCACGGCTCAGGGTGGTGTTGGTGGCAATCACGCCCCAGGTATTGTTGACCTGGCCGGCGCTGTCAGTGCCATAACGCTTGAGTGTCTGGGCAATGACCACAATCTGGTCGGCGTCCAGATCAGGCGCAATTTTCAGAAAAATCGGGATGCGCCGATGGTGTGCTTGCGCCAACTGCTCGCGCCGCTCTGAAATGGCGCCCAGCAACGCGTCGAGTGCTTCATCACTTTGCAGGCTGCGCAGGTTTTTGGTATTGGGGCTGGAGATATTGACGGTCACGTAGTCGGCGTAGGGATAGACCCCGTCCAGGCAGGTCAGGTAGTCGTCGGTGGCGCGCTCAATCGGAGTTGCGGCGTTTTTGCCAATGTTCAGGCCCAGCAGCATGGGGTCAGAGTCGCCCGGCCCATTCTGGCGTTGCTGGTACAGGTTGGACTGCTTGACGTTGGCAACAAAGGCCATCAGGCCATCGTTGTTAAACCCCAGCCGGTTGATCAGCGCGCGCGCCTTGGGCAGGCGAAACATGCGCGGTTTGGGGTTGCCACTTTGTGCC
>JFJP01039932.1_pt1 | contig 12265 bp, 10 predicted proteins | sample 431651 | NCBI WGS metagenome assembly JFJP01 (sample SAMN02602958, study PRJNA72255) | Microbial mat metagenome, whole genome shotgun sequencing project. | biome: fresh water; feature: sink hole; material: water; isolation source: purple microbial (photo- and chemosynthetic) mats found in... | reverse complement strand
TCCGAACAACTTCAAGATCGCCGTCTATTTCCACTGCGGCGGCCTCAACCTATATCCCGCTTGCGTGACCCACACGAAAGTCGGATGAATCCCTTTTAGAAAGCCTCACATAAGACCAAGTTGCGGCCAGCACCTACGGAGTACCTCGTGCCCCTATTGGTTTTGTCACTGTTCTGAACACCCTAGCCGACATTCGAAATATGGTAATAGGAGCGGCAGGGAAGAACTTCACCGTTGCGCATGACCATCCGGGGTTCAAGGAGGCAAGTCCCTTTTCGGCTGTTGCCGGCGACGCCGTCAAAAAATGCAAAGTCTCCGGCGACTTTTTCGAGCACGCTGATGTCGGCGCTTCGACCGACTTTCAGGCTGCCCCATTGTTCATCCATCTGCAAGGCCTGCGCCGCCCTATTAGTTGTCGCCGCGACGACCTCGGACATGGCCATGCCGAGGGCAATGAACTTAGACATGGTCACCAGCAGACTCTGAACGCAATGAACGTTCATCGATGAGAAATCCGTCGTAATGATATCTGGCTCGATCCCGTTGGCCAGTAGGACTTCGGCAACCTTGAAGCTGAAATTGTTCTTGCCATGGCTGGAGTCGAGAATAACGCCACGCGCTTTTGCTTCCCTCAATTCCGGGAAAATCTGACCGTCCGGAAGGACCATCCCGCCGGGTCTCCAAGTCATGTAGTGGCTTATGATGTCTCCTTGGCGCAGGCGTTTGACGACACTGCGGCTAAAGGCATCGAGCGGATCGTTCGTGGTCCGCTCGCGAAAATCGCCGATATGCACCATCAGCGGCAGGTTCAATTCCGCCGCCGTATCGAGCGCCAGCGCAAGGACATCGGTCGCTATCGACATGAGCGGTTCGAGGGCGCGAAGTTTGATGCCCTTGACAACGCCCCTGTTCTTTTCCACCACCGATTTCAGTAGCTTGATATCGATGTCGTGCAGCGAGCGGATTTCCGGAGGGCGGATGAGGCCCGCGGAAGCGAAATTCAGGAAGAAGCTCATTTCCGTTTTGACGCGGCTGTAATACATGTGACGCAAGGTCTGGAAATTTGCCGCGCCCGCAGAGCCCGCATCGTTGACCAGCAACACGCCGGCATTGACGCCGGCTTCATCGGAAAGCACCGCATGCTCACTAAAGTTGAGCGATGGGTGACAGTGCGCATCGATCAAACCCGGCGTGACGATTTTCCCAACGAGTGGGTAGATGACGCTGGCGTCTTTTGCCGGAATATCGGCAGCGATGCGTGCTATTTTTCCTTCATTGATCGCGAGGTCGAAGACGCCGTCTATCCCCTGCGACGGATCAATGACCGTCGCACCCTTAAGAAGACAATCGTACATAAGCGAATCCTGTTAGGTTCTTTCTTGCCAGCCGGCACGGTCTTGTATTAGACGCCGAGCCGATTGTTCGAATCTGTTGTGAGCAGAATGACGAGCTGATAAGTCTAACCTCCCCTTACGCCAGTATTGTACCCGATGCTCGGTTCGACGGACGCTGCAAGTACATCCGCTTTCCTGCTATCGGCAGGACCGCGGAGAGAATTGAACCTGTGGCGGACTCCGTGATGAATCCAGTCCGATTGTCGCGCACCACGTAGGCAACATTCGTCGTATGCATGCCCGCGCATGGGCGAAGGCGGTAGATCCGGGTTCTTGAAGATCCCCGCCGCGCCGGTCCCGTCGTGAGCAATCGCGAGATTGCCTTTCTCATCCAATGCGAGACCATCGGGCCTGTCACATCTGCCGGAAATCTGAATTTAGATGCCCACCTTGGCGACACCGCCATCGCGGGCAAATGGAACACGCAAAACGAAATTTCCGTGTGTTCCCGCGACGTACAACATCGACTCGTCAACATTCATGACCAAGCTGAAACCGTTTGGACTAGAAACACTGTCGAGGTGGCAAGCAACGCGGCCATCCAAACTTACGCGATAGACGCTGCCCATCGAATCGCCTGCGCCGCGTCTTTTCCCGAGATCACGAAACCGACGCCGTATTAACTTTTCGGACAAAATAACCGATAAGCAACTGATTTTGCTATGGTATATACCTGACAGATTTATTTTCTGTTATAGAAGATTGACAAGACTATTCTCAGTGGTATGATGAGCAATCCAGTAATTCATGGCAAAAACTTTAGCACAGGAGTTGGTGTGGCAACTTTTCGATCAATCAAGCCGGCGAAAACATATGCGGAGATTGTGGATCACATTCGCCACTTGATTACTAGCGGCGCACTAAAATCGACGGATAAATTACCGCCCGAAAGACAATTATGCGTAATGCTTGGTACCGGCAGGCAGTCTTTACGCCAGGCATTAAGTGTTCTTGAGGCAATGGGGGTCTTAGAAACAAAGCACGGTATTGGTACTTTCATTATTAAAGACGGTGCTGGAGAAATAGAGACAATCAAGGCAAAGGAGGAATATTCATACAATCCTTTTGAACTCCTTGAGGCAAGAAAAATCATTGAGCCTAAGCTGGCTGCTTTGGCTGCGAAACGTGCAACATCTGAAGACATTAATAGTATTGTCAAGGCAATCCAAAATGTTCGAAAGAAAATGCTGTCAGGGAAATATCCAGTTGCGGAAGATAGAGAATTGCATCTGATTTTTGCAAAGGCCGCACATAACGCGGCGCTGTACATGCTCATGGAAAACGTGGTGAGGATAATGGGTGACTATACTTGGGATAAAGTCAAACATAGAAGCATTGAGATAGAAGGACGAGCCGAAATTATCTATGCTGAACACGTGGCAATTTTGCAGGGAATCGAAAGTGGAAATGCTAGATTGGCCGCAAAGAGCATGCTGACTCACCTGAGTAATGTCGAGAATCGGTTTAAACTTTTAACCTCAACAAATTAGATTTTTTTGTTGAGACTTCCGTCATTCATGACATCACTTCAAGATAGCCTGCATCTAAGTGGTGTTGATCGAAGGGCGTATTGGGCGCTCTTGATGGCTTAGGTTGATTGCAGTCTTGTTTTTTAACATTAGTGGTCTGATGAGCGGCTAACTAAGATTTGTATTGGACTAAGAAATGACAGAAATAAATCGCAAGTTAAGAGAAGGAGGCTTTTATTACCACCAGTTTTTATTGGGAACATTACTCCAGATGTTCTGAATCATGCGCGCCCATCGGGGGCAAGTTGATGACTTTTGTTGTATGCGCCCCGTTGCGCAAAATCACCTACTTTAGTAGGTAGTAGTTTAGTTTCCTGTAGATGAAGTTATCAGATATTTAATTGATTTTACAAAGGAGGTTGATATGAAACGGTTGATGGTTTTATTGAGTATTGTCACTGTGTGTATCCTTGGATCTCTCGTTCCTGGTCTGGCCTCAGCGGCTCCAGGAGATAAGACCTGGGTCATTCGCTTCTCGACCGGATTTTCGGAGAGTTCCCATTTTGGGAAGGAATCGAAGTGGTTCTTTGATAACCTCGCCCAGCAAAGCGGAGGCCGCATCAAGATCCAGTACAACTTCAGCGGTTCCGTAGTCAAATTGGGCGAAGAACTCAACGCAATGCGGGCGCGCAGCATTGATGCTGCCTGCGTGACCCCCCACTACTTCGCGCCCCTGATTCCTCTCATCGACGGTCTGAACATGAATTATGTCACCACTTCGGTCGAAGGCCATATGAAGGCAGTCAAGGACGTTTACGACAACTTTCCGCCTCTGCGTAGCCAGTTCGAGAAGCACAATACGATGATGCTTTGGAACTTTCCGGTAACCAATAACACGCTATGGACCACATTCCCCGTACCCAACTCCGATGCGCTTAAAGGCAAGAAGATCCGCGCACCGGGCCGGGTGGGTGAGAGCATCGCTGCTTTCGGCGGCGCTCCAGCCGGCCTCGTCTGGGGTGATATTTACGACTCAGCCTCCAAGGGGATTATCCAGGGGGCGTACGGCACGCCATTAAGTCTGGGCTGGGATTCGAAGTTCTTCGAGGTAATGAAGTATGTGACGCAGACCGGATCAGGGGTCTTCGGCACACAGACCATGATCATCCGCAAGGATTTCTATGAAGAGCTCCCGAAGGATTTGCAAAAACTGATCCATGACTTGTCGCTAAAGGCCGTAACCAAGAGCCTGGAAATCGTCGACGAGGAAAACCGGGCTGCCGTGGACGATATGGAGGCCAAGGGCATCAATCTGACGATCTGGTCTCCTGAAGAGCAAGCCAAGGCAAAACGACTCGTGCAACCGGCACAGTATGACGGATGGATAAAAAAGATGGCTGAGCGCAGCGCCGAAGCTGGCAAAGATGCCCAGGCTCTAAAAGACATGTACATCGCTGCGTTGCAGAAATACGAAAAAAACTCGACATACACAGAATCCTTTGACTACTGGAACAAGAAGTATAAGAAGGGTTTCTAAGACTGCATCCAACCCCAAAGGGCATTTTCTTCCCCCGGCCGCCTCGCAGGTGTGGCCGCTGGGGGAGTTATGTGGAAAGAATTGCTATGGAAAACACTTCCCGCGCAATGGGAATTCTGGACGGCTTGGCGAAAGCACTTTCGCGTGCCGGGCTTATGATCAGCATGGCGGTCCTACTCATCATGCTCGGCGGCACCGCCTACGATGTCGCATCAAGATATTTATTTAACAAGCCGATCGTCGGCGTCATCGAATTCAGCGGCGCGTATCTGCCAGCGTTCACATTTCTTGGGCTGGCCATGACTCAGCGGCTCAAAGGCAACATCAACGTCACTTTCGGCTTGCAACTGATGTCACCTTGGCGACGGAAATTAGCGGAGTTTTTAGGGATCCTGTTGTCCCTGCTGTTCGCCGGCGCTATCGCTTGGCAGTCATCGGCCGGGGCGCTGTTCTCCTTTGAAATGCAGGAGTATCACTGGGGTGTCGTCGGACTGGGACTCACGATCTGGATCTGGCCGGCCAAGGTTGCCGTAGCCGTCGGCCTCTGGATGCTCTGTCTGGAATATGTGAGCGAACTCCTGCGCATGCTGGCTCAACTCACCGGGCGTTTGGCGATCGAGGCCAAGATAGAAGAGGCGAAGTCGCATCTCTAGAGCAGTCTTTCAAAAATCAAGTGAAGAAAGTTAATTTATGATCCTGTCACCAACGATTCTGGCGCTGCTCAGCGTGTTCGCTCTACTTCTACTCCTGGCGGCCGGTGTGTCCATTTTCGTGAGTCTGGGCATCGTCGGCCTAGTCGGTATCGGCGTACTGTCCGGATTTTCAACAGCATTCGGTATGTTGCAGGAGGTTCCCTATTCCTCCAATGCCGAATACCTTTACGTGGTTATTCCACTCTTCATCCTAATGGGGCATTTCGCCTTCTTTGCCGGCATTACGAATAAAGCCTTCGATATCGGGCGCAAATGGTTTTCCAACATGCCGGCCGGGCTGGCACTGGCGACGATCTGCGCCTGCGCGTTCATGGGAGCGGCATGCGGCTCGAGCGTAGCCGCCTCGGCGACGATGGGCAAGATCGCTCTGCCGGAGATGCTGAAAAAGGGCTACAACCGGCAATTTGCCGCCGGCTGCGTCGCGGCTGGCGGGCTTCTGGCGATTATCATCCCGCCCAGCGTCATCCTCGTCCTTTATGCGGTTATCACGAACACCTCGGTAGGGGCCTGCCTGTTGGGCGGATTCATCCCGGGCATTATCACCACCATGGTTTTTATGATCGGCATTTCCACGATGCTGCACTACAATCCGAGCCTGGCGCCGCCCTCGGAGTCCTTTACCTGGAAGGAGCGCTTCGTCTCGCTGAAAGGGGTATGGGGAATTCTCGTCTTATTCTCCATCGTCATTGGCGGCATGGGCGTCGGCGTCTTTACGCCGGTGGAAGCCGCCGCGGGCGGCGTTGTCTGCGCCTTCCTGATGCTAATCTTCAAGCCAGACCGGCAGCCTGAAGAGAAGCTGACAGGAGAAATCAAGGAATCGATGAAGGACACCGTCCGGACCAGCGTGTTCATCTTCATCATCATGTTCTCTGCCGCCTTGTACTCTAACTTCCTGGTTCGTGCCGGAGCAGGCGAGGCGATCGCCTCAACGATTACGAATCTCAACATACCGCCGATTATGGTCGTTATCGCCGCCCTGCTCATCTATATACCATTGGGGTGCTTTCTCGATCCGGCCTCTTGCCTGCTGATCACGCTGCCGATTCTCTATCCGATCATCGTGACTCATCTGGGATACAACCCGATCTGGTTTGGAATTCTGGTGACGAAGATGATCGAAATCGGCCTGCTCACGCCGCCAGTGGGTCTCAATGTTTTCACTATCGCCGGAGTGGCTCCTGAAATTCCTGTCGAAGAGGTGTTTCGCGGGGCTGGTGTGTTCCTCCTCTTCGAGACGGTCACGATTGCCCTGCTCCTTTCGTTCCCGTCGCTCGTCACATGGCTCCCATCGGTTTTGATGAATTAGTGATTGTTAGTGACACATTATGAAGTGGCTGATGACTGAATGGAGTGCGCAGCAGCACTAACCATTCAAGTCGAAACAGTCGTTTCGCCGACACGCTGGCGACCACTGATCCAATCTGAAAATGTTTAAAGACCGATTGAACGACGTATGGTTTTTTGAAGCTGGATTGATCTCATTTACTAAGGAAAACTCAGCATGCCGAAGAAAGTCCTGATCCACAAAAATGATTATCGCGATTCGATTCAGCTCATGCTCACTGCTGGCCAGCTCCTGAAGCGGCCAGGTATTCGCCAGGCGGTACTCATGATGGGGACGCCAAGCAACAAAGAGTTCCTGCGCAATCAAATCATGCTGACCCCGGAAGGAGAGGCAGCATCGCCGAACGATCTTCTGATCGCCCTTGAAGCGGACACTGAAGAAGCGCTTGACCAGGCAGGGCGGGACGTGGGAGCTCTCCTTCGAGCGCCGGCAGCAGCGACTGGTGGTCAGGAGATGGCTCCGGCGACGATCGAAGCGGCTGTGCGTCAATTGCCCGGTGCCAACCTCTGCGTCATCTCGCTTCCCGGCTACTATGCCGCTACCGAGGCACGCAAGGCTTTACGCGCCGGTCTACATGTTCTCCTTTACAGTGATAACGTTTCACTGGAAGAGGAAAGGGAGTTGAAGGAGTTGGCTTACACGTCCGGACTGCTGTGTATGGGGCCGGATTGCGGGGTAGTCAACCTGAATGGTGTCGGGCTGGCGCTGGCCAGCGTGGTGCGCCGAGGACCCGTCGGGATCGCCGGGGCTTCGGGGAGCGGCATTCAGGAAGTTGCCGTACTGGTCGAACGGTGGGGGCTTGGTGTGTCCCAAGTCATCGGCGTCGGCGGGAGAGACCTGAGTGATGCCATCGGTGGCCTGATGATCGAGATGGCTTTTGACGCGCTGCATGCCGATCCTGATACCAAGGTGATCGTTCTGGTGTCTCGGGCCCCCGGTTCCGAGGTTTTGCCAAAGCTTCTTGCTCGAATCCGTGGATGTCGCAAACCGGTAGTAGCGTGTTTTAACGGTAGCGATCCGTCCATCCTCAAGGCAGCCGGAGTCTACGTTGCCGCGGACCTTGAGGACGCTGCCGCACAGGCCATGTTCCTGGTATTGGGTGACGAATCCGGCAGCCTGCTGGCCTCACGTTCAGTCGACCTGGCAAAAGAATTGCTGCAAAAAGAGATTCGCGGTTTGCAATCCTCGCAACGTTTCGTTCGTGGTCTTTTCTGCGGCGGCACCTTAGCCGGGGAATCCCTGCGTATCCTCACTTCGGCGCTGGGTCCGATCCATTCCAACATCCCGCTTAGTCCCGAAATGATGCTGGATGGACGGGAGTGTAGTTATGAGCACAATCTGGTGGATTACGGAACTGAAGAGTTCACAGTCGGTCGTCCGCATCCGGTGATTGACCCGCAACTCCTGCATGAGCGTCTGGTCAAGGAAACGAAAGATCCTCAGGTGGCAGTCATTCTCCTGGACATCATACTGGGGCCAGCCATGCACCCGGATCCAGCGGGTGAATTGGCACCCCTGATCGTCACCGCGAAGCTCCGGGCTACCGAAAAGGGACGCTACCTTTCGGTTGTCGCATCAGTATGTGGGAGCGATGGCGATCCGCAGCGTTTGTCTGTTCAGGAAGAGAAACTGCGGGCGGCTGGCGTCGTGGTGCTGCCATCGAATGCGCAGGCGGCCCGGTTGGCGGCCTGTATTGTGCAACGCCGGGTCGAACTGCCCACGGAAGGCTCAGTGCCGGATATCGGGAAACAGCAACCGGCGTCAACCCCACCCTGTGCAACGGTTGAGGTGCATACAAAGCGCATCAATGAACTATTCGGACAGGAACTTCAGGTCATCAACGTTGGCTTGACGCGCTTCGCTGAAGCCGTGCAACAGCAAGGGGCCAAAGTGCTGTCGCTGGAGTGGCGTCCACCGGCCGGAGGCAATGCCGAATTGGCCGCATTATTGGAGAGTCTGGGCGGTGCATGATCGATACGATCAGTCATGCAATCGAATAATCATTAATGGGTTACTTAGTTTAAGGAGAGAGATTCATGTCGGTAATCAGTGATAGCAAGAGCATTGGCGAGCGCATTGAGGATGCTAATCGTCGTGCAATAGATATTTTGACTAAGGCACAGCCGACCTGGATCGACGTCATGCCAGCCCGGGACTTCATTCCCGGTTTCAAAGAGAACCTTATCCTTTTCGCAGGACCTCCACTGGATCCGCGTAATGCCATGAAACCAGTCAAAACCTCCATTTCCGGTGCTGCGGTACAGGAAGGTCTGGCAAAGACTCTTGAAGAGGCGTGGCAGATGGTGTTGCGTGGGGAAATTATTCTCGGTGCTGCGAACGACTACAAATCTGTGGGCGGAGGGCTCGGCCCGATTACTGCAACCACACCGGTACTGGTTGTGGAAGATACCCTGTCCGGCTCACGCGGTTGCTGCACTATCTACGAGGGCGCTGAGGCCGAGTTGCTACGATGGGGACACTATACGCCGACAATTGCCGATCGTCTGACGTGGTTCAAGGACGAACTCGCTCCAGTCCTCAGTCAAATGGTTCGCGGCATGGGCGGTCTAAATGTCCGCAATATCATGGCTCGAGCCACCGGCATGGGTGACGAAAACCACTTCCGCAATGTCGCTTCCAACGCTCTGATCATGTTCCAAATGATGCCGGCGCTTGTTGAACTCCCCCTTGATCATCAAGTGTTGAAGCGGGTCATGCGTTTTCTGGGTGGCTATGAGCGGTTTTTCCTGCATGTTTTACTGGGCGGCGCCTCTGCCGTCATGGATGCCATCAAGGGGATCGAATGCTGTACGCTTATGACGGCGATTGGCGGAAACGGCCACGAATTCGGGATGAAGTTTGCCGACACGGGGGAGCAGTGGTTCATTGCCAAGGGTCCCAAGATGTCAGGAATCTATCTCAACCCAAAATGGACCGAAGACGACGTGTGTCCATACATCGGGGACAGTTGTATGGTCGAGGCCTACGGGTTTGGCGGACTTGCAGCGGCAGCTGGGGCGGCCGTGGTGCGCATGACCGGCGGTAACTACGGTGACGCACTGAAGCGAACCGAGGAGGCACGACAAGTATGTTTGTCTTCGCACGATTGGGCACCGATTCCATGGCTCAATTTCCAGGGTCCACCCTGCGGTATCGATATGCGGAAGGTGGTTAGTACGGGGATCGCCCCGATTATCCATGGAGGAATGGCACACGTCGACGGCGGACAGGGCGGGGGGGGGTACTGCCGCCTGCCGATGGATTGTTTTGTCCAGGGACTGCGTGCCTTCGCCTCAAATCGCGGACTTTGAGGCATGAGAAGGTAAGCGTTAACTGCTGCCTCTGTCCATATTAGTGATGGGGCGGCGCATGAAAAACCAGATTGGGGTAGCGTATGAAAATTCTTGTATGTAACGTAGGTAGTACATCACTCAAATACCAGATATTCGAGATTCCGGGTGAGCGCCAATTGGCACACGGAGGGATGGAGCGTATTGGCAGCCCGTCCTCAAATTACCGCCATCGCGTTGCGTCGGAACCGGAAGTCAATGCCGCAGAACACATGCCGGATCATCGCGCCGCGATCCAGCGCATGATTTCTCTCTTGTGTGATCCGCAGGTGGGTACTCTGGCAGACCTTAGTGAACTGGACGGCATCGGGTTCAAGGTGGTCGGTGGGCGAGGGGTAAGGGGCGCAACCATTCTGGATGAACAGGTTCTTGCAGCCATGGCCGAATACATACCACTTCTGCCGGCTCATAATCCTCCGTATATCGCTGCGATACGGCAATTTCGCAATATTCTTCCGGATGTTCCTCTCGTCGGCTTGTTTGAAACGGCCTTTCACGAAAGCATGCCGCCAAGAGCATATCTCTATTCCGTGCCGTATGAGTGGTACGAGAACTACGGAGTTCGCCGGCTCGGATATCATGGGGCTTCGTTTCGTTACATTTCGGAGCGGGTGCCCCAAATGTTGGACCGGCCGCCGGAGTCCCTCCGCATAGTGGCCTGTCATCTGGGTGGAAGTTCCTCTGTCTGTGCCATTCAGGGCGGAAAATCCATCGATACGAGTATGGGCATGTCGGCGCAAGCGGGCCTCCCCATGACGAATCGTTGCGGTGACGTTGACCCCTTTGTGCTGCCGTATGTCATGGATCAGACCGGGTTGTCCACGGAGGAAATCCGAAAGGTTCTCGTGACGCGTGGCGGATTGCTTGGAATCTCTGGCGTCAGTGGTGATGTTCGAGACCTGGAGATTGCCGCCGCCAAGGGTGACGATCGGGCACGGCTGGCTCTTGAGGTTTATGTGTATGCGGTGAAGAAATACATCGGCGCCTATGCGGCAGCGATGGGCGGGCTTGATGTTATCGCTTTCTCCGGGGGAATCGGCGAAAACGGGATCGAAATACGGCGTGAAATCTGCAATGGCCTCGATTTTCTAGGCGTAGATCTCGACGAACAGAGAAATCAGGTCCGCAAGACCGAGGCAATCATCTCCAAGGAGGGGGCGAAAGTTTCGGTGGTCGTTGTTATTGCGAATGAGGAGATTGTGGTGGCACGGGAAACAGCACGGGTCATCGGCGAAAATCGTCAGTAACGTAATTTGATGATCAGCACAAATGAAGTATCCGCCTCTGGGGGTACGACTCTCAAGAGTGCGGCGGATCAGGGCGCTCCCCCTTCGTTCTATTCGGCACGACAAATAGGATCAATAGTCCGGGATATGCTTGCCTTGCCGGGATTCGCGGGGACTGTTCTGGCCGCTCCTTCCGGTGCGATCTATCTTTCCGTAGCCGAAGGAGAACTTATTTGGATCTGCCCCGAAAAACTCCCTCTCCACCGACGCTGTATTCAAATGCCCTTGATGCCAAAAGTGCTTGTCGGAGAGAAATGTTTCTGGCAGTTCCCTTGTTTGAACTTCAGCCATGGCTCTTTCATTGATTTAAGTAGGGCCAGTGAGTGGGCTCCCCTTGAATCAACACCCCGGAAACTGGTTTCGCTGACCGAACTGTGGGCCCGTTATCGCCACCTGCTTGGTATGCTCGAACTAATGGATGTTAGCGAGGGTATGGGAAGGGCTATTTCGCTGAATTGTGCTCTGGCAGAAGGCAGTATCCCTCCTCAATTTTCCCCCGAATCCTTCATGGGTCGTGTCCAGGGTTTGGTTTTGGGACTAGCTCATGCTTGCCTGGACCAAGACTTTCCTTGTATTACGCGTATTGGAGGAAAAATTATTGGGCTGGGACCTGGCCTGACTCCGTCGGGAGATGATTTCCTAGGAGGGGTATTGTTTGCCGTGCGATCTTTACATCAGACTTTCCAGAAAGATTTCATCTGGGATAAGAATACGGTTGATGAACTTTTAGTCTGTGCCAGAACTCGGACACATCCGATAAGCCACGCCATTTTGAGTGATCTTGCTCTCGGCCATGGGCCGGAACCGCTTCATCAATTGGTGGGCGGATTGCTGGAAGGAAAGGATTCCGATGCGGTCATGGAAGCAGCATTACGGGTCGCAGCCATCGGTCATTATTCCGGATGGGATATGCTGGCGGGAATTATGACAGGATTGTTGATAGTGAAAAAGAAGGCATTGGAACAGGGGGAGGGATAGCCTGTGTCCCTATTCGCGTGCTCAAAATGGCGGTGCCATGAAAATCCATAGAGGTTGAACATTTTGTTTCTTTACCAGCTAGCACTGGCAACACTCCCCATTCTTTGGTTGTTGTTGAGCCTCGGTGCTTTGCAGCTTGCGGCCTGGAAATCCGCTGTGATCGGCCTGATTTTGGCGGCAGGGTTGGCATTGT
>JFJP01028192.1_pt1 | contig 12266 bp, 15 predicted proteins | sample 431651 | NCBI WGS metagenome assembly JFJP01 (sample SAMN02602958, study PRJNA72255) | Microbial mat metagenome, whole genome shotgun sequencing project. | biome: fresh water; feature: sink hole; material: water; isolation source: purple microbial (photo- and chemosynthetic) mats found in... | reverse complement strand
AAAAAAAAAAGAATTAAATAAATTAATTAATTTTTTTTGAATGAGTTTTTAAAAACTTAAAAAAAAATATTTTTATAAAAACAAACCCAAAAAAACTGTCATGAAAAAAGCGGCCAAACCAATTCTTGACCCAGCAGGAACCCAAAACTCCACAGTTCAAGCATCCAAAATGAACCGCAAGAAAATCCTCAATAACCAGCAAGTCCTCAGCGATTCACAAAAGGACGAAATCAAAAAAGCTTTCGATTTCTTCGATATCACAGGCTCAGGTTTTTATAATTCTTATTATTTTCATCAATTTATTGAATTTTTAGGCACAATAGAAGCCAGAAATTTGAAGGTTTCTTGAGAAAAAATTGTTAAAAATTTGATTTGATTTATAAAAAGGTGGTATTAAGAGCTTTGGGATTCGACCCTGCGAATCAAGAAATAGTGAAATTAATTAGAAATTTGGGCAATGGCGAACAGAAATTTGATATAACAAAGATTGATTTCCAAGAATTTTTAGAAATAATGATCGAAAAAATGGTTTGCTAAAAAAATTAAATTTTTTCAAATAAAAATTTGTTTCAAAAAATTTTTCCTTTTTAAGTCTGAAAAAGATGAAGATAATGATATTGATAAAGCTTTTAATTTATTTGCTGATGAAGAAAAAGGGCATATAACTTTTGCAAGTTTGAAGAGGGTTGTTGAAGATTTAGGTAAAATATATGAGTTTTTGATGGATCTTTAGTGGAAATATAGATGAAAATATGACTGATGAACAAATTTGGCAATTGGTTTATGGGGCGAATTCAAAAGATGTGGAGACTTTGGAGGAAAAAGATGAGAAGAAGATGGATCCAACGATGAAGAAACTGATTGAACAAAAGGAAAATGTGGAGGAGTTTGTGACCAAGGAACAGTTTATAAGAATTTTGAAAAGAGATTTAAACGAAGAAAAGAAAAAATAAAGTGATTTATTTATTTTTTTCAAAATCTCCAATTTTTTTTTGTGCAAAATGAATAATATTTTTTTTTTTATGATGAAAAAAAAATAATTTTTTGTTTTTTTTAAAACAAATAAAATTTTTATTAAAATAGTAAATTTATTAAAATCAAATATTTTACAATTTTGATGAACGAAGAATCATTCCATCCAAAATCTTCCCGTATATCTTCGTACTATCCTCTTCTAATCTACATCGCATACACAATCCTGTACCAAACTTATTTCTCGCCGCTTTATTTGATCTCAATCCTGATACTAATAAATCTTCACATTGAAAGCAAATACACAGTACAAATAAAATCCGATGGCAAATTTTCTATAAAAAAAGTTGTTCTGAAAAAATACCTCTATTATTTTCTTTGTTTTGTTTCATCAGCAATTCTATGCTTTAAATTCGTTCTTTTATCGCTGGATTTGATTTCAGACTCTTCATTATTTATTGAAAATTTAGAAACAAAACATAGGAAAAATCTAGAATATTACATTGATGACTCAAATCTTCCTGAGGATTTTATAAACACTTTGATGCCAAGTTTTTTGAATTTGGGTATATCGTTCTTGGCTTTATTTTTTGAATTGAAATTGCCAAAGGAAATAGAATGGACACATGAAATATTTTACCTTACGGACAATGTTGTAAAGAAAATTCTCTTAACGAAAATTAGCTTAGGCTTATGCTTATTTTTTATCCCAATGTTGAGCGTTTCCATTGTCGGATTGGTATTCTTGATAATTTTTTTGATTTTTTATTCAGTGCAAATTTTTTCTTTGGATGAAAAAAAAATGTTAATAATCATCAAACTCTTGGTATTTTTAGTCATTGTTTGCAATTTTATCATTTTGATTTCAGAGTTTGATTATGTTCATTATGATTACATAGGGCTCAACGGTTTTAAAAGCGGAAATTTGGCTTTCCAAGTTATTATTAAAACACAATTGACTTTTAACATATTTTTTTTTTTAGAATTATATTTACATTTTTGTGATGATAGTCATTTTTATACTAATAAGTTATTATCTTGAATTGTTAAGAATCTGGAAAATTAAAAAATTTGCAACTGAGGAAAAACAGGGGGAGGAGAAAAACTTTTATTCGGATACAATAAGACCTATTTTTCAGCGAACAGAGGACATAATGGAAGTGAATGAGAGTAATTATTTTTTTTTTATTTCAATAACAAAGACAAAAATTTTTTAAATTATCTTAGCAATAAAGAAAAATTACAAACCGCAGTCGCCAAATTTATTTGTAAATTTTTTAAAAAAAATGATTTTCATTCACAAATTACAGATTTTATAGTTTAAATTAATTTTAAAAAGGTGAAATTAAACAAGAAGTTTAGACAAGATACAATGAATTTGCTCCAATCCTGTAGTTTGATCTTTAACATCCTAACAATTTACACAATCATCATTATAATGAGATACAAAACAATTTATTCAATGATTTTGATGCTTGGAGTTTTCATCACCCCTTTCATAAAAAAATACTCAAAGATCAGCATAATTTTAATTCCCTTTTCGATAATCCCCATAATTTTAGAGCTGATAACTTTTTATTTCTTTAATATCGAAAAAAATAAACAAGCTATTGATTTCCCTTATAAGGAAATTTTCTCATTTCAAGAAGTTCTAATCCCTTTGGAGTATACTTTATTAATGATTTATGTTGGGCTTGGTGTTTATTTTATAAAACAAACTTCAAAAACACAAAAAAAAACAAAGACTTCTCTGCAAAATTCTATGAATCCTTCATTATTATTCATTTTTAAAATGATGATTATAAAATATTCTGATGTTTTTTCATTAACTATGCTGTTTTGGATTAGTTTATATACTGTTAATTTGATTCATAGTGTATTGGTTTGTTTCTTTTTTGTGTATTTACACGTGAAGATCAATTATATTCCAAAAAGTTCAAATCTCAGCCCGAAATTGCAGAATCAAGACGATAGAAAATGGAATTTCTATTCAATCAAGCTCATCTATTGGAAAATTTTAGTCGGTTATTTGGAGTTTATCATATTTTTCAAGTAAACTTGATAAAAAAGATTTTTTATAAAAAAATGATTTTTTTTTTTTTTTTTATTAAAATTTAGATATTTTTGGGATTTGATAATTTTGGAAATAATTCATTTTGATACTAATGAACAAGATATTTTCACTGTAATTGGACTCACATTTGATTATGGCGTGGGTTTGAACCTGGGAATCAAGAGCCCAGATATAGGCAATTGCATAATCTTTTGGATACTTTTTGTTTTTGTGATCGTTCAATATAATGTTTTAAAAAGCAATTTTTTTGAAGATTCCCAAGTAACTAACCATCAATTTTAATAATTAATTAAAATTAAAAAAATTAAAAGGATATAAAAAATCTATTTGAAAATTATGAAGGCATCAAAAAATACAAATACTCTGCCAAAATAAACTCCTTTTGCCAATTCCTATACAAATGGGCAAATATATTATATTACAAGTCAATTACTATCCTCTGTTATTTTTTAATTATGAATATCTTGATCTTCATTGATTTCAATCTGATTAATAGTGTGGTACTGCTAATTTTCCTTATTATATCCATCATCCATTTCTTCAAAACAATCTCTTTAGAAAATGAGAATTCTAATCAAATTTCTTTACATATGAATAAATATTGGAGTTTTTTTCTTGTTTTAGTTTCTTTAGTTGCATTAATGCGGTATTCCTTTCAATTTCTTGCATTTGATTTGATTTACGAACGAACAATTCAACAACCATCGTTCCAATACACCAAAGAAAACTCCAAAATCATAGGGCTGATCATACATGAAACCATTTGTTTTGAAGAAGAAAAAAATGGAAATGTTTGTGTTGCAGACCAATCAAAATTGAGAAATGGGGTTTTGCCAGATGTTCTTTTATTATTTCTCACATTAATGGTGAAAAGTTATTTAAGAATGATCATAATTTTTGAGAAGAATGATGTTGTTAGACTGTTTTCTAGCAGTAAGAAACTTACTAATAACACGAATAGTTCTTTGATTAAAATTCCTAAAAATGAAAATAACGAAATTAAAATGAATTTGAAAATGAATTCAAAAAGCTTTGAAATTCTTAATTTGAAGAAAGCATCTGCACTTAAACCTATGAATCACCTTTTTGTGAACTCACCTTGGAGAATCATTCAGAAAAAATATGCTCTTCAGAGAAAACAAAGTGTATTGAAACAAGATTATTTGATGGATCTCAATAGGATTTTCGAAGAATATATCAATTATCCTTTATCATCGATGTAAAAATTTGGCCAATCTTTTTAAGAATTTTTCTTATTTAAAAAAACTTTTTTTTTTTAATAGAATTGGGCTTGTAAAAGTTTGTAAAGTGTTATCTGATGTTTTTTTGCATTTGAACTTCTTTTTGATCCTAATATTTTCAGTGTTTTTCAAGATCTCCTTAGCCATGTGGATCTTTATTTTGATCTATCTCTGGAATTATAATGGTTTGCTTACTATTTTAATCGAAGCAATAGGAAAAATAAATCTAAATAGCAAAATTCAAAAAAGTTTCAAAAAAAAAATTCACTTTTTTTAAAAATTTTCATTTGAAGAACTGGAAAATTTTGAGAATTTCTTCCTCAATGCAGAGGCTTTTGATAAAGGGCTTTCATCAGACATGAATATTGAAACAGATCCCCAAGAAATTGATAAATATTTTGAAAATATGCTTGGAGAAATCGATTTGAAATACTTGAAAAAACAGAACATTCTTAAAAATAGAATATGGAAATTAACGATTATTTTCAGTTTACTTTTCCTTTTCTTGACATATTCCTCACAGTTCTTAATTAGCTTCACTGTTTCTAATGAGTTAATTTAGAAAACAGGAAAGATTCAACCTTAAATGATATTTCTTGGGTCTTGTTCATGTTAGGCACCTCCACTCTCGAAAACGAATCTCTATTCAAAAACATATACCCCTATATCATGTTGATTTGGCTGACATATTTCGAAATAAACCTAAACAAACTCTGGGAAAAAAATAAGCTTTTTCAACTCAGCACAACTGCTATGTCAGATAAAATTCTCAAAAGGAAAATTTTTTTTTCTGGAGATTGCGAAATCCTCTCCACAAAGAAAATTTCTTCTGAAAAATCGATAAAAATTCTCAGAAGTTCAGATTTCGAAAGAGTGATACCTGAAGAATTTAATGCTCTTTCAGTTTTTGATAAATATTTAAATTATAACAAAGACACTAAAACCGAAGAAAAACAAGTGACAATCGAAGAAAAACAAGTGACAATTACTGAAAACATGAGAAGTTCAATGGGGAATAAAAAGAAATTTTCAATGAAACAAAGTGTCTTGAAAATAGAGCTTCCAAAAAATGAAACAAATATGAGAAAAATGAAAGTTTGGTACAAAATTCGCCATTATTATAACAATTACAACCTCTATTTGAAAATGAATTCGATTCTTCAATCTGAGGGTTTTTTCGAACTAATTTCCTTAGGAATCATGCTTTTGAGCTACAATTTATTAGCCACAGTCAACAGTCTTATTTATTTGATAGTAATCGGAATCCTTTGTTTCTGTAAACATCATTCAAAAATCGTTTTTTTTAAAAACTTTTGCCTAATTTTCTTCAATATCAAATACCTGTGTTTCTTCTACAGTTTTCAACATATGTTACCTCCTCAAATCGTCTCAGAAAAGTTTTCTTCTAATAATTTGATGAGCTTTTTAGGGAAAAAACAAGAATTACCCAGTTCTTATTTTTCTGTTGAATTCAGTGAACAAGAGTTTTGGGCTTTTTTTCTTCTATTTGTTATTTTGTTCACTTTGCAAGTATATATAATTTTACACTTGAAAATGGCAAAATACATCAGTAAACAATTGCAAAGAACCTTTGAAAACTTCAATAATAATTATATGGAGGATGTGAAAATGCTGGATTATAACGTTTGGGAGCAGAAATCACAAAGGTTTTTTATTGATTTGCAAGAGATTTTCTTTGAATATTTCGATCGGGCTATGATACTTAGCATCGGTTTTTTTGCGATTTTCTATTATTATTTCTTCAATATGGTCATTTTTTTTTTGAGCATTTTGTATATTTTCATGATTGAGTTTCAAATCAAATGGGATTTTCTTGACAGTTTGCAGTTCAAAAGCAAATTTTATAAATTTTTGAATTATTTCTCATTTTTGGCGCTTTTGTTTAATCATATTTTATTGATTCCTCAGGTTTCTGAGGGTTGTTCACATTTCATTTGCATGGAGATTGGGTCTAAATCTGATAAACTCTATAATGTTTTCATTCTGCAGTGTCTGCTCACATTCATTCGATTAAAGTTTTATAAAGATTATCCAAAATATTCGAAAATGCAGGCATTAAGAGTAAAATTTTTATTAATATTAAATAAAATTTATTAATTATTTAATTTTATTTATTCAGGCAGAATTGATCTCAAAATGCAAAGCATATAATTTCAACGATAAAAAAATCCAAACAATCTTAAAAGAACTTGAAATCAAGCACCTTCTCAAAGAGCGTGTAAACTATATAGCATATAAACTGGAAAGGTTTATCAAAAAAATTCCAATATTTTTTCTAAAACCAATAAATTTTTTTTTAAAAAAAGATGGCATGAGAAATTTTTTTCAGAAGGAGCGAATTTAGTTCCTAAAGCCAATAATATCCGACGTCTTCAATCGAAAAATTACGAAAAACCTGATGAAAAACAATTTATTACCAAGAAAGAAAAAAAAAAATCTTTTCGAACAATTTTCAAAAGATTTAATTTATTCCTTTTTTCCGAGCTCGGAAAAATGAAAGATTTCTTCATATTTTGTCCTACCTTGAACCTTTTGGAGTTTATTCTTGAAAAAAACCTTCTACAAATCCGTGTATTCAGGATATTTGTGATAGAATATATTTTAGGTCGAACAGAAAATTTTCATAAAATTTTCTTTTATTTGATGCAGCTGAATAATGAAATTTGCAAAACTTATAAACTTTCAAAGAAACCACTCAAGAATTTAGAAGGGATTTCTTTGAATCTGAAGGTGGATTTGAAGAATAAAATGAATTTCTTTGATATGATTCCAGAGAATTTTGAGGAAAACCCTTTATTATCAAGTCCTTCACTAAAAACTTTCTTGCATCTTTTTATGGATTCTGAGTATTTCTTCAAGGAAATAAAGAACCCATCGATAAAAAATGAACTTGAGATCACTGTTTACAATCTTATTATATTGATAGGTCAAGCATTGATCTCCAATTGGGATATTATGTGCTATATACTTTTGATTTTTTACCATTTTTACACAAAGGCAATTTGTTCATTTTTTATCATTTTCTATCTATTTGCGTTTGTGTGTGTTGAGGAACATCACAATATGATCGAAACTTGGAAACCCTTGTTTATTTATATTTATGTTATTGCTATGATTAAAATGGTGATGTTTTTACCAATGATTAAACCTTTTACTGATGAAGAAATGAATAATGATAACACTTTTCTCTATAAAAATGATTATATTCCAATTTATCAGGTAAATTTTAGCAAAAAAAAAGTTTATTTGGAATAAAATTTTGTTTGAAAAGTTAATTTTTGGACAAAATATCACAATCTCATTTGAGTTTTGGCTTTTGCTTTTCATTGCATTCGAAGTGCATAGAATAAAAAAAATGGGATTAGCTCATAGACCCATAAATAAAGTCGAAAATATTTATGAATGCTTTATAAGAGTACTTTTTTATATTTTATATAAATAATAATTTTTTTTGTTTTTTAATTTTATTTTTTTTTGTTTTAAAAAAAAGAAAAAAATCAATCAAAATCTGGTGTTGAAAAGCAGCAAAACGGCTGTAAAACTAAAGAATGATTTTGAAAACTCAGATTCAGATGACTTTGAAAATAACAATCAAAAAAATTTTAGGGAGCAGGATCAGAATGAAATGGCTGAAATAAAACCAAAGTTGGAACGAAGTCTATCAAGTAAAACTCATTTAATACCTTCATTCAAAAATGTTGGGTTCAAAATTATACTTGGAAAACGAGCAATTCGTCGATTTGATGAATCCTCAACGATGGTTCTCCAAGAATTGGAGAAGAATTTGATGAGTGAATATTTTGAAATTGATGATAAAGTTTATGATAACAGTTATATGCGATTATTTTCAAAATATGTAAAAGATTTTTAATTATAATTATTTTTTATAAAATCTCTAAAAATTTATTTAATATTATGTTGAATATATAACAACGAAAAAAAATTTTCAGAATAGAAAACCTGGAAAAGATTTCTCAAGAAGTTTGACAACGATTCAAGGAAGCATTATGCTATATATATTTTTTTTCTATTCAAAAATGAAGTCTACAATCACTTATGATGAAGATTTGAATTTAAGGTATGTTTAATAAATTTTCTTTAATTATTTTTTAATGAAATTTCTTCTATTAAAATCCAATAATATTGAATATTTTTTATTAGTAATGTTGTATTTTCAGGAGATATGGTGCTTTTTTTGTTCATAAACCTTGGCTTAACTGTGATAGAAAGAATAATTTTTCTGTATAGCAGCTCATCATCAAAAAACCAAAAGAAAGCACAAAAACAAAACAATGAACATGAAGAAAGAGAAGAAGAAAAAAATAATGTTAATACCAAGAAGTTTTTTCACAAAAACTCAGAATATTTGAATGATATAGAAATTTCACCTTTAAAAAGAGAAGAACCACAAATAATTCAAAAATTATCAAAAATACAAAAAAAATTAATTGGGAAGAAAAAAAAGGAAAAAATATTATTTTCACCAATTTTTTTAAAATACGTGTTTCATTGTGTTTTGTTGATTTTATTCTGTTATTTCACATTGATCTTGATGCCTACAGGAGGCACGTGTGATTTTCCCAAGAGATGTATTGAAGTTAATGGAAAAGTGCAATGTTATTTGTCAAAAACCAGTGATTATTTACTTGGGTTTTATTTGTTGTACTCTCTTTATTTCCTTATCTCCAGTTTTCAAATCAAGTAATTTTTGTTTTTTCTTAAATTTATTTCAATTTAATTCAATTGTTTTAGATATGGTTTCAAAGGTTTTAAGCTTCGTAACACTTTCTTCAGCACTCACAGCAAAGTAACCAAAAATATCTTTTACATTTATCGTACGATTCCCTTTCTATTTGAGCTTAAAAACTTCCTTGATTGGACCTTCACTCCAACTTCACTTGCTTTATTTCAATGGATCAAACTCGAAGAAATCCATGCTCATTTATTCCTTTGTGTCGGAACTGCCAAAAAATTCAAGGAAAAAAAACATGGAAAAGCTATTTCTGTATTAAAAAAGATCTTTTTCGGGGGTTGTTCAGTTTTTTTCATTCTGGTGTTATTATTTGGTCCAATGATTTTTTTCTCTGATCTGAACCCTTCAAGTAAAACAAATTTTGTTGTGGAATCTGGAGTTGAGATTGGTTTAAGGAGAAACGGTGAGAATTATTATAAGATTTACTCCAATTCATTGGTTGCTAATATTGCTAAAGTTGATGATGGGACTTTTGATAGATTGTTCAAAAACGTCAGCTATTTTCAAACAATCGATCGTACCAATTTTCAAATGATTACTATGCAGGACCATTCCGAGAATAATTGGGATATAACGGAGCCAAGTTATAGGAATATTATCGAAAGTCTGAAGAATACAATTTCAGGAGAAGAAAATTCAACTTTTATGATTGAAATGTCCTATGTTTTTAAACGGGAAGTTCGTTTTCTTTTAATTTTTATTTTTTTATTTTAAAATTCAAATTTTTTAGCATAGTGAAGGAATTTTTAATAAAGGAAAAATTACATATCCTTTGTCAAATCTGACTTTAATAACTGAATTATATTATCAAATGACAGAAAAAAATAGTAGTGTTTCCCTTTATTTACCAAAGTTTTATTACAAGGTAAAAAAAAGTTAATTTTTTGTTAAGCCTCTGAATAAAAATAAAAGACTATAAAACTTATCTCAAACCAAGATCTTATTCATTTGACTTATGATGATAAATTCAACCAAGGCATCACTTTAAACCTTTATATAAATCCAAATCTCACATTGGAAAAATATTGGATTGTTAAAGGAAATGATGGGAATTCAACTTTCAATTTTTATGTTGTTTGTGATAAATACATTGCTCAATTGTTTGGATTTTCCGTCAAATATTCTTTTTTATTAATATTTTAAAAGTTTATCTTTAAAAATAGCTTTTTGGGTTTTATATTTCTATAATTTATTTGATCGGAAAATTGCTAAGAGCAAGTGTTTCTAGAAACCTTCAAAATTTTCTATTAAACGATATTCCAAATCCTGATAATATACTCAAAGTTTGCGAGGCAATAATTGTGGCTAGAAGTGAAAAAGATCTGGGAAGGCAATAATTTTTATTTTTTAATTAAATTTTTAAATTGAATTTTTGAAACTTTATTTTTTTTAAATTTTTTAGCGAGCAACTCCTATATTATGAATTGATTGATCTTTTAAAATCCCCTGAAGTTTTCAAAGCAATAACAGGCAGTAATGTGGAGATAATTCGAATGAAGGAAGAGTTTCAGAAGAAAGAAATCATTGAGGATGAGAAAGAGGAGGAAGAAAAGGATTGAAACTAAACATTTATAATAAAATCTCTATGTTATCTTATTTTTTGTTCAATGGAATAAACATAAAAAAGTTTATAGATTATAAAATTGCATTCCTTTATTAATGTTTCGATTAATCTCTTCCAATAAAACTTCATCCTTATAATTTACTCTTGAGATATCATACATAGGTGTTGTTTGTGCCATAAATCCTGTATAGGGACCTTTAAATTGGGGGAGATTTTCCTCTGAATATGAAGGTTTTAACTTGCTGAATTTCTCTTTATTTTCTTTTTCTAAAGGTATTTCATCTCTAAAATTCCATTTATTATATGTAATTGAATTGGTATTTTGTTCATTATTCTCTTGAATTTTATTGATAAAGCCAGCTTTTTCTTGTATTAAGTCCATAATTTTTTTATTGGCTTGGGCTAATTTATCCCCATATTTCTTTATTCTGTTTTTTATTTTATTGTTTTCTTCTTTCAAAGCATCTATATTCTCTTTCCCTTTAGAAATATTTCTTCTATTCTCTTTTGGTTCAACATTCTCCTCCTCATCTCTTTCAGGTTTTTCTTCTTGTCTTATCCTTAGTTTCAAAGTCTTTAAATTAGATTCTACTCTAATTTTTTCAGTTTCATTCTCTTTTTTAACAGAAAATTTTTAAACTTATGATTCAAAAAATTAAATTTCATTAAAAAAAATTAAAACAAAAAAAATTTTGCTAAATTACCTTGATTTTCAACCTGTAAATATTCCAAACGTTTCAATAATTCCGCATTATATCCTTTTAATTCTCTAATTTCATCGTTTAAAGCCATTATATTTTTTTTGCACATTTCAATCTCTTTCATATTTTTCACCTTTAATTCATTTAAACCCTCAATTTCCACTTGTGTTTTCTCAGTAATTTTATTTTTTTCATTTTCATGAATTCTTTTGAGTTTGTCATTTTCTTCTGTCAGTTTTATGACTTCATCCTTATGTTTTTGTGAAAGCTGAACGTTTTCTTCAAATTTTTCATCAATTTTCTTATATAGACCTTTAATAGTTTCATCTTTATTTGATATTTGATGTCTTAGATCCATTAAGTCTTTTTCTAATCTTTCACAACCCATATTCTTTTGTGTGAGTTTTTCATTTGTTTTTTTTAAGTCTTCCTCCAATAAAAAGACCTTTTTTTGCAATTTATCTCTTAAAGAAACTGCCAAAAGCTTCTCATCTTTTTCCTGATCTAATTTATTCGATAATTTTATGAACAATTGCTGTTTTTCCTCTTTTGCACGGTTCAATTCATTGTGAATATCATCAATTTCAATGTCTTTATGATTAAGTCTTAAAATATAAATTTTTTTTATTTTTTAGGTTTTTCAAATATTTTTTTATTTTTTCTTTATTTTTAAAGTTTTTACCTTATTTTTAGTTCCTCATTATCTCTTTTAAGCCCTTTTATGATTTCTTTATCCTTACTATCATCCAATCTTTCAGTTAAATCAGCTATTTGGGCCATAAGCTCCCCAATTTCCGCCTAAAATTTTGTTATTATTTTTTAATTTCCCCTTAATTTTACTTTATTTTTCATTTGTAACGCCCTCATTTCTTTTTCTTTTCCACCTCTTAACCCCTCAATTTTCGACAAAGCCAGTTCCAATTGTCTTTTCACCTCATAA
>JFJP01022084.1_pt1 | contig 12266 bp, 8 predicted proteins | sample 431651 | NCBI WGS metagenome assembly JFJP01 (sample SAMN02602958, study PRJNA72255) | Microbial mat metagenome, whole genome shotgun sequencing project. | biome: fresh water; feature: sink hole; material: water; isolation source: purple microbial (photo- and chemosynthetic) mats found in... | reverse complement strand
GACGAAAGCGACGGCTCTTTCCTGAAAATGTCCCCGACCATCGCTGTTGTCACAAATATAGACAGAGAACATCTTGATTTTTACAAAGACATCGCTCATATAAAAGATACTTTTCTGAGTTTCACCGACCGGATACCTTTTTACGGTCTTGCGGTGCTTTGTTTGGACAATGAACAGATACAGGAGATTATCCCCCGGATAAAGAAACGCTTTACCACCTACGGCATGAGCAGTCAGGCGGATTTTCAGGCAAGAAATATTGTGTTTGAGGGCGCAAAAAGCCGATTCTGTGTTTATCACGGCGGGAAAATGCTCGGCGAAATTGCATTGAGTTTGCCGGGTATTCACAATGTTTCCAATTCGCTGGCTGGCATTGCCGTCGGCATGGAACTGGATATTCCTTTTGATGTGATCAAAGCCGCTTTGGAAAAGTCGGAAGGGGTTCAGCGCAGGCTTGAGATCAAAGGCACGGCCGGGGGAGTCACGGTTGCGGATGATTACGGGCATCACCCCACCGAGATCAAAGCGACATTGCAGGCAGCCCGAATCGTCTGGCCCGAGCGCCGGCTCATTGTCGTGTTTCAGCCGCATCGCTATACCCGGACCCGTGCGCTTTTTGACGAATTTACCCGTGCATTTTATGAGTCTGATTCATTGGTGGTTCTTCCGATTTATTCTGCCGGAGAAAAGCAGACACAAGGCGCGGACGCTAAGGATTTGTCCGAAAGCATCACGGCGCACGGTCACAGGGAAGTTGTTTTCAAACAAGATTTTGCCGCTGCCGTCGCTTATCTGAAAACAATATTGAAACCGTGTGATATTCTGCTGACCCTGGGTGCCGGCGATGTGTGGAAATTGGGGGAAGAAATTTTAAAATTGAGAAGTGAGAAGTGAGAAGTGTTCATTTCTCACTTCTCACTTCTCAATTCTCAATTAAGATGGTTGACAACTCGCTGAAAAACTGGCTGAAAGAAAAGTGGCGCGGCAGGGTGCGGTTTGACGAACCCATGTCAAAGCATACATCCTTGCGTGTGGGGGGACCTGCAGATGTGTACGCGGAACCTGAAACCCGGGAAGAAATGATCCGGCTGATTCAGGAATGCGGGCGACAAAACCTCAGTTGCACGGTCATCGGCGGCGGCACAAACCTTTTGGTAAAAGACAGGGGCATACGCGGCCTTGTAATTTCAATGATGAAATTCGGGTCAGAGATTTGTCCCTCATCTGAAGCTGTTCTGAGCGTTTCAGCAGGAATGAAATTAGGCAGTCTGTGCAGATATTGCATTGACCGGGGATTGGAAGGAATGAATTTTGCTGTCGGTATTCCGGGCACCGTGGGCGGCGCAGTCATGATGAATGCGGGCACCGCGTCGGGTTCAATGCAGGATACGGTGGAATCGCTTGATGTGCTGCACTCCGACGGACGTATATGCCGCCTGCAAAGGACACAACTGCATTTTGCTTACAGAAGTCTGAAAACTTCTGCCTTCTCATTAAAAGCGGGGTTGTCAGATTTTGTTGCACTTGTGTCCGTCAGATTCTGTCTTTGGCCTGCTGACCCGGAAAAATTGAAAAAAGAAGCGCAAAGCATGATGGAAATCCGGAGAAAAAAACAGCCGGTCACGGTTCCGAGCGCCGGATGTTTTTTCAAAAATCCCGCGGCAGGGCCGGGTTCCGCCGGCGAACTGATTGACCGTGCCGGATTAAAAGGAAAATATGTCGGCGGAGCGCAAATATCTGAAAAACATGCAAATTTCATCATAAACCGCAACAGCGCATCTGCCGCCGATATTCTGACATTAGCCGAGATTGTCAGAGAAACCGTTTCGGAAAAATTCGGTATCATTCTGGAAACAGAGGTTAAGATTATCGGGGAATAAGCACGGTCAGGTTTCAGGTGACAGGTTACCGGTAACATGCGGCCTGCAACCTGCAACCTGCAACCTGCAACCTGTTACCTGCAACCTGTTACCTGCAACCCGGGACTTTGGAGAACTGATGACAGCCTACAGCCGCAGCTTTATGTCGGAGATGCTTCGCTCCGCTCAGAATGACATTCGGTGGGCAACAAGTTGCCCACCCTACATGCCTGGACCGGCAATGAGCCGGCAGAAAAGTCAGGGATACGCCAATCCCCTGTCTCTGATGGCAGGAGAGCGCACCCGGGAGCAGTTCATCAGAATGCGATACCGCAACATGCTGTTTAATTTTATATTCCGGGCGGCATATATCATATTAATCAGCCTGTCCCTTATTTTTATGTATGATTTTTTTACGCAGTGGGATTTTTTCAAAACACAGCATATTACTGTAAAAGGCGCAGCCAGACTTTCAGAGGCAGAGATTCTGGAACAGGCTCAACTGTCATCTTATAAGAAAAAAAACATCAATATTCTTTCTGTGAATATTTCCAAAGTCAGAAAACGCCTGCTGGCGCATACATGGATAGCACAAGCCCTTGTCCGCAGAGAATTTCCGTCAAAGATTCACATTGAAATAACAGAACACAGCGCCCTTGCCGTTGTTGATCTGGGTCCTAAATTCGTCATAAATGCAGACGGAGAAATATTTAAAAAGTGGTCTGTGTCGGAAGACAGGGATATTCTGCCGCTGATCACAGGTCTGGCTCCTTCGGATACAGACGATGCCGGCAGACTTTCCGGGCGGGCATTTCAGGCAGTCATGGAAATCCTTCGGCTGGGGCAGCAGCCCGCCATTATTATTCCCAATCGCCTGATCAAAGAAATCCGTGCGGACAGAGAAATGGGCATCACGCTGCAAGTGGCTTTCGGACCCGAGTTCGGAACCGGACGGCTTCTGCCTGCCAGTTACAGGAATACGGACATTCGCCTCAATGAAATCAAAATGGGCTACAGCAATTATCCCGAAAAATACGGGGGCTTGAAAAATGTGCTGTTTTATATGGGAGAAAAACAACAGTTTGTCAATATTGACTCTGTTGATCTGAACAACTTAAATCGCATTGTTGTTGAGGTGAGGGGTGAGAGGTGAATATTTCTCACTTCTCACTTCTCACTTCTCACTCAAAGGAGGTCAGAAAGTGCCTGGACAGGAAGAGATTATTGTCGGACTTGATATCGGAACGACCAAAATGTGCGCTGTGGTAGGCGAAGCATCCGGCAACGAGATAAATATCATCGGAATCGGTACGCATCCTTCTATCGGCCTCAGGAAAGGGGTGGTGGTCAATATCGAATCCACGGTGCAGTCCATCAAAAAGGCTGTGGAAGACGCCGAACTGATGGCAGGCGTTGAAATTTCATCGGTCTATGCCGGTATTGCCGGCGGACATATTACCGGATTCAACAGCAGGGGAATCATCGCCATCAAGGGACCCGAAGTGACACAGCAGGATGTGGAACGCGTGATTGACGCGGCCCGCGCCGTTGCCATTCCTATGGACAGGGAAGTCATTCATGTGCTTCCCCAGGAATTTATTGTGGATGACCATGCCGGCATTCTCGATCCGGTGGGCATGGCAGCAGTGCGTCTGGAGGCAAAAATTCATATTGTGACCGGCGCGGTGACATCAGCCCACAACATCGTCAAATGCGCCAACCGGGCAGGGCTTGACGTCTGCGATATTGTTCTGGAATCCTTGGCCTCCGGCGAAGCGGTACTCACAGACGAAGAAAAAGAACTCGGCGTTGCGCTTTTGGATCTGGGGGGCGGGACCAGCGATCTTGCGATTTTTTCCAATAAAAATATAAAACATACCTTTGTGCTTGCCCTGGGCGGGAACAACCTGACAAACGATATTGCCATCGGGCTTCGCGCACCGCTGACCGAAGCGGAAACGATCAAGAAAAAATACGGCACCTGTCTGAACAAAAACATAAACCCTGATGAAACCATTGAAGTCCCGGGAATGGGCGGACGCAAAGCCCGAAAGCTTTCCCGACAGATATTGGGCGAAATTCTGGAACCCCGCATGGAAGAAATTTTTACGCTGATTCAGCGGGAAATATTCAGAGCCGGAATGGAAAATACCATGGCATCGGGTGTGGTGCTGACCGGCGGCTCCGCGCTCTTGGACGGGGCAACAGAAGTGGCAGAGGTGATTTTCAATCTGCCGACGCGTCTGGGCAAGCCCCGGGGCATCGGCGGACTTGTGGATGTGGTCAACAATCCCATGTATGCCACCGGCGTAGGGCTGGTCTTATACGGCGCGCAGAACCAGCCTGAAAAAAAATTCAGGATTCGCGATTCGAATATTTTCAACCGGGTCATGGTGCGGATGAAAAAATGGTTTAAAGATATAATTTGAAATTTTTATTTGATGTAAACAGACATTTGAGGTAAAAGAAGCGAGAAGTGTTCAATTCTCAATTCTCAATTCTCAATTCTCAATTCTCAATATCACACAGGAGGGGGGAACGATGTTCAGTTTTGCAGAAAACAGCGGAAAATCTGCCAAGATAAAAGTGATCGGTGTCGGAGGAGCGGGTGGAAACGCGATTAACAACATGATTGATTCCAACCTCCAGGGTGTAAATTTTATCGTTACCAACACCGATATGCAGGCGCTGGATATTTCCAGAGCGCAGATAAAAATTCAGATCGGCGACAAACTCACGGAAGGACTGGGGGCAGGTGCCAATCCGGAAGTCGGCAGGGAGGCAGCCCTTGAAAACGCCGAAGCCATCCGGAATGCCCTCAAAGACAGTCACATGGTCTTTATCACCGCGGGCTTCGGGGGAGGAACCGGCACCGGCGCATCGCCGGTGATTGCCGAAATCTGCAAGGAACTGGGGTCTCTGACCGTTGCCGTTGTGACAAAACCTTTTTCTTTTGAAGGGAAAAGACGGGCAAAACAGGCAGAAGCAGGCATTGAAATTTTAAAAGAGATCGCAGACACGGTGATTGTCATTCCCAATGACCGGCTCCGGGGATTGGCGTCCAAAAATGCCAAGATGGTGGAAATGTTCAGAAAAGCAGATGAAATTCTGCTGCATTCCGTCAAAGGCATTACCGACCTGATTTTAATGCCGGGTCTTGTCAATCTGGATTTTGCAGATGTGAAAACCACCATGTCAAAGGCAGGTATGGCAATTATGGGCATCGGCGTTTCAAGCGGCGAAAACCGTGCTGTCGAGGCCGCAGAGCGCGCCATAAGCCATCCACTGCTGGAAGATATTTCCATTTCCGGGGCCAAAGGCGTGCTGATGAATATCACCAGCAGCAGCGACCTGACAATGGAAGAAATGACCGAGGCTTCGGAACGCATATATAATGAAGTGGGAGATGAAGCGGATATCATCTGGGGGGCTGTGATTGACGACAGTCTGGGCGATGAGATGCGGGTAACAGTGATTGCGACGGGCATCGGCACGAGCCGGGAAATCATTGTTCCGGAAAGACAGAGCGTGCATCAGTTCAAGCGGAAACTCAAGAATATCCGAACCTCTCAGGTTGAAAACGACGCTGAGGGAAAAGAACCCGATTATGATGAGCCGGCATTTATCCGCAAAGAAAATCCGCCGCCGTCCCCGCCGCCGCCGACCCAGCCTCAGCAGCAGCCCCGGCGGGATGTTTCCACCGAACTTTACAGGGGCCCCAAGGGCATTGAAATTGACAACAATGATCTGGATATCCCGACTTTTTTAAGAAAAAAAGCGGATTAATCAAGTGAGAAATGAGAAGTGAGAAGTGAGAAATGGAGAGCATCGGCACGCGTCATATTGACAGAAAGCTTAGGGAAAAGAATTCGTTTTTAATAAGACGGGCTCAATTCTCAATTCTCAATTCTCAATTCTCAATCGCTCTTGTCTATCCCAACACCTATCACGTCGGGATGTCGAATCTCGGTTTTCAGGCGGTGTATGCCCTGCTGAATGAGACGGAAGGTGTGGCCTGCGAAAGGGCATTTTTGCCGGACAGCGATGAAACCGGCCTCATCAGGACAACAGAAACAGGCAGTCTTCTGTCTGAATTTGATATGATCGCATTTTCAATTTCTTATGAAAATGACTATTCCAATCTTCCGACAATCTTTGAAAAAGCAAATCTGCCGCCCCTTGCCTCTGAAAGAAACCGTATTTTAACACGGGGCTGTCCGCTGGTGATTGCGGGCGGCGTTGCCTGTTTTCTGAATCCTGAACCTGTTGCGCCTTTTATTGACTGTTTTCTGATCGGGGAAGCAGAATGTCTGATTCCCCGATTTTTCGAATGTCTGCTGCCTTTCATCCCTAAAGGCAGAGATACGCCGACCATACGCAAAACAGTTTTAAAGGCACTTGCACAGCATGTCCCCGGCGCATATATCCCCGAATTTTATCATATTGCTTACCACAAAGACGGCGCAATCAGGGAAGTTGAACTGCTGGAAGATGTTCCTGCAAAAGTGCGGCGGCTTTTTGTAAAAGACCTTTCGCTCACTCCGACATGCAGCAGCATTCTGACGCCTGACACCGCGTTTGACAATACCTTTCTGATTGAAGTGAGCAGAGGATGTGTTCACGGATGCCGCTTTTGCAGCGCGGGTTATGTTTACCGTCCGCCGAGGTTCCGCCCGCTTTCCCTTCTCAAAGAATGTATGCAGACAGGCGCGGCGCACACAGACCGCATCGGGCTTATGGGCGCGGCGGTTTCCGATCTTCCGTGGCTTGCACAACTGTGCAGCGATGCGGAAAATGTCCGAATTTCTTTCAGTTCCCTGCGTGCGGACGCGCTCACACCCGAATTGGTTTCCGTGCTGAAAAACAATGCCGTCAAAACCGCCACCATTGCGCCTGAAGCCGGTTCCGAGCGGATGCGCCGGATCATCAGCAAAGGCATCACCCAAGACGATATTCTCAAAGCAGTTGAAATGCTGACAGCAGGGGGCATTTTGAATCTGAAACTTTATTTTATGATCGGGCTTCCGCAGGAAACTTCCGATGATGTGGAGGCAATTGCGGATTTGTGCAAAAAAATCAAAAGCTGTTTTCTCGAATCCAGCAGGGCAAAACATCGGATCGGGCAAATTACGGTAAATCTCAACGCGTTTGTTCCCAAGCCTTTTACGCCCTTTCAGTGGGCAGGGGCAGATGATGTTCCGACATTGAAAAGAAAGATAACGCAGGTGAAAAATGCTTTGAAACGGGTGGCAAATGTGCGGGTTCATGCGGACATTCCGAGACATGCGCAGATTTCTGTGATGCTTTCACGGGGAGATCGCAGGATGTCGGAAATGCTGCTGTCGGCGCATCACAACAACGGCAATTGGGCAAAAACGGTGAAAGAGGGGTTCGGGGTTCGGGGTCAGGGGTCAGGGGTTTGCCCCGCACCCCGCACCCCGTACCCCGTACCCCACCGATCAATTCCGCCTGACGAATGCCTTCCGTGGGATATTATCGCTCACGGGGTGAGCAAATCTTTTCTTGAGCGGGAATATCAGCGGGCAAAACAGGAGAAAACATCGCCGCCGTGCCGGATGAATGAATGCGGGCTGTGCGGGGTGTGCAAAGATACACCGGCTGAAAGTTTTTACCACGGATGAAAACGACTCAAGCTAAGAAAAGCTTTACCACGAAAACACGAAAGTTTTTACCACGAAAAACACGAAAGTTTTGAAAAACACGACCATCTTATTAAAAACAGGTTTTTTCGTGGCTTTCGTCTCTTTCGTGCTTTTCGTGGTAAAACGTGCTTTCGTGGTAAAGTGCTTTCGTGGTAAAACTAAGTAAAACTAATTCCCGAATCGTCCGGCTGCGGGCTTTTCATTGCAGTCAAACTTCTTGAGGAAAATCACAGATTCATCTGAAATCTCTCCGATAACCTTGAATGTGACAGAAACAGCTTTGCCGCTGCCGCTGACAGGCTGCGAATTGCCCGGAATCACAAGCCTCAGTTCTCCGTCGCCGGCACAGCCGGCGCTGAGTCCGTATTTACGGTTTTCCAATATGCCGCCCCTGAGTGTCGCGCCGGTAAAGGCAAGCACATTCTCATCAAATCCGATGATTATGTCAATGCCTTCAATTTCCGAGACCTGATCCGTAACCAGCGGCACCGTCACCGCAGAACCTATATCCGATGCCTTGATGCGAAATTCGGACAAGGCTTCTTCATAACGCCTGCCGGCGGCACCCGGAACCCAGTCGCCTGTCACATCGCCGAGCCGGACCGCAATAAAATCTTCGTTTGTTTTCGAGGACTCCAGCGGATAATATTCTCTTTTGGCTGAGTAAGATGCCGTATCTCCCTCTGCTGTTTTGGGGACAAATACCCAGTGAATATCCTCGTCATTCAAAGCAGGAACAAGACCCGCCAAATATCTCGCCACCCGTGAAGCATCGGTTCCGGTGATTTCTCCGTTTCTCGTGACATCTGCAGCTATGAGCTGATATTCATCGAAATATTCAAACAGATCAACACCGTAGCGACAGATGCGGGAAGCATCTGTCGCGCTCAGACCGCCGAGGTCATCTGTTTTGGAAGGCGCGGAAAGATAATTTCCCCCGGGAACATCGCTGAAAGCATAATTTCCGTTTGCATCTGTTTCATCGGAAAATGTTTCCGTGTCTCCCTCCATATCAACCTTCACGCCTGAAACCGCTCTGAGATTATAATAATAACTGATATTTCCCGAAACATTGAAGGCATATTTCACAATACTGACCGAGCCGTTTGCGGCAGTCACATTTATCTCGTTGCTTTTCGCCTGCGTGAATGTCAGGTTTGTTTTGTCTCCGGCATCGCCGACAACATTGAAATTCAGATAAGCAACAACGCCCGTGCCTGTAAACAGATTTTTATTGGCGTAAAGGGTTACAGACACGCTTCCCTCTGCGATTTCGGTTGTGACGCCGTAATTTTCGTCTTCCAGAACGCCTTTTGTCAAAGTCGCTTCTGCCGCTTTCAGCACGGTCTTGTCAAAAGTAACTGTAATGTCAATTCCCTCAACAGGCGTGGGAACAGGTCCCGGATTGTCAAGCGTCAGGGCTGCGGAAACAATGCCGCCTTCAAAAGCCTCGATGGTTGCCGGAGGCAGCGCCAATGAGGGCGGATTCGGGACCGGCTCGGCAACGATGCTGACCGAGCCGTTCACCATATCTTCTTCGGCGCTCACTTCATCATCATTGATCTTTGCACGGATAAATTTCAGGTCGGCAGTTTTTCCCGCATCTCCGAGAACATCAAACAGCAGATACGCTATGACGCCGGTGCCTTTGAATAAATAAGTATCTCCGGCAGTGACGGTGAGAACAATTTTTGTGACGTCTTCCGCTTTTACCTTATCCACCTTGTTAAACACGAGCTTATAATCACCGTCTTCCAGAATGCCGCCGTTAAGGCTGACGCCGGCAAATTCCAGAACGGTTTCATTATATGAAATCTCTGCTTCAAGTCTTTCTACGGTCATATTCAGACCGGTATTGTCAAGATTCAAAGGCACGGCAACTGTTTTTTTCGGATAGCCGTTTACATTTGAAGCGATGATCAGCTCGGGAAGCTCGACACGCGGCAGTATTTCAGGCTTTCTGTGAAGATTGAAATTGTTCTGTCCGAATTTTGGCCAGGGAGAATCCGCATAAACTTTCATTGCGGCTTCATAATCCGCATCGGTCCATCGGGAATCGCCTTCCACCGCATGGAGAAAAGTGTCAAAACCGCCCACATAAATTCTGCCGTCAGGGGCAATCGCCGGAGAAGACCATATCTCATCGCCGGTCTGATAAGTCCATTTCAGGGTGCCGTCAGCGTTTACGGCGTAAAGATTGCCGTCCCAACTGCCCGCATAGACCGTGCCGTCAGCGCCGATGGCAGGCGAAGACCATACCGTGTTGCCTGTTTTATATTTCCATTTCAGATTTCCGTAGGGTGTGATCGCGTAAAGACAATCATCCCAACTGCCCACATATACGGTGCCGTCAGCGCCGATAGCAGGCGAAGACGCAACCCATCCGTCGGTCATATAACGCCAGCGAATCGTGCCGTCGGGATTCAGCGCATAAAGATAGCCGTCCCAACTGCCCACATAAACCGCACCGTCCGCGCCGACTGCGGGACCCGAACTTGCCCACCAGCCTGTCTGATATTTCCACTTCAATGTGCCGTCGGCGTTTATGGCGTAAAGATAGCCGTCCAGACTGCCCGCATAGACCGTGCCGTCCGCAGCAACGGTGGGTGAAGAAGCTGCCCATCCGTTTGTGAGAAAGCGCCACTTGAAACTGCCGTTCGAATTTATCGCATAAAGATAATTGTTGTAGCTCCCGACATAAATTGTGCCGTCAGTTCCGATGGCAGGTGAAGAATAAATTCTGTCGCCGGTGGGATAACGCCACAGAAGATTTCCTTCTGTATCCGATGCGTAAAGAAAACCGTCCCAACTGCCGACATAAATGACGCCCTCCGCACTGACAGCCGGCGATGAATAAATGCCGCCGCCGGTCTGATACGACCATTTCAGTGTCCCGTCAGGGTTCAGGGCATAAAGAAAACCGTCCCAACTGCCGACATAAATCGTGCTGTCAGCGCCCACAGCCGGAGACGAAATAATCACATCATTTGTCTGATATTTCCAGACCGCATCCCCCGGACTTGCCGATACAGCGGATACGCTTATCACGCCTGCCGCCAGCAGGACGAGCATCGCTCGTGCAGCAGCTTTAAGTCTCAGCATGGCTCTTACCTCCCCTTGTAAAACAGTTAAATGTTATCAGAATACTTTCAGATTTTAACAGACCTTATCGGAAATAACATCTCGCAAAGCACGCAAAGTCCGCAAAGCAAAAAAATTCGCTTAATCCCTGTCATTCTGAGCGGCTCCCGGACCCTGAGGATTTTAAAAACCCTCAGGGTCCGGTAATTACTGATTCTCCGCCGCCGCTTTTCTTTGTGATCTTTGCAAAATTTTATTTCCGATACGGTCTGATAAAAAACCGATTTCAAAAAAATATTGGCAGGTTTTACCGCTTTTTTCAAGAAAAAGTATTTGATCGTCTGCATTGAATTTCAGATAAAATTAAAAAATCAGATAGTTATGCTGAAATATTTTAAACCGCAAAATTCTCAACGGATTTAACCCGCAGTTCTTTTTCTCATATCGTTTTCTCATATCGTTTTCTCATAAAAAAGGGTAAAAGGTCAATAGGGTGGAAAGAGTATTTTAAGGTGGCAATATTCTCTTTAAACCGAAAATGTTCGCTCTGCTGATTTTTATCTGTAAAAAATTGTTTTACTTTTGAGGGATTTTATCGGAAAATACAGAGAAACAATAAGAATCGGAGCGATGATGAAATGTTCAGACACTGAAAAATTAGACGAATTACCCGGTTTACGGCTTGAGGAGAATGACAGCTTTTCCTTTTGCTGTCATCCTGAAGTATCCTGTTTCAATTTATGCTGCCGAAACCTCAATCTTTTTTTATATCCTTATGATGTGCTTCGCCTGAAACAGAGGCTCGGCATTTCTTCCGACACTTTTATAGAGCAGTATTCGGATATTGTTCTTCGACCTTCGGAGTTTTTCCCTGAAGTGCTGCTGCGGATGTCGGAAAATCAGGAAAAAACCTGTCCCTTTCTGAGCGATAAAGGCTGTTCGGTGTATGCAGACCGCCCCGATACCTGCCGTACCTTTCCGCTGGAGCAGGGGCTTCTTTATAATGCCGGCACCCGGAAAACAAAACGGATTTATTTTTTCCGTCCCCCGGATTTCTGTCAGGGACAGCATGAAAAACAAACATGGACAGCAGAGACATGGATCAGGGATCAGGAAGCGGAAATGCACAACAGCATGACGGCTCGGTGGGCAGAGGTGAAACGTCTGTTTCAGCGTGATCCCTGGGGCGGACAGGGACCTTACAGCCCTCGTGGGAAAATGGCATTCATGGCGGCTTATAATATTGACCGTTTTCGGGAATTTGTCTTTGAAAGCAGCTTTCTGAAACGCTATAACGTAAAAACAGAGATTCTTAAAAAAGCCGAAAAAGATGATACTGACTTGCTGAAACTCGGATTGGAATGGATGAAATTCTTTTTATGGGGAATAAAAAGCGAATGTTTGAAGGTAAACAGGTGACAAGTTGCAGGTTGCAGGTTGCAGGTTGCAGGTGACAGGTGACAGGTTGCACTTTACCTGCAACATGCGACCTGTAACATGCGACCTGCAACTTGTCACCTGTCACCTGTTTTTCAGAATGCCCCCGGCAGGAATCGGACCTGCGGCACATGGATTAGGAATCCATTGCTCTATCCACTGAGCTACGGGGGCGTGAGAATTGAGAAGTGAACAATTCTCAATTCTCAATTACTTCATCCACGCC
>JFJP01000067.1_pt1 | contig 12266 bp, 8 predicted proteins | sample 431651 | NCBI WGS metagenome assembly JFJP01 (sample SAMN02602958, study PRJNA72255) | Microbial mat metagenome, whole genome shotgun sequencing project. | biome: fresh water; feature: sink hole; material: water; isolation source: purple microbial (photo- and chemosynthetic) mats found in... | reverse complement strand
GCATCCCGGGTCAAAAGCAATCGCACGGCATCCTCGGCAGCACCCATCCGCCCCACGGCGTTGATGCGGGGTGCAATGCCAAAGGCGATATCTTGGGCCTTGGGAATACCTTGTATGCGGGCCAACTTGAGCAGTTCCGAAAGCCCTGGACCGTTTGCCCCGCTGAGGGCGACAAGCCCTCGCTTCACCAAGAGAGCGTTCTCGCCGCGCAAGGGAACCATGTCGGCGATAGTTCCCAAGGCCACGAGTTTAAGCAGGCCATCCAGAAACGGGATATCGGAATCCTTGGGAGTCGGTACCGCATCCAACAAGGCCTGACTGAGCTTGAATGCCACCCCGACACCCGCGAGCACGCGGTTTGGGTAATCGCCCAGTGCCGGATGAACCACCGCTTCAGCGGGTGGAAGTTCCAGTCCCAATGCGTGATGGTCGGTGATGATCCAATCAACACCAAGCTCCTTGCTGGCACGGACCTCTTCCACCGAGCGGACACCACAATCCACTGAAATAAAGAGCGCAGCCGTGCCGCGTTCCCGCAATTCTCGAATGCAATCCAGATGAAGGCCATAACCATCGTTAAAACGATTTGGGATGAAATATTCCGGGCTTCCACCCAGCTTTTCCAGCACGCGAACCAGCAACGCCGTGGCGGTCACCCCATCCACGTCGTAGTCGCCATAAATGACGATCCGTTCCTTCTCCTGGAGTGCGCGGCGGATTCGCGCCACGGCGGCTCCCATACCCGCCAGCAAAAAGGGATCCAGGCTGCGGTTCCAATCGGGCTTCAACCGCCAAGCTAGAGCCTCTTCCGTGTCCTCTCCGCGCAGCCACGCCAGCCTAGCCATCGGCGCCGAAATGCCAAAGGCGCTTTGAAGGTGTTTCCAAGGCTCTTGTCCATGGGCAACGACGCGACGGAGGCGCCAGGAGCGGCCCGTCATGGAACCAGAGAATCGGAATGGCATGCGTTCATGGAGCCTCGTGGACAACATCTTTGAGTGTATTTCCCTGGCACCCCCATGAATAGGGCTGCCTCGGTAAGCTAGACTGGCTGGAAGCGTGAACGGTATCCACCCTTACCCCATTTTCGAGGCTGTACATGAGCATCTCCCACCATAAAGTTGTGATCATCGGAACCGGGCCTGCGGGCTATACCGCCGCAATCTACACGTCGAGGGCCAATCTTTCCCCTGTCATTTTCGAAGGCACGCAGCCGGGCGGACAGCTGACCATCACCACTGAAGTTGAAAATTTCCCCGGTTTCCAAAAGGGGGTGATGGGCCCTGAACTCATGGACGAAATGCGCCAGCAGGTACTTCGCTTCGGCACGGAGGTCAGGAGCGAAACGGTGATCAAGGTCGATCTGGAACAGCGACCCTACCGGCTCACCACCGATCAAGGTGAATACACGGCCGACGCTGTGATCATTGCGACTGGGGCTTCGGCGAAGTGGACGGGGCTTGGCAAGGACGAACAGCTCTCCCGCAGTGGTGGCGGTGTTTCAGCCTGCGCCACCTGTGACGGTTTCTTTTTCCGGGGCAAAGAAGTCGCCATCATCGGCGGTGGCGACACGGCTCTGGAAGAGGCCATCTACCTCACGAAATTTGCGTCGAAAGTGAACCTCATTCATCGGCGAGACAAGCTTCGGGCCTCCAAGGCCATGCAGGAACGGGCATTGAAAAACGAGAAGATCGCCTTCTGTTGGAACAAGGCCGTGGACGATATCCTCACGGCCACCATCGAAACGCCCATGGGAGACAAAGTCGAGAAAATCCGCGCACTTCAACTGAAGGACACCGTGGCTGGAACTCTGTCCGAACTGCCGGTGGATGGACTCTTCGTGGCCATCGGGCACAAACCCAACACCGAACTTTTTGTTGGGCAGTTAGAGGTGGATGAAAATGGGTACCTCGTGGTAGAGAAGGGCACGAGCCGAACGACTCGACCTGGCGTATTTGCCTGCGGCGATGTTCAGGATCATGTCTACCGGCAAGCCATTACGGCAGCCGGGAGCGGGTGCATGGCCGGAATCGATGCCGAGCGCTGGCTGGGGGAACAGGGGCTGGCGGAATAGGCAGCTGCAGAATCGCTCATCGATTGAGTCGCTGCTCTTTCGGGTTATTCTTCATCTTGAACCATCCCTCCGGCGCTTATGAACCTTCTGGCCATCACCAAGCACGCCGACCTAGTCGATCGTCTTCGGACAGCCTTCGAGGGTGCTGGCAATCGGGTGCTCCACGTGCAGGATCATCTGGATGCGCTGGCTTCGGAGGCTTGGAGCCAGGCTCATCTTATTCTGGTGGATGCGGTCGGCGATCCCATGGATGGTTTTCGGCTGTGCGCACTGCTGCGGGGCGAATCTCGGATTCTGTTTCAAAATTTACCGATATTCCTGGTGTTCGACCCCGAGGTTCCTGAAGCCGAATTCCCGCCTTCGGATTCTCTCGATGTGGATGGCTTCGTTCTTGCCAATGACTCGATTCAACGTCTCCTGAATACCCTTGGACCCGCCGTAGAGGCTTTTCGAATGCGCGTTGGAGCACCAAAGGTACCTTTGGTGGCCGTGGGGCTTCGGCCCGAACAGGCGCGCCGAATCACCGGTTTGGTGGATCATTTTGGATTTGAACTCACCGCGACCAACCTTCGCCAACTCGGGGCTGTGCAATCCCGAATCAAATCGCCTCTGGTGCTGCTTGGAATGGATTCCGAAGGCACCCGGGCCTTGGCGGCCCTGCAGGCCATGCGCGAACTGGAAAATCCACCGTACGTAATTTTGCTCGGAAAAGACCCCAGCCAGGCCATGCAGCGCAAGTTATTACTGGCCGGTGCCATGGATTGGCTGCCCCTGCCCTTGTCCCCTCCTAGGCTCCTGCACGCTTGCCGCAAGGGTCTGGATTGGATGCACGGCAAACTCATTCAGAAAGAATTCCAGCTGCAGATCAATGATCTTCGCGAGCGTCGGCAATCCCTCGAAATGGAGGCGGCTGCTTTGCGTAGCGAAGTCCTCACCGATCCGCTCACGGGCCTGCTCAATCGCCGCGCCTTTGACCAGAACTTGGAAAACGCCTTCAATCAATGGGAACGCCATCGTCGTTCCTTTGTTTTGGTCCTGGGGGATCTCGATTTCTTTAAGCTCATCAATGATCGATTTGGGCACTTGGTGGGCGACGATGTGTTGCGTGCAATCGCTCAGCGCATGCGCAAAGGCCTTCGACGCTCCGACTTAGCCTTTCGGATTGGAGGCGAGGAATTCGCGGTCCTGCTCATGGAAACCACGCTCCAAGCTGGGCGAGAGGTCACGGAGAAGCTTCGAAAAAGGATCGACGAGAATCCCTTTGCCTTGGAGGGCGGCCCCACGGTATTTCCGACCATGAGCTTTGGCGTCGGTGGTCCCGAAGGATATAAGGTGGCTTCCCTCTTTTCAGCGGTTGACCTTGCGCTGTACCGCGCCAAAAACAAAGGTCGGAATCGCGTTGAGATGGCCGACGAAGCTCAAGAGCGGGAAGGTCTTACCGCTTCAGACTGAATAAATCTCCGAGGCTTCGCAGGGTAAGCACTAAATCCACCCGGTCTTCTTTGTTCAGGGCACCTTGTGCCTGAATAGCCACATGGCTGAAACGCAAGCGCGTGGCCACGCAAGGCGTCACATAGGCTAAAGCCACTTGACTGAACACGAATCCTTTGGTGTGGATGTCATAGTTCGCTTGGTATTCCAGGCGCCACTGATCATCGAAAAAGCGATTTATGCCTCCCACCTGGATCCCTTGCTGACGCACCAGGTATCGATTGATGCCTGTCGTAAATACGGCCAGGCTGAACCGGCTCCCCAGTAGGGAAGTGTACTCCGCCGAGAGGGAATTATCTGCACCCGAGGAACCCAACTCTGAAGAACGACGAAAACTCAAACGAAGCCTGGAGTTGGGTTCGACATCGAAATCGTTATCGATGGATGCCCAACCACTCTTGAAACGCCCATCCGAAAGCAGAATCGGTTGCGAATGGTAACGCGTGGAAATGCGCCACCTCACAAGATCTGCAAAAATACTGCCTTTGCCGGGTCGGCCCAAAAGATGCTGTTTTAAACCAATTTCAATGCTCTGTTCTCCATCGGCGCTGCCTCCCACACCGGGGCGAGAGTCAACTTCATCGAAGCGAGGTAGCTTGCCTGCGATCGAAGACCTGCTGTTTTTTGTGAGCGCCACAAAGGGCTCTAGCACATGCTTAACATCGCCGGAATACCCAAAAAGGCTCACCTTCTCGAAGGTGCGACCTAACTGCGGGCCGGAGAGTTGGAGACGGCTGGAGCCAAGTAGTCGTTGCACGGCATCACCATCCACCCGGAAGGGATCGAAAGCTGGATTCGAATTGAGATCCAGCGGGTCGCCGCTTTGACTTCCCGAGGCATCGAAAATCGAGGCTTTCAGCGAAGAACTGTACCGCGTGAACCGCGCCGCCATCTGGAAATCCGCCCGGAAAGGCCCCCATTGCCCCAAACGGCCATGCATCCGGGTGGAAAAATCGCCTCGATTCCACTTGTACTGGCCACCGGTCTGATCCTTGCCAAGATCCAGGCGATAGGCGAAATGGCTGAGGTTAGCGCCGCCATCGAGATAAAAGATGCCAATGGGAATGGGATAAATCCTGGCCTGGACCTGGGGCAAGGACTGACGCCGCAAGGAAGATGGGAAGCCTGTTCGGTAGAAGCCATTATCTTCCGGCAGGAAATAGGTCTGCTGCTCGGCCGCCGACACATTGAAAGAAGCCCAAGAGAAATTCTTCCCCAGAAAAATCGCGCTATCGGAGCCTGTGGTACCAAGCCCGCCCGAGGCTCGACCGTAGTCCGATTCCAAGAGCGTGTCGGAAGACTGGTTGATATCAGCCGTGAACTGCCAGCCATCCTCGCGCTGCCAAAGCTCCTGCAGTCGATACCGGTAGCGGTGCTCACCGTTGCTTTTCTGATGAATGTACTGGCCCTGTAGACTGCCTTGATGGGTGACCTCAGGGTTCCAACGGTATTCCCCGCCCCAGAAGGTGCCTTCCTTGCTGTAATACTCCGGCGAAAAAGTCAGATCCATGGTCTTGCCCAAGACCTGAAAGTAGGAGAGCCCCACCGATGCGCCTAGATGGCTCGAATACCCAAGCTGGGGCGGCAGCAGCCCCGAACTCCGCTCGGCCTTGGCGGGATAGGCCGCCCAGGGCAGGTAGAGGAGTGGAATGCCACCCACCCGAATCTGAGCATTGCGGAAGGTTGCGAACCCTTCGAGTTTCAATTTCATCTGAGACAACCGCGCCGACCACCCAGGCTTTTCCTGGGGGCAAGGGCTCAGTTCAACAGCTTCAAAATTCCATTCTTTGAGCGTGGTAAAGGCCACGTGGCTGGAGCGCAGGGTCCAACTGGGGGGCAGTTCTAACTCCAGGGCCCAAGCATCACCAATGCGCTGTTTCCAATCCATTCGAAGGCGTTCGCATCGAAGGCGAAGATCAGGCCCTTCTAAACGGATCTTGCCGTTGGCCTCCAGAATACCGGTGCGCTTGTTGTATGAAATGTGATCCGCCAGCAGCAATAACTCCTCGGACTGGAGCGCGCCGCTTTCGATTGTGTAGATATCGCCTTCTTCCCGAACCCGCTCTCCACGCCATCGCAAGGCATGGCTTTCGCCTGCCGCTTTTTCGAAGGAAAAGGGTCGAAGGGGTAGGAGTTCCGTTTGGGATGGACCCATCGAAGGCGGCTGAGGTGGACCCATCGGTGGAAGACTTTGGGCGTTCAAGAGCGCCGAGAATGCTCCAAGAGCTGTGGCCCTCGCTGTTACGGAGGGCCCGAGAATGCTAGTCCTTCCCCAAACAGCCACGCCTGGTCTCAATGTCCGTGGTTGTGGTTAACCAAGACGGAGGTGACGAGGAAAAGCAGGGTCCCCGTTAACAGCCCCAAGGTACTCTTCCAGCCTTTTTCCTTTTGCGCCTGAGGCAGGAGATCGGAACTCGCGACGTAGAGACCCAGTCCGGCGGCCACGCCCAGCACCGGTCCCACGGGAAGTTTCAAGAATTCCTGGGATACCGCACCCAGCCAAGCAGCAAGGGCCAGACCTCCCGCCGCAAAAAGGGCACTTCGTGAACCAAACCCCCTCACCAGGAAAATGGAACTGATCGTAGCTCCTTCGGGTATGCGATGAAGCAGAATGCCCATGAAGACTAGGGCTCCCAGGCTACTCTCCGTGCGAATGGCGGCTGTAATGGCCATGCCATCCATAAAGCTGTGCAGAGAGAGCCCTACTAATGCCAGTACGCCCGCCAGCTTCGTTGTTTCATGCGTGTGAGATTCTTCTCCGTAATGAAAGTGGGGGCTGATTCCATGCTCGATGATATGCACCACCAGGAACCCCCCTAGGGCCCAGTAGGCCATACCATGGCCGCCCTGCTCGATGGATTCGGGCAGAATGCGAATCAAAGTGACGGAAACCAGATATCCAGCGGCCACGCCTGAGAGATGACGCATGAGGCTGACTTTGCCATGGAAGTAGTTCACCACCAGCCACCCTCCAAGGAGAGTGGCCAGGGCGGCGATGGGAGCCAACCAGTAGAGTGGATGCAGATTCATGGGATGGCCTTCAGGACTTGGGCTTCCGCTTCACGGGCTTGGCAGGAACTTTGATGGGAACCTCGGGAGCCGCTGCTGTGAGCTTATTCTTGGAGGCGGTTTTCGGCAATTTTGCCAGTTCCAAGGCATCTACCACGGGCGCGACTGGGGCTGATTTAGCCTTGGCCCTACCCTTAGGAGCAGGTTTGACTTCGGGCTTGGCGGATTGGGCCGCAACCTCGGGTGCTGCGGTCAACTTGGGACGACGGACCGGCAAGGCAAGATCGGCCATTAGGGACGGATTAAAAACGGGAGGTGCCGGCTCTGGCTCCACGATGCGTGGGGGTGCCACAACTGGCGCAGGGATTGGAACCACCGGCACAGGGATCGGTGTCGAGGCTTCGATGGATCCCGAGGATTTGTTCGGTTTTTCGCGACGACGACCGCGCGGTTTGGCAGGAGCCTCCTCAGCGGGAGCCGGGCTTTCCGATTCATCACCTTCGGACACAAGGTCCAAGGCAATTTCCTCGGGCTTGGCACTTTCGAAGAGTGCACGCAGTCGCTCCCGTTCATCCAGGGCAGCCCGCTGGGCGTCCCGGCGATCGTACTTTATCTCTGCATCGGCAGGCGGCTGAATGCGCTTGGGCTCCTGACCGAGAGCCTTCTCGAAGGAAATTGGTGTATCTCCTCCCAGCACCACGGTTTCCTCCTCGGGGTCCTGAACGCGCTCCGGTCGAACCGGCGTGGGTTTCTCGGCGACTTCCTCATCGCGACGTTCAATTTCGGCGGCCATTTCGCCATAGCCAACCTCAGGGTCGGCCAGGATCAGGATACGGGTATCGTGAACGTCTTCGAGTTCAGCCAGATCCTTGCGCTTCTGATTCAAGACAGCCATGGCCACCGAAGGCGCGAGCTTGATGCGCACCTCCGTGATGCCATCGCGGCTGAGCATGGACTTCAGACGACGGACGACGCTGAGCACCAAGGCTTCGATGCTCTTAACCTGACCCGAACCCTGGCAGGTGGGGCAAGGCTCGTGGGTGACATGCTGGATGGAGGGCCGAAGGCGCTGGCGGGTCATAACCAACACGCCGAAGCGGTTGATCTTGCCGACTTCCATGCGGGCCTTGTCTTCCTTGAGGCAATCCACCAGGCGTTCCATCACGGCCTTGTTGTGGGATTCCTTCTTCATATCGATGAAGTCGATGACGATGAGGCCAGCCAAATCGCGCAACCGCAACTGCCGGGCGGCTTCTTCGGCCGCTTCCATATTGGCCTTGAAGGCCATGTCTTCAACGCCTTCGCCGCTGGTCTTGCCGGAATTGACATCCACGGCAACCAAGGCTTCGGTCTGGTCCAATACCAAGGCCCCACCCGAAGGCAGGCTGACCTTGCGGGCATAGATGCGATCGATCTGTTCGTCCGTCTGGTACTTGGTGAACAGCGGCTTTTTGCCGATGTAGTGCTTAACAACCTGCTGGAACTGAGGCATGGTGCGCCGGAAGAAGCTTTGAGCGGCCTGGAAGGTATCCAGATCATCGATGTGAACTTCTTCCATGTCCGAGGTGAACCCATCCCGCAAGGTCCGAGTCACGACATCGTCCTCCTGCCAAGCCAAACCAGGGCCCTGCCGATGCTTGTAGCGGGTCTGCACTTCCTTGTAGGTATCGAGGAGGAATTCGAGATCGCGCTGGAAATCTTCTTTGGTGACACCGAGGGAGGCCGTTCGGACGATCACGCCGAAGTTCTTGGGAATGTCCAATTCGTCGATGAGCCGCTTGAAATATTCACGCTCTTCGCGGCTTTCAATCTTTCGGCTGATGCCGTTCAGGGGATTGCCTGGAGTCAGCACCAGGTACCGACCTGGCAAGCTGATTTGGGCCGTCATCATGGCACCCTTGCTGCCCAGTTCCTCGCGCACGGCCTGAACCATAATTTCTTGGTCTTTGTTGAGCAGATCCTGGATGCGCCCACGGCGACCATCGCCGCTGACCATATCTCGGGGCAATTCCCCAATGGGCAGGAAGCCATTTTTCTGGCCGCCGTAATGGATGAAGGCGGCTTGCAGGCTGGTATCCACCCGGATCACCCGTGCCTTGTAGATGTTGCCTTTGATCTTTTCGTTGTGAACAAACTCGATGTCGAAATCCGAAAGGATCCCGTCCACCAGCGTGGCCACACGGATTTCTTCAGAATCCGTGGCATTGATCAGCATTACTTTTTTGGACAATGGAACTCCTGGAATTGGGCCGCGGCGCGTATTCCAACGCAGGGCGGACCTTGGAAATAGGATGGGGAAGATGGGAGGTGGGGTAGTTCTGGACATTCCAAAAAGATCCAGAAGCCCTTGGGACTTCACCAGTCTTGCGCGGTTAACCGGCCAGCTCTGGCTTTCCAGGTCATTGTCCCAGGGTAGCGGGCGATGAGCAAGACCGGAGGACAAGTCCCTCCGGTATTCTGTCTAGGTGCTCGTTTGGCCATCCCTTCATCGAGGAGTATTCATGTCCCACCTTCTTCTGCTGGAGGACGATCCGGAAATCAGGCTCGGATTCGAACAGCTTTTAAAGGGAGAAGGCTTTCAGGTACATGCGTTCTCGACCGGGAAAGAAGCCCTCCGCTTTCTCGCCCAGGCTGGCACAAATGCGCGAGGGCGAATCGATGCTGCTGTGCTGGACCTGACCCTGCCCCGCACCGACGGTCTGGAAATTCTGCGGACGATCCGCCTCGACACCCGCACCCGGCATCTTCCCGTGCTCCTTGTAACGGGTAAAAACGGTGAAATCGATTTGGTTCTTGCGGAAAATCTTTGGGCAGACGACTACGCATCCAAACCGATTTCCAGTCGTGAACTGCTGGCTCGGCTGCGAGCAATCCTGCGCCGTGCCTCTTTTCTGGATAAAGAACAAAAACCACATACCTTCACCTTTGGCTCCGTATCCATCGACTTGGAAACGCATTTGGCCAAAGTTGGGGAAATCGCCTTGGATCTAACCCGACGGGAATTCGAGCTATTGGCCTATTTCGTCCAGAACCCTGGCCGAGTGCACAGTCGCGAAACGATCCTGCACCAAGTTTGGGGGCTGGAATTCCTTGGCGAAAGCCGCACCATCGATGCCCACGTGCGCCGGGTTCGAGCCAAACTGGGAGAAGCCTCGGGCCTAATTGAAACGGTTGTAGGGGCTGGCTATCGGATGGGTGGGACCGAGGCTTAGGCGTTGGACCTTAACGACTGAAACGCCGAAGCATCCTCATATTCCTTCGATAGGCCGCACCCCGGGTGAAGTTGATGGCGACTGGCTTGGGGAAGCGGGTGATAGAACTGGCCAGGCTAATGAACGTACGAACCGTGGTGGCAGCAGAGCGTCCGTTGCGGGCGGCATTATCGTAATAGACCATTAACGCGCTACGCATCAAGGACTTAGGCAGATTGAAGAGACCGTAGGACTCCAGAACATCGTGGTTGATGCGCCGCGTGCCGTCCTGTTCGGTGACGATGAGATCCTCGGGTCTGATTTCCTGGGGCATGTCTCGCTCCTAATGGCCTTCTATCGGCATGATGGCTTCGGGGATCAAGAATGGGTTTTATTTTTGTGGATGGAGCAAGAATTCGAGCCCAGGGCACTTCTCGGCGGTGGTGCGTCGTTGCCAGTCGTTTTCGAAGAGGATGGCGGGATTGCCTTCTCCGTCTTCCACCAACTCCCCCCAATATTTGCTTGGCTCGGGCCAACCACCGTGAATCCAGCGAGCCATTTGGAAGCCACGCGGTTCCAGCAGCACCGAACAGGCATATTCGTCCTTGAGGCGATGCTGGAGCACCTCGAACTGCAAGCGTCCCACGGCACCTAGGATGGGCAGAGGCGCGCCACCCTTGGGCCAGAAAACCTGCACAACGCCTTCCTCGGCAATCTGCTGAATGCCCTTAAGGAAACCCTTGCGGGCACCAGGATCCGCCAAACGCACGCTGGAAAATTGTTCTGGGGAATACCTTGGCACTGCATGGAATTCAATGGGACCGCAAGCGGAAAGCACATCGCCGATGCGAAACACCCCAGGGTTGATGAGACCGAGAATGTCGCCGGGAAAGGCTTCGTCCACGATCTCGCGTTCCCGGCCAAAGAACATATGCGGGTAATTGAGCTTGATGGACTTTTGACCGCGCACATGGAGGGCGTCCATGCCTCGTTCGAAATGGCCAGACACGATGCGGGCGAAGGCCACGCGATCCCTGTGGGCCTTGTTCATATTGGCCTGCACCTTGAAGACAAAGGCCGTGAATGGCGCTTCCGGCTCAATATCTCCACCCTTGGCTAGGGGCCGGGAATGGGGACAGGGCGCCATATCCAGGAATTCGTCCAGGAATTCTGCAATACCGAAATTATTGAGGGCCGAGCCGAAGAACATGGGCGACTGCTCGCACCGCAGAAAGGCTTCTTTGTCGAAGGGCGGTAGCACGTGATCCATCAGCTCAACATCATCTTTGAGCTGTTGGAGTTCATCCGCCGTGAGGAGCGCCATGATTTCGGGATCATCCAGCCCGCCCTTCCCCGCCACCTTGGCTCGCTGGCCCGCCTTGGCCCGCTCGAAGACCTGGATCTGGCCAGTGGCCCGAACGTAAACGCCCTTGAAGTCTGGCCCCGAACCGATAGGCCAGGTCATGGGCACGGCGTGGAGCCCGAAGAGCTCCTCGACTTCATCGATTAGTTCGATGGGTTCGCGGCCGGGGCGATCCAACTTGTTGACGAAGGTGAAGATCGGCAGCTTGCGTTCGTTGGCGACCCGAAAGAGCTTCTTCGTCTGTTCTTCCACACCCTTGGCGCAATCCAGCAGCATCACCACGCTATCGGCGGCGGTGAGGGCTCGGTAGGTATCCTCGCTGAAATCCTGGTGCCCCGGAGTATCCAAAAGGTTGATGGCAAAGCCCTTGTAATCGAACTGCATGGCCGCGCTGGTAACGCTAATGCCACGTTCCTGCTCGATGCTCATCCAGTCGGATTGCGCCATGGCGCCCCGTTCACGGCCCTTAACCGAGCCCGCCCGATCAATGGCGCCCGAATACAGGAGCAATTTTTCCGTCAGCGTGGTTTTACCCGCGTCAGGGTGGGAAATGATGGCGAAGGTCCGTCGCCGCAGGATCTCGTCTGTAAGGGACATTGGCTCACACATAAAAGGAGCGGCTGGAAGCCGCTCCTTTTAATGCTAACAGCTGTCGCTGGAATCGCCTTTTTTGGCAAAACGCTGCGCTCGTTTGTGGAAATCGTCCACGAGTACGGTTCGTTCGCGGTTGGGGTCTTCGACGGCCGCTTTTACCAAGGATTTGCGGATTCGCCAGATTCCCCATAGAGCCAGAATCAAAAGGGGTTCCGGGTATTCCAACAGGACCCGAATGGGTGTTAACCGAAACTGGGCCGGGCGAGTCGTTGTGGCGTAGTAGTTCTCCAGAATCCAGATTTCTTCATCCGCCTGGAGTTTCGCAGATTCGCCCTTGAGCATGGTCAGGTTCCGGGCCTGGTCGCCATCCATGACGCTAACAAAATTGGTGAACTGACTCTCCACATCCTGAAAGACATCCACCACCCGCACCTTGGCGACGCCTGGCTTCTGCCAGGTGCCAAAGGGCGTAAGGAGCACCAGGGCTAGCTGGATCACCATCAACCAAGCGACGAGTCCGACCACTGCTCCTAATCCAATTAGGAGG
>JFJP01027452.1_pt1 | contig 12267 bp, 8 predicted proteins | sample 431651 | NCBI WGS metagenome assembly JFJP01 (sample SAMN02602958, study PRJNA72255) | Microbial mat metagenome, whole genome shotgun sequencing project. | biome: fresh water; feature: sink hole; material: water; isolation source: purple microbial (photo- and chemosynthetic) mats found in... | reverse complement strand
GTTTTCAAAGGAAGAAAATCTGGGGTTTTACTGTGAAAAGCAGGGTTTAAAGGCTTTAAGGAAAATGAAAGGTTTCCTAATGATTTTTTTGTGGGTTTTTGCTGATAATTCTGAAGAAATGGAAGGTTTTCAGAAGCTTTTCTGATGAAATTTCGTGGTTTTTTAGGAATTTCGGGGTTTTTTATTGAAGAATTTTGGGGTTTTTGTGAAGAATTTTCTGGGATTTTTTCAATAAAAATATCGTGTTTTTTAGAAAGTTTTTCATTTGATTTTTCTTCATTTTTTACATTTGATTTTTCACCAATTTTTTCATTTGATTTCTCTTCTAATTTCATTGGCTTTCCTTCATCTTTTTCATTTGATTTTTCTTTGATTTCTTCATTATTAGAGCTTTCTAAAAGGAAGTTTTCAGTTGCAAATAAGCCGTTTTCTAAAGGAAATACGGGAAAAACCACATTTTCTTTGCTTTTTTCCTCATTAAAACTTTGTTTTTCTAAAGTAAAATCCAATTTTCGATGAATTTTCTCTTTTGGCGTTAATTCTAAAAGATTTTTCTCTGATTTCCCTTCAAAAACAAGCGAATTTTCAAGATTATAACGAGAATTTGTGTTATTTTTTGAGAATTTATGAAGAATTTCAAGACTTTTTAGCTTTTCTATGAATAAATTGGGATTTTCATTTGAATTTTCTCTTTTAGTGGTTTCTTTCATTATTTTCATTGAAAAAACGAATAATTCTTCAAGATATTTCGAAGTTTCAGCCTTTATTTTGCTTTTCATCTTTTTTCCAATATTTTCAGCGTTTTTCTCAATGAAATTTTCGACGAAGTTTTTCTCCGTAATTGAAGCTTTTTTTTGAAGAAAAGCCATATTTTCAATGAGAAATTCATTGCTTTTTATGGTTTCTTTTGAATTTTCCATGTTTTCTTCAGTTTTTTCTTCAGGTTTTTCTTCAGTTTTTTCTTCAGGTTTTTCTTCAGGTTTTTCTTCAGGTTTTTCTAAAGGTTTTTCTTTAGGTTTTTCTTCAAGGTTTTCCTTAGGTTTTTCTTCAGATCTTTCTTCAGATTTTTCCCCATTTCTTGAGTTCTCTTCATATTTTCCTTTATAATTATCAGTTTCCTTGAGTTTTTCTTTATTGATTTCTATGATATTTTCTTCATATTTTTCCTTGAGTTTTTTTTCTTCATAATTTTCCTTAATTGCTCCCATATTTTCTTCATTAATTTCTCCATTTTCTTCATTAATTTCTCCATTTTCTTCATAATTTTCCTTGAGTTTTTCTTCAGTATTTTCTATGGGTTTTTCTTCATTTATTTTTTTGATATTTTCATCATTAATTATGATATTTTGTTCTTCTTCATTTTTCATTACAAATTTCTCATTATAAACTTCTTCTTTGAATTCTTTAGAAAGACTTTCTTCTTTGTTGGAATTAACTACTTTATCGTCTTTTTCTTTGAATTTTTCTTTATTTTCTTCATTATTTCCATGTTTTTCTTCACGAATTTCCTGCTTTTCTTCAGTTTTTTCGTGGTTTTCTTCATAGTTTTCATTATATTTTTCCCCATTTTTTTCATATTTTTCCGCATTTTCTTCATTTTTTTCATGATTCTCTTCATTTTCGCAATCAATATTCTTTTGTAAATACTGCAAATCATTCTCTTCATTTTTTCCGTCTTTTTCTTCCTTTTCTTCACGAGTTTTCTGCTTTTCTTCATTATTTTCTTCACGAATTTCCTGCTTTTCTTCATTATTTTCTTCACGAATTTCCTGTTTTTCTTCATTTTTTTCATTATGAATTTCTTGTATTTCCTGGTTTTCTTCATGAATTTCCTGTTTTTCTTCACGAATTTCTTGTTTTTCTTCACAAATTTCCTGTTTTTCTTCATTATTTTCTTCGCAAATTTCCTGTTTTTCTTCATGAATTTCCTGTATTTCCTGCTTTTCTTCACAATTTTGTTCATGAATTTCCTGCTTTTCTTCACAATTTTGTTCACGAATTTCCTGCTTTTCTTCACAATTTTCTTTAAGAATTTCCTGTTTTTCTTCAATATTTTTTTTTATTATTTCTTCATAATTTTTTCCTTTTTCTTCATTAATTTCCAAATAATTCATCATAGAAATCGCATGTGATTTTTCCCTAATTTCCTTTAAAATCTCACTAATCCTTTTAATTTCTTCGAAACTTTTCATCACAAAATTTCCCATATTTTTCATCGCCATTTTCTCAGAAAAACATGAATTTTTTATTTGAAATTCCCCGATTTTTATCATCAAATATCTTTCTAAAATCTCGCATTTCTCGTGATTTTCTTCACGAAAATCACCGTTTTCTTTGTTTTCTAGCAAAAAAGCCAAATTTATCAAGTTTTTCATTTGATTTTTCTCCAAAAAATCAAATGAAATTACCAAAAAACTCTCATTTTCATCATTAATTCTCGGTAAATTCATCATATTTTTCTCTATTTTCATCGGGTTTTTTCTATATAAATCTATGAAAATATCGTCATTTTTAAAAGAATTATTGATGTTTTCAGTGCTTTTTCCCAAAGAATTTTCATCACTTTTTTCCCCAGAATTTATGATAAAAGAGGGTTTTTTATCAGAAAAAACGCTGGATTTATCGCAATTTCTTAGCTTAAAAGAGGAATTTTCTTTGATTTCTTCGTTTTTTAGCACTATTTGGCTGATTTTCTGCATGATTTTCTCGCAATTTGAAGAAATTGCGATATTTTTCACCAATTTTTCCGATTTATCACTACTTGTATTGAGCATTTTACGATAAGTTTCTTTTGAAAAAGGGGTCGTTTTCTTTAGATTTTCGACGAATTCCACGATATTCTTTATCGGATATTCCTGAAGTATTGTGGGTTTTTTCAGGTAATTATCGAGAAAATCAAGGTTATAATGAGATTTTTCTGTTTTTTTCATGTTTTATTAATAATTTTTCGGCTTTTTTTATGGATTTTTTCCTTTTAAATTTTTCAGAATTTTTTCTTTGTTTTCCCTTTAAAATTTAATTAATTTCTTTATAAATCTCCTTTATTTTCATCCGAATTTTCTGGTTGTTCCCTTTATTTTCTTCATAAATTTCTCGTTTTTTCCTGTTAAATTCCTCTTTTTTCTGATCATTTTCATTTTTTTTCCTTAAAATTTCTTCTCTTTTTTCTTTAATTTCTTCATAATTCTCGCTTTTCAAAAACCCTCCGACTTTCATCACTAAAAGTTCTTTTTTATCTCTTTCCATCCATTCTTCTTCGAAAATCTCCACATATTCCTTGCCTATTTTCCCCATAAGCTCAGCTTTGGCTAAAGTCCACGAATTCCTTTTATTCTTCCTATTAACATAGCAATGTCTTTCTTTACCATGAATATCAACAAAAACGCTATTTCCTTCATTATTTGTCAATTTTAAATCAAATTCAAAGGAAAATTCCCTGATGTTTTCTTCGATTTTTATCAGGTTTTTTAAGCCTGAAATCTCTAAATACTGTAGAATCTCGCTTTTCATCTGTTCAGCCAGATTTGATGCGAAATACACCGGTTGGGAAGCCAAAGTCTCTTTTTCCTTTAAAAACTCAGTTTGCTTCATGATTTTCTCCAAAAACTCACCTTTTACCACTTTGTTCGGCAAATAAAGGTCAATTCTTTCAATAATTCTATTGATAAAATCGTTTTTCGGGAGAAAATCAGCTTCTTTGCTGAAATAGCAGTTTCTTTTTGGACAAAAAAGCGAATAAAGGTAATTCACAAGATTTTGATCACAAGTTTCTGATGAAAGTGCCAAAAAGCGTAATAGTTCTAATCTTTCTACAAGAACAAAGAACGTTTTTTCCATGATAATTTTTCTTTTTAAATTTGTGAAATTCTTCATTAAACTAGGCAAAATAACGTGATTTTCATCTATTGCATGTCTGATGAAGATACTGAGAATTTTTATCAGTGAATACTGTTCATAAACCTTTAAATCGTATTGTTTTTTCTCCAAATCGTTAAGAAAGCGAGAAATTAACGATATTTCCTCATTAAGGTCTATATAGTAGTTTAATTCATGAAAAGCTGATAAAACCTCGCAATATTGATGCATGGATATGGCATTATATGAGTAAATCAGCTTAAAAACCTCGAAAAGAGTGTTAAGTATCATCGAATCTCTTAAATTGATCTTATTTGCGATGAGTAATATCGTTAAAAAGTCTTTAAAACTGGCGATTTTCGTAATAGATTCAATAATCTCCTTTTTATCTTTGATTTCCATTTGATTTTTCTCCGTTTTATCAGATTTTCGCATTTTTTCCCAATAAAGTTTGAGTATTTTCTTAGGAAAAAACGAATATTTCATCATATAGTCCTCTTCGACCTGATTTGCTGCTAAAAACAGGAGATCATTGATCAAAAACGTGATGTTTGATCGGTTTTTACCATATTCTTGTATGCTTTCATAAAGGGAATGTGTAACGGATTTCATGCAGTTTTTATTCAGAACCAATAGGATATTATAGACCAGTATCGATCGAGATTTAAAGCCAAAACCCCTCACAAATTTCAATAAAAGGAAGAGATTTAATGAACGATATTCAGAAATACAACTTTTCATGATATTTTCGAAATTCGAAGAAAAATCAGAAGAAAAATCAGTGAAAAAACGCAGGTTTTTTACAACGAAAATCACGTTTTCTTCAGATAAATTCGGTAGTTTTGTTATCAAAATTCGTTGAAATTCCAGAAAAAGTTCAGAATTTCGGTAATTACTAATAGAATTTAATGATAAAATCCGGGAAAATTCTAATAGATTCGGTAAGGACATTTTTTCGAGACGGAGGCCTAATTCTAGCTCTATTGCATATAAAAATGGGCGTTTCTTGGAGAATTTTGACTTAAATGCCTTAGGCTTGGAAAAATCGTCAGGAAGAACGCTTTCATAAGGGAAACTCTGGGGGATTTCAAAAGGAATTGGAGGATTTTCGGAAACTCGCTCGAAATTGTGGGTTTCTATTAAGGATTCTGAATCGGAAAGGTCTGAGGAAGAGAGGTTTTCTTCGGGATTTTCTAATATATTTCCTTCAGAAATTTTATCGATATTTTTATTGTTTTTTTTCTCAACATTTATCTCATTAATTTTCTCAGTTTTTTCATCATTTTTCTCAGTTTTTTCATCATTTTTCTCAGTTTTTTCATCATTTTTCTCAGTTTTTTCATCATTTTTCTCATCATTTTTCTCAATTTCTTCATCATTTTTTTCAATTTTTTCATCATTTTTTTCAATTTTTTCATCATTTTTCTGAATTTTCTCTCTTTTTTTCCTGTTATCTTCTGGTTTTTTATCATAATTCCAACCCAAATAAACAACATGATATAGTAATGAAATTAGCGCAGAATCATCAATTTCTCCTAAATTCTGGTCATAAATCGGTATAATCTGGTCTAATAGTCTATGTAAATCCCGTTTGTTTGCATTGGACTGTGTGAAGAAATTGAGAATTTCTGGCAAATTCATTTGTTCTTCAAGCACTGTAGTCCTTGAAACCATGAGATTCTTCAGCAACGTCTTTGTGTTTATACGGTTAGAAAGCTGGAATCCTTCAGTATATTTAATAAATTTCTTCATCATTGTGAAAGAAACCCGTTTATTCTCCATTAATTGATAAAAACACAAGATAATTCGCTGATGATTTTGAAAGGAAATCTCTGGTATTTCATTGGTTTTTAACAGAAAAATCACTGAATCCAGGAATAAATTCATGTCATTTTCTCGGTTTAGTTTCTTATCGATTAATGAAGAAATTAGTTGTTTATAGTTCGAGCTGTTCGCGAAAGGGTGGGAGGTAGGGGTCAGAGAAGAGAAAAATTTAAAGGGAATAAAGGCTTTTAGGGGGGAAATGCAAGGTTTTGAACAGAAATGAGAAAGCATTTTTAACATTTTTTTAGTTTTTATTCGGAAAAATTCAAAGAAAAGATCCTTTTGTGAAATATATCGAGAAATAATATATCGAAAACTTAAATATAGTAAAAACTCATTAATTTTTTCAAAAAACAGTTGATAAATCACTTCTATAAAAAAAAAACTTTCGTAAAATCTGAATAAAAGTCTTCTGAATCAAATAATCTTGCTTTCCTCTTCTTTATCGTGCACAATGGCCTTCATTTCCTCATCTTCTTCCTCATCAGCTTCGATGGTATAGAGTCTCTTTATCTTCTCGTTTTTCTCGTCATTTTCACTATCAGAGGTATCGTTTTCTTCTTCTTCTTCTTCTTCTATTTTTTTATCAATTTTCTTGGAATCTAGCTCTAAATTCAGTAATTTCTCCCATTCTGCCACGTTTTTCTCTACATTTTTCACACAATCTTCAACACCATCATTCAGAGTTTTATTGAATACATTCCAAAGAGGCTGAATGATGAATTTATTGAAATTGAATTCGTTTTTGTAACGGACTTCGTTTATGTCCAGGTCCTTGTAATATGGGGTTGGAGGGATGTTACGACGAACTTCTTCTGTGTACTTATAGAAGAAAATAGTTAAATAATAAAGAATAAATGAAGAAAATAGATGAAATTTATGATAAATAGTATTGTTAATTGTGGAAAAAGATGATAAATCGTGAATATTAGGCCAAAAATAAGAAAAAAAAATGGTACTTGATGCGAAAATTCCTCGTTAACTTTATCAGACCAGCTCTTCGAAATCTCAAACGGCTTCGCATTGCCGAAAAAGTCGCAACAATGGACTGTCATTGAATAAAGTGCGATTTTCTCAACATCTTGTTCCACTAAAGGAAAAAAATTAAAAAAAAAAATGAAAAATTCAATTTTTTACTGAGTTTGATGATGCTATAGCTATTTTCTTTGATTTTTAGTTCAAAATTATGCATTAAAGTGAAATGTTCCTTCATGTCAGTGGCGAGAATATTGGTAATTACGATCTTTCTGAACCTCAAATAATCATCTTTATCCATTTTTTCGAGGATATTCTTCTCAGGATCCTGCAATATCTTGAAAGTTGTTGCTAAATGGTGATTTTCTAATACCTTTTTAAAAATTTACGATAAATCATCAGAAATTTAACACTTTTTTCATTAATTTATCAATTTTTTAAAAGAAATTTACAGATAAATTCATCAGAAATTTCCAAATTTTATAAATTTTTAAAGGAAATTTTATGAAGAAATTACTGATTTATCGTTATATCTAGTGCCTAATTTGGAGAAAGTGTTGATTTCATAGGCATTTGAGTAGCCTGTGTGGCTGACATCATGGCAGAGACCCGAGAAAATCAAAGCGATTTGGTCCAAGTTGCTCATGAAATCCTTCATCACCGTTTTCGTCGAGAAATAATAGCATCCATGTGCGACTTCAAAGTAAAAAACATTTAAAAAACGCCATTATGAAAATATTGTGAAAAAACTCAATAATAAAAATCAATGAGAAAAATCATTGAAAAACCCCTGAAATTAATTAAAAAACCTGTGACAGCATGATAAAAATTATGAAAAGGGTTATTTTTAACATTGTACTTCCTCTCGAGAATCCAAATGAAGTTCTGCCAGGTTTTTATCTCCACTTTGAACTTGTCAAAGAACTGAAAGAAATCGAACATTTGCCATGTAATGAAATGCAATTCCTCGAGATTTAGATCTAAAACGTTGAAATTAAAATCATCCAGGTCTTTTATAAGATTTTCTTTCAAAAGCTTGTTTTTTTCAGAAAAAAGCTCAACAACTGGCTGGAATTCTGCCTGGTATTTATGAAGATTTTTCCCTATTTTTAAAGAAATTAAGGGTTTTTCTTCAAAAAAATAAGATATTTTGATATTTTAATGATTTTTTCCTTATTTTTTCTAAAGAAAATTACCTTTGATTTCATGATCTGATCGAATTTTTTCGAAAACTTCGCCTAATTTGGAGATTATTTCGATTTCATTTATCGACATTTGTGGAGAATCTAATTTGGAGTGATATTTCACCAGGTCTTTTTCCTCAACATAATCTCGAAGTATCGAATTTCTCATTTTCTCACTTTTCAGAATTTTCTAAAAAAAAAACAAAAGAAAAAATTAAAGGAAAAATTAAGAAAAATCAACGTTTTTATGGGCCATTGCCGCCGTTCGATGTGCGAAACACTGCACATTTTTTATCAATTTCATCTTTGAGAACAAATTTTTCAAGTTTTTCTTCTTTGGAGAGTCGATTACACTACAATTCAAGTGAATAAACATCAAAAAAACTCAAAATCTTACTTAGGATCAATGAAATTCGGCAAAAGGATATAAAAACCTTTAAAAACTCCAGATTTTGCTCGAATGACTATCTGTATTGATGAATAGTTGTTATTCACAATATTTTCTTTGGGTTTTTTTGTGATCAAAAGCTCGATTTCTTTAATTAAAACGTCAATATTCTTCAAATCCTTGCGAAATTTCAGATATTTCAATAGTTTTGCAAGCAAAAAACTCTCAGCATAGAAGATTTTACAGCAATTTATCGTAAAATCGTCATTATTGAAGAAAAAAGGCTTGATTCTCAGCGTTTCTTTCAATGAAGTGGAGATCTCCATGTTCTGGAAGATTAGGAGTCCTGACTTGTTGAAGTCTAGGAGAAGTGTGGAGGAATTCTCGAGGAAATGCTCATAAAAAAGAGATCTTTCGAGGAAGTTCTTTATTTCTTTCTCGAATTTATGATAAATTGAAAAGGCCTGTTTTTTTAAGAAATCAATGAAGAATTAATAGTTAATGAAGAATTAATGAAGAATTAATAGTTAATGAAAAATTAATGAAGAATTAATGAAGAATTAATGATAAAATTAATGAAAAAGCACCTGTTCGAAATATATCGCGACGAAATCCTCACTGAATTTACAATCTTCTTTCTTCAATGTGAAATAGACTCGTTCTCCAGGAACATTGAACCTTAACTCTCCAGTTAAAGGCTTTGACTCGATAAAACTGAATAAATTAGAATTTATATCGAATTCTTTAGTAAAGGAAGGAATAAAAGACTTGTTTCTCTGATATGTCGAAAGTTTTTTGAAACTGGACTCTCCTGCATACATGAGATTTCTATATAAATTCCCTATAGAATCAATTCTATGGCAAAAAATTCGAACATTTTGGCATTGAGGGAAAAGGACAATTCCATTTGTAATTCTTCAAAAAAGAGGAATTTATAGCAATTTAGGTAATAATCCTTTATTTCTAGGATATATTTCACAAGGGCTTTATATGAAAGGTCCTCGCTAAAAACAAAACAAATTTGGGGTTATTGGAAAGAAAATGTACTGCTTAGCTTTCTCGTGGATCAGGAATAGTGATTTTAGAATGAAATTCGATGTGTGGCGACAAACGTTGAAAAGCTCGAATTTCTCGATAAATCTATGAGGAAATAATTGAATTTTAGCATAAATTTTTCGTAATTTTCAATAAATTCATGATAGTGAAATAAATGAAGGAATTTACCTGAAATAATTGTAATAAATGTTCTCTTCCTGTACGTCATTGATCTTATAAAGCACGAAAATCCTTTCATTATTCCTTTTAAACTCATAGAAAAACAGTCCTTTGATTTTTTGGCTTTCGAAGAAGATTTCTTCTTTATTGTTTTTTTTTTTCCAATCCAACAAAGAATCGAGTTCTTCTTGTGGGATTTTTTCACTGTTTTTTGACATAAATAAAGGTGATTTTCTGTTGCTTTCTAAATAAAGAGCAACCCAATCTACATTGAAGATCTTCATCATGAGACTATCAAGAAAAGTCTGTATTTTCTTCTCATGAGGAGTGTTTTCTTCATTGAGAAGATATATAAAAGGCTGGCTAAAAGTCGTTATTTTCTCCTATTTTTTATTAAAAAAATGAGAAAATTCCCGAAATTACCTTAATTTTTTCATTGAAAATTTCTAATTTTTCTATGAGATTCTCTAGTGATTTTGGGTCGATTTCTTCATAAGACATCATGTTATTTTCGATATTTATCTTAGAGAACGCAGTCCTGCTCTTTCCCCTGGTTATTTTCGCTTCATTCTCCTGTATCTTCGACTCAGAGCCCCCTGCAAGCTGTTTATTTTTTGAATGTGAATAAATCACCTCTTTGTTGATAGATTCAGTTAAAGCATGAGGTAATTCAGGTTTATATTGGTCTTCTATCATTAAATCAATAGAATTTTTACGATTTTTCAAACTTTTAGAACTATCAATATCTTGAGAAATTTCCTTTTTGAAATGAGCAGATTTTAATTTGGTCAGAAATTCGGGGTTTTTAGAGGATTTACGAAGCAAAAGATCAGAGGATTCAGGGGTTTTTAAACGAAAAGAGTCAGTTTTCTCAGGGTTTTCATCTTTAATTTCTGTAAGAATATCTGGGGTTTTATTGAGATTTTCATCGAAATTTTCGAGGTGTTTTTCAGTGATTTTTTCTACAATTTCGAGTTTTTCTTTAATTCTTTCATTTTTCTCAAGTTTTTCTTTATTTTTCTCAAGTTTTTCTTCATTTTTCTCAATTTTTTCAGGTTTTCCTGATGATTTCTCTTCTGTTTGAGTCTCTTTTTCTGTTTTATCAGTAAATTTCTCATCGATTTTTCCTGGAAAATCATTTTTTTTATTGAGTTTTTCCTGAGAAAACACGAATTTCTTTTCATGGTTATCGTGAATAAATCTCTCGTTTTTCTTTGAATTTATTGAATTCATTGTAGGGGTTTGTGAGAAAAGCTTCGAAGTTTGACAATAGTTAATATTTAAAGGCTTTTTGGGTGTGTAAAGCCTCTCATTCTTCTTTCTTTCTATACTATTAGAAAATCGATGTTTCCGAAAAGTGTCTTTTTTCTCTTCATCGGGTTTTTCATTGAAATTTTCATTGAAATTTCCATTGAAATTTCCATTGAATTTTTCATTGAAATCACCATTGTTTTTTTCATTGAGTTTTTCATTGAAATTTCCTTTGTTTTTTTCATCAGTTTTTTCTTTGAAATTTCCTCTGTTTTTTTCATCAGTTTTTTCTTTGAAATTTCCATTGAGTTTTTCATTGAATTTTTCATTGAATTTGCCTTTGAATTCTTCGAATTTTTGCGAAGAAAACTCTTCTTTACGATAAAATAAAAGACTTTGGATGTTAATTGGCTTGAAAATATCGTAATTCAGGCTTTTCTTCTGGGAATAAGAGGAGTTATTGTAAAAAGTCTCGTTTTTTTTCTTTTCACAAGATTTTTCGGTTGATGAGTTATTTTCTTTTAAAATAGCTCGCATTTTTTCTGAAGAATTCTTAGTTTTTTCACTGGAAAAATTGCGATTTTTTTCTGGTGAAAAACTTGAGTTTTTTTCTAATGAAAAATCCAGTTTTTTTTCATACGAAAAATTCATTGTTTTTTTCTCAGAAAAGCTTATCGTTTTTTTCTCAATGAAAATCGAGGCTTTTTCTCCAGAGAAATCCGCGGTTTTTTCTGGTGTTTTCTCGTTTTTTGAGAAATTTAAAGGGAATTTTAGCCTTCCAGACTGAAAAAAAACGTTCATAAACTCGTAATAATTGACGAATCCTTTGTTCTGAACATCAATGCTTTTGAAGAAAATCATCAGTTCTGAGTCCAATATGTAATTCTCTGTATTTTGCTGAAGAAATGTCTTTAGACTATTGTAGAATAACAACATTATTTCAAAAGGAAATTATAGAAGAATTTAATAAAGAATTTTTTCATAAAAAATAGGAAATTCGTTAAATTAGTTAAAAATAAAGAGAAATTTACTCTGAAAAATTCATAAAGCCTTTTTTATTAGAATCTATCTCATTAAATAGGTCCCTTATGAAGAAATCCTTTGAATTCATGAGATTATTGATCAAATTCTCTCGAATCGCATAGCTTTCCACCATTCCCTTGAAGATTTTTGAAAGGAATTCCTCGATATTTCCTGGTAATTTATGATAAGGGGCTATGTAATATGTTGATCTTTCTGCACAAATTTTCCGTAATTTTGGGTTATTTCTAGGTAAAATCGCATCTAAAAAGCTTTTTATTTCCTTGATAAATTTTATCGCTATTTTATTTTTACTCTGTATAAGTGATTTTTCCATCATTATTTATGTCTAAAAGCCTGTGCAAATCGAGAATATCACGATTTAATAGGAAAACACGATTATATTCAAGAAAATCCTTTAAATCTGAGCCATTTACATGACCGTTGCGATCTTTATCAAGCCGGTTAAAGGTCGAATAAGGTTCGAAATTCGGGTTTTTGGCTAAAATTTCCTTCAGTTTTTCAAGCTAAAATGGGGTAAATTAGAGAAAAAGT
>JFJP01040793.1_pt1 | contig 12268 bp, 14 predicted proteins | sample 431651 | NCBI WGS metagenome assembly JFJP01 (sample SAMN02602958, study PRJNA72255) | Microbial mat metagenome, whole genome shotgun sequencing project. | biome: fresh water; feature: sink hole; material: water; isolation source: purple microbial (photo- and chemosynthetic) mats found in... | reverse complement strand
CTAACAATTGGGGCTACCAATTTAGCAAAAATGACAGCAGGAGAAATATTAATCGCAACCGATAAAGGTTGGACATTAGCATAAAATTATGATAACGATAGAAAACGGACTAAGAATGCAGACACCTTTAGAAGGTAATTTGCTAAAACAAGAAGGAAGCTACAGTAAATTAGTTTATCTAGGAGATGGAGCACCTGAATGGGAAGAAGTATTGGACAGTGGTCAGTTAGAACCTTTAACGCCTGAAATTATACCATAATGCTTAACTTCCTACGCACAAAAACCAACGAAAGCAGCAAAAGGTTAATAGCTTTTTTGTTTACTTTGACGTTAATAAATAAAATACGATAGATATGAAATCAGAATTTGGAAAAATAACAGGTGTACAATTACTAAATGCGTTGTACTATTAAATTATTTAAATTATGAATTGTAATGATGTAATATGTACCTGTGGAAAAGGGCAATACTTATTCCCAGATGAATTAAAATGGTGGGATGGACAACCTTATTGTCCTAATTGTAATTAAATAATAATTTATATAAATAACATATATAATAATTTTAAACTATGTAGAAAATAGGAATATTATCTACATAGTTTATTTAATATTATTTTTTAAATAAAAGATTTTTTAGTTTTATTTATGTTGTTTTTTAACTACCTTTGTTGAAAGAAATTAAATACGAACTAATAAGTAAAAATTAAAACTATGACACAAGACAACCACGATTATCCAGTAAATCTTGATGAATACCCAGCATTTGAAAATGACGGAGAAATTCAAGATGATGTTTTTGATAATCAAGAAGGATCTATACAACAACAAGATCAAAGTACTCCAGATAACTTTTTAAATGAAGATGGGGAAAATTATAAGATAGACGGCTTGGGGAGTAATGAAATTTTTACAAAATAAGAAATGAAAAAGTTATTTCTGATTTTTTTCTCCTTATTAATTTTATCCATTAAATCCAACCCCCAAAATATTATTGGGGTTGGAATTAATAGGGATATGGAAATGTCATTTGGCCATATACATGATAATCACTTTTATCTTTCAACAGATATTGCATTTCCAGTTGATCATAAACAAAGTGTTTATTTTAATATTGGAATTGGTCATTTAAAGAATAGAAGCGTAACTTCTGTTAAAGTAGGGTTATATTCTCCGAATGGATATTCCCCACCTCGTCTTCAAATTGGTGGAGAATATCTTCTTAAAGTTAAAAGCGTATTCATTGGTGGCTCTTATTTAAATGAATCTAAATTAACAATTAAAATTTTGGTAAAAATATAGCCACTATATAATATATTTATTGTTCTTCATTGTTTATTGTTTCATCGTCTTGAACTAAACTAAAGTCTTTATCAATGATATCGTAAATAGTACCAATAACGACATTATATAATTTAGATGTGAATTCCATAGTGGTTTGATTGAAATCTAAAAAAGCGCTTATTTCTTTTGAAATTTTAGGATCTTCAATGAAATCATCTACGTCTTCTTTTGTTAGTTTATCAATTATAGAGTTAAATAAATCAACTTCTACTTTAATTAATTCAGTTTTAAGTAACTCTTGTCTGTCATTATATTCATCTACAATTTTAGACCAATCCATATTTATATCATTAACAAATGGTGGTATTTCATTTACGGATGTCCAATATCTGATTTCCTTTTCTTCCATTTTCATCAATTGTTCGTATGTATCTTGATCTTCTGGTTTATTTGGATAGCCAGATGTTAGTTCGGCTTGTTTTTCAGTAAAGAACTGTCTACCATTTGGATTACTTATAATAATACTATTTCTAATATCAGGATGAAAGCAAACTAGTAGTGGTTTGATTTTTTTATTGAACTGCTCTATATACTTAGGAACGTTATATTCAATCTCATCTAGTTTTTTATCACCTAATTCAACTAAATTATTTTCGTTCTCAATCAATTGACTAGGTATCATAACACAATTTAAAACTATTTCTTCACCGATTTCAACTTTTTCTCTTTTTTGTTTACCTTTTGGTGTTAATATGGGTTGCCCATTTACGTCAACTGAATCTACATAAACTGGTTTCCCGTCTTCATCAGTTTTATATATTTTTTCTCTTTTAACATCTCCATCACCTTTTTTTGAACCATTATTGATATAATAAATGGTTTCACCCATCTGTGGTTCATAATTATTTTCAATACATAACTCATACCAAGCTACTCTAGAGTTTTTATTACCAGCTTTGTTTACACCTTTACAATTAATTTTATACTCTTTAATTGTTTTTTTAGCTCTACCTTTAGAGGCTATTTCACGTAGTGGGATGTCGTAGTTGTAGATGCGTTCTATATAGTCATAATAGCTATCTAAGAACTCTTTACCGTTGTTGTTGAGGAGTTGAACTGCTGCTTTTGTGAGAAAATTTTCAATATATAGTGGCATCTTTTTTGATTTTATACTGTTACCTACGATTTTGATGGTTCCATCTTCCAGCAAATCTGCGTATGTTTTACGCATGAAATTGATGGTTCCGAGGGCATACTCATCAATTCCTAAACCCATCTTTCCACGTAAAAATAAATCCGAAAATTCAGCCACATCCGCCTCTACGCCTTTATATATTTTACCTTCTATAGTGTTTCTATTCAGACCTTTACCTATATAAACTCTACCATCTAGCTCTTCTTTTGATGGCATTGAGTAGTTAAAGCCGTCTGTTTGGGTTACTACGTTATTACCAAGTGCATTTATGAGTGTTCCATCTAAACATATATCATATACATACATTTCTGGATCGTAATTATCAATTATTTCATTTCCCAATACTAAGTTATTCATATTTTATTTATTTAAAGTTTTAAATCGAGGACAAAGGTAATATATTCATTTTAAACTACCAAACATTTTTAGTTAAAGTTTTATAAAACTAATTTATATAGCTTACTTCCACAATCATATATCCTAGGCAATTTTCTTTCTAACATAATCTCATGCTCGGTTTTATTTTCATCATAACCTTGTTTTACTAATATATCTTTTCTGTAATTAAACCTATGTTCTCGCTTTTTATTTACAACGTAGAAATAGTTTGGTACCGTATTTTTTCACAAAAGTAAAACCAATTGACTCATATAGTTCTCCCTGACTCCATCTTCTATCTGCATAGCTTATTATTTCTATTGGTTGGTATTTATTGATAAAGTATTTTAACATTTTGCTAGCACCTCCGTTTACCGTGGTATTTTGTTTATTGCAGAACCTAAGTAGCTCATAAACACCATCTTTGCTTTTACTACCCAACGCTTTTCTTTGTTTTCCAAAACTCATTACGCTGACTAAGTTATTATCATTATACAAACCAATTTTAATATAAGCATTTACATTTCCCTGTACGTGGTTTTCATTTAGAAAGTCAGCCATTTCCTTTTGAGTTATTTCTTTTATTTCACATTTTCTACCATAGATTTTAGTCTCTGTAAGTCCAAGTATGTTTTTAAGTCTAGATTTTACTATTTCCTTTTTATTGTTCCACTCATCTTCAAATATTTGTATTAATTTTATATTTTGAATTTCACAAGCGTTTGTTTTGTTGATATGGTAGTTTTTATCTGTATCCCACAGCTCACTATGCCATATTAGGCCATTTACCTCTATTCCGATATTTAAACTTGGAATAAAAATATCTATTTCTTTTGGTTTTATTAATTTTCTATCATTTTCTCTAAATTCTATACCTAATTCAGCGATAAATGCACAAACCTCTTTTTCAATACCTGATTTTTCTTTAAAACATTTTGGACAGCCCTGTTTCATAAGATGGTTTGATGGTTTTTGCCAAAATTCACCATGTATTACACCGTCCCTATCTTTCTCATTGCATATTATGTACACCTTTTCGCTAGAGGTATCATAGACTACTTTACTGTAGTCATATTTGAGTTCATGTTTACCTTCTGCCAATTTAACCCACCCGTCTCTAGTATATCTTCTATTTTTATCTGATTTTAGACGTCCACATATTGGACACCCCTGGGATTTTGTTATATGGTTGTTTGGTGTTTGCCAAAACTCACCGTCTTCACTACCATCTTCGTATTTCTCATGACAAATAATTCGCATTGGAATTTTGTCATTTACATATTCGGTTTGAGAGTAGTCATATTCAACATCATGAGAGTTTATCGACTCGTTTAAAACCAATGAAAAATCTTTAGTTCTAGTAATAGCAGCTTTTATTATACCACATTTTCTACAGCCCTCACCACTTAAAAAGTGATCTGGTGTCATATTGAAATCACCATGTTCTGGACATGTAATTGTTACTTTTGTTTTACTGTTTATATATTCAACTTTAGAGTAATCATAAAAATTACCGTGAACTTTGTTTGGATCATCTATAAATTTATCAACAGTCCTTGTTCTATTTTTTACGGCATTAATTCTCCCGCATTTCCAACATCCCCTACCACTTAAATGATCTTTCGGACTCTGCCAAAATTCACCATGTTCTTTACAAATAATACAAATGGGCGTTGTGCCGTCTACGTAGACAACTTTTGAATAATCGTATCTTTCACCATGTACAGTTTTGAATTTCTCTATCCATTTATCTGTTAGTAGATACTTTTCGCTATCTATTTTTTCTTTTTTACAAATTGGACAACCTTGACCATAACCTATATTCCTCTCTCGCTTTGAGTGAAACTCTCCATGTTCAACACCGTTTTCATCTTTTTCGTGACATATTATACAGCCAGCTATCCTTCTATCCAAAAAATCAGCTTTTGAATAGTCGTATTTGTAGTTGTGTTTTTCATTTGCTTCATTTATAAAGTCTTCATTAGTTTTCTTAAAAGGCATGACATTAATTATTTACTTCTCTATTTTCTTCAATCCATTTTTTTATTATAGCAGTCAATAAACTGGATTTATTTATTGATTTTTTAGTTGCTAATTCTATAAACTCAGTTCTGATTTCTGGATCTATACTAAAATTGAACATTTGTTTGTTTTTTGATACGTTTTTCATTGTTTGTTATTTGTTTATTATAAATATGAGACTAAATTAAATATTTACTAATTTTGTTTAATTATTTTTTGTTCTGTTTACTAAAAATAAAATACCAGCCTTTAAAACTTTATTTTCATTGTCTTGTGATACTTTATTTAGTTTAGTAACTGACATGAATTTATTTAAAAATATAATTTGATTTTCTTTGTTAGTGTTTATTATTTCGGCTGGAACTTTTTTATTTATATCAACACTCAATGCTAAGACGCTTGCCATTTTTTCTATTGTTTCAACATTTAGATTTTGTTGTTTTATTATAAAATTACTATAATCTAAATTAGCCATTTCTAACTTGGTTTCATTTGGAATGACATCTTTGCTATGTAATTTTTCTTTATTTTCGTTAAATACTGAGTGATCAGCAGTAACATCAACATAACCATCGTTAAATGATATCCTATGAATTTGTTTATCTGTTTTATGCCTATATACATAGTTTACATCAATCCAACCACCCCTACATAGTACTTGGTATGGCTTTTCAGATAAATCGTACTCTCTACCTAGTTCGTCTATATCACTTTCATTGCTATTGAAAACCCCACCAATAGATTTTATATCAATAATATCACTATTTTTGTATTTTATGTATATAGGAGTGTCATATAAAAATGAATCACCAACAATTGCTTTATAACCTCGCTGACCGAACCAATGCGTCATTAATCTCAACGATTGTCTACCAATACAAGTAATTTTTTCTGCTGCGTCTATTTGAGCCCAATTAAAGATAGAACTACCAAAGCTACCGAAGAACCCATTTGCAAGAATTTTGAGCGGTAACTGGCTTTTATCGTGAGAGTTAGCCTCACTATCATATTTGTTTATCTCTTTTAATTTCAATTCATACTCTTCACTGCCTTGGTTTAAAACTTCTAATTCAGCTTTACACTTTTTACTATTTTTACCAGCAGCACCTTTCATATCCTTGTATTTCTCTCGTTGGTCTAATATGTACCCTAACAACGATGTCATTACATTTGTAACATCTACTGGCGGTTTAATGTCCCATGTCAATGTTATGGCTGGATATAGTGAATTATAGTCTAGTTTTACGACTCTTGGAATATAACCGACCTGTAATAAACGACTCAATCCGCCCGTAAAAGCCCTCGACTCACCAGTATCTGGAATAGCCAAATTATTTTCATAACTCCACGCCATCATAATCAACTTCCATATACCAGCTGTACCCATAGTACATGCTTTGGTAAACGTAGTGGGTAAAATCTTACTAACCAAAAAATTTGCTTGGTTATACCTCAATTCAACCTTATCAGTTTCATATAAGTCATCCAATAAATATCTTTCAACAATATATCTACCAGTAACAACAATATAACCCTCTTTAAGCGGATTTAAACCATTTATTATGTACCAATCACCATTTGTATCATTTAGAGCGTAATCGTTCGTTAAATCGCTCCATGTGGTGTTTATTTTATCTCCTTGAACATATATACGATTGGATTTATTTAATTTTGAATATTGTGTTACATATTTTAGGTTAGCGGATTTCATATTACTATCAATGGCCTGTGCTCTTCTGACTGCATGTAATGAATCCGTTAAATTATAACCATATATAATTGTTTGGTTGAAATACTCCATCTCACCACCCAGTTTCAATACGGTCATCCTTTTCTTTTTGTATATAGGAATTTTAAAGTACTTTTCACTCATTTCTGTAATAGACATACCTAGAACCTCACATCGTTTTATTATGTAAGGCCAGTCAAAGTTTTCGGAATTATGTCCACTTATCACATCTGGATTTATTTCAGCTAATAAACTAAAAAATTCATCTATTGATAATAGTTCGTTATCACGTAGTTCTTCTTCATCACTACCTTCAATAGTTATAATATGTTCAAAGCCTTTATTGGTTCTAATACCTATCTGCTTGATTGCGTGTATATTAGAATCAAGACCTTCGGTTTCTAAGTCAAATTCCAATCTAAGTAGTTGATCGTAATCTTCAAAACCTTTAAAAAATCTTTTACCACTTTTCATCATGTATTGTTCAACTGGTGTTACAGCTAAAAATAAACGATGTTGACCATAGACATCTACGCCACCACCTTTAAAAAATTGCATGAATCTACTGTAACTCATTTTCTTATTTGCTTGAAATAAGACCCTGTAACCTCTTTCTAGTCTATCGGTGGTTTCACCCTCTTCTGAATAAATGTTTAAACCCTTAGCTGATATATTATATTGAGCCATTTTCTTTTTTAATAGAGATTGGTCTTGTTTACCAGTCTTAGTGTCTATATATAGCTGTCTAGCACCATCTTGCTTTGCCCATATAAATGGTTGAAAATCAACTGTTTTAGTCATTTTACCAGCTGTTGGGTGTCTTGAAATGATTGTAACTTGGTCATCTTGATAACCACACTCCATAGCGATGATGCCATATTGTTGATCGTGGCCAGTTAGGAATTGATTGATTCTCTCTTCTGAGATTTGTGTTTGAGACATAATTATGTAGCTATTTTATTTGTTGTTTTCTAATTTTGATGCAAATGTACGAAAAATAAATTGAATAAACAAAAGCTAATTTCAAATTTTATTCTATTTATAGTAAATTAAGAAAATCAATAGATGCTATCCATAAATAACGATGATTTAAAATTACTTATTGAAAAAATTGTAGGAAGTTTATCATTTAACGATAAAATATTTTATCATGGTCGAAAAGATGGTAGGAGGCCTTATAGAGGTAATTATATTTATATAAGTGATTCGTTTGAATATGCTGCTGGTTACAGTGACGGTAAGATTGTTTATGAATTCAAAATACCATTTCCAGAAAGTAAGATATTCACGTTGAAAAATAGAAAAAATGTTGAATTATTGAAAACCATAACAGACAAACAAGGTTTTGAAAATATAATAAAAAATGCTGGTAGTGGTGGAGAAATGGATTGGACATCATTGAATTATATTTATAACGATGAATTTGATGGTGAGGAGGTTCTAGAGTCACTGGGTTTCTACGGTGTTAAATTAAATGAAAGACCTGGAATTGAGTCTATATTGATATTTGATCAATCAAAGCTACAACAGGTTGGTACAGTTGATTTAACTAAACAGGGTAACACGGATAAGGTTTCTAAATTCAATAGTGATTTTCAAAATAAATACAAACATTTATAAAAAAATAAAAACATACTATGCAAGACCAAACTAAAAAATTATTTGAAAACTTTAAAATGTTGAATCCTGATTTTAATTTGAATGAGGCTACGTTTACTGACACGTTTAGTACTGGAAATCAACAACCAACGACTACACAACCAACAGCTACCAAACCAGCAGCAAAAGCGCCAGTAACGCCATCTCAACCATCAGATGTTAAAAATCTAGCAAAGAGATCGTCGGTTGCGACATCGGTAAATACAGCGGCCAGTAAAATCAATACAGTAAATGAGTTTTCTGGGGCATTTAAAAATTGGTTTTCATCATTGGGATATAAACCAGATAACAACGCAATATCAATTGGAAAAACTGTTTCTTTGATAAGACAGGCAATGACCGAATTAGGATTTAAATAAAAATACACCAAACAAAATGGAAAAACAAATGGAAAAATGCTTTGAGTGGATGGTGAAATTAAATCCAGATTTTAAATTGAATGAGGTAGATTCCACTACCCAAACACAAAGCTATAGATTTAAGACATATGGTGATTTAAAAAAGTTAGTAAATGTAATAAAATTAAAACAAAAAGGTACTAAGTTGGCTGGAATTGCTGGTGATGCGTTATTAGATGAAATAACTGGAAAAATACCTGGGTTTAGTTTAGCTAAGAGCGCATTTGATGTCTATAAAGCGGCATTTTCAAAACCAGATAATTTAAAAACAAATACATGGTTAGATAAATTAGATATAGATGATAAAACATCAGCAATCGTAGATGATACAGTAGAAAATGGTTTCTTGCAGTCTATTTCAAAAATGTTTGACTCTGAACCAGATGATAAACTACTAGAACCAGATTCCAATATGAATGTTAAACTGTCTGAATATTTAGCTAAAAATTATAGCAATAGAACTGTTACTGGATTTAGATAAAATTTTTATAATAATTTAAAGGAACTTTGTCTGTTGTTTCTGTTATAACAAAAATATTATTTAATAGTTTTTTATCAAGACTTTCATCTAGATTGTTATATAATGCAGATATTTTTCTAAGTACTTTATCAGCATTTCTATTTATTTCGTTTTGTCTACCAGTAAAAAATGACATGTAGTTATGAGATGCTGTTGAGAGATGCTTTTTATAGTATTTATCATTTTTAGCTTTATAGTCTTTTACGTCTGGTGTTTCGTTTGACATATAACCATTGATGGTATTTGTCTTTGAATATAAAATGTCACTATATAAAGTTTCTAGATATTTATTTAAAATTTCATCTGGTGTTGTGTTATCAGCATCTATATAAACATTATGTTGATATATTTTACTAACCATATTATTAATATAATTAGCTTTTAAATCATCACATATTTCTTTGAAATTTAAATCTCTGAAACTTTTAAGTGTTATATATATATATATATTCGTATTTTCAACAAATTGTTTGAAACCACTTTTTTTGATCTTCTTTTGTGTTAGTAAAGAGTATAATTCCGATGTTTTAACTAGATTTTCAATTTCATTAGTATAATACATCGCATATAAGAAATTATTAATTGGTTTTGGTTGTGTTTTAGTGCTCTCTATGTTATTACTGTAACTATTGTAATTAGCCTGTTTATGCATCTTTACATCTGGCTTCTTAATTAAATCATAACGATGTTTTAATTCGTGAGTTATATTTTTAATTATTTCTATTTTATTTCTTCCTAAATATCTCAATATATGTAATCTATCAAGAAATCTAGTACTTGGAACAGTGAAATGGAAAGAAAGAGAACTATTATCAATTGAAAAATCTACATGACTTATTTTATAATTATCAATATCCGCTTCTGGCTCACTGCTAAGGCCAGTTTGAGTATTTTGTATTGATTTATGGTCTCTACTATCTTCGAAAAATAAAAACACCCTAATTTCGTTGAATTTATAACCACCTATTTCATAATTATTTTTCACAACAAAATTACATGATAAACCAAGCATCTCATCACTAGTATTTACTAGTTCTTTTTTTATATCGTTATATAATAAATTGGCGGTTTCAGTTATACCTGTAGGTACTCCAGCAGCTTCCATCAAAACTCTGGTTATAATTCTTTTTAATTGAGATTCTGTAACTAACATTTATATTTTATTAAATCTAATCCTGAATATATATCATTAAAGGCTCTTGAATTGGTACTATCAATGTTCCATCAGTAAATACAATTTTAAATTTACCTTTAAACTTTCCACAGTTTTTAGTGTCTCTGGTTTTCCATTTATAAGCGATATAATAAACATCATCACAACCTCCATAGAAAAAGTAATGGTCGAATTTTGAATAGCCTCATAAAACCTATTAAAATCATTTCTACCATCATTTATCAATTCCATTTTAAGTAGTGGAAGTGTTGAGTTTTTATTTATATAAAATTCTTGCATTATTTGAATCTTTTTTCTGGTGTAAAATCTTCAACTGGATTCATTTTTTCAACATCTTGTGGAGCTTTCCATAGAACTACTTCTCCATTACCACCTGGAAGATACTTTCTTATTGTTGCAAAATTAACTGATTTAGCTAAATTCATTAAATCTTGAGGGTTATAACTATATTTTACGGTACTAACCCCATTTGGAGCAAAGTACATTACATATTCACCTTTATGAGAGTCGTATTCACTTCCTTCGTTCATTACCTTTTTGATAGACTCGATAATGATTTCTTTTAATTTACTTTGTTTAATTTGCATAGTTATATTTGTATTTTTTAATTTATTTTAATCTTCTGATAATGTATCTTTTAATTCAACAAATCTAAGTATGTCTTCAACAAAACTATCTTTATTATATTTATCTTCCAATAATGTTTCTTTAACTGAAAGTAGTTTTTCTCTAGTTGAGTTATCAATAGCTTCTTTTAACGTTGAATTAGTCAGATTCAGACACTCGTTCTTCTTTTCCTCAAATAATGTTACTTGTTCATCCTCTTTAGTTTTAGTTAACTTTTCAAACAATGATTTATCTTCTGGGCTTAGTTGTTCTTTATATTTGTTGTTGAATTTGTTTACAGCGTAAGCCATTGCCTCATCCGTAAACTCAAATACCTCTTTAGATTCATTTAATCTGGGTTTTTGATTTTTAATACATTCAACTATTGAATTAATTTTATTTACTTTTTCTTTAACTCCTTGAATACCAGGCTTATTGAATAGTAAACCATCAATATCTGCATATAAGCCACTATTTTCAACTACAATATCTAAATTAATTTTAGCCTTGTTTTCATTGATTAGATCAAATAATTCTTTATTTTCTAATTTCAATTTTTTCTTATCAATTGAATTACAATAGTTGACATACTCAGTGATATACTCTTTAACGTTATCGGAATAAACCTGATTTTCAATAAACTCATATAAAGAATATTGTTTTAAAAGTTCTTTACTCCCTTTAATTTTATTTATATACTCTTTAACTATTTTTTTACCTTTACTGGTTTTTAAAAGAGATTCAGCATTCTGTAGAAATATGGCGTTGATTGAACCGAAATTGTTTTCCATCATTTTATTTAATTTTTTATTATAAATATGGCCTTAAAAATAAATAGTTGTTGTTTTAGTAAATAAATATTATAGTAGCTGGTTAGATAACGGTTTAACTATTTTACCGTTGTATATTACGTTTTCGCCATCAACACGAAGATCATGAGTTCTACTTTCCTTTAATTCAGCGTATAAACTAGCTAATTTTCTCATAGTCGAATCAGCGTTTTTATTTATTTCTAATTGTTTTTCAAGAAAATAATCCATTATGTTAGTATTTTTAATATTTTTAACTTGATTATCATAATAATCTTTGTTTTTACCAACAATACCAGAGATACCACTTATAGTGTCTTTCATTAAATAATCTTTTATAATAGCTAAATTTAATCTTTGTATAGCGAAATAAACAACAGTAAATAAATTATCTATTTTATCTTTAACTGGCATGTTTTGTATATTAAATAACTTTGTATTAGCCAATATAGCATCTACACTACCCATATAGTTATCTTCAATATCTTTCCTTAT
>JFJP01039931.1_pt1 | contig 12268 bp, 10 predicted proteins | sample 431651 | NCBI WGS metagenome assembly JFJP01 (sample SAMN02602958, study PRJNA72255) | Microbial mat metagenome, whole genome shotgun sequencing project. | biome: fresh water; feature: sink hole; material: water; isolation source: purple microbial (photo- and chemosynthetic) mats found in... | reverse complement strand
TAAACATTATTATTTTTAATTAATTTAGAATAAAGCTCAGCATAAAACACTATAATATTGTTTATAAAGTATATATAAATTTTTATTATTTAAAAAAACAGACAAAACCGGTGAAAAATAAAATAATAATTTTTTTTATGTTTAATTTTTAAATACATTTGTTAAACAAAACAAAAATAAAAAATACACGATATGACAGCAATAGAATTCAATCACCAGATACTTGGATATCAAAAAAACCTAAAAGGTTTTGCATATAGTTTAGTTGCAGATAGAGACGAAGCACTTGATTTGGTTCAGGAAACCTATTTAAAAGCTATTTTGTACCACCAAAAACTATCGGATTATTCAAACCTGAAAGTTTGGATAATGACAATTATGAAGAATATTTTCATCAATAAATACCGTAGATCGGTTAAAAGCCGTGATATTTTAAACGAGAAACAGGCAATCTTGACTGAAAGTGATAAGGTATTTGACTCTGTTGAATCTTATTATACACAAAATGAATTAAATAAAGTGGTTGATAAATTAAAAGACGAAATCAAAGAACCATTTATGATGTATGTTGATGGATTTAAATATGCTGAGATTGCCGAAGAACTGGGTATTAATATTGGAACAGTTAAAAGCCGAATTTTTACAGCCCGCCAAAGGTTGATGGAGGATTTAAAGGACTTTAATTAATAATAAATCCAACCAATATCCACCAAAATAAAAACCTTAAAGATGTGATTTTCATCATTCTTTAAGGTTTTATTATTAAAAAAAAAGTTAAGCAAATTGTTATTCAGTCCTTTATTAAACCGCTTCAGTTTTTATTTGTTTCACCCAGTTTTTAATTCGACCAACGGTTAATTCTGGCTGAGATTCTTCGTCAATCAACAATCCCATAAATTTACTGTCACGTATAGATCTTGAAGCATCAAATTCGTATCCCTCAGTTGAAGTAAATCCTATAATTTTTGCACCTTTTGGTTCAAGCAATTCAACTAAATAGGAAATTGCGTCTCCAAAATTTTCAGGATAGCCTTGTTGGTTTCCTAATCCAAAAATTGCAACTTTTTTATTATTAAAACTGGTCTCCTTAAATTCTGGAAGAAAATCCTCCCAAGCATCTGGTAAACCTCCACCAAACCAAGTTGAAACCCCAATGATTATAAAATCATATTCAAGAAATTTATCACCTCCAATTACTTCTATATCATTTACTTCTACATTATCTCCAAATTCTTTCACCAATCGCTCTGCCACGCTTTGAGTCTTACCAGAGCTGAAACTATAAAAAACACCTGTCTTCATTGTTAAATCATTAATTTTTATTACTACTAGAGCTATTGATTTGAGAGGCAAAAATAAAAAAAAATATTTATTTAGACTAATTCTAAATAGAAATATTTTGTTATTAGAAAAGTATTATTTAACGTGTTGAAATTCCAAGAATTAAATACTACAAAAAATATATTGACCATATACTCTAACTCTAAATACTCTAAAATTTAGGCACTTCAAGTACTTTTTCTTTTCTAATGTAATATTTTAAATATCAATTCTTTAAGCAAATCACCTGGCCCAGCGCTTACATTGTCGTATCCCTTTGATTTCATATCATATTCCCTTAACCACGATATAATTGCCACCGTTTTTTGAGCATTGAACCGCTTAGCTGCCAATAGATAATCTTTTACAAAATACGGATTAACCTGCAATGCAGCTGCCACATTTTTAGGATCTTGATTTTTTATAAAATGCACCAATAATACTTTTCTAAAGAATGAAAATAACGAACTGATTGTTAAAATAATAGGATTTTCTTTCTGATTCTTTTCAAAATAATTGATAATCCGGTTTGCTTTAAGAACATCCTTTTTAACAATAGCATTTTGAAGTTCGAAATTATTGAAATCCTTGCTGATTCCAATATTTTCTTCAATTAAAGCGGTGGTAATTCTAGAACCTGTTGGTAATGAAATGATTAATTTATCAATTTCATTTGAAATTTTAGATAGATTGGTTCCCAAAAACTCAGTAAGCAATAAAGCAGCAACTGGTTCGATGGAATACGATCGGTCTTTAATATATTTGGTAATCCATTCAGGTACCTGGTTTTCATATAATTTCTTTGATTCAAAAATAAGCCCGTGATCCTGAATTTCCTTATAAATTTTTTTCCGCTTATCAAGGGTTTTGTATTTATGGTTAAGCACCAGAATAGTAGATTTTGAGGGTCCACTGGCATAATATACCAACTTATCAATATCTTTCAGGTTCTGGGCTTCCTTCACAATAACCACCTGGTAACTGGCCATCATAGGATACCGACGCGAAATATTATCGATAGCCAATGAATCGGTATCCATGCCATACACCAAAGTCTGATTAAAAGATTTTTCAGCATTTGTCAAAACATGGTCTGCAATATAATCCGAAATTTGGTCTATATAATAGGATTCTTCGCCCATCAACAAATAAATGGGTTTGTAAATCTTATTTCTTAAATCAGTCATTATTTGTTCAAAAGTCATTCTTTCTAAATTGGTTATTGGTTATTATTCATTGGTTATTAGTCCTTTGTAATTAGTCAGTATTTGTCAATATTATTCATTCCAATTACTAATTTCTAATGACTTATTTGAAATATTCACCCATTAAAACTTAAGATGTTTGACTGATTTCCCATTATCCCTAAGTTCAATCAAGGACTCTACTCCTATTAGCAAATGATCTTCAACAAACAAACTGGTTACATTTTTATCGCTTTCGGCAGTTTTAACGCCTTCGGATATCATGGGCTGATCAGATACCAACAACAAAGCGCCTGTAGGTATTTCGTTAACAAATCCAACAGTAAAAATAGTGGCAGTTTCCATATCAATAGCCATTGAACGGGTTTTCATCAGGTATTTTTTAAATCGCTCATCATACTCCCATACTCTTTTGTTGGTGGTAAAAACGGTACCGGTATAATAATCGCGTCCATGGTTTCGAATGGTAGATGAAACCGCCCTTTGAAGGTTAAATGAGGGCAATGATGGAACTTCGGGCATGATGTAGTCGTTTGAAGTACCTTCGCTACGGATAGCTGCAATAGGCAAAATTAAATCGCCAACGTTGTTTTTTTTCTTTAAACCACCGCATTTTCCTAAAAATAAAACTGCATTGGGATGAATTGCACTGAGCAAATCCATTACGGTAGCAGCATTTGGACTTCCCATTCCAAAATTGATCAAGGTAACGCCATTGGCTGATACACTGGGCATTGGATTATCTAACCCCAAAATGGGCACATTATATTTCTTTGAAAACATTTCCAGGTATTTCTGAAAATTGGTTAACAAAATATAAGGTGTAAATTGATCGAGCGGTCTTCCGGTATAGCGAGGCAACCAATTTTGTACAATTTCATCTTTCGATTTCATATGTGTTTAGGTAAATTGTTTTAAAAAATTAAATTTCAACATGTAATACTGCAAATAATTTCATTAATATATTCATAATAAACATCTTAATATTGTAAAATTATATATTCTTAAAAGTAAAAATAGAATAAAAACTGCTATTAAATAGTTAACCCTCAAATAAACTTCGAGATAGTAATTAATTCTTTAGGCTTTAAAATGATTATTTTTTTACCAATTATACTAATCAATTCTTCCCTTTTGAATTCTTGGATTAACCTGACAACAGACTCAGTTGCTGCGCCAACCATATTTGATAAATCTTCACGGGAAAGCAGAATTTCAACTGGGTCACTATTTGATTTCTTTTTAAAAGTATCCAATAGAACCATCAGAATCAGAGCAAGCCTTTCGCGAACTGTCATATGGGCAAAAACTGTAACAATATTTGTTAACGCGCAAAACTCATGGCTAAGGCTCGACAAAAGGTTAATCATCAGTTCCTGAGAGTCATTCATCGTTTTTAAAAAGTACTCTTTTGGTATAAAACCCAATTTTGAAGTCTCAATTGCTGCAGCAGAATCAGGATAAGGTTCATTACACAAAAGTGCTGAATAACCAAGTAAATCACCATTAGAACATAAATATAAAATATGTTCTTTTCCAAAGTGAGCAATTTTATATTTTTTCACTAGTCCTTCTTTAAGGAAAAAAATACCAGCCGGAAATGAACCTTCCAAAAATAGATTTTGTCCTTTTTTTACAGTCTTTTCTACCATGTGTTTTTCCAGTTCTAATTTAATCTCAACAGGGATATTTTTAAATATGGAATCACTTTTCGATTTGAATTTATCTAATAGAAATGCCTCTTTCATATACATTTATATTTTTACTAATTTAATGTTGCAAAATTAAAAGAATCTCACTTAAATTGTTGATATATGTCAAATAATTATTTGAGCATTCTCACACACTGATTTCATATAATTCCTTTTCTTTGCACACTCAATCCAATGTTGTTTAGTCAAGCCGATAAGCGAATCCCTTCAAGTGGTTTAAAACCATTGAAAAGGTTGAGCGTTTTAACCACTTCGAGGGTATCCGGCTACTCGAAGGGTAAATGAAACAATATTAACTGACTAAACGACATTGAGACTCAATCATACAAAACACTCATTATTATACATGTCTGGATTAGAGCTAATTTTGAATGCATCGTGGTTAATTACCTTATTGGTTGCGGCAGTGCTTATTGTTGTTCCGGCTGCTTTCAAATCTAGACTTGCACAATTTGTAATACTACTTAATTCGCTCTTGTTTACATATATTGCCTTACCTGCCCTGGCTGGGAGTCCGCTACATTTTTATTTATATGGAGGCTCATTGATGGGAAATATTCCAGTTTGCATTGATGGATTATCCGCCTGGTTTATTCTGATAATCAATTTTACCTGCATAACCGGCATTTTTTATGGAAGTGGATACCTAAAAAACCATCATGAAGAAAAGAAAAATATGAACCTACATTGGATTTTATTCATCATTTTTCATCTTTCAATGGTTTGGGTTTGTATGTTGCAAAATGGTTTTGCATTTTTGGTAGCCTGGGAAATTATGTCTTTCTCATCCATGCTATTGGTAATATTCGAGCACAATAATCCTAAAACAATTAAGGCTGGTATCAATTACCTGGTTCAAATGCACATAAGCGTTGCATTTTTAAGTATTGGGTTTATTTGGGTTTATTTTAAGACTGGTTCATTCGATTTTTCCTCCATCCAAACGTATTTTAATTCAAATAATAACTTATTTCTTTTCTTGGTATTCTTCATTGGATTTGGGATAAAAGCTGGATTTATACCTTTACACACCTGGTTGCCCCATGCCCATCCTGCCGCGCCTTCGCATGTTTCGGGAGTGATGTCAAGTGTCATAGTTAAACTTGGAATTTATGGAATTTTCAGAATGATTTCATTTCTCCAATCAGATTTTTCTTTACTTGGCGAAATTATACTCACAGTATCTATAATTACTGGTTTGTATGGAATTTTAAATGCAGCTATCCACCGCGATTTTAAGCGAATGTTGGCATATTGCACCATCGAAAATATAGGTATTATTGGTATTGGAATTGGCCTGGGAATGATAGGTATTGGCAATGGTTCATCTTTTTTGTATTATTTGGGTTTTGGCGGGGCATTGCTTCATGTTTTAAACCATTCGTTGTTTAAATCCTTGCTGTTTTATTCAGCAGGTTCGGTATATCAGCAAACGCATACGCGCGATATGGATAAATTGGGCGGTTTAATAAAAAGTATGCCCCAAACTGCTTTTATATTTCTGATAGGTTCCATTGCAATTGCAGGTATACCGCCTTTTAATGGTTTTGTTTCGGAATTTATTATTTATTCGGGTCTAATCCAAGGTTTTAAATCTAACGATATCAGCCAGATAAGTTTACTGGTGCTCACATTGGCAGGATTAAGCATGATTGGAGGTATTTCAATATTGACATTTACCAAAACTTATGGGACTATTTTTTTAGGCAGCCCTCGAGAAAACCTTCATCATAAACCAAAAGAAGTTTCCAGCCTGATGTTGGTGCCTCAATATCTGATTATTGCTGTTATGCTGAGCGTATCTTTTTTCCCTGGATTTTATTTCCGTGCAATTGTCCATTTACTCAATCAAATGGACAAACAACTGGTTTCCATAGATTATCTGGCACTTATTAACTATTCCGAGAATATTTCTAATATTAGTATTTATTCTGCTATATTTTTGGGAATGATAGGTTTGGTTTGGCTTGTCCGTTATTATTTTGCAGCTAAAAGCACTAAAATTATAGGCCAAACCTGGGGCTGCGGATATGTTGCACCAAACAATAGGATGCAATACACAGGGAAATCATTTTCAAAACCTTTGGGTAAAATTTTTAATTTCCTACTCATTGAGAAAAAACAATTCCAGGAACTTGCTGAAGGTGAAACATTTCCTAAAAAAAGAAAATATTCAACCTATTATCTCGACTTTTTTGAATTTCGCTTTATTGATACCATCATCCAACGTTTATTGTATGCGGTAAATTATTTTAAATTCATTCAGAACGGACGTATGCAATGGTATGTGCTTTATGGCATTGTTTTTATAGTTTCAATTTTCATACTTACTTTTTTGAATATCATTCAATGAGTTCGGTAATCATTTTTATAGCAATAGCAGTATTTACAATTGTACTTATTCCATTTTTAGAAACCAAATGGAAAGCTTTTGTACTAATTGCTGCTATTTTTATAAATGTTATAATTTCTAGTAACTTCGCTTTTGAATCTTTATCAGGATTCACTTTCGATTTTAATCTTCCGGGAAGTATTGTTACCGGGCCAATTCATCTGCAAATAGATTCTCTTTCGGGATGGTTTATCCTCATCATCAATTTTGTTTTTTTTACCGGTTGTATTTATGGGTTTTCATACATGAAAGCCTATCGTGAAAGAAAAAACAGTATTTCATTACACAGCATCGCATTTATGCTATGTTATGCGGCACTTATCGCTTTATGTACCATTCGAAATTCATTTGTTTTCCTTATCGCGTGGGAAATTATGGCCTTATCGGCTTTTCTGCTGGTAATATTTGAACATAATAAAATCGCTACAGTAAAAGCTGGTATCAATTACCTGATACAATCACATGTTTCAATAGTTTTTATCATGTTGGGCTTTATCTGGATGGCAAATAAAACAGGCAGTTACGATTTTTCGGCTATTAGTACTTTCACAAGCAGCCACAATAGTGCTTATTCCACTGCAATTTTCATATGCTTTTTTATTGGTTTTGCAATTAAAGCAGGATTTGTTCCATTCCATTCGTGGCTACCTTATGCACACCCGGCTGCACCGGCGCATATTTCAGGCATTATGTCGGGAGTAATTATAAAAATTGGAATTTTTGGTATACTCCGTATGTTAATGGTAATTAAACCGGATTTTTTATTGGTAGGCTATTTTATCATGATTATTTCCTTGATTTCAGGATTATATGGCGTAATGCTGGCTATTGTGCAGCACAACCTGAAAAAACTTTTGGCTTACCATAGTATTGAAAATATTGGAATTATAGGCCTGGGAATTGGAATTGGCTGTACCGGAATAGGTTATAACAATCTGGTTTTGGCTTCGTTAGGATTTGCAGGTGCACTTTTACACACCTTAAACCACGCCCTCTTTAAATCGCTTTTATTCTTTACATCCGGCAATGTTTATCAAGCCACTCATACATTGAATATTGAACACCTGGGTGGTTTGATAAAAAAAATGCCGCAAACTGCAATCCTTTTTTTAATATCTGCAATAGCTATTTGTGGAATCCCTCCATTTAATGGATTTATTTCAGAATTCATCATTTATAAAGGATTGTATCAGTCCTTACAAAATTCGTCGCTGGTTTCGCTAATATGTATCATTTTTTCAATATTAGGTCTGGTGTTGATTGGAGGATTGGCCATGCTATGTTTTACAAAAGCTTTTGGCATCGTTTTTTTAGGGACAGCACGCAGCAAATTACCTGAAAACATCAAAGAAGCCCCTTTCATTCAGCTATTGCCACTATATTTGATTGCGGTTTTTATTGTTCTGATAGGATTATTTCCTGCTCAGTTTTTAAATTTACTTAGCGAGCCAATTTCTTTATTAGCAGGAAACCAATCAATTAACATTCGAACTGCCCCAATCAATTCGCTACAAAATATAAGCTGGGCCGCATGGGGGCTTATTTTACTCATTATAATGATGGTACTAGTTCGTAAACTTGCAACCCGAAACCTTAAACTTGAAACCTCTTCTACTTGGGGATGTGGATATGTTGCACCAACTCCTAAACTTCAATATACAGCTGGTTCATTTGTAAGAACTTACAGCAAACTTTATGGTACTTTTTTATTAACTTTCAGAAAAGAAAAAGAAATATCGGGAATCTTTCCATTAGAAGGACATTACAAATCTCATCCCTACGATAAAATTGAAAAATGGTTTATCGACAAACCTATTCAAAATTATAAGTCACTGATGGGCAGATTTTTATTTCTTCAAAACGGAAAATTGCAAATCTATATTTTATATGGTATTATCTTTATCATTTCTGTTATTAGTTTACCTCTGATTTATGAAAAGATTAATCTATTCATTGGTTTTTTAAAACAATTGTAAAATGTTAAGCATCATTCTAATTATTGTAGCAGGCATATTTTTCACCGGAATTGTTATCCGCACAAAAAGTATTTCGTCGGGGCGAAAGGGGCCTGGAATATTGCAGCCAATAAAAGATGCAGTCCGTTTGTTTAAAAAAGGTGCAGTTTACAGCGATACCACCAGTTTTATATTCCAGATTGCGCCAACCATCTATTTTTCGTCTATTGTTATGGCTCTTTTGGTTGTTCCTTTTGGCCAAAATAAAGGGTTAATCAGCTTCAATGGCGATTTTATTTTTTTCGCTTACGTGCTTGCTTTGGGTAAGTTTTTCAATATCATTTCGGCCCTTGATACTGGAAGCAGTTTCGAAGGCATGGGAGCAAGCCGCGAAGCGCTCTACTCGATGTTTGCAGAGCCTGCTTTTTTTATTTTAATGGGCTCGCTCTCCATTTTAACTGGTTTTTCATCTTTTCATGAAATTTTTTCGGCGCTTCATCTTGGTTCGTATGTCAGTTATGCAATTGCCACGCTCGCCACATTTGTTTTGTTGATGGTTGCGATGATTGAAAACAGCCGGATGCCAATCGATGATCCCAAAACCCACCTCGAACTCACTATGGTACACGAAGTGATGATACTAGATAATAGTGGCTTTGATTTGGGCTTGATTCTTACTGCTGGTTATTTAAAATTTGCCATATTTGGTGCTTTAATTTTTAATCTTTTCGTGGGAATGGTTGAATATCAATATGCAATCCCCTTGTTTTTTGTGGTTCAGTTTTTAATGGCAGTTACAGTTGGATTAATAGAATCGTTTATGGCACGTTTCAGGATGAGCCACAATTCCCAATTTATCGTAGCTTTAACATCAGTAGCCTTGTTGATATTTTTTGGTGTGCTATTGGTTTCAGGAAAATTTTTATAAAATAACACAATACACAAATGATTGATGTACTGCTTATTATATTTTTAATGACCCTTTTTTATATGGCCATTGCCAACCGGTTGCTAACTTATATCAAAGTGCTAGCATTACAAGGAATTTTACTGTTTTTTGTTGTTTTTCTTCAATTAAAAGATATTACAACTCTTAATTTTGTTCTTATTCTCTTTGAAACAATTGTTTTCAAATCACTTGCAGTTCCTATTTTCCTAGCCTATGTTCTCAAGAGAAACAACATAACCCGCGAAGCAGAGCCGTATTTACCAAATTTTGTTTCGTTGATTATCACAACTTTCATTGTAGTAATTACTATTTTGCTTTCTCACAATATTAAAGATACTCATTTGGATAAAATTTTCTTTGTAGTTGCGCTTTCTTCATTGTTTTTTGGAATGTATCTGATAGCGACCCGCAGAAAAATAATTACCCATGTGATGGGATATATGGTTATTGAAAATGGTGTTTTTGTTCTATCACTGGCAGTTGGAAATGAAATGCCGATGTTGGTAAACCTTGGAATTATGCTCGATATTTTTGCAAGCGTGCTCATTCTGGGAATCTTCCTTAATAAAATTGGCGATGTTTTTAAGGATGTGGATGTGGATCAGTTGACTAGTTTGAAGGATTATTAAGAAGTACTTAAAGTGACTAGAGTTTGGAGTACTTAGATTTGGAAGTTGGAACTTTGAACTTAGAAGTTGGAACTTTGAAATTGGAAATTGGAAATTAGATTTCAGTAATCAAAATTTGAATTTTGGTATTTGAGGTTTGTTATTTGAATTTTGAGTTTTGAGATTTGAAATTTTTTATTTGAGTTTTGTTATTTGAATTTTGTTATTTCTTTTGCTATGACTTTACTTTATTTAATATTTGCCTTTGTAATCGCTATTGGGCTTTTTATAAACCGCAATAAAACAGTCAATTACATATTGGTTGGATTATTTTTAATTCTCCATTGGGGTTTTATTATATTTGCTTGTTTCCATTTTAGAAATTCTGAAGCAGCATACTTTAGCTTTGATTCTTTGGGAATATTATTATTGATTACCCTTGGTATTATTGCAATTCCAGCTGTTATGCACAGTGCAATTTATATCGAAAAGCACAATGAAACCCAACAATCAAGGGCTTATTATTTTTCAGCACTAGTTTCATTAATCACAGCGATAGGTGCGGGATATCTTGCAAATCATATTGCCGTTATCTGGATATTTACTGAAATAACTACATTAGCCTCTTCTGCACTTATTTATCACCATCGCAATAAGTTAGCCCTTGAAGGAACTTGGAAGTATGTTTTCATCTGTGCGCTGAGTATAACATTTGTTTTTATTGGAATTTTATTCTTAAGTATATCATTGCAAAATAGCGGTTCTACTGATCTTTCTTTTAAAAATTTATTGGCCAATAGTTCCAGTTTGGATCCTTTTTGGCTCAGGTTGGCTTTTTTATTTGTTTTTACCGGTTTTACAGCAAAATTAGGACTGGTACCCATGTTTACCGCAGGTATTGATGCAAAAGACAATGCACCAGCCCCTACAGCCGCAATTATGTCGAGTGTTTTAGTGAACCTGGGTTTTGTAGGTATTTTCAGGTTTTATGTAATTATGGCAAACACTCCGCTGCACCATTGGGCAAATATGGTTATTGGAATCGCAGCTTTCTTGTCAATATTTGTGGCTACCGTTTATATGATAAAGGTCAAAAACATCAAGCGCATGTTTGCCTATTCTGGAATTGAGCACATGGGCCTTGTAATGCTTGGTATAGCTGCCGGAGGAATTGGTTATTACGCTGCTATTCTGCATATTATACTTCATTCTTTCATAAAATCAAGTCTTTTCTTTCAATTCACACAACTTTACAGGATTTTTCAGAACAAGAGCATTTATCATGTTGGGAATTATTTTAAATACAATACGACCGGAGCCATGGTTTTGTTATTGGGATTTATCAGTGCAACCGCCATGCCGCCTTCTGGAATGTTTGTAAGCGAATTCTTGATTTTTCGATCCATGTTCGATGCCGGACAAATATTACTTTTAATAGTGGTTCTGCTGCTTTTAACCATGATTATCTGGGCGTTTGGAAAAAATGTTTTTAAAATTTTATTTATCCCGGCAGTTGGATTTGATGATAAAAATTTACCTGTAATCAATCCATGGGAATCAGTATCTCAGTTTATCCTTCTGGCGGCAGCAATCTATTTGGGATTAAATCCACCTGAATCTTTTGTAAATCTCATACAGGAAAGTGTTCAATTTTTACCAAAGTAAATAACAATGAACTATATAAGCATTGCAAATAATCAAATTATTAATGTTGCCGATATTCCTCTGAATGATTATGAATCTTTCATGGAATTAAATACCAGCCTGGTAATCAATCATATTGAAAGGCATTGTGTAAATTATTTTGGATATAAACTTGATAACAATGTAAAATTAATTTGTTGCATTGCCGATGATGCACAACATATTATCTATGTATCAACATGTTTGTTAAAGGCTTCGGTAAAAATTCCATCTTTTACAAAAAAACATTTTAGTTTCGAAAAATTTGAGCGCGAAATACACGAAAATTTCGGAATCGATTATACCGATCATCCCTGGTTAAAGCCTGTCCGTTATTCGTTTTATCGACATGACAAATCCAAAACAATAGCCAATTATCCATTTTTTGCAATCGATAGCGAAGAACTGCACGAAGTTGGTGTAGGCCCAACTCATGCCGGGGTT
>JFJP01028165.1_pt1 | contig 12268 bp, 16 predicted proteins | sample 431651 | NCBI WGS metagenome assembly JFJP01 (sample SAMN02602958, study PRJNA72255) | Microbial mat metagenome, whole genome shotgun sequencing project. | biome: fresh water; feature: sink hole; material: water; isolation source: purple microbial (photo- and chemosynthetic) mats found in... | reverse complement strand
TAATAAGATCTTTAGCAGCATCATGTTCTTTCTCAATTACTGCTAAATGTTCTTCAACTTCTTTATTCACCTCTTCTTTTTCCTCTTTCAAAGTCTTCAAAATCTCTTCATTTTCCTTAATTTCTTCTTCTAAAGGCTGAATTTTTTTCTTCACAATAGCTGGATTTTCTTCTGAAATACTAAAAGTGCTTTGAGAAATCAGATTAGAGGGATTTCTCATATCTAGAATCTTAGATAATTGTTGCGAAAATTCTAAAGGAGCATTTTCTGGCTTTTCTTTTAATCTCGCATTGCATTCATCAATTATAAAGGAATAATCATTATCATTGACAAGAGCTATATTTAGAATAAATTATAGAAAAAAATCATTTAAATAAGAGACTTTTTACATTGCTTTCAATCTCTTCTGCAGGATCTTTCTCAAACTTTTCATTGAGAATTGATTCTTCTGAAAAGAAAATGTCAAGAAAGAAATTATCTTCTATTTTAATGTTTGATGATAAATCCATGAAACGCTTGAAACAAAAAGAATTTCATATAGAGAAAAACAAAAAATAATTGCTCAACCTTATATATTCGAAGAACATTATCGAAGAAAAAACCTGTATTCAACATAACACGAAATACTGGATATCTGATCTCGTTATTGAAGTAATGCTTGCATCTTATGAGGATATCATCTTTTACCTTAAAAAATGCAAACATTGAAAAATTTATTGTTTTAGGTTGAAAAATGCTAAAAATTAGCATTAAAAAAAAGAGAGAATTTTAACGAATTTGATGCATTCAAAAAAGAAGGTAATTCAATGAAAATAAAACAAATTACTGTAATGTTGACGTCAAACCAAATAGTAAGATCGGATTTTACATAAGATGGTATTATTGTATTGTTCAATGAATTAAAAGCAACTTTGGAATCCTTGAAAATCTGGAGGTAAGGTCGAAAGTTCGGGTGTTTTAACTCTTCATGACCTTTCTCATTTTTAACAGGAATCACGATTTGAGGTATATCACTGAACATTATTTTGATGATTTTAATCGAATGTCTATTCATCTTTTTTTACAAACCATAAAATCATTCAATAAAAACATCATTTTTATTCTTAACCTTGAATCCATCTATAATATGGGAGAAATATTTCATGTAAATTTCTTGTGAAGGGAACAACACCTTTGATTCATCGAGCTTCACAATCTAATAGACCCAAAAAATTGTCACAAAAAAAAAAAAATTATTGACAAAAAAATAAAATAAAAACAAAACAACATCACGTCACACAAAGATTAAAAGTTATCCAGAAAAAAAACCTTGCAAAAATGAAGAAAAGCTTCACTTGGATGATCGAAATATTTGAGGAGCACGCTCAAACAACTGAAAATCAAAGCGCTCCTTCCTTTGGACTGTTGGCAATGAATAATTGCGATGTTTTTTTTATCCTTTTTAATCCATGAAATAATTGAAAAACAAATGCTGAAAATCTGATTTAAAGAAGGATTCGGATAGCCATTGATGCATTCTTCTGAAACCTTTAAAAGAGTTCTTTTCTGACTTATTTCTTTTCTTTTACTTGTTTGTTGAAATAATTGATATCATAAGATTCTTCACTGATATTCCAAATGAAATAATTGAAGCCATAGGTTACATTCAAAAATTGACTTAATGGAGTTATAATTTCAGGGGAAGGAAATGGCATATTGAAAACCCGAGGGATTATTTCGATGATGTTTTGAAAGAATTTTTCAGGATGAAGAGATTTATCAATGGATTCTTTCAGATCATTGATAAACACTTTGGTGTTTTCTGCAAGTTTGGAGAGAGGATTTAGCTATAAGAGATTATTTAAAGAGGAAATTATGAAAATAAAAAACGTTTTTCTTGAGTCCCAAAAGGAACTTCATTCTTGGAATATTATTATTTTTTTTTTTTATTTGCAAAAAGACTAAATCCAAAAAATAATTAATGTAATATTTTTTTCTAAAAATCAAAATAAAACAAATCAATAGTTTCTACATGAAAAAACTTTTAAAAGCCCATTATAGTGAAATTCAAATTTTAGAAAAAAATGAAATTTGGTTTTTTTGTTTAAAATATTAAAATTAATTTAAATTTAATAAAAAAAAAAATATACTATTTTAATTTTTTTTTCTTTATTTATTTATTGCATTGTAATAATAGAATAACATTTATTCTGCTTTTTAATTATTACATATGTTTCAATCAATGTAATCTTGAATTATGGAAGATCTTTGTCAGGCACCTCTTTTAGTCTTAAATCAACTTTTTTTCTAAGATCAACTGCAGTTAAATTTCCGTTTAAGAGATCATCCTTCCTATATAAAGCACTAAAGAACACACCATTCCCTTCAGTAAAAATAAAAAGTTCATAGATTTTTTCGAGCTTTAAATCCACATTTTCAATTAAGTCTTTTGCAAAGTCTCTTAAGTTAGTTTCTTGCCTAAAAAAACAAAAATATGAAAAAACGAAAACAATGAAGAATATTTACTCATTTTCAAAATTTACTATTAATGCAATTTTCTGATCTTTTGAGAGAAAAATTAATTCAGGTCGTTTTTCATTTGTAGGCTTCATTTGATCATAAACATGAAAATTATATTTTTTGCTGATCAAATTCTTGAAAATATTTTTAAAAAACTGAAAGCCTAAAATTAGATTTTTTTTTTTATTAGAGTCATGTAGAATTTTCTTATAAATTGCAAGTAGATTGCAATGAAACCCATAAAGGCAGTCTTGCATTGCTAATCTTTCTTTTTCTTCATCAACTTTTTGAATATCCTTGAAAAATCTCTCTAAAAAATCAGCTTCAATATCAAAATAACGTGCTTTCATAGTGTAAAATGCAGCTTTCGTCTCCTTACTTGTCCAATCAACATCATATTCTTGTTTTTCACTATCATATCCTTTGAATGAGAAATATCCACTCTGAAACAACAACAAATTTTTCCTCATTTTGGACGATACATGTTTGTTTAAACGAGCAAGTTGATAATTTGTAATTGTTTTTTTCTCTTTTTCAATGAAATTTAGGTCACGAATTTATTAGGTTGACTTATCTCCATATAATTCATATGTTCAATAAAAGAAATTGGGGAAAGTATTGAATTTTTTTCAGTTAGATCATTTTTGCAACTAAACCCCTTATATTCTTCAAACAGCCTTCCTATGTAATTTTCTAAAATTTCTGATGATATTTCATTATTTTTATCATTTTCTTGAACCAAATGTTTGGTGAGAAGCCTTCTAATCGTGGATTTCACTTTTTCCTCTTGTAGTTCTTTTAAAGTGAATCCAAAAGTTGTGAGGTATTTGTCTCTAAAAGACAAGTTTTCAAAAAGTTTATCAGAACTGAAAGCAGGTAAATTTTTGATGAAAATCGAACTGGTTATGATAACCTTTTCCAAAAGGCTGTTTGTTTGGCCTCCCATGAATCTTAAATTCACAAGAAAAATTATCTATCAAAATTACGAATTTTGATTGATTAGCATCAAATTTTAATAATTCATCCAGGATGATCTCATAAGACAAACTTTTTGATTTCACTGCATCAATTAATTTATAAATCTGATAAACAAGAGACAAATTTTTTTCTATTTTCTCTTTGTTTTCAAAGAGACTGCAGTGAATCAATTTTTGGTTTTTTTCCAATAAACGTTCTGGTAATTTCTTGATTTCATTCAGCAATATTCCCCTGAAAAATTTATGATCGTTTTTTTCTTCAGCAAACATTTGAAAACTCTCTGAAAAATCCAATTTAATTGTCAGAAATTGTTTCGAATTGATTGAATCCCATTTTTTTTGATCAGGAAACATGTCTTTTTTAAATATAGCTAAATCTGGATATTTGTCCTTTAATTCATTTTCATTAAAACCATAGAAATAGAGGTATTCAATAAGATTCATAAACAGTGTTTTACCTAATCTGCCAGGTCTTTGAAGAAAGAGCATATTACTTTTTTCGTTCATTAATTCAGAGATGTATGGAGTTTTATCTATGATTAACGTGTTAGGATTGGGAAAGAAATGCTTCTCCAAATTTGTGAAATTCTTTTGAGGAAATTTATAGGATTTTTGTTCATTTGAAAATGAAGAGTAATTGTTGTTAAAAAGAAATTTGGTGAGCAAAAAGTTTTTTTTAAGAGAAATCATATTTTTAAATATTAATTATGAGCTTGCACTCACCTTAAATCCATTAAATTATATTGATAAAATTTCTTTTAATAAATTTTTAAAAAAAATTCACTAAATTTATAACAACAATATTAAAATAAAAAACATTATTTTTTCATTTAATTAAAAAAAACTTCAAAAATCAGTTTTAAAAAACAAGAAAAATAACTTAATGGCAACTGAAACCAAACTTAATCAAGATGAATCATCGTCTATTTATGAGCCTATAAATGACGCTCATAATTATGAATTTGCAGCTGCTCCAAAGCCAATCAAATCAAAAGGAAAATATCGAGGTGATGAAAAGCTAAATAACCAATTCGGCAGCAAAAATCCTGAAAAAAGCATGAAAGTATTAACGAATCTCCGAAAAAATAAAAAGATTCCTAATAAAAATAGCCCAATTCTACAGGAAATCCCTTCAGAGGCTCGAAATCTGGAGGTCAAGTTCCTAAGCCCGTTGATCGTTTTCGTAACGAAATTGATGAAAAGAGTCCAAATCACATTGTTGAAAATATGTATGAGCCTATTTCATAAAAACTCCCTTTTTTAAAAAAAGCTTATTAAAATTTCATGAATAAATAAAAAAAATAAAGCCGACTCCTGAATATAAACCATTGCCGAAAGGAGTGGACGTGGCAACTCAATTAGAAGATAAAGAATTATTTGATTTCGATTTAGAGGCCGAGCCTGTTTTGCAGGTGATAATCGGGAGATGTCTGGAAAATTCAAAAATGGAACTTATTGAGGAATATGAGAAACAAATGTTTGAACAACATAAAGTAAAAAAAACACAAAATATCAAAATAAAAGACTTTTCAATAAAAAATCAAATTTACAGGCTGAATTCAAGAAAAGACGTGATGCAGAACTAATGGTCACACAAAGAATGGAATATGCTCAAATTCGTCGCAAAGAAGAAAATGTAAAGGAAAATTCTTCAATTTTATGAACATTTTTTTTTTTAAATAGGAAAGAAGAGAATTACAACATAAAATTGAGAGTGTCAAAAATAAAGAAGCCCATAAGAAATATCTTTCTTCTCTTCTTTCGAAGAAATTCCTAGGATTCTTGAAAAATAACTCATTTAATCAATTAGAAGATTATGGTTTCATGAAGAAAAATTTACTAAATGATATCGCAAGGACCTTTGTTCCTTGGCTTCATACCCAAATTTATGATTCATTGCAACATGAAAAATCTGAAGAAAAACTTATGGAGAATGCTTTATTCGAAATCCAAGCCAAAAGCTCTGAAATTCATGCAGGTTTTGTGAAGAAAGAAATGGAGAAACGCAAGAAAAACCATGAAACTCGAGTGCGAATTCAAAAAGAGATGGAAGAAGCTAAACGCAAAAGGAAAGAAAGACGTTTAGCGAAGAAGAGAATGCGAGAAAAAAACGAAATCTTCGAAAATCTTAAGAAGTTCGTGATTGCTTATCCATCACAACATAATGATATTCTTGAAGCTGAGGTCACTGATATCACAGGAGATAAAAAAAGAAAGCCAATAGGTAAAAAAAGCTTTCTTTAAAAGAACTTCTTCAATAAAATTTTGTTAAAAAGTGGGAGTATTAGGTAGTTATTTGGGTTCTTTTTATCTATTGATAAAGATCTTCGATGAGGAGCTAAAAACATTAAATAAAGGCGGAATTTCCCAAGAAATGGTAAATAACAGTTAATTATGTAAATAAACTGCATTTCTTTTATAAAGGTCAATGAATTTATCTTGAGATTCTTGTTGGAAAAAGTTAAAATCGCTTTTGATTTGAAAGTCAATTCGCAATATCAGCAGCTTTTTGAAGAAAATCTGAAACTACTTGATGAAAATCTTGATGAATTTAATTTAATAAAAGATGATTTTTTTCAGAATTTATCCTCATATCCAGACTTGTTTTTCAATAGTTTTTCGCTGATTATCCTAAGAAATCTTAATTTCTTTGATGAAAACATCATTAAAATGCTAAATAATGCCTTTTTAATCCTATATTTTAAGTCAATTACTTATAAAGACCCTCCCAAAAAAGAAGAAATTGCTATAAAAAAGGAAGAAATCCCTATTCAAAAGGAAGAATTTCCTCTTGAAAACCTAGAAAAATCTGAGGAAAATCAGCAACCAAAAATAAATGCCTTTGAAATTGAAGAAAAACCCATTGATTTTAATGAAGAAAAACCCATTGAAATTATTGAAGTAAAGCCTGTTGAAAAGGTTTATCCAGCCAGAGTTGAGCCAATACAACATGATTTTGATATGTTGAAAGCTAAAGGAAAGATAAGAGTAACTTATGAACAAATTGAAGAGAATGAACAGGTTTTTAATGCTATTGTGATAACACAAATCCCTTTGAATTATAATGCTCCGAGAATAGAAGAGGGAAAAGAGCAGATTTCTGAAGAAAAAGATGAGAATTTAGTAGAAAAAGATCAGGTTTTAGGAGAAAAAAATATGAATTTGGAAGAAAAAAATATGAATTTTGAAGAAAAAGTGAAATATCCTGAGGAAAAAGAACAGAAGATTGAAGAAATTGAACAATCTTTTATCGAGCCTTTTGATGGAAGTTCGTTCATGAAGCTAAAAGAGCAATATCTCGGTTTTTTCTTCTTATAAAACTTCTAAAATTATCATTTTTTCTCTTTTTTTCTAGAATTAGAAAATCATGACAATCGATGTCAAAGCTTAAATATCTGGCAGGATGCGAGATATTGCATTTTGAGCCTTGATAAGAAAAGTCAGCTTACATTATTAAGAATTTTGATGGAATTCTGGGTAAATTTCGAAAAAGAACTCGGCGAGATTGTGAACAACGAAAATCATGATATTCTTCTGAAACTTCGGAATGATGCTGAAGTGATGGAAACAGCCTTATTATCAGGAATTATAAAAGAAAAAGATGAATTGCCTATATTCGACGTAGAACTTTAATGGATTTTTCGAAAAAATATAAGGAGAATTTTCTTAGCACGAAAATTTTTTTATAAAATTAAGCAAAAACAACAACAAAACAAAACAAAAAGTCAATAAATTCTTTTAATTTGCTTTGAAAATTCTTTTGAAATCTTCGAAATTCTGTCTTTTGATTTCTTCTTTTTGGCAATCGAAAAGCCGATTTCTCAGTTCTCTTTTCCTTTCTTGCACTTCCATCATCTTCTCCTCCACTGTGTTCACTGAAATGAATTTATAAACATTCACATCTCTTATTTGACCAATTCTATGCAATCTTTCAATAGCCTGTTCTTCAACAGCTGGATTCCACCAAGGATCTACAAGAAGCACATTATTAGCTGATACCAGATTTAAGCCAACAGAGCCAGCCATTAAAGAAATCAGCATTATTTTGGTTTCAGAATCTTCAGAAAATTGAGAAAGAGCTCTTTTTCTCTCTTGTAATGACATTGAACCTTGTAATTTCTATAGAGATATTTAAAGGTTTTTAAGTATTGTGAAAAAATTTACGCAGTATTTGTGGTTTAGAGAGGTGAATTCGTGTTCTAAGATAGCGATCATACCGAGAAATTGAGTATATATCACTGTTTTCTCGTCTTTGATTAAACAGTTACTGACAGTTTCAATGATTTTGGCTATTTTCGCCGTTCTTTGATAGTTGTTCAAATCAAATTCACAATTGCTATTTTTATTAAGAAAAATATTATTTTTAAAGAAAAAGGAAATAAACCTGCAGATTTTGCAAATTTCATTCAAAGAAATGAAAGTCCTACAAATAGGGCAGGTGCGTGTCATTTTGATCGATTTCTTCAAGCATTCAAAGCATGCAATATGACAACATTTAGTCAAAGATGCTTCAATCATATCACTCAGGCATATCGGGCAATTCGAGAACTTATTCTTCCTTATCATACCGATAATATCCTCAATAGAATTCTTCTGAAAATTTGTGACTTCAGTCTCAATTTCTTCCTCATTTTCAGAAGAATCATCAATAAAGCTTTTGTTTTTTTTCGAAATTTCTGTAGGTTTAATCAAGAAATTCTTTATTTCTTTCTCAAGTTCATTATTCTCTAAAGGCTTATACACTAAAGAGGGATGATCGCAACATTGTCTTAATTTCATGATCATTGCAAAAATCCCTGAATAATTCTTCATCGCTGAGCCATTTCTCAAGAAAAATAAAAACTCATCCCTGCTTTTCTCATATAGATTCTCATAGATCTTCCGTTCATCATCTTCCATTAAAACACGCACAATATTCAAATTTTTTCTTGGCAATTCTAAAATAAGACTTCCTTTTTGATCAACTGAGTTTTTAGTTCTTCGAAGCAATATCGGTCCAGCTATCTGTTTTAAAATCGTAAGAAAATCAGTTGAATTATTGATATAAGTGTTCCACCAGCTATATTCTTCTCCAAAGATCTCTACTCTTAAGAATTTCAAAAGACTATAAAGATCATCTAAATGGTTTTGTATCGGAGTTCCTGTCAAACACCAGCGGAAATTGGCTTTTAAAGCACAACAGGCTTCATTTCGTAAGGATTTGCGGTTTTTTATGTTATGAGCTTCATCTAAAATGACTCGAAACCAATTAAATTCGAATATATGAGTTTTTTTGGATTTTTGTGAGTGTTTATATTCCTGAACAAGGATATCATATGTCATTAATATGATATCATAATCAGAAAAAGAGAATTTCTTTCTAGAAGAGCCGTAATAGGTTCCTACACTCAAAGTATTACTCTGCGAATGTGCTAATATTTCATTTTTCCATTGATCAATAATAGATAAAGGAACAATGATAAGAGTTTGTTGTTTTATATTCTTTTCATTTAATTTCGTCTTTTTTCGAACCAAACGTTTCAGAAGAGGAAACTCCTGTTCTTTATTGCAATGAATTAGACTTAAAGCCATTATTGTCTTGCCTAAACCCATTTCATCAGCAAGGATTCCACCGCAAGCAAACCGAGCTTCAGGAAATGATAAAGAAATTTGTCCAGTGAAAATATTGAGATATAGTGGACTTGAGTCTAAAAGCGAATATTCTTCCCATAAAGGACTCATTTTCAAAGGACGTTTTTCTGAGTTCTCTTGATAGAGCTCAGTTTCAGTTAAACAGTTTTCTCGATGTAAGAACCAAGATAAAGCTTGCTTTTGATATTCATGCAAAGGAGTTATCATTGCTTCAGGAGTCTCAGAAGGATGGAATTCATTAGAATTAATGAAAGTAAGAAATTCTTTGCTTTTTTCTTCAGTAATCACTGGTTTTTCTTTGAGTTCTTCTTCAGGAAATATAGAGAATTTAGTCAAATTTTTCACAGTTTTTTGTTGTTCTTCGAATTCAAAAACTATGTTTATTTTATTCACGAAAATTTGGTATCCTGGTTCAAGAAGTTCGATTTCATTTGAATAATAGAGAAAAAGATTATTTTTGCAATATAAGTCGGGATAATGAAGATAATACTTCATAAAACGCTTAAAAAGCACGATTTTTCGCTTTAAATCTATTAAAGAAGCCTGAACTTTCTTCACTTTTAGCAAATCAAATAGAATTATCATGGATTCCTTGCAATATCTGAGCAATTCTTGCTTGTGAAACTCACGAGTTTCTTCATCATTTTCTAAAGTAAACCAATTGTTTTTTTCATGAAATTTTTCATCGAAATTAAAAGATTTCTGACTGGAGTTTTTAACAAGAAAAACGTCAAGTTTGAATGTGACTACTCTATCGAATTTCTCGAGTTTTTCTAATATGACCTCAGCTTTAAGCTCTACAATCCCAAAATTTAATAAAAAACTCCATATTTGATCACAGAAATGTGTGACAGTATCAATGATAGTTGTACCATTAAATCGAAGAAAAGTCCTTAAAGAATCTGAAGAAATTCTATGTAGAAAGGTCCCATTGCTTTTCCTCATGACTGAATCATCAATAGGACTTGCAAAAACCTCGATTTCAGGCTTTGTAGATAAAAGTTCTGTGATTTGTGAGTTTGTTAGAAAAGGACAAAAGCTTTTTAACACAAAACTCCCAATAAAAACAGGCCATTTCTCTTGTTTTTGTGAAATTTCGTTAAATTTTCTTTTGAGAGAAATTGGTTTTTCCTTTGGTGAAGGGTTTTTTTTGAAGATTGGTTCAGTGTTTTCGATATTTTCTTTTAATAAAAAAGGATTTTCTTTTGGTGAAGGATTATTTTTGAAGACTGGCATAGGGTTTTCGATAATGTTTTTTAAAAAATTCGAATTTTCTATTGAAGGAATCATTGGAAAAACTTCTGAATTTATGATAATCGAAGATGAAGGACTTTTTCTCTCAATTGTTAAAGGGTTTTCGATAAGGTTCAATGAGTTTTCATGAAGGGGTTTAGCATTAGATATGTTTATTTTCTCAAAATTTGAAGAAGTTTTCGAAGGTTTTTTTGAAAGGTTCAGGAATTTTTCTTCTTCTTTTTCTTCTTCTGAAGAAGATTGTACAAGAATTTCATCTTTTTTTCTGAGTTTTTTCGAAGGTTTTCGAATTTCTTGGAAAGAAAATGAGAAAGTCTCAAGTTTTTGAATGCTTGGTTCATATTGCTTGAGAAGTTCACATTGTTTTGAACGAAAACGAGTGAGTCTTACTGAATCTTGAGAAGGGGGTTCAGGTTCGATGTCTATGAAAAGGGGTTGAGGTTTAGAGGGAATTAAGGAACGTTTGCATCGCATTGAAAGAAAAAAAGCAGTTTTTTTGCTAATTTTTTTTTTTTTTTTTTGAGATGCGCGAATTTAAAAGAATTCGGCTAATTTAAAAAGTATTTTTGTGTTTTTTTGAAAAAAATTAAGAAATATTTCAGAATTTGAAAAATTCGATTTTTTTTACAAATAGTATTTAAAAATCTCTGTCAAATCTTCTATTTCCTCATAAAGCGCATTCTCCCCTCCTTTTTCACTAATAATAAAAATAAAACTCGATAAATATTTTCAGTTTTTTCTAATTACTTTATTAATATAGTTCTCCATCCCAAACTGCTTGAATTTTTAAGAAAAATTGACTTTCTAGCGTCAATAAAAACTTTCTCTTCTAATTTAATTTCCAGTTTTTTATTCTTTATTTCTTCAGCACATTTATTTTCTTAAAAAAATTAATAAAACTCCATAAAACATGAAAAAAAAACCCATAAATGCCATTATTTGTTTTTCTGGCATCACATGGGCATTTTGATTGAATGTGAGATTTTTCTTATAAATTAATCGATAGCAAGTATTGAGTGTTTCTTGCATGCCTCCTAGGCCCAAAATTTCATTCCCTTTTTTATCAATGCTATACAATTCACTTGATGTGAAATAAATAGGAATATGTTCTTCAGGAGCAGTTTCAGCAAATTTATGTGCTATTTTCCCATTTTTTGTAGATAATAAGTCAGTTATAACTTGTCCATACTCTTCCCAATCAGTGGCATCCTCTAGAAAAAACACAGCTTTAATAGGAAAAGGATAATCAAAGTTCATTTGTGCAAGGAAAGGAATTCGTTTTATTACTTTTGCTTTGGTTGAAGCGATGTTTTTTGTAGTTCGTTTTGAAATAGGTACCAAAAATGGAAATAAATTGCAGTATTCGCTCATAGACAGATAATTTGGAAATTTCAATTCTTCTGCTATTTGTTCAACTTTTTGTTCATCACCACCAAAGAGAATAAGTTCATGAGGATTGTTAAGAGAATATGAAGAAATTTGTTCTTTTAAATAATCATATGGGAAAAATATTTGATAGGGCTTTATTTTGGAAGAGTTTTGAGAGGATATTTGAAAAAAATCGTTGAGATATTCGGAAGTTTGGAGTTTATTCAATTCGGAGTTTGAATTTTTATAAAGAAACCAATGAGGGGTTGAACGTTTGGTCAGAAATTGTACAGCAGTTTTTAGCTTAAACTTAGAGGAGCCGGAAAGTAGATGAAGATTGTCAAGATTGAAAATGCATAAAGGAAATTTTTTAGACATATCCTGTTTGTTTTTACAGTGAATTTTTTTTTTATGGATTTTTTTTGAGACTTAAAATTATTGCTATTTCAAAAAAAAATGTTCATAAATTTATTTTTTTTTAAATTTCATTCTGAACTCTCTTTTGATTTAATTTTTTTTTTCTCTTGCTTTAAAATTCT
>JFJP01041922.1_pt1 | contig 12270 bp, 10 predicted proteins | sample 431651 | NCBI WGS metagenome assembly JFJP01 (sample SAMN02602958, study PRJNA72255) | Microbial mat metagenome, whole genome shotgun sequencing project. | biome: fresh water; feature: sink hole; material: water; isolation source: purple microbial (photo- and chemosynthetic) mats found in... | reverse complement strand
CCGCCACGCCGGTAACACCATCGAAGCCCAGGGCCATGAGCATGTCGATTTCCTCGGTATCTTCGACGCCTTCGGCGATCACCTGGATGCCGATGCGGTGGGCGATGTCGCACAGGCCGCTCAGGAAGGCCTGGTTGCCGGGGTTCTTGTCGATGTCGTGGATGAAGCCGCAGTCGACCTTGAGGAAGTCCAGGCCCAGGTCGTAGAGCAGGCCGATCTGGTTGAAGTGGTGGCCGTAGTGTTCCAGGCCGATGCGCACGCCCAGGGGCTTGAGCTGACGCGCCAGGCTGCGTAGCGCCGCCAGTCGGCGCAGGCCGCCGGTTTCGGGGATTTCCAGCCAGAGCCGGGTGCGGCTCCCCGGATGCTCTTCGAACAGGTGCAGCATCTGCCGCTGGAACTCCGGGTCGGCCATGGTGCGCGCCGAGATATTGACCCACAGGCCGCCCAGTTGGGCATTCGAGTCGAGTTCGGCGAGGGCCAGTGAGAGTGTCGCCAGGTCGAGTTCCTGGACCAGGCCCAGGCGTTCCGCCTGAGGCAGGAAGCGGCTGGCGGCGAGCCAATCGCTGCCGTCTTCGAGGCGCACACGCAGGGGGCATTCGCGGTGCGGTGCGCTGTCGCCGTTAAGGCGCAGGGCATGGTGCACCAGTTTCAGGTCGTCCTTGTGCTGCAAGGCATGGCGCAATGCGGCACGCCACTGCTCGGCGTTTTCCGGCATGTCGCTGGCGTCCTGGCTAAGGGCTTCGACGGCGCAACTAGTGCCGCTGAGCTCGGCCGTCGCCACGGCGGCGTCGATACGCGCCAGCAGGTGCGTCGGGTTGTCGCCCTGGCTGAAGTTGCCGAAGCCGATGAAGGCGAGGGTGTCCGGGCCACTGATCGGCTCGGCGGCGCGCAGCAGTTCGTCGAGCAGGTCTTCCATGGGTTTGCGCTGATTGCAGCCGGCGGGCAGGAGCAGGCCGAAGTCGGCGCCGTTCAGGCGACCGGCGAAGCTGCCGGCGCAGCGTGTCGTCAGTTCACCCACCGCACGTCCGACGCGGGTCAGGAGTTCGTCGGTGGTGGCCCGGCCAAACTGGCGGTTGAGGTGGTTGAGGTGTCCGATCCGGACGATGGCCAGGGCGCCGAACAGCGATTCGTCGGTTTCCAGGGCATGTTCCAGGCTGGACAGGAAGAAGGTGCGATTGGCCAGACCGGTCATCAGGTCGAAATTGGCGACGCGCCGCATGCCTTCGTACATCTGCGCATCTTCTTCGAAGCGCGCCTTGAGTTGGCCGACGGTATCGTTCATGGCGCTGGCCAGTTCGCGCAGTTCCGGCACATCCGGCGCCGGGATGCTGACGAAGCGATGCTCGTTGATGGCGCGCGCCTGGTCGATCACCGCGCGCATCGGCTTGCGCAGCCGGCTGAGCACCAGCGTCACCAGGATGCCGCCGAGCAGGCCGGCGCCGAGGATCGCCGCAGTCATCACCCGCGCTGTATCCCAGAGCGATTTGTAGGCGAAGCCGCTGCGACTCATCAGGGTGACTGTGCCAAGCTGTTTCCAGCCGCTGCTGATTTCCGCCTGGCCGGGCGAGGTGGTCAGCGGCAGGAGGTGCACGAACCAGCCGGGTGCGCCGAGGTCGGTGCCGGCGTGGACCTTCTCGACCAATAGCTTGCCGTTCGGATCGATCACCTGAATCAACTCGTAGTGGCCGCTGTTGAACAGCGCGGTAACCGCCAGGACAACATCGTCGGCATCGGTTTCGCCCTGGCTCAGGGCCAGGGCCAGCGTCGTCGCGTTATCCTGATTCTTCATGGACAACTGCGCCTCAAGATAGCCGCGCGCGTTCAACAGCGAGGCAAACAGGCTGGCGAACAGCGCAATCAGCATGCTCGCCAGGATGGATAGCCAGAGTTGTCGGTACATGGACATGGCCCGCTCCTTATTCAAAACCTTCGTCGCGGGCGCGCCGCAGGGTGTCTTCCCAAACTGCCAGGCGGTTGCTGTCGCCGCTGATTTGCGCCGAGGCGGGATCGCCCCAGACGCCAAGACTGTTGAAACTGAATACCGGCCGCAGGTCCGGCCGCTTCGAGGCCGGCATCACCTCAGCGACCCGGTTGTCGAGCAGGGACGGCTCAGCATTGGCCGAGGGGTAATAAGCCAGCACCATATGTACCGGATCACCGCTGTCGCGCATCGCCCCTTGCGGCTTGGCATAGACCAGGCGCAACTGCTCGGCGGGCACGTTCATGGCCAGCAAGGTGAAATATTTGGCGATCACGAAATCCTCGCTGTCGCCGCGCCCCGCGCCCAGCAACTCAGCCGGCGTCGCCCAGTAATCCTCGCGATTCCAGATGCGCGCATCGCTGTCCGCCTGGATGTGCTGGTTGAAGAAATCGTTGACCGCCGCCAGCTTCGCCCCGGTCGCCGAACGCGCCTTGGCATCCACCAAGGCACGCCAGTCGGCGTAGGCCTGGCTGCCCTTCTTGCCGAAACGCTGCTTCATCACCGCCGCCAGCTTCGCCCCGTTCAAGGCATAGCTCGGCACCGTCGCCTTGCCGCCCTGCCATTCGGCCATGAAGCTCAAAATCTTCGGGGCGCGCAACTGCCCCGGAATGAACATGACGATCTCGCCATCCGGATCGTACAGATACGACGTCGGGAAAAAGTCCACCGGCCCCACCTGGCGGTGCGGGCTATCCGCATTGCGCCGCCGGCCGCCAGCGATATTCGCATGAAAATTCATCCCCCCCTGACGCACCGCGCTGCGCACCAGATTTTCATCCGGACCATAGTCCAACGCCACGCCGATCACCGCCAGGTCGGGCCGCTTGTTCAACTCGTTCAGCGTTGGAATTGCCACCTTGCACAACGGGCACCAGATCGCCCAGAAATTCACCAGCACCCACTGGCCGCGAAAATCCGCAAGCCGAACGGTGCGACCCTCGATATCAGTGAATACGAACGAAATCGCCTTCGGCTCGTCGCCTCGCACATCGGGCGCACCGAAAGGCAGCAACAGCGTCAGCCACACCAACCAGACCGCACATGGCACACGACGAAAGAGGCTCATCGCCAAGGACTCTTTTATCCAGGTTATTAGACGGCTCGCTTCTGTGCACACGCACCCTTCCGTCGAAGCGAGTTTCTAAGCCTAGAATAATATTGGAGTTTTACAATGGACAAATTCCATGGAATGAGCTCTCGCGATTCGACGACACGGAAATGAAAGCGCCCAAAACAGCAAGTTCAGAACCGTTGCTTTCATGGTTGTCCTTTCCATTTGTTGGTAGATACGTCAGCAACTCAGGCAGCAGTCTGCTGCGTGAATTCATTCACCAGAGCACTTTTAAAAGGAAATACAAAGTTTTGAAATCCAAGGCCACTTTAGCAATATGTCGTGCGCTTGAGTCGTGGCCAATCTTGAAAGTGGTGCTGAAAGAATTTAAAAATCGCACCCCGGCATGTCTGATTGTCTGTGCCTGCGACCACCAGGGCGGCGGACGTTTGCCGCTCAGGTGGTAGGCACGATTTGCCTTCGATGCGTGAGTCTGTTCGACCATTGTTCTACTTCGCAGTGCCGGTGCTGTTCCTCTCCAGCATGCCATGACGGTTTCGATAACGCCCTACCCTTTTCCCTGGTCGAGGTTCACCATCGGCTTGCCATAGGCATTACCCATGACGTCCTTGTCATTCGCTTCCAGCGCCTCGCCAATTGCTGCCAGGTGCTGGCGGATCAGGGTGCGGTCAGCGTCGACCTCCACCAACCCTTCGCCCAGCATCGCCATTGTGACGACTGCCGCTTCCAAGGCATGTACAGGCTTCTTGCGGATGGCGCGGGCCGTGGCGCACGCCAGTTGTGCCGGCGTGATCGTTTCGATGCCCAGTTCGAGCACTTCATCGGCGACTGCAACCAGGTAAGGCAGTACGTTGAACTGGGCGAGGTAGCCAGCGGGGTCGATGCGCTTGTCCATCATGATCCCCTTCTTCCGGTCTCGCTTCTTGCCCGCTGATCCATCGCCCATGGGTTCTCGACATACCGATTCGCTTGCGCGTGCAACGCCAAACCGGCTGGCACCGCCTGCCCCACTCGGTTTATTCCTTGCAGCTCCTCCAGCCAGATCTTCCAGGCGATCAGGTCAACGAACCGGACCGAATCCTGCATCGGCTTCCAGTGATCGAAACTGCGCACATGAGTGGCGGCAACTGCTGGGCTAACGGGGATACACAGTGGCGAAACGTGCCGGGAAATGCCGCCAAGACGGCATTGCAAGACGTGGTTAGAGCGAACAATCTGGGCGGCGAAATCAGGGATAAAAGCCATGAGGAATCTCTTCTCGGTTGGAGGGGGATGAAGGACGGCGTATCCGACAACGCAAGAAGTTCTGGCGCGCCTCTTGGGCTTGCTGACGGCCACAGAAATGACAGTGACAGGGCTGCGGCGAAGTGCTTTCCTCAGTCGCCATCGGATAGGGCGGCAGTAAAACGGATGAGGGCGGGGGTGGGGTAGCGTGATGCGTCACATTCTTTTTCCGCGCACGGTAGCAACGTTGGCGCTTGGCATGGGCGCGGCGGCCACGTTGACTCGATTGATAGCGACGACCAGCCGCGCGCAGTGAACAGACCCGCGCCGCCTTGACACATCTTTTTGAACAGTAACGCTGGCCTCGGTCGCAACCGCTACAAACGAGTACCTTTGCGCCGCAATGAGCACAGAAGTAATTTCGTCCTAAATGACCCACCGGCGAAGCACTGACGATGGTATCGAGACTGGACCGAGAAATCGGGGAAATACATTCCACGCAACATCGCCCACGCAAGCACTGGGCGCAGCATTAGTGAGAACTTACTGGTTAAATGGGTCTTTCCTTCATGGCTATAAGTTAAGCAATTGACGCAATAAAATCAATTGCGTAAGAGTTTTTGAGTCAGCCACCAGAACACAGGAACCTAAATATGAACAATGTCATCCATGCGTCGAGGCCCGTGTAATCAAACAACGCATCATGACGCCACCCAGGTCGTAACCTATTGATCTGGTGCAATATTATTTTCTTTTCGGCATAAGGTTCTGGCTTGGTCATCAAATTGCGTCATTTCCTGACGCATTTTTGAGTCCACTACACCAGCGTCTCGTTAATTTGTGGCCGAACGCCCCCTGCCAATCGAAAAATTGGACTGACAGCCTCTTTCCGAAATTAATCTCGGATTTCTTATTGTTCATTCGGACTCGCTTGTTTATGTGTTTTGCCTTGCACATAACAAGCAATAATCTGTTAACTCATTGTTTATTATACATTCTCCTCCCCATAAACAGGGACAACTCGCCCCATAAACCGTCACTTTTCGCCCCATAAACAGGGACATTTGGTCGCAAGGCCTTATTCCTGAAGCCATCATGCATATCGCCTAGACGACAAGGGCACCAACCCGTCGCAGCCCTTTACCGATGCGGGGTTTCAACTTTTCTCCAGATGTGTTTTTCCCCACACTTAAAACCGATAATCGTGAGTTATCCACAGGTGGCCGCACGCCGCCATCGGCCGTTCCCCATAAACAGGGACATTTCGATTTGCACGCCCCCATAAACAGGGACATTTCGCCCCATAAACAGGGGCATCTCGCCCCATAAACGGGGGCAACTCGCCCCATAAACAGGGACATCTCGGAAAATTTTCACCAGACAGAGCCACCCAGTGAACTGTCTTGCCATGACTACTCCGCCTGCCACGGGAAGCGAGCTGTCAAGCGGGCTGACGACGATTCGGCGAGTGGCTGAGGAAATGTAAAAGCCACCCCTCGAATCAACCTTCAAATTTGCCCCTAAACCTATAAACCTTTTAAAGGAAAAACAACAACAACACGTGCGCAGGCAACAGCGCCGGGAAAGTGCGGAGTTGTTGTTGTTTTTCAAATTCTCAAAATCGTCTTCGGGGACCGCCTCGTTCAGAACGTCCAGGTCAGCATCGATAGAGCCCCCTTTCGGACGGCCGAGTCTGCTTCGAGATGGCATAGGCGAACGGGGCATGCGAGTTGACCAGGGCAAGCACAACCCGGCTCCAATAGACAAAACCCGGTTTTGCAGATGAACCCGGATATCAATTTGCCTTAGCAAGGGGTCTATCGTCCGCTTTGGCGGGGTTTTATGGCCTGGGAATATCCTTGCCTACCCAAACCATTTAAAACGCAATAAAGAGCGTTCTATTGGCTTGCGCAACGGTATCGATTCAGGTTGACTGATAAGCGGCGACTTTAATCGTCCAGATCGGACTCCCGATCGGTTTCGGTGTTGTGGGCGACGTAGAACACGCCACCGATGGATGCCCGTTCTGCCGCTACAGCTCATGCAATCACGACCCGTTTTTCGAGTTCGTGATTGAGAGGCCAGGACGAATGACATCACCGCGTGGACACGATACGGGAAGGGCTGCATCCCTTCGCATTACGAGGCGATGAAGCTGTTTTTGCACTCAGTAGTATCAGTGCATGCTTTGCCCCAGATGTTGCGGGAGGTCAGTGGTTGAGCGTACCCAGATAGGACAGAAACTCGGCCTTGGCCCAGGGGTGCGCCAACCCGCCACGCTGGTAGATTCCGACGATGTTCTGCTTGATCTTCGATGTCGACAGCCAAGTCAGGAACGCCTCCAGAACCGCCTGCCGCTCGACCTCGGGCAACGCGTCGAAGCGAGCCCATAACAACTGGTTCCACTTCATCTCCGCCTGGGCCTTTTCGAGACGCTTTGCCTCCAGTTTCTGCTTGATGGTTTGCTTCGTTTTGGCTTCTTCTTCGCGGTTCTGGTCCTGCTGGGTGCGTCTGATGGCAGCGCCCTCCTTCAGGGCCACGAGAAAGTAGGGGCCAATGTCCTTTACCTTGCCGGCGTTGTAACGGGACAGCACATAATCCATTGCCCCCTGGATGGCCGCTTCCGGGTGTTCGCTGCAGACCCGGGCAGCGACCTGCGCCGAGAGACAGAATTCGTTTTGCAGACGAGCGGGGATCGGATTCAACTCAACTGACGTGGATGCATGCGTGTTTGGTTCAAACCTGGCCGCCATTTCAATCGACGGTTCGATCTGCATGACCTGCTGAGGATTGCTGCCGATCAGGAACCGAATCTCGGTAACCTGACGAGCCTCCCGCTTGACTTCAATGGTGAGGGTTAGATCAGTCACTGCGTTGACTTCCCGAAGGGCTGGCTGAATCACCCGCTCGTTGAGTTTTCTGAAGTCGTTATAGTACGGGTCACGGGCCCCAAGCAGAGACCTTACGACGTCAATCGGGAAGGAGGGTGTCTGCCCCAGCCTGCGATAGCGCGCGCAGTTTTCATACAACGCCAGGGCGTAACCAGACTGGAAACGGCGCACGATGTCGATATCGAGCAGGACGTAGAACTGGGGATTGAACAGCTTTGCCCGGAGATGGGGACTGTAGGCGTAAGTACAGACACCATCGATGATGTCCGCACTGGCCAGCAAGGCAGAAACACCCCATTCACGTTTGCCGGCCTCGTTAATGATGTCCCATTCAATGACCGTGCTGGTGAGGGCCTTCAGCAGATCCCTGAGGTAGGGAATATTCTTGCTGTCATAACCAATCAGGTTCACAAGTTGGGTGACCGTTATTCGATGGGTCGAGATGCTCTGGTTTGGCAGTTCGTAGTAGGCGTTGAGCAGAAGCGCGTTGATCAGTTTGCGCTGAACCAGATTGATGCTATTGGTGATGTGGACCGCCTCGACACATTTCCTGACCTGGCGAGTGCGTGACTTGTTGGTCGGAATTAACTTTCGCGCGGGTTTCTCGGCAGGTTTTTTGGCGCGTTGCTCGGTCGGAAGACTACTGTCATGGATCACAACAAATCCTCCCTTGTGGCAAGCCAGGTGGCTTCATGTTGCAGCCTCCGGACCAATCCTGTTGGATAACGTCTGGAGGCTGGACACGACTGGTGTTGAGGGTCTGCACGTTCTGCCGCCCCAGTAGCCCTCATCACGATCTGCTCGAACCCAATCCAGATTTTCATCATCGACTCCATCAGTCATTCGCCTGGCACTCCCGAGGTCCGCCGTTAATAAACAACAACGTGGGAACGGAGAATTTGCGCGGCAAGCGTTCCATCGTGCTGATCAATGGCGTCCGATCAGCACCACATTGCAGCTAATAATACATCTACAGATACCGTTGCTCGTCTTTATATTTCGTGATCGACATGCCAATCCTTCCGAGCAACAGCGATCAGGAATATCCGTTTTGTTTCAGGTTGAGGAGAGATACCTAAACCCAATTGGGGCAAGGCGCGGGCACTGAGGTTGCGGCATCGCTGATCTCGGCAGGCGGGCATCGTCAGCGTTGGACGCCCATGAGCGATCAAGCCGTTTCATGTTCACCCCGCTCCCCATAGAGGCTGTCCAGGTTCTGTTCGCTTGCGGCTTGTAGTTCAGTCAGCCGTTTTCTCTGGAAGTCCAGCACCGGTTTCTGATGGGTCTTGAGGCTGCTCACCGATTGCCGAGTCCGATACAGCAGCATGGCCAGGCTCTTACGCATCATCAGCAGCTTATCGACGATGGCCACGGTTTCCACCGTGACGTCGGCGTTGACTTCGAACGCCCCACGTCGGCATACGCGTTTGCTGAGGTGGCCGTTGACTTGCTTCGGCCAGAAACGACCGGTGCGGGAACTCTGGCACCAGACCACGACCACGGGCTCAGCTTGGTCAGGCCGATGGCGTTTCCAGAATCGCACCCCCAGTTTACCGGCCATCGGAGGCTGCGAGTAGTTCAGCAAGGCATCCGACTTCAGTAACAGCTCATCGACTTCAGTTAGCAGATTTCCGATATCGGCAAACAACTTATGCCCTTCTTCAGCGATCCCGGCCAGCCAGATACGGTGTTCTGCAATGCGGTCCTCATTTGTCGGAGAGTCCATTTCGGGGGGGGCTTGGGGATCAATAAGGTTATGGGGTTCGGGGTCTGGCTCGCGTGCGTTTCGAGCCGAGATAGGATGCTATCTTTTGTTGTTTGTACTTGCAACGGTATATCTGTATACGCTATTGTTTCGTTATCTGTCAGCGCTTTCAGTCGTCTGTTTCGGAATTCGGGATTCCGACGCTGTTTCTAGTCAACTCATCGGGCACTCCGCCGTCAAGATCGCGTGTTACACCCAGGACGAGAAGGAGCGCCAGATCCTCTTCCCGTCCATCGCCGTGCCCGCCTTCACTATTTCGGATGACGGCGAAGCCCGACGTGCCGCGCGGGAAACCGTGATGGTCGGAAGCCGGCCCTATTTCTTCGGCGAGACGGCGCGCACGCAGGGGGGGACTTCGCAGGGCTTGTCGGAGGACTGGGTCGACACTCCGGAACACATGGCGCTACTAAAGGGGGCTTTGAAGTGCGTCCAGGATGAGGTCGGGCTGACGGATACCGTCATGCTGGTCATGGGACTGCCGACCCATCTGTTCTCCCGCCAGCGTGACCGTCTGAAACAACTGGCCGGCGAGGCCTACAAGGGCGAGATCAAGGTGGTTCCTCAACCTTTCGCGCCGTTCCAGATGATGATGCTTGACCGTCTGGGCAACCCCTCACCGGTTCGTTCCATGATGGACGAATCCTGGGGCGTCATCGAGGTGGGCTACTACTCCACTGATTTCATGTTGATGCAGCGTGGTCGTTGGGTGGAGAAAGCCTCAGGTTCCTGCGCCGGTGTGCGCGTCGCCGCCGATCATCTGGCGCGCATGCTGTCCGAGCGGGGTCTGACTGTCGATTTGCCCGAGTGCGAGGAGGCCCTGCAAACCCGACGCATCCTGGACTTCGGCCGCAAGACCGAGGTCGGCCATGAAGTGGACCAATCCGTCGCCCTGGTCGTCACTGAGGTCATCGATACCGCCACTCGGCTCATGGAACCCTATGTCCGCAAACTGGATGGCGTCCTGGTTGCGGGCGGTGGCGCCCCCATCGTTCATCCCCGCATCCAGGAGAAGTGGCCGCATGCCCACATGGCCCAGAAGCCGCGCCTGGCTGTGGCGGAAGGCATGCGCCGCTTCGGCATGGCCTTGCTGCGTGCGCGCGAGTTGCAAGGCGTGAACACATGAACCGGAGGTCATGATGGGAATCTGGGTCAGGGGCGGCGAGCCACCCGATGAAATCAAAGTCACCTTTGTGGTCAACGCCAGGAAAGACCCCGAACTGGCCGCATGGCTTTGGGCGCTGCCCTATCGAGCCACTTCCGCGTCGGTGCGTGACATCCTGAGCGCTGCGGCCCGCAGACTGGGGCAGCCCGTGCAGACGGCTGTCGTCACGGATACACGGATTCCAACGACTCCGGCAGGCAAGAACGCGCCTATCCCGCAATCGACCGCTATCGCGACGTCCTCAAAGGGGGATGACGGCCAAGGTGTTGCCGATGCGGCTGGCAACGAGGGGATGACAGACGCCGTGGTGAAGCTGATGCGGGAGATGGACGATGAGTTCTGAGCGGCCTGCACAGAACATCGCCCCGGAGAGGGAGAAACCCGGATCGAAATTACGAAGCCTGCTTCGGCTTCTCCAGGGCCCCCTTGGGGATCAAGGTCCAATCCAGCCAGGTCGTCTTTGCGGAATGCTCGTACAGCAGACAAATCAGCAAACGGGCTTCCTGCGGAGTCTGCTGCCAAACATCGTCGCTCAGCGCGAGGCCACACCACATCGGGTCATGAACCATCGCCTCCCTTACCCGCGCAAATCGCTCATCCAGCGTCGGCATCAACACGAAGTCTTCGATGCTCAATGCACCAGCCAGCAAATAGGCCTGAGCGACGGGAATGGCCATGTATTCAGCTGCACGCACCAAGGTCTCGCGTCCGAGCTGAAAAATGTGTTTCTCGCCACTCGCCAGCTTCATCAGATAGACATAGGTGATGCCCAGCGATTCGGCCAGTTGATGGGTTGTTTGATCACGTTTGGTCATTTCGTCCCACAACCGCGCGATCAAGGCCGCCCCGGGCGGGTTGGCTTGCGCTGCAACCTGAGACGTTTTGCTTGCGCGAGATGCAGAGGGAGATTGCTTTTTTGGAGTCGCCATACCGGTCACCTTAGTCGAGGCAGAACAGCCATCAGGTCTCATCAAGAACCCTTGTGGCCACTATGCAAAAACCTTACGTGCAAACGTTTTTTTAGGCAATGCAATTCATTGCCGTTTTTATCAATGGAGGGATTCACCATGCTCAAGAATGGCAGTTCCCGCGTCGCTGCGGCGCACAAATATGTCAACGCCATGCTCAATGTCACCTATATCACCGGTTTCGTGCGCAAGCCCGAGGGCCGATCTTTCCTGATCCAGCAGAAAAGCGAATCGGCCGATCTGGTCCACGCCATCCCTGTGCAAGTCGGCGACGGCATTGCCGTGCCACGTGAGTTCACGCCGATCACGGTCACCTGCCATGTCTATGGCGACAAGTCGCAGGATGGCGTGCGCAATGCGGCGTTGCGCGCAATCGACATGCGCACCCCCTCCACCCGCTCGATGCCGCTCTGGCTGGCCTGGAATGCGTCCATGCCGGAGGGCATCAAGCTGGATGGCTTCAATCCCTTCCGCGCTGGCGTAATCCAGCCAGAATATGCCGGCCAGGAGGAAGCGCCGGATGACCCGTTGCGCCTGGTCCTGGAAGCCACCCGCGGTCGCTTGGATACGCGCCTGGGCGATAACGCCAACGTGGCGATGCTGGCCGGGGTGGTGGAAGGTGCGGCCTACATCAAGCCCACCGAGCACCAGCAAGGCTACATCGCCGCGTTGATCCGGCAGCACAAGAATCCTGACCAGAGCATCCCGGTCAGGCTGTATTCCAACAAACCCCAGTCTCACCTGTCGTCCATCTGCATCGGTGCGCCGGTCAAAGTGGTGGGTCAGATCCGAGTGAAACTGATACACGGTGAACCTGAATCGGCAGAGGATCCTCCCGTTATCCTGGGCAGGCAGCTCTACATCCGCTGCGGCGAGTTTTCTGTAGTGCAGCGGGGAACGGAGGAACACCCGGGCGACATCCGTTTTCCCTTGCCCGAGTGGTGGCACGAAATGGTTCAGCAACGTCGGGAGGCGTCGCCAGGCGAGAAAGCTGCACGACACGACGCCAGGCCAGGGCAAGAAATGGATGTGTCTGTGATGTCGGCCATCGTGGCTGATCCATCTCTTTGAGCAGCATGCCATGACTACGCCCCCTACCCCATCCGTAGACAATTCGTCAGCCGATTCGGGCGCCCAACTCATCCCCGTCTTCGAAGGCCAGATCGGCGAAGTGCCGATGCTCGTTTGCAATGCCCGCGAGTTGCAT
>JFJP01036299.1_pt1 | contig 12270 bp, 11 predicted proteins | sample 431651 | NCBI WGS metagenome assembly JFJP01 (sample SAMN02602958, study PRJNA72255) | Microbial mat metagenome, whole genome shotgun sequencing project. | biome: fresh water; feature: sink hole; material: water; isolation source: purple microbial (photo- and chemosynthetic) mats found in... | reverse complement strand
TGCAGTTCCATGTTCCAGATCGACGGGGCGTTTTTCGCTGCATACGCGGTCGGGATCAGGTCCTGGATCTTGGTCGACGGATACACCGAGTAGGTGATCTTGACATTCGGATGTGCTGCCATGTATTCGGCGGCCCATGCTTCTTCCATTTTCTGGCGGTTCGGGTCTTCATGTGTCCACATGGTCAGTTCGACCGGACCGGTCGCTTCTTCTTTTCCGCCCGAGGCGAATGCAAGGGGAAGCGCCAGCGCGATGACGGCGAGAGCAGCGATGATTTTTTTCATTTGTGTTCCTCCACGGCCTTCATTCTGCGGCCGTTGCCGGCATCACGCAATGCGGGTATACCGGCATTGTGTGTAAAATCCTGATCCCGGCAGGGAGGAACGGCTAATCCCCGAACGATATACTGACCGATCCGACTCCGGTGGAAAGCTTGATGCGCTTGTCGGCTGAAGGATTTCCCGCGGTTCCGTTGCCGACACCGTTATAGGACTCGGAACCGATGCGGACGGAACCGATGCCGCGGTTGAAGTCGACCCGATAGTCGTTCTCCGTTCCACCGACATCCAACCGTACCGATCCAGCACCCGTCGATATTTCCATGCGAGATGTCATATCGCCCTCGAAAACAACCCTTCCCGCTCCGGTCTCGATTCCCGTATCGTCGAACGCGCAGTCCGTGAACTCGAGCGAACCGGCACCGGTCTTGAGCACCGTTTTTTGCGCTGCAAGACCGTCGCCCTTGATGGAACCAGCCCCGCTGTCGATCCTGAGCGAGTCCGCCTTGATGCCCTCGAGGCGGACGGATCCCGCTCCGACCGAGATGCGGCATTCGGCGAGATCGAGTCCTTCGGGGAGGACGATCTCGAGAACCGGTCGGGCCTGCTCGGTGCCGAACCGGAGCGAATTCTGCCAGTCGCTTTCCTCGACGCTGAAACGCTTCCCGTCGGCCCTGATCCGGATTGCGTCTTTTTCGAAATCGGTCGCGACGTAGCCCGAGTCGGCACCGGAACGTATCACGAGGCTTGCGGCCTTCAATCTAATGTCGAGCGTGTCGAGATCGGAGGGAAGCTGCCCCTCGAGTGTTTCGATGTCCCGGATGATCGCGTCGCCGCCGGATTTCCCGTCGTTCCATTCGAATTTGAAGCCGTTCTGATGCCACTGCCAAGGCCACCAGTTTACGCCGTTGAAGCGTCCGCCGAAGCTGAGACCGACGGCGATAAGCACGCAGCCGATGCATAAAAGGAAGAAGCCCTTGAATACTCCGTTGCCGGAATTCCTACCTGCCATGATATTCTCCTTTCGAACGGTCGAAAAACCAGGACACGAACGACCCCAGCAAGGAAAGGACCGCTCCGATGATGCTGAATACGATCTTCACGATTCCCCACAGGAGAAACGCCGCTCCGAACAGGACCAGCGCGGTTGCGGGAGACGCGAACAGGCCGAAAAACCCGCCCGCGAAAAGCGCGATCCCGCCGACGAAAAGACCGATTCCCGCGGCCCCTACGGCAAAAACCGTGACGACGATGGCCACCAGGATTCCGATGAGCGCGATTATCGCCGGGAGGGCCAGCGGAGCCGCGAATACGGCAAGCAGCACGAACCAGATCGCCGACAATCCCTTGCCCGGATTGTGCGGTGCCTCACGGGCGGCTTTTACCGCATGGTCGGCGAGTATCCGGGAGGCGACGCTCGCGGGACTGCCGAGTTCCCGGATCACGTCCTGCTCGCGGTCGACTCCAGCCTCGTCGAAATATTCCTCATAGTACTCAAGAGCCGCGTCCCGCTCGTCAGGTCCAAGGCGCGCAAGACGGCCCCGCAGTTCCTGCATATAGTCCTTTCGTGTCATGACTCGTTTTCTCCCCCGAAGATCCCTTCGATTCTTTTTTTGTATTCCTTCCATTCATTCAGATAGAGTGAATGCTGGGTAAGGCCCTCTCCCGTTATGCGGTAATAGCGCCGGTTTCGGCCCTGGAACGGCTGGTCATAGGTCGACAGCCAGCCGTTTTTCAAAAGACGCCTCAGAACCGGATACAGGGTTGATTCGGAGATCGCCATCACCTGCTTTACTTCCTGGGTCAGGCGGTAACCGTATTCATCGCCCCTGGAAAGAATCGCAAGTACGCAGGCATCGAGCAGTCCTGTATTTATTGAAAAAATCATGTCTGCTGTTTCCTCCTGTCATTCAGTATGATATCGCTTCATTACCAATACTATACATAATATAATAATGAAAAGTCAATAAAAAAAGGGCCGAACCGCAATTATTATGCGATCCGGCCCTGGTTTCAACTACAAGTTGTTCAAGCCGCTCAGGTTGCCTGTACCTGCGGCAGTTTTTTTCCTTTCCGCGGACTGCGGGGCTTTTTTTCGAGTCGGGGTTTCCGGTCGTACAAGAGCCCGTAAAGGGCGGGGATGACCGTTACTGCCGTAACCGTGGAAAAGACGATACCGAAAATGATGGTCGCGGACATCGGACTCCACACCACCGAATAGCCGCCGATACCGAGTGCCGTGGGCAGAAGACCGGCTATCGTGGTGACCGAGGTAAGTATGATCGGGCGCAGTCTGGTGGAAGCCGCCTTGGCGACCGCTTCCGGAACGCTCAAACCGCTTGCCCGCTCGACATTGATGAAGTCGATCAGCACTATCGTATCGTTTACCGATATACCGGCGAGCGCGACCGTCGCATAGAGTACGGTCGTGGAAAAAGGCGTTCCCGAAACCGCGAGATAGAGGACGACGCCCGCGAAGGCCATCGGCACCGACAAAAGAATGATGAACGGCTGGCTGTAGGACTTGAACTGCGCTCCAAGGATGGCGTATATCAGGAAGATACCAAGGAGGAATACCCGGAGAATCTGCACCAGAAGGTCGGCGAATTCCGAAAACTCGCCGCCCGAAACGAATTCGACGCCGGGATTATTCGGCGCGAATTCCGTCTTGAACCAGTTCTCGATGTCCTTGTTGATCGAAAGTACTCCGCGTTTGTTGTAGGCCTCGGCCGAAAGACTGACCTCACGCTTCCCGTCCACGCGTTTGATGGAGGCGATGCCGCTTTGCAGCTCGAGGTTGCACACCGCGGAAAACGGAACGTACTTGCCGCCGCCTGCGGGGATTTTCAGGTTCATCAGGCGTTCAATGGTCGATCCTTCGTTCCTGCCGGCAAAGCGCACCAGCACGTCGATTTCCTCGTTGTTGATGAATACCGTGCCGGCCGGAAATCCGTCATATGAACCGCGAATGAAGGATCCGACGGCGGCGACGGACAACCCGAAAGCGGCAGCCCGTTCCTCGTTGATCCGGATGCGCAACTCCGGGGTGCCCGATTCGAGGGTATCCTCGATATTGAACACGTCGGGATACGAGGCCAGTTGTCCCCTGATGCCCGCTATGGCTGCTGACAATCGTCCATAGTCGTCCCCGCGAAGACGGAAACCGATTGCCGAGCTCGTGGGCGGCCCCGACTGCTGCTTGCGGAACAGGGCGTTCTCCACTCCCGCTATGTCCCGGGTGCGTGCCTTCATCTCGTCCATGATCAGGGGGATCGAGCGCTTCCGTCCGTCCTTCATTTCGGTCAGGTCGACGAGAATTTCGGCTTTGTTGCCCGTATCGGTGGCGATGGTCGAAATGACGTTGACGATCTCGCCGTTGCCGCGCAGGGGCAAGAGCCTTTTTTCGAACTCGGCTACGATGCGCGAGGTCTCGCCTTTATTGGCGCCGTCGGGAAGGGTCACATCGATGTAGAAGAGCGAATAATCCTCCGCCGAGAACAGGTCGATCTTGACGAAGGAGAGGGTTCCGAAAATTGAAAAAGCGAAAATGAAAAATCCGGCCACCGTCCAGCCGCGCTTCCGGTAGAGGAAGCGTACGATTTTCTCGAACCTTTCCTTTATGCGGTCGAAAAAATCCCCGTCGAGTGATACTTTGTTTGCTCCCGGCCAATGCACGAGGTGGGAGGGAACGAACAGCAGCGACTCGATGGTCGAGACCGAAAGGGCGACGGTGACGACGAGCGGTATGACCCGCAGGAACTTTCCGATGGTTCCGGGAAGTATCATCAGGGGAAGGAACGCCGCGACGGTCGTCAATGCGGAGGCGATTATGGGCCACAGCACCTGGTTCGTACCCTCGATCGCCGCTGTCCGGTTGTCCATGCCCAGCTGACGCAGCCTGAGCGAGTTTTCGGTGAGCACGATGCCGTGGTCGACTATCATGCCGAGCACGAGTACGAGGCCGAACAGGGTGTTGGAGTTGAGGGTTTCGCCCAGGGCTTCGAGGATCACGAAGGTTATGGCGAAGGTCACCGGGATGCTGAAGGCGGTGATGAGCGCGTTCCGGAGACCCACGAAGAAAAAGAGGATGAGGGTCAGCAGTATCAGGCCCTGTACAGCGTTCACGACGAGCACGTTTATCGAATCGCGGATCTGGATGGTCGAATCGTTGACGAGCGTGACCTGGACGCCTTCGGGTATCAGGTCGGTGCGGGCGGCGAGCAGGGCTTTCGTCGAATCTATGATGTTGATGGCGTCGCCCTTCGGTACCTTGGTTATCCGCAGCACTATCGCGTCTTCGCCGTTGAAGCGCACGCTCGTTCCGTCGGGATCGAATTCGTCCTTTACGGAAGCGAGCTCGCCTACATGCAGGATCGAACCGTTGCTCCCGGTCCGCCTGACGATTACTTTCTCGAAATCTGAAATACCTTCGAGGTCGCCGACGGTGCGCAGGAGATACTCCTTGGTTCCCGATTCGAGAAGCCCGCCGGGCACCGAGACGTTCTTCTGCTGTACGGCCCGCACCACGTCGGAGAGCGCGACACCGAGGGCTTCGAGTTTGTCCTTGTCCGCTTCGATCATGATCTGCCGCTTGCGTTCGCCGACGAGATCGACGGAGGATACGTCGGCGATGCCCAGTATCCGGTCCCGCAGGACCTGCGCCGTGGCGTCGAGCGTTTCGTAGGGCACGCCGCCGGTAAGGCTGATCTCGATGACCGGCAGGAAATCGTTCGAAGAAAAATCGCTGACGATTCCCTTCAAGGTTCCCTCGGGCAAAGTGATCCGGGAAAAACGAGTCTGGGCGTCCTGGAAGAGTCGGTCGAATTCGTTCGAGGTGATTCCGTCGTCGAACTCGACACGGACGACCGAAAGGCCTTCGCTGCTGACGCTCTGGATTCGCTTCAGCTTGTCGATGCCCTGCATCTCCTGTTCTATCTTGATCGTAACCGAGCGCTCGATGTCGTCCGCCGCCGCCCCCGGATAAGGGACGACCACATTCACCCAAAAAAACGGTACTTCGGAAAACTGTTCCTGGGGCAGGCGGGCAACGCTGATGATGCCGAGGGACAGAAGGGTAAAAAGGATTATATTGAGCAACACATGGTTGTCGATGGAAAATTTGGGTACGTTCATGCGGGGCCCCTTATTCGTACGAGGCGCTGTCGCCGCGGGAAGCAGCCGTTACCGACGTTCCGTTCTGCAGCCGCGAAAGCGCGCTGATGATGACCATGTCCCCGTCCGAGAGACCGGACAGGATCTCGGTGCGCACCCCTATCCTGCGGCCGACCGAAACTTCCCGCACCGTCGCCGTTCCGTTCTTCTCGAGGAAAAGCGCATAACGGTTGTCCCGGCGCACGAGGGCGGCGACGGGAACGACCATCACCGGTTTTGAGGCGCGCGCCTCGATATCGACGGTCGCGGACATGCCCGATTTGACCAGGTTGCCCCATTCGTTGCGGAAGGAGATGACGACGGGAAAGCTGCCCGTGGAAGGATCGGAACCGGCTCCTACGGCGAACACCGATCCGTTCACGGTACTTTCGCCCAGGGCCGAAGGTACGGAAATCCTGACTTTCGCACCGGATTCAATCAGGCCGATTTCTCGCTCTCCGACGCCGACGGTTATTCTAAAGGACGAATTGTCTATTATGCGGGCGACACGGGTCGCAGCGCCGAGGATGTTGCCCACGGTCGCGGCGTCCTCGCGGGAAGCGATGATCCCTCCGATCGGGGAACGGAGCGTCGTATCGTTGAAGGCTTTCAACGCGGTCTCGTATTGGGCTTTCGCGGCGCTGACGGCACTGCGGGCCTTGATCAGCGCAGCGGGAGACGAACCGCCCGATTCGGAAATCTGTTCGTTTCCACGGAGTTCCAGATTGGCCGAATCGAGTTGGTCTTTCGCCCGCTGGAGGTTGAGCGCGGCGATGCTGTCGTCGACTTTCAGGAGCTCCTGGCCGGCGGCGACCGTATCGCCTATCGAGAAGGACAACTTGCGGATTATGCCGGCCGTTTCCGAGACGGCGACAGCCTCGTTCACTCCGGCGACGACGCCGGAGGCGGATACGGAGCTTACCAGTATGCCGCGGCTTGCGGTTACCGACTCGACGGCTATCGCGTCGCCGCCCTTCCCGGCTTCCCACACGGTAGCGCTGCTCGCGGCCGCGGGTTTCCCGCTGCAGGAAACGAGCAGGGCCGGACCGGCGAGCACGACTGTAATGAATGAAAACATATTGAAACGGAACGATTTCACATCAAACCACCTTTTTACAAAAAATAGCGTCGGGTTGTACTGTTCCCCCCGTTCAATATACTTCAGGAAGGGGTAATCTTCCAATCAATTTTGACGTCAAAACCGAAAAACACGACGAAGAACATGATGACGTTCGCCGCGAGCCAGACGGGAGAATAGACGAAATAATACACGAGGAATTCGGCGGGGTTGAATCGGAAGCGCAGATAGCGGGAAAAGACGAAAAAGACGAGGGAAGCGACCAGAAAACCCGCGCCGGTGGCGATAAGACCGCCGGTAGACAGCAGCTGCAGCTGAGAGGTCCAAAGCAGGAGTCCGGCAAGGACATGAAAATGCTGGGAGACCATGAAAACGAGGGGGAGAAGAAGGGTCAGACGGAACCGTTTGACCAGGATAAAAACGGCAAGATAGGTGATGAACGGCAGGAACATCAATACTGTCGAAAACAGGAGCGCGGGCGTCCGGAAAAAATGGGTGAGTATCAGGAAAAAGTTTTCCTTGATCCAAAGCACATTGTTCATGGCCCAGCGTTTTCGCTGGACGATCCAGGCATTCAGCGTGTCCGGAACCTCGTTTCGCACTTTCAGTTCGATAGGGTACCCGAAGGATGCATGAAGGCGAAAAGCCCGGGCGGCGAAATCCATGTCCTCGTTGATCACCGCTCGAAAGCCGTCGAGCTGCCGGAACAGGAGAGCCCGTACCGCGAAAGCCGCCCCGTTCATCGAAGGCGACCGGCGGGCGAATTTGGCCATGGTGGAGGATATCATGGCGAAGGAAAGGAATTCGAGCGCCATCATACGGGATACGAAAGCGCCGTGAATCGCCTCTTTCGGAATCTCGACAAGGTCGAACCGGTTCATGCATTGTTCGAGTTTGACAAGATACCGGGCGTCGTCGGGCAGCTCCACGTCATTGTCGAGCATGAGGAAAACATCCGTGATTTTTTTGGAAGCGACGCGGTTGAGTGATTCGGTCTTGCCGAGCTGTTCGTGGTTGTAATGGACGGTAATGCGATCCCGATAAGGCTCGAGCGCCGCCTCGATGGCGGGGTTGGTCTCCCCGTCCACGATTAGCACGAGTTCGGTGTCCGGATGGCCGTTGGCCAGTATTTTGGCCGCTATATCGCCCGCACGCTTCGGTTCCTTGTACACGGGCACAAGTACGCATATTTTCATTTTTTATCCCGAAGACTAAGATACACAATTTTCGGCGACGGGTATGTTATTTTTCGATTAAATCCGGGTTTCGCCCGGGAAATACAGATCCTCCAACGCGCCGTCCAGCACCGCGTTGTCCGTATGCTTTTTTATCGCGATCCGGAAATAGCGCCCGTCGAGGCCGGGGAAACCGGCGCATTTTCTGACGAGGATGCCTTTCCGGTACAGTGCGTCGTAGAGGCCGGTTTTGTCCTCCGTCCGCACCAGGATGTAATTCGTCCGGGTATCGAACACATGAAAGCCGTGCTTTCGGAAAGCGTTCGACAGGTATGTCTTCTCCCTTGCGATAACGGCACGGGCGCGCTCGAGATAAGCGGTGTCCTTCAAGGCTTCGACACCCGCCAGTTGCGCGGGAACCGAAACGATCCAGGGCTGGCTTGCGGCTTCGAGCCGTTCCAGCAATCCGGTGTTCGCCGTCAGGCAATACCCGAGCCGGAGGCCGGCCATGGCGAAGGTTTTCGTGAATGCCTTCAGAAGGATGACATTCGGGTAAGCGGCCAGAAATGGCTTGAAAGTACATGCATCGGGCGTTTCGGAGAGGTCGATGAAGCATTCGTCCAGCACGAGCGTACAGCCTCCTGCCTCGCACGCGGCGGCGATTCTTTTCAACAGTCCGCTATCGATCATCCCGCCCGTCGGGTTGTTGGGATTGCACAGAAACAGCATGTCCATGCCCGGTATCTTCGCGAGGATATCATCCCCGAGGATGAAATCCCGGTCGGGGGAAAGCGAATGATGCCGTATCTCGCAACCGGCATGGCGGAGTGCGAGTTCGTATTCCGAAAAGGTCGGAGCCGGCAGCAATGCCCTTGCGGGTCTCGTCGCGGCGACCAGACGGTAGATCAAATCGGCCGCACCGTTGCCGAAGGCCAGCCATTCCTGCGGAACGTTCTCGTATCCGCTCACCGCGGCCTTGAGCAAGGTACAATTGATGTCCGGATACGCCGAAAAAAGATCGACCGAATTCCGCAGTATTTTCCTGACGCCTTTCGGCATTCCCAGCGGATTGATGTTGACCGAAAAATCAAGCGGCATCTCGTTGTTTTCTTTCGCGTATGAATAGATGTCGCCGCCGTGGTTCGAGGTCACCATAACACCGCCCGTACCGCGCACGCAAGCAGCAATCCCGCGACGGATGTCCCGATCATGAGCCGGTTCGCCCGGACGATGTCGGCCGGCCGGATCGCATCGATCGCGTCGCCGATCGCGCTCTTTTTCGCGAGCACCCCGTCATACGTCGCATCGCCCGCCAACCGGACGCCCAGCGCTCCGGCGCATACGGATTCGGTTTGGGCCGAATTGGGGCTGTCGTGCTTGTTTCTGTCCCTGATGAAAATTCGCGCCGCGTTTTTCGCATCCATCCCCAGGACGAACGACGCAAGGATCATGAGCACGGCCGCGATCCTCGCGGGAACGAAATTCGCGACATCATCCAGACGCGCGGCAAATTTACCGAAGCGGATATATTTCTCGTTCTTGTAGCCGATCATCGAATCCATCGTATTGACCGCCTTGTACAGGAAACCGAGCGGCGCGCCTCCCATCGCGATGAACAGCAGGGGGGCTATCACGCCGTCGGTCGTATTCTCGGCGATGGTTTCCACCGTCGCCTTCGTTATCCCTTCGGCGTCGAGGTTTCCCGTATCCCTTCCGACAATCCGGGAAAGGTACGTCCTCGCTTCCGCGATGTCTCCGCGGGCGAGCGGCCGGTAGACCTTCATGCTTTCCTGCCACAGGGATCTCGTCGCCAATATCTGGTAGCACATGAATATTTCGAGCGCCAATGACAGGGTATCGCTCAATTTGCCCGCGAAGAACAGGATGCCGAACGGTACGAGCCAACTAGCAGCAGCGACGAAAAGGCTCAACAGCATGCCGCCGGCAAACTCGTTCCTGCAGAGTTTTCGCATCAATTTTTCAAGCGACGAAATCATGTTCCCGATGAGGCAGACGGGATGCGGCAGGACTCGGGGGTCCCCCAGCAGCAGATCGAGCACGAAGGCGCATGACAGGATCAAGACCGTTCTCATTGCGGCACCTCCCTACCGGACAAGATCCAGATCCTTGAAAACCCGGAACATCCCGCCTTCATCGAGATCGCCCGTCACCAGGTCGGATACCCTTTTCAGTTCGTCGCAGGCATTGGCGACCGCGATTCCCGTTCCGGCGATTTGCAGCATCTCGATGTCGTTGAGTCCGTCGCCGACGGCGATAGTATGCTCGATCGTTATACCGAACATGCCGGCCAGGAACACAAGGGCGGAGCCCTTCGAAACGCCTTTTACCGCAAGCTCGTTGAGGGCCCGGTGGAATATCAAACCCTCGTATTCGGGAAGAACGATCGGCGTCTTGTCCGGACCTTCGTATATCTGGAAACAATACACGCTTGATGTGCAATCGGCGATCGGCTTGATAAACCCCGATTCTCCGTATTGTCCTTCCAGGTACATCCGGGATTCAACCGACAGATTATGCACGTACATGTCATGTCCGTCGCTGGCGAAGACGGAATGCTCCGTTGCGGAGAGCATCCGGCAAATGCCCGACGCGGTGATGCTGTCGATTTTTTTTTCGTACACCGTCCGGTCGTCCACCATGATGTGCGCTCCGTCATGGAGTATCGCCATTTGTATTCCGAGCGCATCCATCAGTTTCTTCGTGGTAAACCGGCTTCTGCCGGTGGCGATGGCGAGGAGGTGTCCGGCCTTTTTGAGCTGTTCTATCGTCTTGACGGTCATGTCGGGAATATGGGATTCGCCCTTGTAACTGATAATGGTTCCGTCGATATCGAAGAGAATGAGTTTTCTGTTCATACTTTCGTCCCTATGCCCGCCCAGACCCGATAGACCGCGCTCGCATTCCTGCCGAGAAACTGATAGACCCAACCGGTCTCGTCGCGCCAAAGCCGTTCGAATCCGTCGACCGGCACGATACCGCACCCGATCTCGTTTCCGATAACGATCTTTCCTGCGAGCAGGTCGATATGCTCCGAGAAATACGCGGTCGGCTCGATGTCCCGCTCCAGCAACTCTTTGATGCCGGATTCGAGATTGACGATGATGTCATGGCGGAACGCAACCTCGATGCTGTCGTTCGTCAGGTTGCAAACCGAAAGGCCGGCGCCGAACGTTTCCTTCGCGAAGGCGAGCTTTCCCTGGCATCTGCCGCCGAATATGAAAATCATGCGATCCTCCCGAGAAGGAGCAGGGAACAGAACATCAGCAGTTCCGAAAGCTCGAGGAAAGCCCCGAGCAAATCGCCGGTGATGCCGCCGAATTGACGTTTTGACGAAAAATAAAACACCGCAAGATACAGCAGAGCAGTTGACGGCAGCACCAGCGATCGAAGCCCGGCCGTCAGGAGAAGGGCAGCACACGCGACCGCGAAGAGGAATCCCAAAAAAAGCCTGTTTTTCTTCTCGAGCACGCCGAAGCATGAACGATTGCAGGAGCCTCGAAAGAACCGGTATGAAAATCATGGGCGCGCCGAAGCGTGTGCCCTTGGCGAAGAGCTCCGAAATCACGCCCACCTTGAGAAGCATGACGAAAACCACCGTGAGTACGGCGAAGGCGCCTACGTTGGAGTCCTTCATTATCTCGAGTTTCCGTTCCCTGTCCCTGCGGGAAAAATACGCATCGGAGGAATCCATGAGACCGTCGAGATGAAGACCGCCCGAAAACACCGCGAAATACAGGGTCAGGAGCACCGCTTTCAGTAAGGGGCTAAGGAGACCGAACGCCAAGAGACCGCACGCCAGACCGACGAGCGGCATCATAAGCGGAACAAGCCGCATTCTCTTTCCCGACCAGTCGAGCACGGGCATCGGAATGACCGTAAAAAAGGCGAAGGCGATGACTGCGGCGGAAATTATATCGGAAATCATATCAAACGCCCGCCAGGTTTTTCTTGTAACTTTCTTCGTCAAGCACGCTCGCGTCGAACGAAAGCATGTCGGACATGATGTGCAGCGCGGCATCCACGATCTGCATCGCGAGCGGACACCCGGTACCCTCGCCCAAACGCATCTTCAAGTCCAGCATGGGCTCCAGGCCCATCATCTCCACGATTTTTTTATAACCCGGCTCCTCGGAGGCGTGGGATGGAATCATGAACTCCCTCGTCAGGGGGTTTATCCTGAAGGCGAACATCGCCGCGACCGCGGAAATGAAACCGTCAATGATTACCGGCAGCCGGTAAATCGCCGCGCCGATGAAAATTCCCGTGAGTCCCGCGATGTCGAGTCCTCCGACCTTGGCGAGGATATCGATGTCATCCGCGAAAGGCGCATGGAGGGCGACCGCCTTGGTCAGCACCTCTTTCTTGTGTCCGTAGCGCTCGTCGGAAAGCCCCGCCCCCCTCCCGACGGCTTCTTCCGCGGTCAGGTTCAAGGCGGCCATGATGCAGGCCGCGGAACTGGATGTATTTCCGATACCGACCTCGCCCGTTCCGATTATCTTGTAGCCGTTGTCGTACGCGTATTTGGCGAGGGAAATTCCGATGCCGATCGCTTTTTCGGCGGTCTCGC
>JFJP01029801.1_pt1 | contig 12270 bp, 12 predicted proteins | sample 431651 | NCBI WGS metagenome assembly JFJP01 (sample SAMN02602958, study PRJNA72255) | Microbial mat metagenome, whole genome shotgun sequencing project. | biome: fresh water; feature: sink hole; material: water; isolation source: purple microbial (photo- and chemosynthetic) mats found in... | reverse complement strand
ATGCGTCGAACAGATAACGGAACACGAATGATTATTGACGCATTTACAGGGAATTGCTGGTGATTCAAAGCGAAGCATCAGGGGTCTACCCAAAAACATCATACGAGCTGATCCGTACGGACAAGCCTTTCGTGCTCAAGCAGGCGCTGCTGAAGCGGATTGTTCCTTTTTCCCATGTAGCCGACCGGCGCACCGTCGAATCCGACAACCCGGTGGCACGGAATGAGGATTGGCACGGGGTTGGCACGCAACGCCTGCGCGACAGCGCGTGCCGCACCGGGACGACCGATGCGCATGGCGAGTGTTCCATAGGTGGATACCGCTCCGGGAAGCGTTTCCGCTGCGGCTGCCCATACCTGCCGCTGAAAGGCTGTTCCCGATATGGAAAGCGGAATATCAGGCATGCAGCGGGGATTTTCAAACCAGGCCAGAATGGCCTCACGCGCCTGTACGGTCAGCTGGTCGCTCTCTTCCGTCAACGTGCCGCACGACGGATGCCACACGGGGGCACCGGGCAAATCAACCTGAACGATCCCGAGATTGTCTGAAACAACCCCCATCTCCCCGAGTGGGGTAGAGAAACGCAACATCCGGTAACCTGGCTGTCGGGTCATCGCGGAAACTGCCTGCCACAAAGCCCGACGGTTGGCAAACACGGGAACCCGGCAACGGCGAAGTCTTAATTCCTCCACATGACCGTCTGAAACCAATGCAGCGCGGACCCCGGATGCAAGCGCCGCTTCGCAATCATGCTCCGTATCTCCGATATAGAGAATCTGGTCCCGGCCATACCCGCACTTTTCCACCCAAGCCTGCACCAGATGGGTCTTTGTACCGCCATGATTGTCATCACGCCCCACGAGTTCCGAAAAATAAGCTGTCAGCCCGTATTCTTCCACCTGGCGCTTCAAGGTTCCAGCCTCCGAGGCGGAGACGATGGCATGCGTGACGCCCAGCCGCCCGGACTCCTCCAGAACCGCCACGGCATCGGCATGAATGCCGGAACACGCCATCCCCTCATGCCGATGTCCATCCGGATAAGCGGACAGGATCGTTTCCGCATAGGCGTCCCCGAATTCGTCGCACAATGCGTTGTAGTCTTCCCGTTCCAGATCGAATCCGACCTGCAGGTAATAATCCCGGACCGGAAACCTGACCCGGCTCCGATATCCCTCCAGTGTTTCCCCCATCATGCCGCGTCTGCGCATCAGTTTATCGACAGCTGCGGCACAGGCTGCTGCGTCATCCAGCAGGGTTCCGTTCCAGTCCCATATGATGTGCCGAATCCGGCAATCCTTTCTGCCCATGCAATTTCACCCCTCTTTGAAAACCATTTTTCCGGACCAGGACGCCAAGACATGGATCGGGTTTTTCTGGTATAATGTTTTCATTCCGTCTTCGTTGTCATCCACCTGCAAAGGGCTTGGAAAGAAAAAACCTCCTCGATGGATTTCAGAAAAGAATGGCTGAATCAGCCATTCTTTCCGGAAAAGAGCAGGTGATTTCTTTCCGGTGCCAAAGGGAGAATGCCTTGGATACCTTTTCCTCCGTTCTTGTCTGCGTAACCCAGCAAAAAGACTGCGAACGGCTCATCCGCGCCGCATTGTGCCATACCGCCGAAGACGGCACCCTTCAGGTTCTTCATGTTTCGAGCCGTCCTTTCAATTTTTTCGAGAACATTCGTGAAGGGGAAGCCATCGAGTACCTCTTTGTCACGGCAAAGTCTGTCGGCGCAGAACTGACTGTCATCAACGCGGACCAGATTCCGGAAACCGTCGCGCAATTCGCGGAACACTGGCAGGTGGACTGTGTCTGCATTGGAACTTCCAGAACCGACGGCAACCGGATGTTCGCAGCGAGGCTCCATGAACTGCTGCGGAATTCCGAGATACAGATCATCGTCCTCACGCCGGAAGAAGCCGGCACCTGCTTCTGAATCAGCCATCTGCACCTGTTTCTGAATCAGCCATCTGCACCTGCTTCTGAATCAGCCATCTGCAGCTGATTCAGCTGCCTGTTCCTGATTCAGCTGTCTGCTTCTGAATCAGCCTTCTTTTCCTTCCTGCGCATCAGCCTGCAGGGCTGCATACACATCCCGTTTGCTCAAGCCGCGATCCTTCGCGGCTTTCTTCATCGCCTCCATGCGGTCGGACCCTTCGGCCAGATACAGGCCGACATGCTCTGAAAGCGTCATCCGAAGCCATTCTTCACGCGCATTGTCCCGCAGAAGATCCGCCTCTGCACCGGCGAGAACCAGTACATACTCCCCGCGCGGTTCCCGCACCTCATGAACGGAAACCAGGTTCGACAAGGTATCCCGGAGAATCTCCTCATGCATCTTCGTCAGTTCGCGGGCAAGCGCGCACCGCCTGTCGCCCAGAACCGCCAGGAGATCGGACAGAACTGCCTTCAACCGATGCGGTGATTCATAGAATATCAGGGTCCGGGTTTCCATTTTCAGCGTTTCCAATTGATGGACTCGATCCTTGCGGGCGGATGGAAGAAAGCCCTCAAAGCAGAAACGACCGGTGGGCAGCCCGGAAAGGACCACCGCCATGATGGCGGCGGCCGGTCCCGGTGCCATGGTGACCGGAATGCCTGCGGCAATGCTTTCCCGGATCAGAATTTCACCCGGATCGGAAATGCCGGGCGTACCGGCGTCGCTGACCAAAACCAGCTGTCTGCCCTCCCGCATCTGACGGACAAGGTCTCCAGCCTTCGCATGCTCATTCATATCATGGCAGCTGACCATCGGTTTTTTGATCCCGAAGTGATTCAACAGACGCAAGGTTTGCCGGGTATCCTCTGCCGCGATCAGATCCGCTTCGCGCAGGGCTCGCAGCGCACGCAGGGTGATATCCTCCAGATTGCCAATTGGGGTTGCCACCACCAGCAGACTGCCTGCCGGTCTGAGGGACAAGGGTCCGGCATTTTCTTCGTGTTGTGTCGGATGTGTGGTTTCCGGGTTCATCTGTTTCCTTTCGGACGGCGGGGTCGCCGTACCCTGCGGTCATGACGGAGTATCCGTCGTACAGGGTCGCTGCAGGAATAAGTCAATGCGGGTACTGCGGTCGGTCTGGAAAAAGGTGGCTACAGAGATACAGAGGCATGCCGTGTGACATGGCAGCTGATGTTCACAGCGACCGGCAGACCGGCGATGTGCGTGGGATAGCTTTCCACATGGACCCCGAGGGCGGTTGTACGTCCGCCAAGCCCCGCCGGTCCGATTCCCAGCCGGTTGACAGCCTGGAGGAGTTCGACTTCCAGATCGTGCAGGTGTGGTTTGGGATTGTGACGGTCCAACGGACGGAGGAGCGCCTGCTTGGCGAGAAGCGCCGCTTTTTCCATCGTCCCCCCGATGCCCACGCCCACAACAATGGGTGGACAGGGGTTTGCGCCGGCACGGGACACCGTGTCCAGAACGAAACGACGCACGCCCTCCACCCCGTCGGAAGGCTTCAGCATGGCCAAACCGCCCATATTTTCACTGCCGAATCCCTTCGGACAGATTTCGATATGCAGGACATCACCTGCCACAAGTGAAAGGTGGATGACAGCAGGCGTGTTGTCCCCGGTATTCACCCGAAGCAGCGGGTCCGACACGACGGATTTCCGTAGAAAACCCTCCGAATAACCTTTTCTGACGCCAGCCTGTATGGCCTCCGTCAGCAGACCGCCCAGGATGTGGACTTCCTGTCCGAGTGTGACGAATGCGACCGCCATGCCCGTATCCTGACAGATGGCCATCCGTTCCTCCCGGGCAATCGCGGCGTTTTCCAGCAGGCTCCCGAGCACGGAGCGCCCTGTTTCCGTGATTTCAGTTTCCCGGGCATCCCGGAGCGCCTTTTCAATATCCGGGTTCAGGCAGCAGTTTGCTTCCACGCAACAGACAGCTACCGCCTCCACAATCTGTTCCCAGGCAATTTCCCTCATCAGGCATCCTTTCCCTGCAGCCGCCGCATAGCCTCCAGTGCGTTTTTCGCCGCATCCTGCTCCGCTTCCTTCTTTGATTTGCCGATTCCCGTTCCGAGGCTGCGACCGTCACATGAAACCTCCACACGGAAAGTTCTGGCATGGTCCGGACCACTGCTGTCGACAACCTTGTAGGCGATGCGGACCGTACCGCCCTGCTGGAGCTCTTCCTGCAGATGCGTCTTGCTGTCGGCATTCGTGTCGCCGCTGAGTGCGGCCCTGTATCGTCCCTCCATCAGGCGGAGAATGACTTCGGATGCGGCCTGCATGCCGCCGTCCAGAAAAATGCCGCCAAAGACCGCCTCAAGTGCATCCGCCAGAATGGAAGGACGGTTTCGCCCCCCGTTCTGATCCTCTCCACGTCCCATCAGGAGCCAAGCGCCCAACCCGAGCGATTCGGCCACGTGCGCAAGCGAGGATTCACAGACGATGAGAGACCTCAGACGGCTCATTTCCCCTTCCGAGCATCCCGGATGCTCCTGATACAGACGTACGCTGAAAATGAAATCAAGCAGCGCATCTCCCATGAATTCCAGTCGTTCGTTGCTGCCGAGTCCATACTGGGTATTCTCGTTTGCGTAGGAACTGTGGACAAGAGCCTGAAAGGCGTGTTCCCTGTTGCCGTAGCCATAGCCGATTTCCGTTTCGAACCTGACCAGGTCCCGTCGCAAGTCTTCAGGCGATTTCATGAAGTTCCTCCCGGATGATGAAGTCGGCTCCTTTCCTCCGGCAGACAGCCGGACAAGAAAAAGAGCGGGGCTTGCGCCCCGCTTCATTATACCCCATGACCAGGTCCGATTCAAACCGGCCTGTTCGTTACGCATACCGTTTCAGGACGATGGCGCCATTATGTCCGCCGAAGCCGAGAGAGTTCGACAGCGCAAACTCAATTTGCTTTGCCCTGCCGATATTCGGCACAAAATCGATATCACAGCCTTCCGCGGGTTCCTGGAGATTGATGGTGGGCGGCAGGAAGGAGTCCCGGATGGACAGCGCCGTGATGACCGCTTCGATGCCGCCGGCTGCACCCAGCAGATGGCCGGTCATGGACTTCGTCGAACTCATCGGGACGTTTCCGACATTCTCCCCGAAAACGGTTTTCGCCACCAGCACTTCAATGGGGTCCCCGACGGGGGTCGAAGTGCCGTGTGCATTGACATAACCGATTTGTTCCGGCCGGATGCCCGCATCCTCGATGGCAATCTGCATGCACTTTGCACCGGCTTCGCCTTCCGGATGAGGCGCCGTCATGTGGTAGGCATCGCAGGTGCAGCCGTATCCGGCAATTTCCCCGAGAATCTTCGCACCGCGCCTGACGGCGTGCTCATATTCCTCGAGCATCAGAATGCCGGAACCTTCGCCCATCACAAAGCCATCGTGTCCCTTGTCGAACGGACGGCAGGCGATTGCGGGATCCTCGTTCGTGGACATGGCGCGACTTGCGCAGAATCCGGAAAAACCGAGGCCGGATATGCAGGCCTCCGCCCCCCCGGAAAGCATCATGTCGACATAGCCGCCCTGGATCATGCGGAAGGCATCTCCGATGGCATGATTGGAGGATGCGCAGGCAGTCACGACACAGACATTGTATCCCTTGATGCCGAACCGGATGGCCACCTGCGCGGAAGCCATGTTCGCGATCATCATCGGCGCAAAGAACGGACTGACGCGTTTCACACCCTTCTCAAAGAGAATGCGGCTGTTTTCCTCCAGTGTATCCATGCCGCCGATGCCCGACCCGATGATGACACCCGCCCGGTACGGATCCATGGTCGAGAAGTCTATCCCGGACTGTGTGACGGCCTGCGATGCCGCTACAACGGCGTACTGGACAAAGCGGTCCATGCGCCTTGCTTCTTTTTTGTCGATGTAGGCGGATGAATCAAAATCACGGAGTTCAGCCGCGACTTTGGTCGGATAATCCGTGACATCGAATCGGGAGACGGTGCTGATTCCGTTTTTGCCGGCCTTCACCGAATTCCAGAATGTTTCCACATCGCACCCGAGTGCATGGACGACGCCCATACCGGTGATGACTACTCGCTTTTTCATGGGGAAACTCCTCCTTGTATGTACTTGCCCGGCCGCTTTGCGGCACCGAATCACGAGATTCGGGATACCTGGGTCCTGGATGGAAGCCGGTTCAAGACCCGTTGTTCCGGCTGTCATCCTATGAAAAAAGGTCCCAAAACAGAAGTGCTTTGGGACCTTCCTCATGCAATTGCAGCGTCAATCAGGAATGTGCCTTGATATACTCCACGGCATCTCCGACAGACTGGATTTTTTCAGCGTCCTTGTCGGGAATCTCGAGGTCGAAAGCCTCTTCAAGCGCCATAATCAATTCGACGATATCGAGGGAGTCGGCTCCGAGATCATCGATGAACGAAGCCTCCATGACGACGTCTTTCTCGTCGACACCCAGCTGTTCCACAATAATTTCCTTTACCTTGTCAAAATTCAAATCATTCACCCCCTTCCGCGTCATGAATCGCAAGGCCGTCTCCGGCCAGTGCTTTCGTTGTCGATCCTGCATCCTGGATCATGGTATTACATATGCAGGCCACCGTCAAGTTGGATGACCTGCCCCGTGATGTAGGCGGATTGGCCGGATGCAAGAAACACTGTCAGATCGGCGACCTCGGAAGGTGTCCCGTACCTTCCCGCGGGGATGCTTTTCAAATAGGCTTCCTTGACCGCCTCGGGCAGTCCGTCCGTCATCTGCGTTTCGATGAAGCCCGGTGCAATCGCATTGCAGGTGATGTTCCGCGGTGCGAGTTCCCTGGCGATGGATTTGGTGAACCCGATCAGCCCCGCCTTTGATGCGGCGTAGTTGGATTGACCGGCATTCCCCATGACACCCACGACCGAGCTGATGTTGATGATGCGGCCGGTCCGTTTCTTCATCATGACCTTTGCAGCGGCTTTCGTGAGCAGGAACGTCCCTTTCAGGTTTATATCCATGACACGATCCCAGTCCTCCTCCTCCATGCGGATCAGGAGCTTGTCCCGCGTGATGCCTGCATTGTTGACCAGGATATCCACGGTACCATAGGCTTCCACGGCGGCATCCACCAACTGCTGCGCGCCTTCCGGCCGGGAGATGTCCGACTGGACCGCAGTCGCGGAGAATCCCGCTGCGCGCAGGTCGGCACATACCGCATGGATGGACTCCGTCGTCCCGCTGACGACAACTTGCGCGCCCAATTCGCAGAACCGTTCGGCGATGGCTTTTCCGATGCCCCGGCTCGAGCCGGAGACGATGACGGTTTTTCCTTTCATGTCCATGACATTTGTCCTTTCATGATGCCTGCCGTCTGCACGGTATTCACATCCTCCGGAAAAATCACACTTTCAGTGCGGCGATGGTCGCATCAATGGATGCCTGGTCGTCGGCATTGTAAAGAACGGCATCCTTGGAGATTTTTCGGATGAATCCATTCAATACCTTGCCCGGGCCGATCTCCACGAACGTGTCCACGCCATTTTCCAGCAGGGTGCGCACACAGGCTTCCCATCGGACGGATGAACTGACCTGCTTCACCAGGAGAGTCTTGACGTCCGAAACATCGGCGATGATGCCGCCTGTGACATTGGTCACGACAGGGATCTTCATCGGGTTCAGCGTGAGTGTCTCCAATTCCGAAGACAATCTCTCTCCGGCCGGCTTCAGCAGACTGCAATGGAATGGCGCACTCACCGCAAGCGGCATGGCTCTTTTCGCACCAGCTTCCCTGGCAAGGGTGCAGGCCGCCTCGACTGCAGCCGTTTCCCCTGCGACGACCACCTGACCGGGACAATTGAAGTTCGCAGGTTCCACAACCCCATGGGCGGAGGCCTGCCGGCAAACCGTCAGAACCTGTTCGTCGGAAAGACCGAGAATGGCTGCCATGCCGCCGGTTCCGGCCGGCACGGCTTCCTGCATGAACCGTCCGCGTTTGCGGACCAGTGCGATGGCATCATCGGCGGCAAACGTGCCTGCCGCAACATGGGCACAATATTCGCCCAGACTCAGGCCCGCCGTCATATGCGGCAGGATGCCCGCTTCCAGCAGCGGCTGCATGCAGGCCAGACTGGCGGCCACGATGGCCGGCTGCGTATTTTCCGTGATTTTGAGTGACTCTTCGGTTCCAAGGAAGACGAGTTCTCGGAGATCCATCCCCAGGACCTTCGATCCGTCATCGAAGACGGCTGCCGCCGCGGGACAGGATTCCACTGCTTCCCGGCCCATGCCCGGATATTGTGCTCCCTGTCCGGGAAAAATAAAAGCGATTTTGGCCATTTCAGGTCACCTCCAGTCGATGGTTCCGGGAGTGCGCTCATGACGCATCCGGAACGGCTGCGGGGTTTCTTCAGTCCATGCTCCAGCGGATGGCGGTTGCGCCGTACGTCAGACCTCCACCGAAGGCGACCAGCGCCAACAGGTCGCCTTTCTTCAGCAAGCTCTTTTCGACCGCTTCGTCGAGACAGACCGGAATGGATGCGGAGGACATGTTGCCGGTAAACTCGAGATTCGAATAAATCCGATCCATCGGGAATTTCAATCGTTTCTGGGCATTCTGCAGAATCCGCATGTTTGCCTGGTGCGGAAAAATCCAGTCCAGATCCTCCACGCTGAGTTCCGCTTTTTCCAATACCTTGCGGACCGAATCCGCCATGGTGCGGGAAGCAAACGCAAATACTTCGCTGCCATCCATCCAGATTGTCTGGGTTTTGCCATGCGGCCGCACTTCGCGGTCCGTGTCCGTCATGTGAAAAGCAGGCAGGGTCAGACAGCCTCCCTGCTCTCCAGCCGCACCGGTCATGCTGGCCAGCACACCGGTTCCGTCCTCGACACGGCCCAGCACGACTGCGCCGGCACCATCACCAAACAGGACGCAGGTTTTCCGGTCCTGCCAATCAGTGACGCGGCTCAGGCCCTCGACAGCTACGACAAGCACCTGTGCGGCGGCACCGGTTGCAATGTATTGCTGCGCAACATGCAGCGCATAAATGAAGCCTGTACAGGCCGCGTTCAGATCAAAGGCGGATGCGTTGACGGCACCGATGCGCGCCTGGATGGAACAGGCCATGGAGGGGGTGAGAGAATCCGGTGTGATGGTGGCAGCGATGATGAGGTCGAGGGAGCCCGGTTCGATTCCGGCACGCGCCATCGCCTTTCTGGCGGCTGTTTCCGCCAACTCGGCGGCTGGAACGCCTTCTTCCAGAACTCTGCGTTCGCGGATGCCGGTCCTTTGCAGAATCCATTCATCCGAAGTTTCCACAATTTTCTCCAGGTCATGATTGGTCAGGCGTTTGTCGGGCAGGCAGCTTCCCGTTCCCAGGATGCCGGTTGCGAAACGTCCGTTCATGCAATTCCTCCGGTTTCGATGTTTTCGACGGTATCCGATGTCTGGAACGCGCTGCGGATTTGTTCTGTGACGGTCAGACAGGCACCATTGCAGACCTTCAGGATGGTGTTCGTGATGCCCTTTGCCTTTGAATTCCCATGACATTTGAAAACCATGCCGTCGATGCCGAGAATGGGTGTCCCACCGAGTTCTTCAGGATCCACCTTTTTCTTCAGCACACCCAGTTCCTTTCTGATGAGAAACGCAGCGAGCATGGTCAGAACATTGCGGGCGTATATCTTCTTCAGGTTTCCCAGAAGGTACATGGCCGTACCTTCCATCATCTTGAGCATGGCATTCCCGGTAAACCCGTCACAGACGGCCACGTCGACCCGGCCCTCCGTAATGTCGCGGCCCTCGATGTTTCCAACGAAATTGAGGTCTGACTGCTGCAGCAGGGGGAACGCCTCCTGAACCACCGAATGTCCTTTGCTGTCTTCCGTTCCGACGTTCACAAGACCCACGCGGGGATTCTTCACACCATGGATTTCCCGCATATAGGCGGAACCCATGATCCCGAACTGCAGATAACTGGCCGGCCGGAGAACGGTGTTCATGCCGGCGTCTATCAGCATGGTTCCCCCGCAGGAGGAAGGTACGATCGGTGCCAGTGCCGGGCGGACAACACCCGGAATTCTTCCAGGAATGAGGAGGGAACCCGCCAGCAGCGCACCGGTGCTTCCCGCGGAAATGAAAACCTGTCCGCTCTTGTCTTTGATCCGGTTCATGCCGACAACCAAAGACGAGTCCTTTTTCTTTTTGATGGCTTCGGTCGGTTTGTCATGGTTTGTGATGATTTCAGTCGTATGGGTTACGGTGATGCGGTCGTGCCGACTGTCTCTGGTTCCGAGCAGGTTGTTGATGCGGACACTGTCCCCGATGATTTCCAGTTCAAAGCCTTCAGCCCGCCGGAGCGCTTCCAGACAGCCTTTTATGATTTCGTCCGGAGCATTGTCGCCCCCCATGCCGTCCACGATGATTCTCATTGCACATGCCTCCCCGTCCGGTCACTCAACCGGATATGATGCCGTCATCCGTTTCCTTGCGCGGCGTCTGCGCCGATGGCCGCCAAAATGAACTTGCCTCGGAACATTTCGACCTGGCGGCAGTTGATGAAGACCCAGACAACGTGCCGGCCGCCTTCCCGGTTCTCCCGCACCGTGGCTTTTGCCACGAGTCGATCGCCGGACTGGACGGGACGTTTGTATTTGATGTTGGCCACGCCGACCAGGGCGACATCCGCATCAATGACGGCGATTGCCAGCGATTCGGCCATGGCGTAGATATAATGCCCGCGGACAATTCTCGAACGGGTGAAAACCATGTCTTCCGTGGTGTCCAGCACGGAAATGCCAGACTCGCCCAGCTGCAGTTCGATGAGTTCGCCGATGATTTCCTCACCCTTCAGGGAACGGACTTTGCCCTGATTCTGGGAGGCGACATCCCGAATACGCTGACGGAGCTCGGGAATTCCAAGTTCCAGCCTGTCCAGCCGGACGGTCGGAATGCTGACATCCAGAAACTCGGCAATTTCCTCATCGGTCATGAAAGGGGCATCCTTCAATTTTTCCAGAAGACGGACCTGCCGCTCCTTTTTTGCATGCGGATTTCTGCTCAAACCATCCACCTTGTCCCATGCCAAAGTTTGTTATTACCAGATGCTAATTCCTGTTGCCAGTATAACGTATCCTTTATGACAATGCAAGCGAAAAAAAGGAAGCTGCCCACCTGGGCGGCTTCCTTGGATGACAAAGGCATGGCAGATCAGCAACAGGTCTGCCGAATTGGGCTGGCAGCCGCATCGCTGGTCAGCGAGCCGAAAAAGCGTAAGTCGTGGTGAAGCAATACTGTTCTCCCGCCTTCAGAACTGCACTCGGGAATTCCGGGAAATGGACCGAATCAGGAAAAAACTGCGTTTCCAGGCAAAAACCCGCGTGTTGCGGATACGAGCATCCACCTTTTCCGAGTGGCTTGCCGTTGAGGAAATTGCCGCAGTACAGCTGCACGCCGGGCTTGTCGGTGACGACCGTCATGACGCGCCCGCTGACCGGATCGCAGGCCTCGACGCAGACTGACGGGGCCAGGTTGCTCCGGTCGATGACATAATTGTGATCGTACCCTTTGGTCAGGAGAAGCTGCGGATCCTCGTCCCGGATTCGGGCGCCGATGGCCATCGGGGTGCGGAAATCGAACGGTGTGCCTTCCACGGGGCGTTGTTCGCCGGTTGGAATGGAACCCTCGCCGATCACGGTGAAGCGGGATGCGTGAATTTGAAGTTCCTGTCCCAGGATCGTGCCGGAATCATGACCGGCGAGATTGAAATAACTGTGGTTGGTGAGATTGATCACGGTATTCTTGTCGGACCTTGCTGTATATCCGATGGAAAGCGCATTGTCCTCGGTCAGTGTGTAAAGGACGGTCACCTCCAGGTTGCCCGGAAAGCCTTCCTCCCCATCACGGCTGTAATAGGACAAGGCAAGCGCATCCCCTTCGGGACCGGGGACGACGGCAGCATCCCAGATCTTCTTGTCGAAGCCCTGCGTTCCACCGTGAAGCTGGTTTTTCCCCTCGCTTGGAACCAATGCGTATTTCACACCATCCAGGATGAATTCAGCCCCTGCGATGCGATTGGCATAACGTCCCACCAGCGCGCCGAAGAATGGGTGCGGGCTCAGATAATCGGCCAGCTTATCACATCCGAGCACGACATCGGCATTCTTCCCGGTTCTGTCGGGAACCTGCAGCGAGACGATGATTCCCCCGAGATTCAGAATCTCCGCCTTCATGCCGGCCGTGTTCGTGAATGTGAAACAATAGACGTCCCTGCCTGCGTGCGTCCCCCAAAGGGCCCTTTCAATTCGTGCCATGATGGTCACCTCCAACAATATCGTATGCACTGCGGACCCGAGGA
>JFJP01027451.1_pt1 | contig 12270 bp, 4 predicted proteins | sample 431651 | NCBI WGS metagenome assembly JFJP01 (sample SAMN02602958, study PRJNA72255) | Microbial mat metagenome, whole genome shotgun sequencing project. | biome: fresh water; feature: sink hole; material: water; isolation source: purple microbial (photo- and chemosynthetic) mats found in... | reverse complement strand
TATCGAGAAATTCTTGAAAACCGTTAATAATCGGTCTTAAAGTCTTATTTTTTATTGTAGTTTTTGAAAAAAACAGTGATTTTTTGCTTTTAAACTTTAAATTGGTGAAATCTACTGAATTTCGAGGAATTTCTGTGAAAGAATTCTGCAGTAAAAGCTGTTTTTCTTTTGATTTTGTGTCATTTTTCCAAAGAAATTCTCCCTTTGAAATAACTTCAAAAGATATTGTTTTTTTATGAGATTTTTTAAGGTTTTTTTCTAAGAGTTTTTTCTCGATTTCTTGAAGAAAAAGACGGTCTTTATTCATGAAAAATGGTTGATTTAGGTTGCTTTTAGAAGGAGATTCATCATAAAGTGTTTCTTCATCGATAAAATCATTTGATGAAGCTATGGTAATTTTTCTTGGAGGTTTTCGAAGGTTTTTCGATGCTAGTTTTTCGAAATATTGCTTAACAGGCTCTGCCATATAGTTTTTCACATCATAAAAAGGGAATTTAGGGGCAAAAGGAGAGATTATATCTTTACTGACTAAAGTCCAGATGTCTTTAGATTCGAAAGAGATTTTCGGCAAATTGAAAGGAAGGGCTTAAAAAAAAAAATCAAATGAAAATCAAAAGAAAATCAAATGAAAATCAAATGAAAATCAAAAGAAATGAAGGAGAGGTTGTTTATGCAGAAAAATTAGTAGGATTTTTAAAGGATTTATGAAGAATTTTTACTGTTAAAGCCGTAGAGTGAAGAGATATTGAATTCTGTATTAATAAGATCAGTAGTAAATCTATCAGAAGAAATTCCGGGGGATTTTGGAGATTTCATTGTTTGTTTTTCTTTCTTTCTTTCTTTATTTTATGTTTTTTTAATAGAAATTAATTTTTATCTCTATTTATCTTAAAAAAAATCGTTTTTTTCTTTATTTATCAAAGCAATTTTCTTAATGAAGAGTTAATTTATTTCTTCACATTCTTCAATTCTTTCTCAGTCAGGAAAAAACTGGCGATATTGAACATAAATCCTCCTGCTTGTTTATTATCCTTTTTTTCTTCGAAATTCAAGTTATTATTGCTTATTTTATTCTCATCTTTATCCTTTTTTTCTTCGAAATTCATGTTATTATTGCTTATTTTCTCTTCATTATTCTCATCTTTTCTTTGAATTTCTAAAATATTATCATTTTTTGCAATATTTGCGATATTTTCTTGAGCTTTTTGTAATAAAATATTCGAATTTTGGATATTTTTCTTCAAATCATCATTATTTCCTTTAATAAAGACGATTTCTTCATTAAGTTTATGAATTATCTCAGCATTATTGATCTTTATTAGATTTTTTTCTTCTTCTATATTCTTGAGTTTCTGCTTCAAAGCAGCGATTTCAACATAAAAATCTTGTTTGGACAACTGATTCAACAAATTATCATTTTCCTCTAATAATTTCTTCTTTTCTTGGGTTAAAGACTCATTAATTTCTTCAATTTCTTTACATTTCACGTTTATTTTATTTAAATTTTCGATATTTCTCTGTATTTCTTTCTCATTATCTTCCAATTGTTCAATTCTCCTTGTTTTCTTCTCAAGAACCTTTTGTAAAACATCGATTTCTGATGGATTATTATGGTTATTTCTTTCATTTTCCAATCTTTCATTCTCGTTTTTCAAAAAAACATTTTCCTTTCGAATTTCCTTGATTTCTAATGAAAAATTCCTCATTTTTTCCTCATCTTCTTGCATTTTTCTTTCATTTTCTTGAATTTTTTCGAACAAATCAGCTTTTTCTTTGATATTGCCTTCAATTTCATCAGTCATTTCATTCAATTTCACCATAAGCTCCTTTATCACTTCCTGATGATCTTTTTCTTTCAGTAAATTTATGCGAAGACCTTCATTTTCTTCAGTAATTTGCCTTAAAATCTCCTCTTTTCTTGATATTTCTTCGAATAAACCTTTATTTTCTTGTTTTAAATGTTGAGTTTCTTCAGAAAATTCAGCTTTTTCTTTGAGAAAAACACGTTCATTTTCTTTTAATCGGATAATTTCATTGTTTAATTCCGAAATTCCTCTTTGAAAATCGAAGGAAATTCTTGATGAATCTTGATTATATTGAAGAATAAGAGCTTTTTTCTCTTCGTTAGAAGAATTTTCAGCTATTTGTGCTTCGTTTTGGACTTTCTTTAGCTCCTCTTGTGTTTCTGTGAGGTTTTTACAGTAATTCTGTGTGTTTAGAGCCAAACACTCTCGCATTTCTTTTAGACTATTTTGAAATTCTTCTTTTAATTCATCATTTTCTCGCTTTTTCAACGAAATTTCCTTTAAAATCTCCTGGTTTTTCTCTCTAAAAGCTTCATTTTCTTCTGTTTTTTCCCTTAAAACCTTTGAAATTCCTTCTATTTTCTCTGTATTTTCTTTTAAAATGGTTTGTTTTTCTGCTGTTAATCCTTTTTTTTCTTCAGTAATTTTCTGAATTTTTTGAATAAAAGTGTTTTTTTCATCATTAAAAATCTCTTTCATTTGAATGAAATTATTTTCTAATTCCATTATTTTTATATCTTTATTCCTTATAATTTCTGTTATTTTCTTATTAATTTCTTCATTTTTCAGTTGTGAATCCTTCAATTCTTGTGAAATCTCTTGTAAATTTCTTTCAAAAACCACGTTTTTCTCCTTTAAAGCCAAAGATTCTTTCTTTAAAATGAGGTTTTCTTGTTCTATTGAGGAATAATGCTCACGAAAACCAGCGAATTTTTCAGCCATTTCTGAATCAATTCGAGGAATTGCTTGTTGTAAACGAGAAATTTCTGAAGAAATCCTGAGATTTTCATTGAAAAACTCTTTGTTTTTAGCATCTAATTCGTTATTTTGTTTCAAAAGTTCGAGATTTATTAGTTCTTTTTGCTTTAAATTCTCAATATTTCGGTTATTTTCTGATAAAATTCTATTATAATTATCTGAAATTTTCATGATTTCTGCATGTTTTTCTGAGATTTGCTGTGTAAAAGCCTGTATTTTCTCATTATTCATTTGTAAAATGTCTTCTTTCAAAGAAATTTCTGATGAAAACCATTCTTTTTCCTGAAGAAAACGTTCATTTAACTGAGAAAAGCTTGTATTTAAAGCTTGATAGTTTTCATGTTTTTCAGCAGAAATTTGCTGAGATTTCTTAAGTATTATCACAAAAAAATACTTAATTTTTGAAATAAACGAAGAAATTTCTGGGATTTCTTGTGGATTTATCAATAAAAACTTAAAAAGACTTGAAATTTCTTCAGAATTAAGAAATTCATCAGATTTTTTCTTTTCTTCATTAATTTCTCTCAATAAATCTTCATTTTTCCTTAAAGAATCCTCAAGATTTTCTTCGATTTTATGGTTTTTTCTCAATATTTCCTCTATTTTTTTATGAAGAATCGCTTCATTTTCTTCATTTATATGATTTTTCTCTTGAAAAAAACTGTTCATTTCCTCTAATTTTTTTCTAATTTCGCTGATTTCTTCTATTTTTTCCTGAATTTCTTTCTTAAATTCTTCTTTTTCTATAGAAATTTCCTTATTTTCTTTGATAAAACCCTCAATTCTCTCTTCATAAATTCTTTTATTCCTCAAAAATCCTTCCGAAATCTCATATAAAGTCTTTTTCTGATTCATTTGTGAAGAAAACCTTTGAAATAATTGTTCTATAATCCCCATATAAAACCCCCTATTTTCTTCAATGCTTTTATCAAGGAATTCAAGTATTCCTTTATGATTTTCTTCCGAAAATCTTTTGAATTCTTCATATTTTGTCGATAATTCTTTGATTCTTGAGTCACAAACAGACTTTTCTGTTGAAAAAACCTTTGTTTTATCATTAGAGTTCACAATAATACAGAGATTATCATTCAAAAGCCCAAAGTATTTGTTTTGTAATCTGATAATAGCTTCTTCTAATTGCATATTTTCCTGATTTTTCTCAGTTAATCTCTTTGATAATTCAACCAAATTCTCATGAGAAACCTCTTTTTCCTTTAAATTTCTTCTGAAATCTTCTTTTTTCTCTTCATTACTGCTGAAAACCATTGGTAAATCTCTTTGAAATTCATAGATTTTCAGCAGATTTTCTTGGAAATATGGCTTGATATTCTTTTCAAACATCAAATAAGGGTTCAAAGCTTTATTATAATAATAATTCTGATGCTCTAATTCCAGTTCTGAATAGAAAGTTTCATTTTTTTTCAATCTATTCTCAAGAAAATCATTGATTTTTTCTTTCATTTGTTTGAGAATCTTCTCGAAATGTATTGAAATTCCTTCAGTATATTTGACTTTTTTCTTCACTGGCATTTTTTCTTGTATTTTTCTGGTTTCTTCTTCTAAATTCCCATTATTATTATTATTATTGTTATTTTCACTGGGGTTAAAAACGGTGAATTTCTCGATATTTTTCTTCTGTTCTTCCTTTTTTCTCTGCATGTAATTTCTTGCTGGTGGTTTCATTAAAATAGCGCTCGATCCAATGTTTTTCACTTCATCTTTTATCACTTTGGGAGTGGCTTTTATCATAGGCGGAGGAATAACTTCTTCAATTTCTTCTTCTTCTCCTTCAAAGATATATTTCTTCTTTATTGGATCATATCGAAATTTGGAATCATCACCTAATTTCATTTCAGTAGCTCCTGAACCCAGTTCATTCAATTCAATGTGTTTTTTTTTGGAGAAAATCGATTTCATTTTCGAGAAAAAACCACCGGATTTCTGATGTGATTCATCAGTTTGACTCTTTGCACGAGCACTTTCTTGTAAATCCGAGGATTCTTTCTTGTTTCTATTAAGAGATTGTGTGCCTCCTTCCACTTTCTCCTCGAGAAGTCTCATTCTTTTATCAATCTCATCTTCTTCAGAATCAAGATCAGGTTTCTTTTGAATACTGGAAAAAGAAGGGTTTTTTTGAAAGCTTGAAATAGAAGAAGGATCGATTTCTCTCGGTTCTTTGTAATTTTCAATAGAATTCAATGAGTTTTTAAAGATTTTCGTGACTTCTTGCTCTAAACAATTCGCTGATTCTGTAAATTCTTTGGGAATTTCAATATCGAAAGCCACAAACATTGAGGTGAAATGTGGACGAAAACTTGAGAATTCTAAAGAATTTAATGAGGATTTGCTTGAAACTAAATCTTTTAGTTCTTGAAGAAGAGAAAAATATGCGTTGGAAACTGTTATTGCGATATTTTGGGTCAAATTCGTTAAAAGATTCGAAGTCTCGTTGTTTATAAGGTATTCTAAATCCTTAATTTTCTGCTCGAAATCATCCATTGTTGAAAAACAGAGGTTTTGAAGCTCTTTTTCATACAGTAAAAGGGATTTGTGATAGGCTTTTATGCTGAGAATTTTGGAATCGAGTCTTGAAATAAGAGAGTTGAGTTTTGTTTGAAGAATTTGCTCATGGTCAGAAATTTGCGATTGGAAATGGGTTTGGATATCAAACGCTTGCTGAGAGAATTTGAAAAAAAGATCGGATGATTCAGGGGGGAGGAGGTTTTTTTGACTGTGATCAAAAAAATTCATTTCGGAAAAAATTTAAAATCTTTTAATTTTTTTGAAATGCTTGAATTTTTTTCAAAAAACGCATTAATTTTAATTGGTTTTTATTTTACTTTTTGATTTTATACAAACAAACTCAGAAAAATGATACTCACACTTTTTCTTTTCATTTCCCTCATCTCTCATTTTGCAATTGCCTCAAGTTCCCAACAACCTTTTCTTTATTAATTCTATTCTATAATTCCAAGGCTCTTGCACAACAAGTTGTAACTATTTAGATTTTGATGCAGTAATAAATAATTTATGCAAATGCTGCTCCTATCCTAGTTCTTCGACTTTTTCTGGTTACACATGCGAATCTTGTTATAATGGATATTCTTTATTCCAAGACTTAGAAAGTACAACACCACAAAAATGTATCGTTATTCAAGAAACTGGCCCTAATAATTATTACCCTTCTCATCTCTACAAATCAACTTCAGGAATATATTATGGTATAATAACTCTAAATTTCGTTTAATTCTCAAATAAAATCCCTAAAAGAATGTGGCCAAGGATGTAATTCTTGTATTAAACCAGCTGGTTCTTCAGAATATGGTTGTTCTCAGACAAAAGACTCCTCAAGAATAAGTGAATTAATTTATTCAACAATTTCATTTAAATTTATCTCAAAGTTATTCAACATCCAACAATCGTTGGAGCATATTCTAAATATACAACTTATGATTGTAATGCAGCATATGTCAATACCGCAGGTACTTATCAAGGGTATTATTATTCATCAAGCGAATGCAGAAGTAATTTTAACTATGATGTTATTTGTTAATTTTTTGTTTTTTTCATTGTTTAGAATGCAGTTCTACTTGTTTTTCTTGCAATCATGCATCATTATGTTCTGAATGTGTTTATTCAAAAATAAGATTCACAAGTTTAAGCACCTTTTACACAGCGATTTCAACTGATGCTTTGGATTGTTCTTCATTGGGAAGCAGGTCAGGAACCTCAACTCTTACCTATTACTTAAGACCCAAGGGAACTTCATGTTCCACAACTCCTTGTGCAAATACTATATCTGATTATTCTACATATTACGATAGTTTTTATGATATCATGAAAGATGTAATGAGATAATTTACGAAATAAATAATCAATTATAATTTTTAATTAAAAGCTGATTGATAATAAAAAAATTCAAGAAAAATTATCAGTTGAAATCACCATATATATATTCAAAACCGAGAGTGGTGCCACTGGACAAATTTATTTGACACATAGCTTTACAGATGAAGCTCAAACCTTATTATATGGAAGAATGTTTGAGAGAGTTCTTTCAACTGTAACTATAAAGTATATTCATTTTCATTGAATTATCTTTTAATATGTATAAATTTTTTAAAGATCAGCTGAAAATTGCCAAACAAACTTCGCCCATAGTGATAACACTTATTGTTATGTGACCAGCAATAATGAAAGACCTCAATTAATCTTTAAATCAGCTTATATATTTTTCTTTGTAACAAACACTTTTACTTTAAAAAACGTTGAGCTTCATGGAGCTGATTTAATGAAGGCTTTCGATAGCACCATCAGAAGTGCATTTTCATCTTATTGCGATCCAACACTCAGTGGAACTGTTAGTGTTGCTGCGTGCATTCCCAGTTCAAACGGATGGTTTTATATGGATCCAATTGATTCGCTTTCACCTACAACCCCCAATTTTTATAAAAACAAAGCGAAAAAATCACTGCCAAATGGCTTGTTCGTTTTACAGTTTATTAGAGATGTGACTTCACCTGTCATTCCTCAATTGACTTTACAGGTTCTTTATTTTAAATTTAAAAAATATCAAAATTTTTTATATAGAATTGTGTGATTTATAACTTTTTTCAACATAAAAATGCATTTACTTTGATTTATTTTGAGGAAGCTGGCTACATTACCATCAAGAATTGCAAATTTTACAACATGTTTTTTGTAAATGGTTTGATCAGCAATACTCCTGTCTTAAATTTTGAGATAGTTCAGACTTTAACAGGTAGTTCTTATAATAGGCTTCGATATAATATTGACAGAGGAAACCCATATACAAGCAAAAATAAAGGACTTTCTTGCAAATCTAATTTTTTCGGTCTTCAAAATACAATCACTTCTAATTGTCATCTCATCAACATCACATCTAGTTATTTTCAAGATTTCAATCCTTATAAATATAGAAGAGTGCCCTTAAACACCTACACTGCTACAACAGCCTTCAATGTAAATAATCAATATAATACATATGATCTAAGTGCAAATTATGACAGTTCTGCTGTTTCAACCGATGGCGCTGCTTTGAATTATAACATATTTCAAGAAGGTTTGTTGTTAGGAATCATGAATATTAATGGAAAAATACATATAAGCAATAACCAAATCAAGTTTTTTTTTTCTTAAATAACTATTTCTAAATTTTAATTTTATTTCATAGAAATGCTTTATCTTCAGTCAATCACAGACTTGATCTTTCTCATAATTGTGCTCCGTTCCAATTCACGCATGGCATGAACCCAGGAGATAATCAAGAGAGCATAGACATTGTTTCGACAAGTTCCTATAAACTAAATATAGATAAACATATGAGACAGCATTTGGAAGCTGAAGAACGAATAATCAGCTCATTAATCTATATCCGAGAACTGCATCAAGGTTTTAATTTCTTTCTTTCGCAACAATAAATCTTAATATTTTTGTTTCTAAATAGAATTTGTTATGTATAATAATACTTTCGATACCATTATAGCAGAAACTGGATCAGTTCTGTTAGTAGAAGATTTCACTACATCTTCTACTTATCCCTTTATGATAATTTCAAATAAATTTACAAATAATTTAGCATACGCGTTCGGAGCGAACATAGTATTCACAAAAAACTCCAATGATTTAACCCAGGTGGATTGTGTGGGGATAGTTATTTCTGATAATATGTTTCAAAATAATGTGGGATGTTCGAATACTTATGGAAATGTGATAGTTTCCTGTGAACCGAATCATCCAGCAGCTTGTCCTACAAAATCCTCAGTGTTTACCTCATTATTTTATGATATATTAGGTTTGAATTCACAAACAACATGGGCAGATTCTTTTTCCAGTTTTTATACTTATTACAGTTTTAAAGTCGACAATATTTTAGCAGTGCGGACTCAAAATGACTTTGCCTTAGAAATCGCTTATGATGATTTTATAATCAATAAAACATCATATAATACAGAAAAATATGATACTGCTAATGCATTTGTCAATCCTTATACAGGAGATGAATTTCCTTATAATGTCTTAATTTTTAGCAATAATACTTGTGGTTTGAATTTTCTCTTGATTTCTAATTGCATTTATATAGAAGGCAGTATGGGAATACTTATGGAAAATAATTTATTTAAAGAGAATGGAGTGCCTTTGGAAGATTTCTTCAACTATCCTTTTTATCAACATTGTGGATTTTCAACAATCACTGGAAATACAATTCAATCTGGCCTCATCGAAAATAGTTTTCTTTCAATTATGAAAGAATCCTCACCTGTCGTTATAAGAATTGCAAATTACGTTCATATCAATAATTGTATTTTTAAAAGTAATTTTGCTGTTTTTGGAGGAGATTTTTATTTTGGAGCAGCTATAGTTTTTGAAAAAATTATTGGAAGAAAAAACATAACTATTGAAAATAGTTCTTTTAAGAGTCATTATGGATTTGACAGCTTCTATATGCAGTCAACTGCAGCTTATTATTATGATTATTGCAGTTTCCCATTGATTTCTGTAAATTATTGGATAAATACCAAGAATTTTGCAGGGTTGTCTTTTTACACCTTAACTCGGCAAATTAATTTGCACGCTGTTTTGTTTGTCAATTGCAATTTCGATTCAAATATATTCCATTTGACTCCATATAAAGTACTTAAAAAAACTTAATTTGTCTTAAAAATACTAATAATAGCCAAATACAAACCCAATGATTAGACTTAATTTAACCAAAAGCAATCTTTATGCTAAAATTACTTACACCAAAACATCTCCAGCATCAAATTTCCATTACAATTTGTAATAATTTTTTCTTAATATTAATTAAAGAATTAATGAAAAAAAAATATAAAAAGATATGATAATACGAAGTCATCCATACAGAAATCTGCCTCTGATTCTTCCAAATATGAGAAATTAGTTCACAATACTAATACCCCAGAAGCCTATTCATTTCTTCTTCATATTTTTGTAGATTATGAAGTTGACAGTACCTCTTCAAATTTGGCTTTCAATTTGAATGATCACAATCTCTTTCCAATTTTCAAAGGAATTCAATTGAGTTTTTCAGGCTGCACCTTCAAAAGCAATGAGAATTACGCAGGATTGTCGTTTCTCTATACATATGGACTGAATTTCTCTTTTACAAACAATGAATATTCTTCAAATTCGGTGACGGAAGCTCCAACACTATTTATGTTATCTTCAACTACAACATCAATAGCCCACATAATTCATACAACAGGATCTGATTATTCATCAAACCAAGCCACCATCCTTTTTTCAAATAATACTATGAAGAATAATAGAGGACTTTTATTTTCATTTTCTGATTCCGAAAACAAAATTCCTTCAATTATTGTGACTGATCTTTACTTAGATTCACATTTTATCAACAAAAGTTCGATTATATACATAGGCAATTTGAATTATGTAATCCTTAATAATATCACAATGGTTAATTCAAAATCCAAACTTGGTGCCCTTTGCCTCTACACTGTTTCCCATTCTTTCTTTTTGAATCTGAAACTCTCTAATTGCTACGCTGAACTAAGCGCTTGTTTTTATGCTAATAATCTCAGAAACGTTAGTTTTACAAATATCGATTGTTTTTCCATGAAATTGATTTCCCCTTATTATTTCTCAATAAAGATCGAAGTTTCAAGCCTTATTAGAACTCAACCAACATCTCCTATTATTATTGCAAATAGTCTATTAGTAGTTTTTTCGAATGTTTATTTTTCTGAAAATTCATTAGCTCATAATGGTATATTTACTCTATTGACAACGATGACCATTAAAAATTTTACGGTGACAAATTGTTATTCAAAATATGATTGGCCAAGCGGTCTTTATATAACAAGTGATTCAACAATCTCAATCATTAAAGGTGCATTTTATAATATAACTTGTTCAGTTTGCAAAGGAAGTCTCTTTATTGTGAAACAAAAATTAAATTTGACTGATTGCAGCTTCATCAATATAACAAGTCAACTCAGCTTGATTTATTCTGAAGATGGCATCATGAATATCAAAGGGAGTAAATTTATTAATAATACAGCATTAGTGCAGGATTCCACTATTCTTGGAAAAGGAGGAGTTATAACTATCAGCACAAGTGAATTTCTCAATAACACAAGTTTAAACGAAAATACCTTGAGTTTTCTCAGTAGTGAAGTCTCTATAACTGATTCTACTTTCCTTTATAATAAGGCCTCTAATAAAACAAAAGGTATTCTTTTCAATGAATGCCCTTCTGTCTACATTGATAATTGCATTTTTATTGATCATCAACAAATATATGTCAATATAATTTCAGGTTTTATTTATTCAATTGAATCTGTAATAATAATATCAAAAAGCTCTTTCACTGGGTCTATTGGGAGTTATGGAGCCATATATGTCAAAGGTGATAGTACATTTTTAAAAATTGAAAGCAGTAAATTCGTTAATAATGTTGCTACTATTGATGCTCCTGGAATCTATGCTGCCTGTGCAACTTACATTTTTACATGTTTGTTTGATAATAATTCTGTTACTGGTAGCTCATTTAAAGCAGGTCACATTTTGATTGAATCAATTGATTTTGTCTTCATAGAAAATGGAAATTTTTCGAATTTTAGTGCAAATGCTCTTTATTTATCAAATATAAAAAATGTGAGTATTATCAATTCGAGGTTTATTGGAAATAGCAGTATTTCAGAAAATAGAGGAATTTATTTTCTTGATTGTTTGAATGTTTTTATAAATAGTTCGGTCTTCAAATACCTTGTGTCGCAAAGTTCAGGTGCTGGCTTTTATCTTACAGATACTTCAGATAATAACATTTCTCTTCTTATATTAAATACAATGTTTTTCAAAAATGAAGCTTTAAACGGTGGAGGTCTAGCGATAAATATAGCGGAAAGTTCTTTCTTGACTAATAATTTAAAAAATGTTACTTTTTTTAATAATCTTGCTCAAAATGATGGGGGAGGTTTTTATTATGATTCACAAAATGTTTCAAGTTTATTCAATTTGACAAATTGTGCAATATCTCAGAATACAGCTATTTTAGCAGGAGGAGGTTTTCGATTTCTTGGTATGCTTGTGACCTACGATAATAGCTCACATATCTACAACAATACAGCCTATTATGGTCCTAATATAGCTGCTTATCCAATTCATATGAAGCAACGTATTTTAAAAAGTCCTGATGAATATAATTGGTATATAACAGATAAAGAAACTTCAACTGCAAGAATTTTATTGAATCTTTCATCTTCAAACCAATCAATAATAAATGAAACTTTTATCAATATTCAGTCGAATTCCTCAAATATATCAAACGATTCGGTAATTAATCAATCAATTTTGGAAGAATCACTCATTATAACGAATAATCCATCCTTCAATCTTCCTTCTTCAGTCCCTAGTACAAATTACAACAATTTAGTTTCTGGCCAAATTCAAGTCCCTCCAATGATTTTCGATTTAATTGATTATT
>JFJP01003385.1_pt1 | contig 12270 bp, 10 predicted proteins | sample 431651 | NCBI WGS metagenome assembly JFJP01 (sample SAMN02602958, study PRJNA72255) | Microbial mat metagenome, whole genome shotgun sequencing project. | biome: fresh water; feature: sink hole; material: water; isolation source: purple microbial (photo- and chemosynthetic) mats found in... | reverse complement strand
TCGGCCGGCGAGGCGCGCAGCGCCGACGGACCGCGCAGGAGCACCGGAGTACGCCGCCCCTGCTCAAGGACGATGCCGACGTTGCGGCCTTCGAGCAGCGCTTTCAGGTCATTCTGGATGTCATTGACGTTGAGTCCGAAGCGCCCGGCGGCGAGGCGGTCAATGGCGATTTTCAGGAACTGCACGCCGTCGTTCTTGAGGGTAAAGGTGTCTTCCGCGCCCTGCACCTTTTCCAGGGTCTTCACGATCTCGGCGGCCAGACGGTTCAGCGTCGGTAGATCGGGGCCGAAAATCTTGATCGCCAGATCGCCGCGGACGCCAGTGAGCATTTCCGCCACGCGCATGTCAATCGGTTGCGTAAAGGCGAAACCGATGCCCGGGAAGTCCGCCATGACCTCGCGCAAGCGATCGGCCAGCCAGGCCGGATCGCTGTTGCGCCAAGTGTCGCGGGGATGCAGAACCATGAAGGTATCAGTCTGGTTCTGCCCCATCGGATCGAGCCCGAGCTCGTCGGAACCGGCGCGCGCGACAATCGACTTGACTTCCGGAACGCGTTCGAGAATCGCTTGCTGGACCCGGCTGTCGACCAGCAGCGTCTGCTCCAGACTGATCGACGGCAGCTTTTCCAGTTGCACGACAATGTCGCCTTCATCCATGGTGGGCATGAAGCTTTTGCCGAGGAAGATGAAGGACCCGGTTGCGGCGAGCAGCGCAATCAGGGCGCCAATGATGAAGCGCTGGCTGTGCCTGAAAGCCACGTCCAACACACGGTCATAGACGACTGAGAGCTTGCGCATCAGCCACGGTTGATGCTGGATGCCGCGCTGGATCAGCCACGAGGCTAGCACCGGAACGACGGTCAAGGACAGCAGCAGCGAAGAGGACAGGGCGAAAATGATGGTCATCGCCACCGGGCCGAACATCTTGCCTTCGAGTCCCTGCAAGGTCAGCAAGGGCAGAAAGACGAGAATGATGATGACAATTCCCGAGGCCACCGGTGCGGCGACTTCGCGCGTGGCACGGTAGATCAGGTGCTGGGTCGGCAGGTTATCCTGGGCAACTGCCAGCTGGTTTTCCACGTTCTCGACGACGACCACCGCGGCATCGACGAGCATGCCGATGGCAATGGTCAGGCCGCCCAGGCTCATCAGGTTGGCCGACAGGCCGAACAGGCGCATCAGGATGAAGGTGGCCAGCGCGGAGAGCGGCAGCATCAGCGAGACGACGAGCGCCGCCCGCAAATTGCCGAGAAAGGCGATCAGCAGCAGGACGACGAGAACAATCGCTTCGAGCAGCGCTTTCGACACCGTGCCGATGGCCCGATCGACCAGATTGCCGCGATCATAGAAGGCGTTGATGGTCACCCCGGCGGGCAAGGTTTTTTCTATCTCGACCAGGCGCGCCTTGATTCCCTTGACCACTGACTTGGCGTTCGCTCCGCGCAGGCCAAGAACCACCGCCGAGACGGTTTCTCCCTGCCCGTTTTGCGTTACCGCGCCGAGGCGGGTTAGGGCGTTGATGCGTACCTCGGCCACGTCAGCGACGCGGACGACCCGGCCGTCCTTGGCTTGCAGGACGATGGCCTGGATATCTGCGATGCCGGTGATGGCTCCTTCGGCACGAACCAGCATGGCCTCTTCGCCATCGCTGAGGAGTCCGGCGCCATCGTTGCGATTATTGACTTCCAGCGCCGCCTGCAGATCCCTCAAGGCCAGACCGCGTGCCGCCAGGAGTTGCGGGTTGGGGACAATTTCGTAACTGCGTACCAGTCCGCCGAGACTGTTGACGTCGGCGACTCCGGAAATGGTCCGCAGTTGCGGTCGAATCACCCAGTCGAGCAGCGAGCGCTTCTCGGCCAGTGTAATGTCACCCTCGATGGTGAACATGAACATCTCACCCAGTGGTGTGGTGATCGGCGCCATGCCGCCGGTGACCCCGGGGGGCAGATTGTCCATGGCCAGCGCCAGGCGCTCACCGACCTGCTGGCGCGCCCAGTAGATGTCGGTGCCGTCGTCAAAGTCGATGGTGATATCGGTCAGCGCGTATTTGGACATCGAGCGCAGCAGGCGTTGCCGCGGGATGCCGAGCATTTCCTGCTCGACCGGAATGGCCAGCCGCGTCTCGACTTCCTCGGGCGTCATTCCCGGTGATTTGAGAATGATCTTGACCTGTGTCGTTGAAACATCGGGGAATGCGTCGATGGGCAAGCCCAGCAGCGCAAAAATGCCGGCGCCGACGAGGCTGACGGTCAGCACCAGAAGCAGCAGGCGCTGGGTCAACGAGAAGCGGATCAGGTGGTCGAGCATGACTAACGCCCGACGCCGATAAACATCGCTTTCAGACTCGAAACGCCCTTGACCGCGATGCGTTCGCCGGCTCTGAGGTTATCCACCTGAACGCTGTCTCCTCCCTGTCCGGTCAGATGTACGAGGCGCGGCTCAAAGCGCGTGTTCTGCGCATCGCTGGCCGTCTGCACAAAGGCGTAAACCTGCCCCTGATGGCGAATCAGCGCAGCGGCCGGCAGGCGCTGGTCTTTGCCATTGGCGCTGGCGATTTCGATTTCGACCACCTGGCCCGGCGTCAGCGTCTCGGCGCCGGCCGTTACCGCCGCGCGTAGCAACACCGTCTGGCTGGCCGCGTCGACCGAGCGGCCGACGGCGATCAGCGTGCCGCTGATCTCCTTGTCCGCAAGCTTGACGCGCATGCCCTCGCGCAACGCTGACGCCACTTCCAGCGGGGCCTGGATTTCCAGCCACAGCGGGGAAAGTTTGGCGATGCGGTAAATCAGCGCCGAGGATTCAATTCGCTGTCCCAGCTGCACGCCCTGCTCGAGGATGACGCCGGCAATCGGTGCGACCAGTTGCAGCGATCCGCCCAGTTTGCCCGGCGCCAGGCCGGCGAGCGCCAGGCCCTGTCGCCGCTCGCTGGCCTGCGCGGCGGCCTGCGCGGCGGCAGAGCGCGTGGCCTGCAGGCGCGATTCGGCAATCAGCCCCTCACTGAATAACTGTTCATCACGCTGCAGGCTTTGCTGGGTCAATGCCGACTGACTGGCCGATTGCAGGGCATCGCGCTGCAGTTCGAGCGCCTGCGGGCTGGCCACGCGGGCCAGTAGCTGTCCGCGCTTGACTGTTGCTCCCGGTGCGACCGCGAGCATCTCGACCATGCCACCCACCGGCGCGGTAACCACGCGCATCTGCTCGTTCGGAACCAGCACCCGCGCCGGCAGCCTGCCGTTGCGGCTGCCAGCGGCTTCGCCGAGCAGCAGGGTCTCTATGCCCAGGGGCTTGAGTTGGCTCGCCTGCACGATGAGGGCTTCGCCGGCACAGGCCAGGGAGAAAAAGGCGGCAAGGGGGAGGGCAACCACATACGCGTATTTCCTGATCATCATCGTGCTCATTCTGAATGAGGTTGCCAGTATAGTGCGGCCAGATTAAGGCTTTCTTAATCGCCGGAGTGACGCGGGGCTTCGGCTTAACCGTCCGCTCCTGCCCGAGTCAGGCTCGGGAGACTTTTCTGACACAAGAATCGCACTCTCAGACGCGCGGCAGTTCACCGGTTATCATCGGGGTGATGCGCGTTATCGAGAACAGGAATCCGAACCCATGAAGCACAATCAGCCGCCGATCGTACGCAGTCTGCTGGAAAACGATCTCTACAAATTCACCATGTGGCAGGCGCTGTTGCATAGCCATCCGGGTGCGCAAGCTGAATATGGCTTTGTCTGTCGCAATACGCCGGCATTTCCCCTGGCCGAATTGAAGGCCGAGGTCGAGTACGAACTCGACCGGCTGTGCACGATGGTGTTCTCGCAGGATGAGCTGGATTATCTTTCGAGCCTGCGTTTCATCAAGAGCGATTTTGTCGACTTCCTGTCGGTGTTCCGCTTCCAGCGCCGCTTCATCAGCGTGCGTAGCGTAGGCGAGAAGCTGGAAATCATCGCGCGCGGGCCACTGGTGCACGTCATGGGCTTCGAGATCTTCGTGCTCTACATCGTCAATGAACTCTACTTCCGTCGCCTGCCGCAGGCGGGCGTGATCGAGGTGGCGCGAGAGCGCCTTGACGCCAAGATCGCCGTACTCAAGGCCGGCGTCGGCGACGCTGCGCTCGAGGGCGATTTCGCCTTCTCCCTTCTCGAATTCGGACTGCGCCGCCGCTACTCCGGCGCCTGGCAGGAGGAAGTAATTCAGAGCCTGGTCAGTGAGCTGCCGGCGCATTTTCGCGGCACCTCGAATGTCTATCTGGCCCGCAAGCTGGGGCTAACCCCCAGCGGCACCATGGCGCACGAATACCTGCAGGCCTATCAGGCGTTTGGCGTACGCCTGCGCGACTTTCAGAAAGCCGCGCTCGAGGGCTGGGTGCAGGAATTCCGCGGTGATCTGGGGATTGCGCTGACCGACGTCGTCGGCATGGACGCCTTCCTGCGCGATTTCGATCTCTATTTCGCCAAGCTTTTCGACGGCTTGCGTCATGACTCGGGCGATCCTGTCGCCTGGGGCGAAAAGGCCATTGCCCATTACCACGCGCTGCGCATTGATCCGGCCAGAAAGCGTCTGGTTTTCTCCGACAGCCTCAACATCCAGCGTGCGCTTGAACTGTACCGGTGGCATCGGCACCGACCTCACCAACGATACGCCGCATCCGGCATTGAACATCGTGATGAAAATCACCGCCTGCAATGGCCAGCCGGTGGCCAAACTTTCCGATGAACCGGGCAAGACGCTGTGTGACGATGAAACTTTCCTCTCCTATCTGCGCCAGGTGTTCAAGCACCCTGTTTGACACGGCTGGCGTCGTCCGTTTTCAGGACGGCCGCCAGCCTCACACCGCGTCGAGGTCGTCGTCGCCGGGAATCAGTGAAGCGAAGTTACTGTCCGAATCGTCCGCGTCATAGGCATTGTCGGCGACAAGGTTTTCTGCCGGGCGCTCGGCTAGGGAAGAACGGCTGGGTTCATCAACTGATTGCTGCGTGTTGTGGCGATTGCCGAGCATATGGCCGATTCCCTGAAACAGGAAGGATCCGGCGACGACTCCGGCGGCTGTGGTGGCGACGCTTCCGAGCATCCCGGAGCCCCACGCCGACGCTGCCGGCTGAGTTTGCAGTGGCGGCGAGGCGGGCACGGCGGCGACGGGGCTGGCTGTCGGGCGTGACGCTGCGCTGGCGGCCGCGGTGTTTCCCCAGTCATTGCTGTTGAGGAAGCGGCTGCTCGCCGGTGGCGCAGTCAGCGCACCCTGCAGGCGGGCGTTTTCGGCCTGCAGATTCTTCAGGGCCTGATCGAGGAGCAGGCAGCGCTGGGTCAACAGATAGTGCGCGTCGGGCTGCTGCCGGCAGGCCTCCTGTATCAGCTGGTCGGCTTCGCCGTCCTTGGCGCCGACTTGGGCCTGGCGCAGTTCCTGCAAAAAACGGGTGAGCTGATCGCGTTCCTGGATGTCCAAAAGTCTTCTCCGTAAAAGGGATCCTGCATGATGCCGCATAACGGCGGGTGCAATGTACTGTCTTTGCGACGGTTTGTAGCGAAGTGTTGCGCTGACTACTCGGCTTCGCCAAAACGCTCGAGGAGTCGTGCACATTCTTCCATCAGCGCCTGTCCGATTTCGGAGTGATAGTTCGGGTCGAGCGATTCCATCATCTCGTGTGCGGTGAATAAGCCGGCTTCACGCGACAGCGGGGCGGCGATCTGCCGCGCCAGTTCGTCGCTGGCTTCCGACAGCTGCCGGCGTTCGGCGCTGGGCAGACGGCGCTGGGTACGTTGCAGCCAGTCCCCGAGCAGGCTGGCGCCCTGGGCGATGCTCAGCCATTGGCCGTGTTCGTAGAAAACGCTGAGGCGCTCGGCAGCCAGGGCGTAGATCATCGCCACCTGGGTTCCGCGATCATCCGCTGGCAAGGGCGTTTCTTTATCCCATTTCATTCGCAGAAGACATTCCTGATTCGTCGGTGCACCATAGTACGTTTAAAAGGAAAGCGCAGTGCGGCAAGATTTTCGCTGCCTGAGTTGCATTTGAGCAAAGTCGGAGTGGCGCCTGTAAAATGGGGTCTAACCGGTGTCGACCATGAAATCCAAAAAAGTTCTTCAGATCATTCGCGCGCTTGATTTTGCCGCCTGGGCGCACGCGTCGCAGCGGCGCAAGGGCGGGGCGCGCGAGCCGTATATCAATCACCTGACCGAAGTGTCGCGGCTGGTGGCGCAGGCGACCGGCGGCCAAGACGCGGTACTGATCATCGCCGCGCTCTTGCACGACACGCTCGAAGACCAGTCGATGCAGGTGTCCTTGGCGATGCTGGTGGAGCATTTTGGCAAGCGGGTGGCCAAGGTCGTGAGCGAAGTGACCGACGACATGTCGCTGCAAAAAGCCGAACGCAAGCGCCTGCAGGTCGTGCATGCGCCACAGCTGTCGCGGCGGGCCAAGATTCTCAAGATCGCCGACAAGGCCGCCAATCTGAATTCGATTCTGCAGACGCCGCCGCGTGACTGGTCGGCGGAGCGCAAGCGCGAGTATTTTGCCTGGGCCGCCACGGTCGTCGCCGGCTGCCGGGGTGTCAATCCTTGGATCGAAGCGGTATTCGACGAACGCCTGAGTCTCGGGCATTTTTGAACAACATACGGCATCACTAACCCTTAATCCTTAAAACCCTAATTCAAACCACGGAGAGCACGGAGGGCACGGAGAAATGCTGGAGAATAGCGGATTTGCATCTTCAACCCTCGGGCGAGTTGTTTTGTTTTACCAGTGCTTTGTTTTTACTTCGTGATCTCCGAGGCTAACTGCTTTTTCAAGGTTGATATGACCATTTCCCTCCATGATTTCATCCGCGGCTTGCCCAAGGCCGAATTGCATCTGCATATCGAGGGTTCGCTCGAGCCGGAGCTGATGTTCGCTCTGGCGCAGCGCAACGGCGTGACGCTGCCCTATGCCTCGGTCGAGGAAGTCCGCGCCGCGTACGCTTTTAGCGACCTGCAGTCGTTTCTCGATCTGTACTACGCGGGCGCGGCCGTGCTGCAAAGCGAGCAGGATTTCTTCGATCTGACCTGGGCCTATGTGCAGCGCGCAGTGGCCGACAACGTCCGCCACGTCGAGCTGTTTTTTGACCCGCAAACGCATACCGTGCGCGGCGTCAGCATGACCACGGTATTTTCCGGCATCGCCCGCGCCCTGCGCCAGGCGCGCCAGGCGCATGGACTCACCAGCGGCATGATCCTGTGTTTCCTGCGCCATCTGAGCGAAGACGAGGCAATCGCCACCCTCGAAGAGGCGTTGCTCCTGCGCGAGCAGTACGCCGATTTGTGGACCGGCGTGGGTCTCGATTCGGGCGAAGTCGGCAATCCGCCGGAGAAGTTTTCCCGGGTTTATGCAAGAGCGCGTGAGCTGGTTTTTCATGTCGTTGCCCACGCCGGCGAGGAAGGGCCTCCAGCCTATGTCTGGGGGGCGCTCGATGGGCTGCAGGTCGAGCGCATCGATCACGGCGTGCGCTCCGAGGAGGATTCCACGTTGATGCAGCGCCTGGTGCATAGCCAAATGCCGCTGACCGTGTGCCCGCTGTCCAACCTCAAGCTGTGCGTGGTCAAGGATCTGCGCCAGCACAATCTGGCGCGCATGCTGCGCGCCGGCGTGTGCGTGACAATCAACTCCGACGATCCGGCGTATTTTGGCGGCTACATGAATGCCAATTTCATCGCCAGCGCCGAGGCCCTGCAACTCACGCGGGAAGAACTGGTGCAACTGGCGCGCAATAGCTTCAGCGCGGCCTTTGCCACGCCGGAACAGAAGCAGCAGTGGCTGGCGGAAGTGCAAGCCTATCAGGATACGCATTAATGGCCTCGGTGGAGAGCGAAGCGTTGGAGCGTTGCGCCGCGCTGATCGCCCAGGCCGACGGGCTGCTGATTACCGCAGGTGCCGGGATCGGAATCGACTCCGGTCTGCCCGATTTTCGTGGGCCACAGGGCTTCTGGGGCGTCTATCCGGCGCTCGGGCGGGCGCGTATTTCATTTGAGCGGATTGCCAATCCGGCGGCCTTTGCCAGCGATCCCCGGCTGGCTTGGGGTTTTTACGCGCATCGACTCAATCTCTACCGGGCGACAGTGCCGCATCCAGGCTTTGACATCCTGCGGCGCCTCGGCGAGCGCATTCCGGAAAAATATTTTGTGTTTACCAGCAACGTTGACGGCCAGTTCAGCCAGGCCGGATTCGACGCGGCGCGGATCAACGAGTGCCATGGCTCGATCCACCATCTCCAGTGCATCGCCGGCTGTTCTGAGGCGATCTGGTCAGCAGGCGATTATTATCCGGTGGTCGACGAGGAGAAGTGTCTGCTTACCTCCGATTTTCCCTTGTGCCCGCAGTGCCATGGCATGGCCCGGCCGAACATCCTGATGTTTGGCGACTGGAGCTGGAACGAGCAGCGCGCTGCCGAGCAGGACGCGCGCATGCGCGCCTGGTTGCGCCGGGTTGAACGCCTGCTGGTGATCGAAGTCGGCGCCGGATCGGCTATCCCGACCGTGCGTATGACCAGCGAAGCGATGCCGGGTCAGCTGATTCGCATCAACCCGAGCGAGCCCGAGCTGGGTCGGTCCAAGGGCGTTTCCTTGCGCTGCGGTGGACTCGAAGGGCTGCGCCGGATTGAGAGCGCGTGCAAAATTAACGGATGAAAACCGATATGCAAACTAGTGTGCGGGAGATTGCCGAAAAACTTCGGGCCAGCCGTCGCGTGCTGTTCATTACCGGCGCCGGCGTCTCCGCGGATTCAGGTCTGCCGACCTATCGCGGCGTCGGTGGCCTGTATAACGGCGGCGATACCGACGAGGGCCTGTCGATTGAGGAAGCCTTGTCCGGGGAGTGCTTTGCCGTTCGCCCCGATATCACCTGGAAGTATCTGGCGCAGATCCAGCATAACTGCCACGCCGTGCAGCCCAACGCCGCGCATCGGGTGATCGCCGAACTCGAAGAACTGCTCGACGTGGTGGTGCTGACGCAGAATATCGACGGGCTGCACCTCAAGGCCGGCAGTACCGACGTCATCGAAATCCACGGCACGCTCGAAGAATGCTGTTGTTCCGAGTGCGGCAAGGAGGCCCGTCCCGTCGTTGAACATTTGCCGGAAGACCTGCCGCTCTGTACTGCATGCGGCGGTGTTGTTCGCCCGAAAGTCGTGCTCTTTGGCGAGGCCCTGCCCGAACCGGCGATGGAGCGGCTGTACGCCGCGCTCGATGAAGGCTTTGACATGGTTTTCCTGATCGGCACCACGGCGGTGTTTCCCTATATTGCCGAGCCGGTGGTGATGGCCGTGCGCAACGGCGTGCCGAGCGTTGAAATCAACCCGGCGCGCACCCGGATGAGCGATCACGTCGAGTACTACCTGCCCTGCGGTGCGGCCGAGGCGATGCGGGCGATTCAGCAGGCCATGCGCGGCGAGTAAGGCGTTGCTGCGGCCGAGTGCCGCATCGGCTGCGGCGCAGAGAAAAGCCTGACGAAAAAAATGGCCCGACAAGTCGGGCCATTCTTATTGGTCAGTCGCAGGGAAACCCCCTCGCTCTGCCGTCCAGCGATTAAGCCGGGAAAATATTGCCAGCTTGTTGGCCCTTTTGGCCGGTGGTCACGTCAAACGTAACTTTCTGGCCTTCCTTCAAGGTCTTGAAACCATTGCCTTGAATTGCGGAAAAATGCGCGAAGAGGTCTTCACCGCCTTGGTCCGGTGTAATGAAACCAAAACCTTTAGCATCGTTGAACCACTTGACTGTACCTGTTGCCATATCTCTAAACTCCGGAAAAAATGACGGGGTGTTGCCCCGAGAATTGGGCGAATATCAAGACGGCGAGGTGATAATAGGGGAAGTGCGTCGCAGAACTGCGGAGACTAAACCAACAAAAAACAACACTATGCTTGAAATCGCTGGGTCGCACTATGCACCCTAGATCAAATAATTGCAAACTATTATTGACGCCGGGTCGATTTGCCGCTGAAATATTTTCTGTGGATACTTCGCCAAACCATTAATTTACCTGCGCCTGAGCCTTTTGATCAGCGCTCGCGAAATCTCCGCTATGACACTCCTGCTGGCGCGGGAAGATGGCCTTGGAAAAGCCAAGGGGCAGGTATAAGCTCAGAGTGAAGTAGAATTTCGCTTGGGGATGTCATGCATATTGCCAGTCTGTCGATAGCCGATGCGCTGAAAAGTCTGGGCAGCACTGAGCAGGGGCTGACGCCGGGCGAGGCGGCGCGACGTCTCGCTGAATATGGCGCCAACCATATCGCCGAAGTCGGTGCACAAGCTCAGTGGAAGCGCTTTTTGCGTGAATTCACGCATTTTTTCGCGCTCATTCTGTGGCTTGCCGCCGGGCTGGCCTTCTTTGCCGAATCGCGCAGCGCTGGCGAAGGCATGTGGCAGTTGGGCGTGGCCATTGTTGCCGTGATCCTGATCAACGGGACCTTTTCGTACTGGCAGGAGTACCGAGCGGAGCGGGCGATCGATGCGCTGCGCAAGTTGTTGCCGCAGTACGTCAAGGTCGTTCGCGATGCTCAGTTGGTGACACTCCCCGGCGAACTTCTGGTTCCCGGCGACGTCATTCTGCTCGAAGCCGGCGACAACGTTCCCGCCGACTGCCGCTTGATCGCAAGTAATGCGCTTCGGGTCAATGCCGCAACGATCACCGGCGAGTCCTTGCCGGTGGCGAAAAGCGCTGAGGAAGTGAGCGAACCGGCGCCGCTGCAGATGAGGAATGTTCTCCTCGCCGGGACTTCGCTGGTTTCCGGTGACGGCCGGGCGATTGTCTTTGCCACCGGGATGGCCACCGAGTTCGGCAAGATTGCCCACCTGACCCAGGCCGCCGACAAGTCGACGTCGCATCTGCAGCTCGAAATTGCGCGCCTGTCGCGGCTCGTGGCCGTCTTTGCCACGGCCCTGGGCTGCCCTTCTGGGCCAACCTGATGTTCGCCATTGGCATCATCGTGGCCAACGTGCCGGAAGGGCTGTTGCCGACGGTGACCCTGTCGCTGGCCATGGCGACGCAGCGGATGGCGGCGCGCAATGCGCTGATCCGCCATTTGCCAGCGGTCGAAACCCTGGGCGCGACGACGGTGATCTGCAGCGACAAAACCGGAACCCTGACGCAGAATCTGATGCGCGTGCGGCGGGTTTTTTTCGACCAGCAGTTGCAAGACAACACGCCGTCGATGACTGTTCAGGGTATGCCGCACCTGCTGCGCAATGCCGCGAGCTGCCATAGCCTCAAGCGCGGGGTGCGTGATGCCCAGCAGGTCTGGCTGGGCGACCCGATGGAAGTGGCGCTGAGCGAGTTTGCCCGGAGCCGAATGCGCTTTGATGATCTCGTGCTCAGCGGAGAGCTGCCCTTTGACAGCGACCGTCGGCGGATGTCGGTGGTCGTCGAGGACGGCGGCGAGCGCTGGCTTTATTGCAAGGGTGCGCCAGAATCCGTTGTGCCCCTGTGCGATTCTGTCGAGCACGATGGTGGCAGTGCCGCGCTGGACAAAGCGAAGCAGGACCGTGTGTACCTCGCGCAACAGAGCATGGCCGATACGGGATTGCGGGTGCTGGCCTTTGCCTGTCGGCGCCTACAACCAGGCGAGTTCCCGAGAGAGGAACAGCTTTGCTTGTCCGGCCTGATTGGGCTTTATGATCCGCCGCGGCCGGCGGTTCCGGAGGCGATCGCGCGCTGCCGCAGCGCCGGGATCAAGGTGGTGATGGTCACCGGCGACCATCCGCACACGGCGCTGGCCATCGCCCGCGAGATCGGTCTGGTGCTCGGCGATCATCCGCGTGTCATCCTCGGTGAGTCGCTGCGCAAGATGACCCGCGCCCAGCTGCAAACCGCGCTCGACCGGCCGGAGGTGATTTTCGCCCGGGTTTCCGCCGAACAGAAAATGCTGGTGGTCAATGCTTTTAAAAACAAAGGGGAAATCGTTGCCGTGACCGGCGATGGGGTCAATGATGCGCCGGCCTTGAAAGCCGCGCACATCGGTATTGCCATGGGGCTGGCCGGGACTGATGTGGCCAAGTCGGCCGCCGACATGATCCTGCTCGACGACAATTTCGCCAGTATCGTCAATGCCGTCGAAGAAGGGCGCGCGGTGTATGAAAACATCCGCAAGTTCCTGACCTATATCCTGACCTCAAACGTTCCCGAATTGATTCCCTATCTGGTGTACGTGTTGTTTCGCGTTCCCCTGCCGCTGACTATCATCCAGATTCTCGCCGTCGATCTCGGAACCGACATGCTGCCGGCATTGGCGCTGGGTGCTGAACGTCCCGATCCGGCGGT
>JFJP01002251.1_pt1 | contig 12270 bp, 9 predicted proteins | sample 431651 | NCBI WGS metagenome assembly JFJP01 (sample SAMN02602958, study PRJNA72255) | Microbial mat metagenome, whole genome shotgun sequencing project. | biome: fresh water; feature: sink hole; material: water; isolation source: purple microbial (photo- and chemosynthetic) mats found in... | reverse complement strand
CAGATTCAGGAACTGGCTTTCGGTCACAGTGTTGCGCTGTATCCGGGAGGAAAAAGCTTTCCTGCATCAACAGATCAAGAATCCTTGATGGGGGTGCGGTGCATGTCTGCACCGTACTGCCTCGTGATGTTGAATCCGAGATACTTCAAGGACTATGCCCGCGAAGTACAGATCGTCATGGGAAAAGTCGACGATCCCAGCACGATTGCGGCCCTCGTTGATATCAACGCTACCGGAGTTGTCCGTCTTGTCTCGGCTTATCGTCGGATAGGCCGCGCTGAGTTTGCTGAGGGCATCCTACGGCAACTCTCCGGCCTGAAAGCGCAGCTTCAGTGGAGACTCATGCCCGCTGGCGGGCGTGATGTCGAAACTAAAACGACGCTCAACGTCGATGACGACCCTTTTGCCGGCGAACCTGTGTATCAACTCGGTACTCCGGGTAGATCTCCGCTATACAACCGGATCAAAGTTCTTTGGGCACAACATCGTGAAGCCGTGCTGGCAAACCGACCACTGCAGTCCAGGGTAGAGATGTCGCTTGATGACTATCTGGCACGTGTTGAAGCCATACGGGTTGAGGATGCATATCACAGTCTCTCCATTGAGCGCTACCGCGTGACGCCAGAGCTCATTCGCAGAGTCGCTGAGGAGCAGTGGGATCCCGCTGGCAATCCACAAGACCAACGCCAGATCGATGCCATGGCTGCGCGCGGCTATCTGGATGCATTCCAGTTAGTCAAGGAGGATGCTGGTCAGGCGTTTGCGAAGAGAGCCTCAACACCTGGTTTCGCTGCTCAGTTATTCAACGAGCGACATCAGGCGTGGTTCCAGAAGCTGTTTGGCCCATCTGTGGATGCAGGCATCCTCGAGCGCAGGGATCTGGTGGGCTATCGTCGTCACATGGTCTTCTTGCGGGGCTCGTTGCATGCTCCACCACACTTCGACTATGTACGAGATGGAATGGAAGCGTTACGTGATTGCCTGGCCGAGGAAACCGATGCGTTTGTAAGTGCAGTGCTGGGTCACTGGCTATTCGGCTTCATACATCCGTATATGGATGGAAATGGACGCATGGCTCGTTTTACAATGAACCTGATGCTTGCCTCGGGAGGGTACCCTTGGACAGTAATTCATGTTGAGGATCGAGCTGCTTATATGGCGGCGCTCGAAAAAGCCAGCGTCGATGATGATCTAGTAACGTTCTCAAATTTCGTCGCGGGTTCCGTGCGCGCAAGCCTATAAACACTGAGAAAACCGTATACCATCATGCCGAATAAATACTGAGGAAAACGAAGCGCGGATTCGCTAAAAACATTATTTTATAGCAACGTCTGGCAATTTCTGGCAGCACCAAGCAGAACCTGATCATGGTATTTTTATCGGTGTTGTCAAACATATTCAGTGTGCATTACTGAATAGATAGTCACCTGTAGAAATGGTGTGAAAGATTCTGGCTTAATTCCCGGGATTCATCTCAAGTCGCCAATCGGACAAGTTCCTCTTCGCCCCCATACCACAATTTCGAATGGCAACTTATGGACCGCGAACTCAATGAGTATTTCCGGCCACAATCGGCCATTTATCGCGCCAGAAACGGTGTCTTTTGAGCGGCAGGTTACTGGCGCTGAACGGTCGTCCCAGCTATTTCCGCGAAATTGTCAACTCCGTAATTTCCGCAGTATTCTGCACAAACTACGGATGTACAATCGATGTGTCGGCGCGCGTTTAAAAGTGACCAGCTGTGCGCGTTGAATTTTGACCAGGGGCGATAGCCGCCTGTCATTGGCATGGCTGTGGATAAGTGTAGCCCAGACTGTGCTGGTCTGAGACATATTTCTGTGTAGTAACACGAAATGGAGTTCCCTCGAGATGCGCTGGGAAAGCCGTGGAGGGCGTAGCCCGGAGCGGATTTCCCAGCGCGGCGGACTCTCAGGATGGCGCCACCTTCTCGGCCGGTTTATCTTTCTTGCTCTGCTCCCGCGCCTTGATTCGGGATTTGGCCGTCGCGGTACTGTGCCGGAACCGATACGACTCGTTGCCCGTTTCAACGATGTGGCAGTGATGCGTTAGCCGGTCGAGCAGCGCCGTCGTCATCTTGGCATCACCAAACACACTGGGCCATTCGGCGAAGGTCAGGTTCGTGGTGATCAGTACGCTGGTGTGCTCATAGAGTTTCGACAGTAGATGGAAGAGCAAAGCCCCGCCGGCCTGGCTGAAGGGCAAATAGCCCAGTTCATCAAGGATAACGAGGTCCATGCGCATCATGGCCAAGGCGATTCTGCCGGCCTTGCCGGCGACTTTCTCCTGTTCGAGCGCATTGACCAAATCCACGGTCGAGAAGAAACGTACCCGTTTCCCCCAATGGCTGATCCCCGATACGCCGAGCGCCGTCGCCAGATGGGTCTTGCCCGTACCGGTGCCCCCGATCAGCACCACGTTGTGCGCTGATTCGGTGAAGGAGAGATCGGCCAGTTGCTTGATCAGGTTCTGATCGACCTTCGATTGCTCGAAATCGAAGCCGGCCAGATCACGGTGTATCGGGAATTTGGCGACATGCATCTGGTAGCCGATCGAGCGCATAGCCCGGTCGGTATGCTCGGCTTGCAGAAGGTGCTCGATCAGCCAGCCCGACGCCGCCAGCCCACTCGACGGACCCTGGGCCACCAAGTTATCCCAGGCGGAGGCCATCCCCTGCAAACGCAACGCTTTGAACTCAGCGATAAGGTCACGCATGATCGGCCACCTCGTCGCGCAGACGGTCGTACCGCCCCGTATCGGCAACCGGTTCCTCGCTGACCTGCAAGGGCGAGTCGATGGCCTTGGGCATTGGCGGCGACTTCAGGCGATTGAGCATGTTCTCGACATGCTCGGCACTCGGTGCCCCGGATTCAAGGACCAGTTCCACCGCCACCAGCACATGTTCCAAACCCGCTTTCGGAACTTCGGCCAGAACCTTGGCCATCATCCGATCGCCCCCTTCGCGCCGAAGCAGGAGCGTACGCAGGCGTTGCAGCGGCGCTGGCATATCGGCAAACGGTGCGCCGTTTCGCAAGGCGCCCGGCTTGCGCTGAATCAGCGGGATGTAGTGCTGCCAGTCGTAGAGGGTCTCTTTACGGGCAAAGCTGCGCAAATGACTGGCGACCAGCGCGTCGTGGGCGACGAGATCAATGCGCTCCGGGTAGACGCGTAGGCTGACGATCTGGCCCACCAACTCACAGGGCGCCGAGTAACGGTTGCGATCCAGAATCACCAGGCACGTGCTGGAGACCTTGCCCATCGTTTCGACGTAACCATCGAAGGGGGTGATCATCGGCATCAGGCTGGGCTGCTCGTGCTCCAGCATCTCGGCAACGGAGAGTTCCTCGTACTCGGTATGCGCTAATTCATGCCACAGCGTCCGGCAGCGTTCCAGGAGCCAGACATTGAGTTCGGCGAACGAGCCAAAGCGTTCCTTGCCTGCGTCCTGCCAGATCCGTCGGCGACTGTCCTGGACATTCTTCTCGACAACGCCTTTCTCCCAGCCTGAGGCGACGTTGCAGAAATCCGGATCGAACAGATAGTGCGAGGCCATGGCCGAGAAGCGCGTATTGACGAGGCGTCCCTTACCTTTCTTCACCTTGTCGACCGCCGTCTTCATGTTGTCGTAGATGCCGCGCCGCGGAATCCCACCCAGGGCAGTAAAAGCCCGCGTATGCGCATCAAACAGCATTTCATGGCTCTGCGTGGGATAGGCCGACAACACGAAGGCCCGGCTGGCGCAGAGCTTGAGGTGGGACGCCAGAATCTTGCGCCACACGCCACCGATCAGGAGATGCTCTTCGCTCCAGTCGAACTGAAAGGCTTCGCCCAGTTCAAATTTGAGCGGCACATAGGCGTTGACGACAGCCCTCCCGCCTTCTAATCGCCAGCGTCGGACAAACTCAGTGACGCGGCTGTAGTCGCCCGTAAAACCGGCGGCCTGGAGTTCACCAAACAGCTTCAGTGCGCTGCGCCGGTCGCGTTTAGGGCGATGGGCATCGGTTTCCAGTGCTTTGAGAAGTTGCGCGGCGTAGGGCGCAATCTTGGTCTCGTGGCACGGACGCCGGTAGGTCGGCTCAGTGCCTTCCGCCGTCTTCAGCCACCGTTTGACGGTGTTCCGGCAGAAACCGGTCTTCCTCGAAATCTCGGACAGCGATACGCCATCCCGATAAAACAAACGCCGAACTCTTCCTAACTCTTTCATGGTGATCATCTCCTAAAGTCCTGCTCAAAAAACAAGCAGTCAGGTTAATCACCCTGGTCAATTTTGAACGCGCATAACTCCGTTCAAGTGGTCAATATTCGGCACGCGTCAACAATTGATGATGATCCGGATGTGCTGCGGGCTACAGCGCGCATCCTGGTGCAGGCGGGCTACCAGGTAATTACCGGAGTCAACGCCGCCGAGGCGGTTGAACTTACGCGACGCCATTTGCCTGCGATACTTTTGCTTGACGTGATGCTGCCCGATGGCGATGGGGTCGAGGTGGCAAAACGACTGAAGAGCGAGCCGGCGCTGGCAAGCGTTTGCGTGATTCTGCTATCCGGAGCTAAGACATCGAGCGAAGATCAGGCCGCTGGTTTGGATGCTGGTTTCGCCGATGGCTATATCGTGCGACCGTTCAGCAAGCCAGAGTTCCTTGCCCGTATCGATGCGATGCTGCGCCTGCGTTCTGTACAAGTGGAACTCGAACAGCATCGCAACCACCTCGAACAACTTGTCTCTGCTCGTACCGCCGAACTGTCAGTCGCCAAGGAAGCCGCTGAAGCCGCCAACTTGGCCAAGAGCGCATTTTTAGCCAACATGAGCCATGAGATCCGCACGCCAATGAACGCAATCGTCGGCATGGCCCATATCCTCCGTCGTAGTAACGTCACTCCGATGCAAGCTGATCGCCTCGATAAAATCGACTCGGCTGCCCAACACCTGATTGAAATCATCAATAGCATTCTTGATGTCTCCAAGATTGAAGCCGGTAAATTCAACCTGGAAGAGGTACCCGTATCCATCGACAGATTGATGAACAACGTTCATTCACTCATTGCCGAACGTGCTCAAGCCAAAGGTCTCACCTTTCAGATTGAAATGGACCCCTTCCCTGATCACCTTTATGGCGATACGACTCGGCTACAGCAAGCTTTACTCAACTACGCGACCAACGCGTTAAAGTTTACCGACAAGGGATGCATCGTCCTGCGTGCCCTCAATCAGGAAGAGATCGATGAAAGTGTAACGGTACGATTTGAAGTTCAAGACACGGGTATTGGCATTCCCCCTGAAACCCTTACACGGCTTTTTAGTACATTTGAGCAGGCGGACAATTCGTCGACTCGCAAATACGGTGGCACAGGACTTGGATTGGCCATAGTTCGACGACTGGCCGAATTGATGGGCGGTGAAGCCGGAGTTGAAAGTACACCGGGGGTCGGCAGCACCTTCTGGTTCACTGCCCGTCTGAAGAAGATAGAAATTCATCAATCTACCCATTCAACAGCGTCAAATAAAGAGGCCGAGCAGTTGATCAAGCAGCACTTTCAAGGGTCTCGCATTCTGCTCGTTGATGATGATCCAATGAATCTCGCCGTGACCCAGATCTTTCTTGAAGAGTCCGGGCTTCGTGTGGATACCGCTGAAGATGGCATCGAAGCCGTCCGTCTGGCGGGAAAAACGGCTTACGCCCTCATCCTCATGGACATGCAGATGCCTAAACTGGATGGTTTGCAGGCTACCCGACAGATTCGGGAATTGCCGGGCCACCGGGAGACGCCGATTTTGGCGATGACTGCGAATGACTATGGCGAGGATAAAGCTCGCTGCCAGGAAGCCGGAATGAACGATTTTATTACCAAGCCTTTTGATCCAGACTTGCTGTTTGCAACGTTACTTAGATGGTTGCAGCCTAAGCGCGGATAGCCAACGCGCTTTCTTCAAACTCACATTCCTAAGTAGTTCCCGCTGTTTTTTGCGGAAACTACGTATGTACAGGCGACACCAACTCTGAGACGATGCGTTATCCTTATTGCGGCTGTTGCAGCAGCCAAAATCGTTCCTTATGTCGTTGTTATGCGAGGACTGTAATGAAACCTGATTTCACCGTCTTCATCGTTGATGACTCCGATTGTGACTGCACTATTCTCGAATCTGCCCTGAGCAAGAAGGGCCGAGTCGAATCTTTCGCGACGGCCGAAGACTGCGCAAACGTCTGAATGACGCTGTCCGCTATCAGTGGGAAGGATTTGATGATGTCATTCATTATGCATAGAATATTTTTCCGTCGGATTTCATCGCTGGCATTGTTGTTCTTCATTTATGCCAGTTCTCTTCTGGGTCAAACCACTTCTTTAGTTCAACCGCAGACCCTTTCCGGGAACATTTTGCTGCTTTATTCCTACGGCCACGGCGGTCGCGGAATAGCGGTATTCGACGATGGTTTTATTTCGACTTTAAGTGCCGCCGGCGTTGATTCCAACAGTCTCTACTTCGAATATCTGGATCTGGAACGCAACAAAGCCGACGCACAATACCGTTCACGCATACAAGATTTGCTGCGAAGAAAGTACGCTGATCGCCACATTGATCTGGTGATCACGGTGCAGCAACCGGCGCTGGGATTTCTCCTCAATGAGGGGCAAACCATTGCTCACGACGCGCCGGTCATTACTGTTCAGGCGCCAACTCCAACCACGCCCGAAGCCGGCGACCGCAAGATTCACAGCCAGTTGGCCCAGTTCGATATCAAGGGTACCCTGGGCAGAGCGTTGGACCTGTTTCCGAAGACGCAGCGTGTGGTCTTTGTCTCGGGAAGCAGTGAAGCGGATCGGAAAATGGCGGCTGATGCGGCAAGCATAGCTTCCCCGTGGCAGGGCAAGCTGGAGCTTGAATTCACTGTCGGCTTGTCACTCAAAGCCATCTTGCAGCGGGTTGCAACGCTCCCTCCCAATACCATCATCTTGTTTACCCAGTACAACCGGGACACTGACGGACACATTCGAGCCTCCTACGAAGTGGAAGGCATGGTCGTAAAATCAGCGAATGCGCCCGTATTCGGGCTTTACGATTTCAACCTTCGAAACGGCGGTATTGGGGGGGCAGTTGTCAGCGTCAAGAAACTTGGCGAGAGTACCGGACAACTGGCGCTCGACCTCTTGCAGGGAGAACTGAAGCTGACGCAGTCTGTCACCAACACCAGCAATGATGTGATACCAATGTTCGACTGGCAGCAGATAAAACGCTGGGGGGCCGACCCGAGCGTATTGCCCGCCAACACGCTGTTTATCAATCGACCGCCGACACTGTGGGGGCAGTACAAGGAATACGTCATTGTTGTAACACTAACGATACTTCTTCTCTCCGTCCTAATCATTTCCCTGATTTACCAGAACCGCCAGCGTCGCTTGGCAGAAGCGCACTCGCGATTGTTGGTTGAAGAAGCTCCGGACACCATTCTGGTGCTGGATGCGGATACACGGCTTGTTATTGATGCCAATCCTAGTGCAGAAAAGCTATTTGGATGTTCACGTGCCGAACTGCTGAAAGGAGGGTTATTCAGGTTTTATGACTCGAATCAACCTGATGCCGCATCAATAGAAGTGACGAGAGAGACTAATTTTAAGCGCGCCCTATCAGGAGAACGTATCCAAGTGGAACGTGCTTTACGCTCTTTCGACGGTCGAAATCTATTCTGTGAATTACGACTCAGCAGACTTCCTCACAAGCGTCACCAATTACTACGGATCAGCATCCTTGATATAACGCAACGCAAGGAAGCCGAAGATGCATTGCAGGACAATTATGAAGTGCTCAACAGTGTTCTGACAACGGCACGTGATGGATTCTGGCGCGTGGATTTTCAGGGCTGTTTATTGGGTGTCAATCCGGCTTATTGCCGTCAGTCAGGTTACAAACGGGAAGAATTGGTCGGGATGCGCGTTTCTGACCTTGAAGCACTGGATAGATCTACCGATATCGCCCAGCGCATTGAACGCATCATCAAGGATGGAAGCGATTTTTTTGAAAGTAAGCATCGTCGTAAAAACGGATCAATCTGGGATGTTGAGGTCAGCATTACCTACCATGCTTCGAAGGGCGGAGAGTTTTTTGTATTCTTGCGCGACATCACCGAGCGCAAAGCTGCAGAAGTCGAACTCGAAAAACACCGCAACCACCTTGAAGAACAGGTCAGTTTGCGCACCCGTGAGCTGGAGCTGGCCAAAAATTCGGCCGAATCAGCCAATCTGGCCAAGAGTGTTTTCCTGTCCAACATGAGCCACGAAATTCGCACGCCGTTAAATGGCATCATCGGCATGGCGAATATCCTCAAGCGCGAAGGCGTCACCCCCAAGCAGTCTGACCGCCTCGCCAAGATCGACACCTCGGCCGAACACCTGCTCAGTACCATCAACGACATCCTCGACCTCTCCAAGATCGAAGCCGGGAAGGTCGTACTGGAGGAAGCACCGGTTAGCATTGACAGCCTGCTTGCCAACGTCAAATCGATACTGGGCGCTCGTGCCCAAGACAAAGGTCTCCTCCTGCGCATCGATACAGATTCCCTGCCGCCCGGCCTGCAAGGTGATCCGACACGACTGCAACAGGCGCTACTCAACTATGTGACTAACGCCATCAAGTTTACCGAAACCGGCAGCATCACCCTGCGCACTTTTAAGCTGGACGAAAATGCGGAATCCGTAGACGTCCGCTTCGAGGTTCAGGATACCGGGATTGGCATTGCCCCAGAAACTCTCTCCCGACTGTTCACCGCCTTTGAACAGGCGGACAACTCGACGACGCGCAACTATGGCGGAACCGGACTGGGACTGACGATCACCCGGCGCCTGGCCGAACTGATGGGTGGCAAAGCCGGGGTTGAAAGTACGCCGGGGGTCGGCAGCACCTTCTGGTTTACCGCACGACTGATAAAGACAACAAGCTTGGGAGCCAAACCTCTGCCAGCCATCACCGACGCCGAGAAGATTATTCGCCAACACCATCAAGGTCGCTGCATCCTGATTGTCGATGATGAACCGTTAAACCTTGAAGTGGCGCAATTCATTCTCGAAGATGTCGGATTGGCTGTCGATACTGCAGAAGATGGTCTTCACGCTCTCGGCAAAGTCCGTGAAAACTCCTACGCTGCCATCCTGATGGACATGCAGATGCCGAATCTGGATGGGCTCAAGGCGACGCAGCAGATACGTAAACACCCCGGCTGCCAGGAAACTCCGATTCTGGCCATGACCGCCAATGCTTTTGCCGAAGACAAGGCCCGCTGCCTGGAGGCCGGGATGAATGATTTCATCGCCAAACCGTTTAACCCAGAGGTGCTTTACGCAATTTTGCTCAAGTGGCTGGAGCGACGCTCTGATTACTCGAATGATCGTCGTGTCCGGAATGACCGCATCGGAGACTGAAGCAGACCGACGGTTTGCACACGTCATCAGGCAGCAAAGGGTCGGGACCGGCTGTAGCGTGAAGTTTGGAGCGGTCATTCGGAGTGATTACCCAGTCGATGACTGCTGACCTGCCGATAGTTGACCTACTTGGGTCGGGCAGCCAAAGGCGGTTTTGGCCAACGACTTGCCAGTGGTCTCTCGGCAGGGTATGCCCGCTCCACTCTGAACCTGCCGCTGAGGCCGTCGAGGGGTGGATGATCGCAGAGGGCACAATGTACTCAGTCGGATTCCTAAACAGCGGTCATTGGGATGGCATCGCTGGAACTCTTGACATTTCTGAACTTGGCGATGCGTTTGGTACGAAGTTACATTAATACGTTATCCATTGACATATGACGATAAAACGAAACATACTTGCACTGTCATGTCATCCGACAATCACACCAGAAAACTCCTTCGTCTGGTGCGCCAGAAGGGCGTGCTGCGCTCCCGCGATCTACACTCAATCGCCATACCCCGAATCTATCTTTCACGTTTGATCGCCGCTGGCCAACTGGAACGGGCAGGGCGGGGACTATATCGACTGCCATCAGCGCCCATGTCGGAAAACGAGAGCATGGTCACCATCGCGACGCGTGTTCCCCAAGCGGTTTTCTGCTTGATGACCGCACTCCAGTTTCATGAACTGACCACTCAACTACCTCGCCAAGTCTGGATTGGCATGCCTCGTGGCAGTCATGCACCCAGGATCGACTATCCGCCACTGAAGATGATTCAGTTTTCTGGCGACGCCTATGAGGCCGGAGTTGAAGTTTTCGTACGTGACAAGGTGAAGCTTCGAGTTTATAGCGTCGCCAAGACCATCGCCGATTGCTTCAAACACCGAAACAAAATCGGACTTGATGTGGCATTGGAGGCACTGAAAAATGCACGCGCACAGAAAAAGGCTTCCGCTGATGACCTCTGGCACTTCGCCAAGATTTGTCGTGTCGCCAACGTAATGCGTCCCTACCTGGAGGCAATTGGCTAGTTATGTGTTTTTTCTACGGTGCCTTGCGGAGATTTGATCTGTGTATATCCGCGTAAAGTGCGGAGATAATGCTTGCGCTTGCGGAGATTATCCGTGAAAATGTCCGCATCTATTGCGGAGTAAATTGTGAGCACCTATATCTGGCAACGTGCTGATTGGCCAAACTGGAGCATTGATTCTTCCAAGCTATCTGTGCCTCTGGCCACGGTACGTCACGCCCAAGGCAGATTGATTGGGCGAATGGAATCACTCGGGTTCAAACTTCGCGATGAAGCCTGGCTGCAAACCCTCACGCAAGACGTCATCAAGACGAGCGAGATCGAGGGAGAGCGTCTCGATACCGATCAAGTACGTTCATCCATTGCTCGTCGCCTTGGTATGGACATCGGAGCACTGACTCCCTTCGATCGGAACGTTGAAGGCATCGTCGAAGTGATGCTCGATGCTACACAAAACTGCGCGAAGTCACTTACCGTCAAACGATTGTACGGCTGGCATGGCGCACTGTTTCCAACCGGGCGCAGCGGACTATCGAAGATCCGTGTTGCCAAGTGGCGGGACGACTCCGCCGGACCCATGCAAGTTATCTCGGGGCCGATTGGTCGTGAGACAGTTCATTTCACTGCCCCACCTGCAGATCAACTCGGCGCTGAGATCAAGAAGTTCTTAAGCTGGTTCGAGAACGTGGAAGTCGAACTCGATGGGGTGATCAAAGCCGGCTTGGCGCACCTCTGGCTTATTACCCTGCACCCGTTTGACGATGGCAATGGGCGGATTGCACGGGCCGTTGGCGACATGGCTTTGGCTCGGTCAGAACAAACCAATCAGCGCTTCTACAGCCTATCGGCGCAGATTCAACACGAACGCAGCGACTATTACGACGTCCTGGAACGAACCCAAAAGGGGAATATGGATGTCACTGATTGGCTGCTGTGGTTCTTGGCGTGCCTGCAACGTGCGATAGGGCGAGCCGAAGAAACCTTGTCAGTGGTTTTGGCGAAGGCCAGATTCTGGGACCGATTAGCCACATCGCCGATAAATGAGCGGCAGATCAAGGTTCTCAATCGACTACTGGATGGCTTTGACGGTAAACTGACCACCAGCAAATGGGCGAAGCTTTCCAAATGTTCTCAGGACACGGCTTATCGGGATATTCTGGCACTGATCGAATTGGGTGCGTTGAAAAAAGCGGTGGGGGTAGGGCGTAGCACGCACTATGATCTGGTAGTGCCAGAAAACTAAGATTGCTTTCTGCGGCGGAAATCAGGTATGCCGAATGAGAGATGTTCGCAATGAAATGCCGCTTCAGTTGCGCAAATATGGGAAAAATGGCTGTCTGGCAGTGTCAGGCATCAACTGGCTATAACAAGCAACGCCAAGCAAGTTTTGAGCATGGTATTTTCAATGGTATCAGCAAGGTGTAACATGATAATTCATCATTAAATCAATTTGATAGTAGTGCTGTTTACTATTGAGTGGGAATAAAGCAAGATCGGTTTGTACTGTTTAACAACAAAAAGAAACCATTTACGATCCTGCCTGCATCATGCCCGGATGGCGATGACAAGGAGACATAGTGAAAATTATCAGCGTGGAGACAATGCGTCCGCAGGAGCACCCTAATGTGCTGTGGGTCCTGATTCACACAGATGAGGGAATTTCCGGATTAGGTGAGACCTTCTTTGGGGCACAGTCAGCAGAGGCTTACATCCATGAATGGGCCGCCCACAAGTTGCTTGGTAGAAACCCGCTGCAAATAGATCGCATAGCCAAAGATTTGGTCGGGTATCTCGGGTTTCGCAGTTCCGGCGCTGAAATGCGCGGGAATT
>JFJP01039930.1_pt1 | contig 12271 bp, 9 predicted proteins | sample 431651 | NCBI WGS metagenome assembly JFJP01 (sample SAMN02602958, study PRJNA72255) | Microbial mat metagenome, whole genome shotgun sequencing project. | biome: fresh water; feature: sink hole; material: water; isolation source: purple microbial (photo- and chemosynthetic) mats found in... | reverse complement strand
ATATCCAACGGTTCTATTGCACGTAATGGTAGGGAGTGGGTTGTAAGGCCTGCGACTGTTGGGAAGGCTTCTGTATCAGTAAATGCTAAACTTGGAGATCGGATGAAAAGTATGGGTGCTGAAGAATTCCGTGTTAAAAATGTTCCCAATCCTGAAGCATTTATTGCCAACACAAGTGGAGGCAGCGTTAGTAAGGATCTTGTAATAGCCTCTGGTGCTATTATTCCGCGTATGCCTGCTGATTTTGAATTTAATCTCAATTTTGTGATTGTATCATTTAAATTCTCGGGTAATCGAAAAGGAGATGTATTTGATCTGCCGGGTACTAACAATAGTCTTACTGCACCAATGAAAGAGTTTATTCGGGGATCACGCCGTGGAGATAAAGTAATCCTGGAAGATATTTTTGCCAAAGGTCCTGATGGGAAAACACGTAAATTGAACTCGATTGTACTAACACTTCAATAAATCAATAAATTTTACAATCATGAATTATCCATGATTGTATAAAAAAGCAGGAAAATTATATTGCGGGAAATCTGGCGTAAGCCTTCTGAACCGAAAAAATAAATACTTAGACATGAAATAGCCATGATTGGAATAGATCATCAGCCGAAGATGATATTATGATTAATCTGGCGTATTCCATCTGACCCGTAAAAAATAAATAATAACAGATGAAAAAGAATATTCTGATACTAGCAATCCTGTTGCTTTTCATTTCTCAAATGGGAAATGCGCAGCAGATACTTAATACACCTCCCCGCGACGGCGTTGTTGACAGAACAGAGAAGCTTGATAAGAAACCTATACAATATCCATGGATCAGAAGTGCTGATTATGTATGGGAAAAACGTATCTGGCGTGTAATCGACATGCGCGAAAAAATGAACCAACCCATGTATTATCCCGAAACTCCGCATAACAACTGGCGTAGTTTTATGACAATCATGATGGATGCAATAAAAGAAGGGAGCCTGACTGCTTATGATGCTACTTCCCCGACTGACGAATTTATTTCGCCTATGTCATTCAAAGAACTGATGTCGAAAGTAGAGAAAGCAGATTCGATGCAATTACAACGTTCTTATCCTCCATACGATTTTTACGACACTATTATCTTAAAGAAACTAAACACTACAGATATAAAGAAACTCAGAATTAAAGAAGACTGGTTTTTCGACAAACAGCGTTCAATGCTTGAAGTACGTGTTATAGGTATTTGCCCTGTAGTTGATGTCTTTAATGATGATGGTACATTCCGCGGGCAGCGACCACTTTTCTGGATTTATTTCCCCGAAGCTCGTCCTATATTAGCTAAATCCGAAGTTTTTAACAGGTTTAACGGTGCAGCCAGGCTTACCTACGACGATTTTTTCTGGAAACGTATGTTTAGCAGCTATGTGTATAAAGTTGATAATCAATACGACAGGAAAATTTCAGAATATGCAACCGGAATGGATGCTATTCTCGAATCTGAAAGAATTAAAGAAGACCTTTTTAACTTCGAGCAGTTTCTCTGGGAATACTAAAATCTGAACCTGTTTCAGCGATTTAACAGAATTCAAATCAAGATATAATATCAGGCAACTCTTCAGATATGGAGAGTTGCTTTTGTTTTTATACTTTTGTAGAATCACTAACGTACTCATGCGATTCAAGATTTAAGTAATCTATTCATTCAAGGTACAAAATTCATTACATGTCGGTCGATCTGCTGCAAACGCCAATTGAATATCTTAAAGGAGTTGGTCCCAAAAGGGGTGAACTGCTTCGGAAAGATGCCGGTGTAAGCACGTATTATGATATGCTTACTTACTATCCTTTCAGGCATGTGGATCGCAGCCGGTTTTTACCCATAGCTGAAATTAATTCCGAAAATGTTTATCTTCAGATTCGGGGCAAAGTTGCAGAGGTTCAAATGATTGGACAAGGACGGAGTGCCAGGCTGGTGGTTACGATTCGTGATTCGAGTGGTTCTATCGACCTTATCTGGTTCCAGGGAATTAGTTGGGTGAAAGATAAATTTACTCCAGGAAGCGAATGGGTTGTATTTGGCAAACCATCGCTTTTTAATGGTAAATATAATATTTCGCATCCGGAAACTGAAACAATTGCTGAGTTTATCGCGCAACCGGCAGATCCACTTCATCCGGTTTACAATTCGTCGGATAAAATGAAACTAAATGGATTGAGTACTCGTGCTCTTTCTAAGATTATGAAAACGCTGATTTCCCAAGTAAAAGGAGTTATTCCTGAAACTTTGAGCAATGAGATAATCCATGAATTTAAATTCATGGGCAGGGAGGAAGCACTCATAAATATTCATTTCCCTCCGGATACTGAAACATTGGAGAAAGCCCGTGCACGACTAAAGTTTGACGAGCTGTTTTTTATCCAGGTCCGGTTGCTGCGTTATAAAATTAACCGTTCGCAAAAAAATCGCGGAAGTGTTTTCAGCCACATTGGCGATTTGTTTAATTGCTTTTATAAACAGAATCTTCCTTTTGAATTAACCAATGCCCAAAAGAAGGTGATTCGTGAAATACGTGCCGACCTTGGTTCGGGAAAACAAATGAACCGACTTTTGCAAGGCGATGTTGGAAGTGGTAAAACTCTTGTAGCACTGATGTGTATGCTTATTGCACTGGATAACGGGTATCAGGCCTGCTTAATGGCTCCGACTGAAATTCTTGCTAATCAGCATTATGCAACTATTTTACGATTTCTTCAGGGAATGAATGTAACCGTTGATTTATTGACCGGGAGTACAAAAAAAGCCCGTCGGAAGGAAATACATCCGATGCTGCAGTCTGGTGAACTTCATATTATTATTGGAACACATGCTCTTATTGAAGATGCAGTGAAGTTCAGTAAACTCGGTTTGGTTGTTGTAGATGAACAACATCGTTTCGGTGTAGCGCAACGTGCAAAAATGTGGAGCAAAAGTGTAGTTCCTCCGCATGTATTGGTAATGACGGCAACACCAATCCCGAGAACCCTGGCTATGACCGTTTACGGCGATCTCGATCTTTCCGTTATAGATGAGTTGCCTCCGGGCCGAAAAGCGATTAAAACATATCATTTTTATGAAGCGGGGCACGAAAAGGTATATAATTTTATGCGCCAGCAGATAGCAACCGGAAGGCAGATTTATGTGGTGTATCCGCTTATAGAAGAATCGGAAATGTTGGACCTGAAAAATCTACAGGATGGATTTGATCATCTGAAAAAGGTTTTTCCACAGCCGGAATACACCCTGAGCATGGTTCATGGCCGCATGAAAGCAGATGAAAAAGATGCCGAAATGAACCGTTTCAAGAACGGAGAAACACAAATAATGGTAGCAACTACTGTAATAGAAGTTGGTGTTGATGTTCCGAATGCGTCAGTAATGGTTATTGAAAATGCAGAACGTTTTGGATTGTCACAACTGCATCAGCTCAGGGGTAGGGTAGGACGAGGCGCTGATCAATCGCATTGCATATTGATGACCGGTTTTAATCTTACAGCTGATGGCCGAACACGAATTGAAACCATGGTAAGAACCACCGACGGATTCGAAATTTCGGACGTGGATTTGAAACTTCGTGGTCCCGGCGACCTTGAAGGCACGCGCCAAAGTGGTATCCTTGACTTAAAACTTGCTGATATTGTGCGTGATGAACAAATGCTTCGCGCAGCCCGGAATATTGCACAGAAACTTCTGGACGATGATCCAAATCTTGCAAAAACAGAAAATCAAAGAATATTGCGTTACCTGAATTATCTGAGTACCAAAAAATCGGAATGGGCGATGATAAGTTAGAAGGGAGAAATGGTCGGGAAGTTGATGGACGAGAGAGTTGTCATTAAAGCGTCATTTAATAGTTAAAGACAAGAAAAAAAAGTTAACAATAATAGTAGGTGGGAAAGTTGATTAAAATTCAATAGGAAATGCAATTTGCAGGAAATAATCTAAATTCCGCCTGTATACACCATTTTCTTTACTTGTATATATTTTCCGGTGTTCAATACAAGATAATACAATCCTGAAGGAACATGACCAGGAGTCCATTTACAGGAATGACGGCCTTCAGGGAGTGTATCATTTATAAGAGTAGCAACACTGATACCGTTAATGTCAAACACCTGCATCAGAACTTTACAATCTTCATTCAAAGTATAATTAATTAAGGATGTTGCCGTGAACGGATTTGGAGAATTCTGTTCTAATGAAGCATTGCTCAATGCAAGGGGAAAACCCGTTGTTGTATTAATTAACGAAGGACTTCCTGCCTGCACCCAGGCTGTATAAATTAATTCGGCCAAAGCATGTGAAGCGCGTTTGAACAACGGAATTGTAAAACTTTTACTCTTAGCCCATAAAGCAGATTTATATGCTGATGAGGAAGTTCCGCCAAATGTTTTAGCATACGTATCAGCCATCAGCACTGAATCCACATAGGGATAATTAGTATATAAATAGTTAAATATATATTGGTTTACATCGCTTATCTCAACAATACTATCACCTGTATAGGTAATCTGCGAAACGTATGCATTGATCATGGTTGACTCAAATCGTGAATGTATTCCGGTGGTTCCTGTAAGTTGGCCATTGTAGTTTTTAGTAATGTGCAGAGGCATATGGCCGTCGGCAACATAATGCCCAAGGTCAGCAGCAAAAATCTGGGCTTTTACAAAATCATGCCGCTGCAAACAATTCCGAAGTGAATCGAAGGAATTTATTGTTGCCCAGGGTAGAGTCCCATTTTCTAATACGAAAGCGGAAGTATGAATGGCATTTGCGGAATCAAGTGTTTGCGGAATCCTTCCATTTGTAAGAAATTCGCTGTAATTATCAATATCAATATAATGTTTTGGTCCTTCGGTTGGATCAGCACCTTTGCGATTATCGGCATCCGAAGCATGATCGCGCAGAAACCCAACCCAGGTTTGGAAATCCTGCATCTGCAGGTTAAATGATAAAGCCGAAGATTGACTGATTTTGCTATGACCAGCACCTCCCCAACTTATGATAATTACTGATAAGGTTAAAAGAGCGATTGAAGACAGGAAGAGTTTTTTCAAATGGGAAAGGATTTAATTTGGGTGATTTAAAGGATGGCAAAAGTACGCATTTTATATTTTGGAAATCTAATAATCTGATTGAGTGTATAATTGTCTTTTCATTTTGCAAAATACCTTAACTTCTTTAACCTTATCTTACTAATGACTTTAAAAAAAACTGCAGATTATTTTTCCTGTTCACACTCATTTCCTTTCCTTACTAAATACACTGTTTTTCATCTATTCCGTTACTTTATACTTAGTCTAAAGACGAATTTTTTCCTAAATTTGCACACTTTTAAAGAACTTATAATGAAAATTTCCTACAACTGGCTGAAAGAGTACGCTAATGTCAGCATTGCACCTGTTGAGGTCGCACGGATTCTTACCGATTGCGGTCTCGAAGTCGAAGCTATTGAAGAATATGAATCCATAAAAGGAGGACTGAAAGGAATAGTGATTGGCCAGGTATTGTCAACTCAGCGCCATCCTAATGCCGATAAACTTACCTGTTGCAAAGTGGATGTTGGCGATGGCAATGTGCTGGATATAGTTTGTGGCGCACCTAATGTGGCTGCAGGACAACGTGTTCCGGTTGCTACCATAGGCGCAATTATTTATAAGGGAGATGAATCATTTGCTATTAAAGCAGGTAAGCTTCGCGGCGAACCCAGCAACGGGATGATTTGTGCGGAGGATGAAATCGGGCTTGGCGATTCACATGCCGGAATTATGGTACTGGATGAAAATGCTCCTGTAGGTTCAACAGCAGCCAATTATTTTAATGTGGAATCTGATACTTTATTGGAAGTAGCTATAACTCCAAACCGTGCTGATGCCACTTCACATATTGGTGTAGCCCGTGACCTGGTTGCCGCAATCAACAACCGGGAGAAACAACATGAACGTATTACTCTGACCCTTCCTTCTGTTGATCATTTTAAAGTTGATAATACTTCCCTTCCGATCTCTGTTGAAATTGAAAATCCGGAAGCATGTCAAAGGTATTCAGGAATTACGATTAACGGAATACAAGTTAAAGAATCACCGGCATGGCTGCGCGACAGGTTGAAAGCAGTAGGCCTTCGACCGATCAATAATATTGTAGATATTACCAATTATGTACTGATGGAAACAGGGCAGCCTTTGCATGCTTTTGATGCAGCATTTGTATCAGGCAATCAGGTAATTGTGAGGAAAATGCCTGCCGGTACAAAATTTGTAACTCTCGATGAAACGGAACGGACTCTTAGTGCTGACGATCTGATGATTTGTAATGTAAATGAACCCATGTGCATTGCTGGTGTGTTCGGAGGTGCAAAATCTGGAGTCAGTGATAAAACCACATCAATTTTTCTCGAAAGCGCTTATTTTGATGGAACCCATGTTCGTAAAACATCGAAACTTCATGGGTTAAAAACGGATGCTTCATTTCGGTTCGAACGTGGTGCTGATCCTAATATTACCGTATATGCACTGAAACGTGCTGCCATGCTGATAAAAGAAATCGCCGGCGGGACAATATCTTCAGAAATTGTAGATGTGTACCCGGCACCTCTTACAAATTTTAAAGTTGACGTTTCGTACAAACGAATAAACACACTTATTGGTCAACAGATTGATGCTTTGACGGTTAAAAATATTCTTACCTCACTGGCGATAGATATTCTGTCGGAAGACGAAGAAGGATTGCAGCTTTCAATACCTCCTTTTAAGGTTGACGTTACGCGTGAGGCCGATGTGGTGGAAGAAGTTCTTCGTATTTATGGGTATAATAATATTGACCTGAGCGACTCACTGCATTCATCGCTTTCATACAGCCGTAAGCCCGATCCCGAAAAACTTCAGCAGAAACTTGCCGATTACCTGAGTAATAACGGTTTTAATGAGATACTGACAAATTCACTTACGAGTTCAGCATATTATGAAAAATCTGAAGTATTCAGTTTCGATGATTGTGTGAAAATTCTGAATCCATTAAGCAGTGAGTTGGGCGTCATGCGTCAAACATTGCTTTTCAGCGGGCTCGAGAGCATATCCTACAACCTTAACCGGCGTATGCCTGATCTCAAATTCTATGAATTTGGTACTGTGTATAATTATGTTCAGGCACAGTCGGCAAGCAATGATGTTACCAGGAAATATAAGGAGCGTAAAAACCTGTCCATTTTTGTAACCGGGAGTCAGCAAGGCGAAAGCTGGTATACGGCTACAATAAAAACGGATTACTATTTTCTGAAATCGTTCGTTTTTGCGGCTCTTCGTAAAACCGGAATCAGTCTTAACAAATTAACTTCTCAAGCTATTGATAGCCGGTTGTATGCCGAAGGTGAATCTTTCAGCATCAACAGCAAACCCTTGTTAAGTATTGGTCGCCTAAATTCAGGTACTCTCAAACAATTTGATATAAAACAGGATGTGTTTTATGCTGAGCTAGACTGGAGCACTCTGCTGCGGGAAATCAAACCTGATAATATTCAGTTTACTGAAATATCACGTTTTCCTGAAGTGCGTCGCGACCTTGCGCTCTTGCTTGACAAGAATGTAAAATTCAGTGATATCCAAACTCTTGCAACCCGGAATGGGAAAGGAATACTTCGTTCAGTTAACCTTTTTGATGTTTATGAGGGAGATAAGATTGAAGCCGGTAAAAAATCGTATGCAGTAAGTTTCACCATGCAGGACGATCAGAAAACACTGACTGATAATGATATTGAAAAACTGATGAAACGCCTGGCTGAGGTTTTTGAGAAAGAATTAGGCGCTGTAATAAGGAGATAAAATCAAACTTTTATTAAAATGTGAAAGCCGGACTATGTTCCGGTTTTTCCTTTTAAAGAAAAATCAACAGCAGGATGATTCATTTTTGCCATTTTGTCAGCAATACTGCCAAAAATAGTTAACGAGTTAAAATATTTCCCGGGAATAGCGTTAACTTTGCATACTAATAGCTGTAAAGGCTTGAAATACGATGGATATAATTGCGGTAAAACAACGTTTTGGTATAATTGGCAATTCGCCAATACTCGACAGGGCTATTGATATTGCCCGGCAGGTAGCACCTACTGATTTAAGTGTATTGATAACAGGTGAAAGCGGGGTAGGGAAGGAAATTTTCCCTCAGATCATTCATCACCTGAGTGCCCGTAAGCATGGGTCCTATATAGCAGTTAACTGCGGTGCAATCCCCGAAGGAACTATTGACTCAGAATTATTCGGTCACGAAAAAGGATCTTTTACAGGCGCGCATGAAGCCCGTAAAGGATATTTCGAAGTAGCTAACGGTGGTACAATTTTTTTAGATGAAGTAGCTGAATTGCCTTTATCCACACAGGTTCGTTTGCTTAGAGTTCTCGAATCGGGAGAGTTTTTTAAAGTAGGTTCATCGAAAAGCCAGAAAACGGATGTGCGTGTTGTGGCTGCAACTAATGTTGAAGTGCAACTGGCCATTGATCATGGTAAATTCAGGCAGGATCTGTTCTACCGGTTAAATTCAGTTCCAATCGCAGTGCCTGCTTTGCGGGAGCGGAAAGAAGATATCATATTGCTGTTCCGTAAGTTCGCATCCGATTTTGCAGAAAAATACCGCATGCCGGTATTGGAACTAGAGGAAGAAGCCAGGCAAATACTAATGAATTACCGCTGGCCAGGCAATATCAGGCAATTGAAAAATTTTACAGAGCAAATATCAATCATCGAACGTAACCGTAGTCTTTCTGCTGCCACAATTCAACGCTATCTTCCCGAAACCACCCGCCGCGATTTGCCGGTATTGTTTAAAGATGCGCATAAGGGAAATGAAATGTCGGAAAGGGAATTACTTTACAAAGTCCTTTTTGATATGCGCCGCGATATAACTGACCTTAAAAAATTAGTAGGCGAAATTATCGGTCACGACGAAGTAGCCAGTCATTTCAATGCCTCTTCTGCTCATGTGCCTGAGAATTTACTGAGTGAACCTCATAAGCAGGAAGGAAACAGGGTAGTTGTTCACGATAGGGTTCAGGAAATAGACGATGAGCCATTTGTACATGGGGAGATTATGGAAGAATCGCTTTCACTGCAGGAACGCGAACTTGAACTGATTCGCCGTGCTCTTGATAAACATGAAGGCCGCCGACGTAATGCAGCAAAAGAATTAGGGATTTCAGAACGAACATTGTACCGAAAAATCAGGGAATATGGAATTAAAGGATAAAAACTTCCGTGGATTAATACGATTCCCGCGACACGTGGTTAAAGTGTTTGTTTTAGTTGTAGCAGTTTTATCATTTTGGATGGTAGAAGGTTGCAGCTATTCGTTTACCGGTGCAAGTATTTCACCCACGGTAAAATCTATTTCAATTAGCTACCTGCCTAATAATGCACTGTTGGTTCAACCCACTTTAAGCCGTAAACTAACCGAAGCTATCCGGGATAAATTTACGAATCAATCGAGCCTTGCACTCGTGGGTTCAAACGGTGATTTGAATATTGAAGGTGAAATTACGGGATATACTACTGAACCTGTCGCTATTACCGGAGAACAGCAGGCTGCTTTACAACGATTGAAGATTACTGTAAATATCAGGTTCACCAACAAACAAGATGAAACACAGGATTTTGAAACCAGTTTTTCCCGATTTGCTGATTACAATTCTCAACAACGGCTGGCTGATGTTGAAGAATCATTAATAGATCTAATAAATGAAGAGTTAGCTCAGGATATTTTCAATAAAGCAGTTGTGAACTGGTAAAAGTGAATAATGTTATAATTACTATTGAATTTTCAACACACTTGACTAATGACTCCCGAAACCTTTAATCAATATCTGAATGATCCTTCGCTGCTGAATAGTCAGACAGCTGAAGAATTACAGATGCTTGTTAAAGAGTATCCTTACTTTCAGGTTGCACGCATGTTGCTGGCAAGGAATTTATTCAATATCCAACACGAAGGTTATCCGCTTTCACTGCGCCTGGCAGCAGCATATGCAGGCGACAGGAGTAAACTGAAAAATCTTATTGAAGGCAGTCCTGAACCAGTTGGTGCTAAATCGAAAATTGAATCATTTGCAACTGAGCCTGAAACTTTGGATGTAAATGAGATTCATGGTAAAGTGATTGATAATGAGGCTAAAATAGGAATCACAGAAGTTCAGGAAAAATCGTCGGTTGAAAGTCACATAACAACTCCTGAGGTAGTTATAGTCAGTCCGATGGAAACTTTGCCAAATATTCACAATCCTTTGATTGATACTATTTTTTCGCGATTGAGTGAAATTGAAATAACGGAATCTGACGATGCGGAAGTAAGTATATCAGAAATTGAGACTAAAGTCAGCCCTCTTACCGATGAGAAAACTGCGGCTCTCAATGAGTTGGTTGAACGGTTTATACGAGAAGAGCCACGGATCAGTGCGCCGAAACATGAATTTTTTAATCCTGAAGAAAATGCCCGTCAAAGTTCGAACCTCCCTGAAGACCTTGTAAGTGAAACGCTTGCGAAGATTTACGAGCAACAAGGGCTATATAATATGGCAATAAAAATTTATGAAAAACTCATGTTGCTTATTCCCGAAAAAAGTAGTTACTTTGCAGCCCGAATTAATGAAATTACAAATAAGCGTAAGTAACACATTTATAAATACATAAAAATCAAGAGAGTATGAATGCTTTTATTTTTGTTTCTGTTTTGATCCTGATCGCATGCGTGCTCATGATACTTGTTGTACTGGTTCAAAACTCAAAAGGTGGTGGATTGGCTTCAAATTTTTCATCATCCAACCAGTATATGGGTGTTCGTAAAACTGCCGATTTCCTAGAAAAATTTACATGGGCCCTGGCTATTGCTTTGTTAGTGTTAAGCTTGTTATCCATTGTTGTTATTCCGCGTGGAACCGGCAGCCAGGGAACTGCAGATACTGAACTACGTCAGAATATTGATGAAAATGCTCAGCCGGTTCAGGATTTCCAAACTCCTCCTGCAGAACAGAAATAAGTTTCAAAGAAAAATATTTCATCGAATGTCAGAATGTCACGTGCATTCTGACATTCTTTTTTTTGTCTGAATTTATCCAACTGTTTTAGTTTTATGAACAGGTATTTGCTCAATTCTCAATGTATTTAAAATCAATATTTTGCAATGTCTGCTAATATGGCGTTAACTACTGCCAAATATAAGTTTGGCACGAATTATGACAATAGACACATCATTCAAAGTAATTTATTAAATCGTTTAACATAAAAATTAATTCAAAAACATGGCACAGGTAAATGTAAAGCCTTTGGCCGACCGAGTACTGGTTGAGCCGGCAGCAGCCGAACAAAAAACAGCAGGTGGTATTATTATCCCCGACACCGCTAAAGAAAAACCACAGAAAGGCACAGTTGTAGCCATTGGAAATGGTAAAAAAGATGAACCACTTACTGTTAAAGTTGGTGATCAGGTATTGTACGGTAAATATTCGGGAACTGAAATAACCGTTGAAGGCAAAGATTACCTGATTATGCGCGAAAGCGATATTCTTGCTGTGATATAATAATTAACAATAAAAAATACTTCAGAGATGAAAGGCAAAGAAATATTATTTGAAAGCGAAGCCCGCGACCGCATGAAAAAAGGCGTGGATGCTTTGGCAAATGCTGTTAAAGTTACCCTCGGCCCTAAAGGACGTAATGTAATTATTGAAAAAACCTATGGCGCTCCACAGATTACCAAAGACGGTGTAACTGTAGCCAAAGAAGTTGAAATGAAAGACCCTGTTGAAAACATGGGTGCTCAAATGGTTAAAGAAGTTGCTTCAAAAACTGCTGATGTAGCCGGCGACGGTACAACCACCGCAACAGTTCTTGCTCAATCAATTATTACAACCGGTTTAAAAAACGTTACTGCTGGCGCAAATCCGATGGATTTGAAACGTGGTATCGAAAAAGCAGTTACTCTTGTAGTTGCTGATTTAAAAAGACAATCTGTTGCAGTTGGCGACAGTATTGAGAAAATTCAGCAGATAGCTACTGTATCGGCAAATAACGACCAAACCATTGGTAAATTGTTGGCTGAAGCAATGGAAAAAGTTTCCAAAGAAGGCGTTATCACCATCGAGGAAGCTAAAGGTATTGAAACAACTGTAAAAGTTGTTGAAGGTATGCAATTCGATCGTGGATATATTTCACCTTATTTTGTTACCGATGCCGAAAAAATGGAAGTAGTTTTTGAAAATCCGTTAATCCTGATCCA
>JFJP01031783.1_pt1 | contig 12271 bp, 11 predicted proteins | sample 431651 | NCBI WGS metagenome assembly JFJP01 (sample SAMN02602958, study PRJNA72255) | Microbial mat metagenome, whole genome shotgun sequencing project. | biome: fresh water; feature: sink hole; material: water; isolation source: purple microbial (photo- and chemosynthetic) mats found in... | reverse complement strand
TTAGCGGGTAAAGTAGCGACAATATCCAAACAATCGCCTTGAATAACGCTATTCAGTTTATCCATGTAGCACCACCTGATTTTCTGCTGCTATTTTTTCTAAAATAGCTTTTAAATCAATGCCAGTACGAGACAGAATATAAAACCAAGCCGTATCTCCATAATAATATTCGCCACCTATGCCGTGATATAGGGTTTCCAAAGTTTTTTGAATATTAATTGCCTGCTTTCGATTAGGATAATAAAACATTATTCTAATTGGTTTATAACCACTATCGGATATTGCTTTAATGCGTGTATGCTCTTTAGTAATATGATCCCCGTCAGTCGTAGCATCACGCCATTTAATTTCAATAGCATTATTTCCTTCCAAACAATCAATCTCAAATGTTTTTGGACGAGTTCCTAAGGTGTTAGGAATCTTTTTTGCACTTGATTCAGGGAATTTATATTGAAAACAAAGCTTGGTAACTTCCTCTAAAAAAGACCCTGCATATTTATATAAAAAACGTCCTTTGTTTTGATAAATATCTATCATGCGTCCTTCTTCGACAGATACACCTAATACTTGATAAATCAAAAAATGCGAGCAATTATCCGCATCCATTTCCAGAGTTCGCTCATCCATACGCATTTTTAATTGCGTTGCGTAGCTAATTGCGCATTCTTTAATAGCTTGCTCGATATTCATATCAAACCCGTTTCCCGCTAAATGCAGGCAACACAATCAGCGAACACAGCACGGTAAAAAACAGACCGATGGAGAGTAATAAACCCATGCTTGCCATGCCTTGGTGTTCGGTGAATGATAAACTGGAAAAACTGCATAGCGTGGTTATCGAGCTGAATATAATGCCGCGTGTGGTGCTGCTGTGTAACAGGTTTTCATCTTCCTGTAGATTAAAATGCAGGCGGTGCATGATTAAAATACTGCTGTCTATACCCATGCCGAGTAATAAGGGCAGGGCAATGACATTGGCAAAATTAAAGGGATTATCCAGTAAGACATTGGTTGCACCCGTCAGTAATGCGGCTAATATTAAGGGTCCCATCACTAACGCGGTATGTTTGAAGCTACGGTAAATTGCCCATAATAACAGAGTAATGACGGTAAAAGCTCCGCCAAAAGCCTGTAAAAAAGCTTTAACAACCGCTTCACCGCCTGCCTGGTTTGCAATCGGTAAACCTGAAACGGTGTCATCAATGCTTTGTACCTGAGTGACAAATTCCTGTTGGTTTTCGGGACTATTTTGATCTTTTTCAGGGGTAATCAGTATGCGATAAAGTCCATCACTGCTCAACCAGTGCGATTTTATATCGGCGGGTATATCGTCTAAAGTAAATTCATTCGCCGTTAAACTGGTGCGTAATTGTTCCATAGTATACGGCAATAGTCCTAAAATGTTTTTTTCCAGTTGGCTATAACTGACGCAGGGAAAAGGCGCGTTATCTGCCTGTTTTAAAAAAGTTTCTATGTGTTGTTGTAATTGTTGCAAGAGCGTTATCGGTGCATTAGGCGAATTTTCGGCTATTGCTTTTTTTAATTCGTCGTTGAATTTGATTAACGCAGTTTTTTGGTCACTATTACTTAAGCTGGTATCAAAGTTTTTCAACTGATTACCCAGCATTAAATTCAGATCATCAATAATGGCAAGTTTATCCTGCTGATTTTCGGCAACAAAATTTGACAACGTAATAGTGTCATGTACCGAAGATAACTGACGCATTTTTGCGGCAAGCTGATTTACTTCATCCAAAGAGTTGGCTACCGTTGTGACGGCAAATGGTGAATCATTTTTGGATTTTAATAACAGTTCTTTAATCGTGGAAACGGATTCACTTTTGGGATTACGCAAATTTATCAGATTGGAATCAAAAGACAGACTGGTCAATACCAGGCACGCGCCTATACCCAGCAACACGGATACTATGCGTATCGGCACGGCGTAATGAAATGGAAAAGTGACTATCCATTGCGGCGCGAACAGTGATTTAATCGGCTTGGGGTTGTTGACGGGCATCACGCAAAACAGGGCGGGCAACACAGTCACAGAAATCAGCAAACCGATAAAAATACCGCCGCCTGAAATAATGCCTAGTTCAGAAACACCTGAATAATCGGTTGGAATAAAGGCTAAAAAACCCAGGGACGTGGTTAGTGCGCATAAAAATAATGATGAAGCAACGCCGCTCATGCTGTGATGAATGGCATCGGGATTTTTATAGCCACGCACTCGTCGTTCCCGATAATACAGGCAGATATGTACAGCATAATCCACGCCCAAACCAATGTATAGACTGGCAAAAGCGATAGAAATAATATTGAGATGACCAACACTGATACCTGCAAAACCAGCGGTGAAAATTAAACCCATGGTCAGCACGATGTAGGTGATTATCAGTAGTTTCAATGAACGCAAGCCTATCCACTGCACCACGAAAACTAAAACCAGCGAAGCGATACCTGCTAATTGCGCACCATAAGTGACACTTTCCAGTTCTTCATGCGCTAAAGCTGGTTCACCAGTGATGCGTACCCGTACACCAGAATTATCAGTCATGACCTTATTTGCAGCCGCACGCGCGGCAGTTTGCGCTAAATCGGCGGGTAACATGGCATCAAAATTTAAACTGGGTTTGGCGATAACAAGCTTTTGTCTGGCTTCGGCAGTGATTTTGTTGTCAGCTAATAGCATTTGCCATGATAAAGCGTGTGCCTGTCCTGCCAGAGAAGGCGATAAACTGTCATCAATTGCCGTGAGTAATGGCTTTAAATCCATCGGCAATTTTTCATTACGCTCATGTAGTGCAAGAGCAATAATTTCAAATAAACCGTTCAGCGAATAATTTTGCGCCAGATGCCCGATAAAAGGTTGGGCATCGGTCAGTTTTTTTGCTAAATTTTCAAGATCGTTTATTTCCAGATACAACAAGGCGTGTTGATGAAAAAAATCGTTTTCGCCAGGAATGTACACGCCATCAAACAGTTGTTTATCCTGGTTCAGAAAACCTGCCAGCTTAACTGCTGCCTGTGTAGTTTCTTCGGGCGTGCTGGAGTCCACAACAAAAATAAACGTTGCTGCATCATGCGGAAAGGCTTCATCAAGTCGGTGCTGATTTTTTTGGAATGGCAAATCGGGCGATAGCATTCCTTTGGTATCGGTATTTATATTCAGATATTGATAAACGTAGTAACTTGTACCCACGCATAATAACAGCGAAATAATCAGCAATGTCCAGGGATAGCGAATAATTTGTCGCTCACACCCGTGAATAAACCGGATGAACATTGAAGGGTGATGTTGCTGCTTTTTGGTCATGCGCTTTTAAGGGGCGATGAGATGTTCAAGTTCTTTAGCGACCCATTTTAGCGTACTTTTTGCCGCATTAAACTGTTGACCTAAAGTGATTAAACCTTTTAGTTCGCCAGGATGAGTCAGCAAAAATCTTAATAATTTACCCAGTTCGACATCACCTTGCGAGTTAAACGCCTGACTGACGGCGGCGGGTAAATCCATAGTCGCAGGGTCAGCTATGGCACGAATTGCCAGAAAGGGGAGGGCGTGTGCCTGTGCAACTTTGGCAACCGCGACACTTTCCATATCCAAAGCAAGTGCGCGACTTTGTTGATGGTGGTGTTGTTTGTCACGACTGCTTGAAACCAGTATTTTACTCTCCAGCAAGCTGCCACATCGAATGACAAAATTAGTCGGGTGTACCGATAAAGCGAGCAGTTTCTCTAATCCTGTTCTAAGCTGTCTGAGCCAAACGGCATCAATATCCAGTGTCGCACCGTCCGCATCGATTAACTTATTGGCTAATATTAAATTGCCCGATTGCAGACTGACATCTAAGGCAGCAGCGCATCCCCAACTGATTAAACGTGTCGCGCCTTGTCCGATTAAGTGTTTTGCCGCCGATTCGGCATTTTTTGCGCCCGCACCTGAATAAGCGAGTACCAGGGTTTTAGACAAAAAAACACTTTGCCCCTTAACGAGCTTTTGACTCGTTAAGGTGCTGAGTTCTTGCGGTAAGGCAACAACAATTCCAGTAATCACTGGTGTTTAGCCAACTCATTACGATAACGAGCCAATGCCCACAGTGGGAAAAATTTATCGTAACCGTGATATTTCAAATAAAACACTTTGGGAAAGCCAGGTGCGGTAAAGCATTTGTCATTCCAGACACCGTCAGCCTGTTGAGTGCGTAACAGGAAGTCTATCCCCGCCTTGACTTCGGGGCTACACGCTTCACCCGCCGACATTAATCCCAGTAATGCCCATGCGGTTTGAAAAGCGGTGCTGAATTTGTATTTTCCGCTGTAGCTGGTTTCATGATAGCTGTAGTTGTCTTCCCCCCAACCACCGTCGGCACGTTGCACGCTTTTTAACCATGCGGCGGCTTTAGTGTACATCGGGTCGGTTTTAGGCAAATTAGTTTGCTCTAAACCAAGCAAGGCTGACCATGTGCCGTAAATATAATTCGTTCCCCAACGTCCAAACCATGATCCATCGGCTTCCTGCTCACTACGAATATAATCGATAGTGCGTTTTAAGGCGGGTAGGTATTCATCATGATCTTTAGCAACCCGTGCCATTAACATCGCACAACGCGCACTAACATCCGTAGTCGGTGGGTCTAATAATGCACCATGATCGGCAAACGGAATTTCGTTCAAGTAGTAGTAAGTGTTGTCTACATCAAACGCGCCATAACCACCATTTTTAGACTGCATACCGACTATCCAGCGTGTTGCACGGTGTATGGATTCATTCAATTCTGGCAGATTGGAATCCGCCATTGCAAACGCAACGACGGCGGTATCATCCACATCGGGATAATGTGGGTTAGCAAATTGAAATGCCCAGCCACCGCCAGCCAAGTCGGGTTTTCTGATACGCCAGTCGCCTGGTTCGTCGCTAAGCTGTACGCTTTTTAACCAATCGTAAGCACGGGTTAGACTCTCACCGTTGCTAGCTTTATCCGTTTCCTGTAGTGCCAATGCTGCCAGGGCAGTATCCCAAACAGGCGATAAACAAGGCTGACAATACGCATCGTGTTCGTTAATGACCAATAATTTGTCGATAGCTTTACGCGCTGTGATTAGTAATGGGTGTTCTTTAGGCATACCCAATAACAACAAGGCTTTATAAGCTGCCATCATCGCAGGTGAAATACCACCCAAACCATCTTCGCCATTCAAACGTTCAATAATCCATTCTTTAGCACGTTGAATCGCCAGTTCGTGCATTTTGGCAGGAATTAACGGACGTGTGGCATGACCGAGTTTATCCAGTCCCAAAAATATTTTATTGAGTACCGTTCTTTCGGGAAAATAATGCTTTTCCTTGTCGGGATGGGTAACGAATAATTCCAGGATACTGACTTTATTGGGATTTATCGCAGTGGCTTTTAAGGTGCAGAGTATGAACAATGGCACCATCACGGTTCTTGACCAGTACGATACCTTATCCAGATGGAACGGAAACCAGCTAGGGAATAGCATAATTTCTACTGGAATGTAAGGCACACCGCGCCAGGGCAATTGTTCAAAAATCGCCAGGGCAATACGGGTAAATACGTTGGCTTTTGCTGCACCGCCGCGACTGAGAATGTAATTTCTCAGGCGTTTCATGTGTGGCGCGTCTTGTGAATCGCCCGCCATTTTTAAGGCGTAATAGGCTTTAACGCTACAGCTCAGATCGCCTATGCCGCCAGTAAATAAGGGATAACTACCGTCTTCAGACTGACGGGAGCGTATGTACACAGCTATTTTTGCCTGTAGCGATTCATCGATTTCACCCAAATAGTGCATCATCATGATGTATTCGGAAGGGATCGTACAATCCGCTTCCAGTTCAAACACCCAATAGCCTTCTTCGCTTTGTAGGCTCAATAACTTATCCTGGGCTCTACTTATTGCTTTATTAAGATTGTATGCTTTGGAATGAATCGCAGACGATGAACTGGCTGCATTATGAAATTGTTTGTGTGTATTTGCATCGGTAAACATGGTGCGTCCGTCCTTAAAGGTCTTGTTTGGCTTTTGAGGAAGTAATTGAATAAGACCAGTCGGGTGTTTTTAGTTTTCGACTGATGACATTAAAAAGTAAACTCAGTAGTGTGTTACTACGCCCGATTAATCGGGTGGTTAAAATAGTGGCTTTAACACTGTTGCGCGTGATTTTAACCTGACGTGACTGGTTGAAATCCAAATTCTGCCTGATTCTGTTTAAAGTCAGCACTGCCATGCCTAACGCCCATAAGCAAAAATTGCGTATGCCCGTTTCATGGGTGGGCAACAATTGCGTATAGGTCAGCGCATTTTGTAAATGACTGTGAGCAATGCTGATTAAATGTGTCAAGCCTAGTCTAAAATTTTCATCAGAGTGTTCAGGGCTTAATTTTTTTAGGTCAAAACCTGTTTCAGTAAATATATCCTGTGGTAACCAGCAAACCCCGCGTTCAGCATCGTCCCAAATATCTTTCAGGATGTTGGTCATTTGCAGACCTTGTCCGAAAGAAACCGACAGCTTCAATAATTCTTCACGGTGCGCAGCACAATCAGGCGAATAATGGCAAAACAGTTTTGCCAGCATTTCACCGACACAACCTGCAACGTAATAGCAGTATCTGTCCATATCAGCCAGAGTTGCCAGACCATCATGCAGATTTTGCGCCTGAAAAATTGGCATTCCTTCTGCCATGGTCTCAACGCAGGCAGCCAGAGCTTCAATTTGTTCGGGCGCGAATTTGTGCGTGATAGCAATGACGCGCGGCAATACCTGAATCAGTGTATGCTCGGCGGGAATGGTTTGTTCAGACAACAAAGGCGCGAGTTCTTCGGCAAACGCTACGGTGTTATTACCCGTTTTTACGCACGCGATAAATTCGTCGCAAAAATGTTTTTTTTGCGATGCCGATAGTGACACTTCGTCTTCAATGGTGTCAGTAATGCGGCATAACAAATACGCATTAGCTACCACGCTGTAAAGTGTGCCTGGCAATTGTGGGATCGTCAGCGCAAAAGTTCTGGATACGCCTTCAAGCAATATCGCCTGAAATTCATCATCTGAGGCAATACTGAGTGATGCAGGATTTTCCAGTGAAAGTTGAGTGTTGCTCATGACGTGTTTGTAGTTGACCCTAAGGATTACGGAAATTTTAAAGGTTTGATGGTGGCAATAATAGACTGTTTGTTGGTCTTTTGCAAAACAATGTTGTTTTGTTGACAATAGTTCTGGGAGATTGCATTAATACTACAGTTATTTGTAATAAAAACAGTTAGTTAGTGATTTGTATGTTTTTTGGGAATGTGTTGTGAATTTGCACAGTCAGCGCAGTTTTTTGTATAATTTATCGTAATAACTGGAGTCGTTTCTCAAAAGATAGTATTCTAGTCAACATTAGGTAAGCGATTGTATTATATAACGGGCTTGTTATTATTTTCGAGAATTGACAATCAAAAACGTCTAAAACTTTTGTGGTGTCAATTTATCGAAGCTGTCTGTTGTATTGTTGCGACATACCTGGCGGTTTTGGGATAGTCAGACGACTATTCTCACAGTTATAATTTTTTTGAGGATTTATTAGTGGCAGTTCCTTTACGTCAACAGTTAACCGTGGCAAGTTATTTGATTAAACAAAAGCTGAAAGGGGTAAAAAAATACCCTTTAGTGCTGATGCTAGAGCCTTTGTTTCGCTGTAACCTAGCCTGTGCAGGTTGTGGTAAAATCGATTATCCCGATGACATACTCGACAAACGTCTGTCGTTTGAAGAGTGTATGCAGGCAGTTGATGAGTGCGGCGCACCCATGGTTTCCATTCCAGGTGGAGAGCCTTTAATCCACAAGGAAATGCCACAAATTGTCGCAGGCATTATTGCACGGAAAAAATATGTTTACCTCTGTACTAACGCCTTGTTGTTAAAAAAACGCATTGATGATTATACGCCATCGCCGTATTTAACATTTTCCATTCATCTGGATGGAATGCAGGCAAGACATGATGCCTCTGTTTGTCAGGATGGCGTTTTTGACAGAGCGGTTGAAGCGATTAAATTAGCACTGGAAAAAGGTTTTCGAGTCACCATCAACTGCACACTTTTTCAGGGCGAAAATGCCGAAGAAGTCGCACAATTTCTCGATTATGCAATGGAATTAGGCGTTGAAGGTGTTACCATTGCCCCTGGTTTTAGCTATGAACACGCACCGCAACAGGATGTGTTTATCAAAGGTCGGGATGTTAAAGAGTTGTTCCGTGGTATTTTTAGAATCGGTAAAGAGAAAAAACGCAACTGGAATTTAAACCACTCCAGTCTGTATCTTGATTTTCTGGCGGGCAATCAAAATTATGAATGTACACCCTGGGGGAATCCTACCCGCAACGTGTTTGGCTGGCAAAAACCCTGTTACCTGCTGGCGGATGAAGGTAATGCGGCCAGTTTTCAGGAATTACTCGATACCACACCATGGGAAAAATATGGTAATGTGAATAATCCTAAATGTGCAAGCTGTATGGCGCATTGTGGCTATGAGGCAACGGCTGTGGAAGATATGATGAAGCATCCATTGAAAGGCTTACTTACTTCGCTCAGAGGACCCAAAACTGAAGGCGATATGATTACTGAGCTAACGCCTGTTTACACAACTGATGAACCAGAAGCTACGTTTTCTGGCATTCCCATCAGAATAGAGAGATAGTCATAAGCATCAGTCCGCTCACGTTCATCGTCAAAGCGGTTTATTCACACATTATGTTTTTACGAGGTTTTTTGTATGTTTTTAAAAAATATAAAGTTTGTCGTTGTTTTTATGTGCTGTCTATTATTGGGAATCGGTAATGTTTTAGCCGCAGATCAGGGAGCGAAGCAAGTCGTTGATAAACTCCAGTCCGAACTGATCGCAGTCATGAAAAACGGCAAACAATTAGGATACTCGGGCAGATACAACAAGCTTTTTGGTCCGGTTTCCCAAAGTCATGATTTAAGCAAAATTGCGCGTATTGTGGTTGGCAAAGAGTGGGAAAAATTATCCGAAGATCAACAAAAAAAGCTGGTCGAGGTATTTAGCCGTTTAAGTGTTGCTTCTTATGCGCACAATTTTAAAGAATTTGGTGGCGAATCATTTACCATTGACTCAGAAGAAGAAACTGCCAGAGGTGGGGTAGTCGTTTATGCACATCTGAGTATTCCTAATGACAAAGATGTGAAGTTTGAGTATCATCTAAAAGACACAGACAAAACCTGGCGTATTATCAACATCGTTGCTAATGGTGTTAGTGATTTGGCATTAAAAAGATCAGAATATACCAGCATATTACAGCGTGAAGGTTTTGATGCCCTGATTGCTAAAATTAATGAAAAAATTGACAACTATTCAAAAATGTAAGTCATCGGTTTTGGGTATAGGTTTGGTTTTTGCAACCATAAACGTGTTTAGAAAGTGGTTTGGGTTTGTCTGATGTTTTTGACAACGTTGAGTAAAACAATAACACAGTGTTATTCAGGCTTTAAGGATTGAATAATCAACTGAACCAATAATATTAAGGTAAGAGAGCAACTATAGGTCTTATGGTAATGAATAGTTTACATAGTGGTAATGGTAAAAAACTAAAAACATCCCTGGCTATACTGGTCAGCACATTATTGCTGGGCGGATGTGCAACGACAGCAGGTGATCATCAAATCACTGGCAGTAAACTAGACCCTTATGAAGGGGTTAACAGGGATATATATGATTTCAATGATACCGTTGATGACTATGTTGCAAAACCTATTTCAGATGCCTATAAATGGGTAACCCCACAGTTTGTTCAAACAGGCATATTCAACTTTTTTAATAACCTGAAAAATGTCAATGTCGTTATCAATGATGTATTACAGGGAAAACTTGAACAAAGTGCGGAAGATACGGGTCGTCTGTTGATTAACAGTACTATCGGGTTAGGTGGACTGGTCGATGTCGCTAAAGAGGTTGGACTCCAACAAAATGATGAAGATTTTGATCAAACCTTAGCGGTATGGGGTGTGCCTCAAGGTCCATATATAGTATTACCTCTGTTGGGTCCTACCACAGTACGCGGTATTCCTGGTTCAATACTCGATACAGCGGCAAATCCTGCCAGTTATATCGGTATGCCCATACAACTGGTGTCTTTGTTAAACGCACGCGCAAACGCACAAGGATCGTTAGATATGGTTAAAGAAGGTGCGTTAGACCCTTATGTTTTTATTCGTGAAGGCTATATACAAAACAGGGAACACCTGGCGAGCGATGGAAAAAGTCGTTTAAACACCGATATTGATAGTGAGCTGGATAATGATACCGTCGCCTCTGCTGCTGATAAAAAAGTAGCAACTGATAGTAGTGATAAAACAGACAGTAAATCAAATTACGCATTACATTTAAGTTCTGCTGAACAAAGTGCCAATACATACAGCGGTGTTGCCCATTCATTCGACCAAACGGCACAATCATTTCAGGATGCAAGCCGTAAAATTGACGAATTAGTAAAACAGAGAAGCTCAAAATCAAAAAAATCAAAAAGAGTTCGTTAATTCTCTGCGTTTGGGGTAGAAGCGTTGCCCTCGTTTCTACCCAATTTTCCTGTTAAAAATGCAGCAAGGAATGGACTTCGTAATTCTTAAGTTTTTCCCTGCCATCCAGAAAATCCAGCTCCACCACAAATGCACACGCTTCAACGCTAGCCCCCAGTTTTTCAATCAACTCACAACTCGCCTTAGCCGTTCCGCCTGTCGCCAACAAATCATCAATTAACAACACCCGATCATTGCAGTCAAACGCATCAATATGCGCCTCAAGCACCGCCGAACCATATTCCAGATCATAAGACACGCTCTGCACATCGTAAGGCAGTTTCCCAGGTTTACGCAGTGGCACAAAAGGCAAGCCTAATTCCCACGCCACCAACGAACCAAAAATAAACCCGCGTGCTTCCATGCCCGCAACAGCGGTAATATTTCGCCCTAAAAAAGGCTGCAACAACGAATGCACTGCCAGCCGCAACGTAGCAGGGTCTTTTACCAGCGGTGTAATATCTTTAAAAATAATCCCCTGTTTTGGAAAATCGGGAATATCACGAATTTTATTTCTTAATCTGTCCATTAACTCACCTATATATTATGTTATATTTTACGAAGTGGGGATTTTCATAATAATTACTTTTCAACTGCTTTTAACGCAAATTGAATCACACTATCACTTAACCAAATACCTCTGGTTTGCATATTTTTGATAGCATCACGCATAGAAAATAAATATCCTTCTTTATTGGCACGAATTAATATACCAATTGAACCCGTTAGCGATAAATTATTCAATCTGGCGATTCGTCTTCCTACCGTTTCATCAATACAAACTGTTTGAATATTTTTATCTAAAGCCAACTGAATTACCGATGCTTCGCCTATATCCAAACTATTTTTTAAAAACGGTGAAATACTCAATGGCGTATCTAGCTTATTTAAAAAATTGGCGGCTTTAAATTCAGTGACAGAAAAACCAGACGCACCACCTTTTTCAATTTCCTGGCAAACTTCAAAAGGCACAAAAACCTGTTGATATAATAATTGCAATAAACTTAAATCACCCAATGCCGCAGACAAAGCAAGTAATGGGCTGGTATTAATGACGATTTCTTTAGAATTAAGCATTTTCTATATCGGCTGATAATTCATCATCTTCCAGATTTATCATGGCAACACCATAGAGGTGCAAATTCAATAAAAATGTCACTCTATCCATACCGATTAACTGTGCCGCCATACCAGAAGATAATTTTTTCATTTCAAATAATTTTACCGCCATTGCCAATTTAGCTTCCTGCTCAAACTCAGCGCGGTTTTTTTGAATAGCATCTAATAAACTGGGCGGATATTCAATATTGATTTGATTTAACATAGTTTTTTACCTTGTTTTTAGTTTATAAAAATACGAGATAATATCTGAAATTATTTAATGTAAACCTGTATTTCGCAAAGCTCCATACAGGCTACTTGCTTTATCATCACGCCGTGCCAATCTTTATGTATAGTTCATAAATTTTAAGCGGCTTGTAAAATCGCTAGAGCAATTTGTTCAGTGAGCGTAATCGGCATGAAATAATCGGCAGGATATAAAAAATCCTCGCCCGATTCATCAATGACGCGAATAAAATTATATTGAGCGGCACAAACATCGACAAGCACGCGATAAATTTTAAACTGCTCTAAAGAAGCAGGATATGCTTTGTTATCTACGCAAACCACAAAA
>JFJP01039929.1_pt1 | contig 12272 bp, 12 predicted proteins | sample 431651 | NCBI WGS metagenome assembly JFJP01 (sample SAMN02602958, study PRJNA72255) | Microbial mat metagenome, whole genome shotgun sequencing project. | biome: fresh water; feature: sink hole; material: water; isolation source: purple microbial (photo- and chemosynthetic) mats found in... | reverse complement strand
GTCGTCAGGAGAAGGGACAAAAAAAAATCACCCCACCCATCCCGGAGCGTTACAATCAAGCTGCCGCCTTCACTCCCGGTTTGACGATGCTCACGGCCAGCACCTCGACATCAGTCACCATTCGGACGTTTTCAGGCAGGGCAATCTCACCGCATTTAACACTGTCACCAATGGCCAAAGCGGTCACATCGACCTCACATTCATTAGGAATATCAAGTGGTTTGCCCTCAAGCACAACTTTATCGTGGGCTATGACCATATCACCGCCGAAATCAACGCCCTTGGCAATACCCTTATAAATTACAGGAACAGTGAAGGCCTTGCTTTTTTGCAGATCAATCTCGCAGAAATCGACATGAATCAAGGTGTCCCGAACAGGATCCGTCTGCACCTCTCCTATCATGACACTCTTGTCGACACCACCATCGATTTTAAGAGTAACGACGGTATTTCGACGATAGAACTCGAGCAGTTTAGCCATAAGGGATTTGGTTTCGAGCTGCAACTTCATAGCCTCGCCGCCACCCCCGTATACCACTGCGGGAGTAATACCTTTCATCCGCATTTGCCGCATGGGTCCCTTACCGGATGTATTTCTCACAGACGCGGATATTTCAACCTGAAACATAAAGCCTCCTTTGCCGGACAGTCGCAACAATGTAAAAAAAACGACTGGGCGGATAGTATAAAAAGTTAGTGTAGTTCGTTATCAAACGACCATGTCGGCTATACAAACAGCGAACTGACCGAATCTTCATTATGAATCCTGCTGATCGCCTCTGCAAGTAAATGGGAAACAGAGAGGACCTTGATCTTCTCACACTGCAACGCTTCGCCGCGAAGAGGGATGGAGTTGGTAACCACGAGCGATTTTAAAGGCGACGCATTGATTCTTTCAATCGCCGGTCCCGAGAGAACCGGATGCGAGCAGCAAGCATGGACTTCTTTAGCCCCATGTTCGAGAAGAGTTTGCGCACCGGAACAGAGTGTTCCAGCGGTATCAACCATATCATCCGTCAGAATTGCCGTTTTCCCGCGAACATCGCCAATCACATGCATTGCTTCACACTCATTCGGCTTGTCGCGACGCTTATCAATAATAGCCAAACCGGAGTTTAATCTCTTAGCAAAGGCACGAGTCCTTTCCACGCCCCCGGCATCCGGCGAAACCATAATGACATCTTCACCGAAGTTTTGCTTAATATATTTGAGAATAACCGGTGCTGCAAAAAGATGATCGACGGGAATATTAAAAAATCCCTGAATCTGACCGGCATGAAGATCCATGCAGAGTACTCGGCGAACCCCCACCGCCATAAACATCTCCGCCACCACCTTAGCGGAAATCGGTACCCGTGGAGCATTCTTTCGATCTTGACGGGCATAACCGTAATAGGGTACGACGGCGGTAATGCGCCTTGCCGAGGCACGACGCAAGGCATCAACCATGATCACCAATTCCATCAAGTGATCGTTTACCGGAGTACAGGTAGGTTGAATGAGGAAAACGTCGGTTCCTCGAACGTTCTCTTTTAATTCTACGAAGATTTCCCCGTCGCTGAACTTTCGGAGGTCTGCTTTACTCAGGGGTATATTCAAGTGAACAGCGATTTCTTCCGCCAATTGCCGATGAGCATTACCTGAAAAAATCTTCAAATCTCTTGCCATAGTGTATACACTCAGAAAAAACCGGATAACATATGTTAGCGATGGCTGGGGCGGAAGGATTCGAACCTACGAATGCCGGGATCAAAACCCGGTGCCTTACCGCTTGGCGACGCCCCAGTACATGCCCTTAACAAATATACTTTTTCACCGTATTCCTGACGTAACCCACCAACAATACGTTTAAAATCTGAACTCTCAAACCCCTCGGAATCGGGAAAGACCCCAAAAACGGTGGAACCGCTCCCGGACATCAATACCTTTGCTGCACCTATTGCCACAAGAGAAGCTTTTATGCGATTTATTTCCGGATATTTTTCACACGTTACCTGCTCAAGGTCATTATGCATCTCCGCCAAGAGCAATGAAACGCCATTGTCCTTTTGAAAGCATGACAATTTAGAGGTTTTCTTTGACCTTGTCAATGTTAAATTTTGAAATACCCAGGCTGTCGACACAAAAATATCGGGATTAACCAAAATGAACGAACACCCCGTCATGGAAGGCACAGGATGCATGATATCACCAATTCCCCGGGCAAGAACGGCGTCGTATGCCACCGCAAAGAACGGCACATCGGCGCCTAAGGGACGGGCAATGGCCACCAGTTCCGCTTCGCTGAACTCCCTGTCGAAAAAGGCGTTTAAGCCACGCAACACCGTGCCGGCATCGCTGCTCCCGCCGCCAAGACCGGCGGCAACAGGAATTGTCTTTTCCAAGACTACTTTAAACCCAAAATCCTTGGCCTTCAGACTGGCCGCCCAATAGGCTTGAGCCGCTCGAACTGCAAGGTTGCTGCTATCGGTCGGGACGTTGTCGTCCGCACAAAAAAAATCTATTTCCCCTTCTCTACCCGGCAACATCTCCAAAGTGATGGTGTCATACAACTGCAATTTCTGCATCCATGTCTCCAGATCATGGTAGCCGTCGGGACGCCTGCCAATAACATGCAGAAACAGGTTGATTTTTGCAGGGGCATAAAGAGTAACCTGTGATTTACCCGAACCCATTGATATAAAGACTATTTTTTTACAGCTTTGACAAAGCGTATTTTAATGTCATAAAGAATATTCTTCAGTAGCTCTTCTTCATCCGCGGTCAAATTGCCCTTAGTCTTGTTTTGTATGAGCACCAGGGTATCAATTGCATGCCTTGCCAGATCGAGTTCCACAATCCGCTTTCCTGTCTGCGGATCTGCGATCTCACCAAGATGATACAGGGCGGAGGTATTCAAGGACATGACAAAGGCAGGAAAGGTTACTTCCGGCATTACACATCGTCCGTCCTTACTGGGAACCTTACCCTCACCACAACCACAATCACTGCCGCTGTTCTTTTTCTCGTCATCCGCCATAACTTTTCTCCCCTCTCCAAATCACATGCCATCCCCTGTAGCCGGGGAAAAATCACTTCTCAACCTTAGACCCCGGACAAATCGAGAATCTGGGCATTGTTAATATTTGCTAAGCTTTTGACTTTCAAAAGTAATTCTTTTGAAACCAACTCATCGGTACTGAGCAGGATAATGTTCTGGTTGCTTTGCTCTTCCCGACCAACCGTCATCCGAGAAATATTGACACCAAAAGTGCCGAGGGTTGTGCCGAGCGCCCCGATAACGCCGGGAACATCCTTGTTAAAGACCAAAAACATGGGGCCTGATATCATTGCCTCCAGTCGAAAAGAATTCAGTCGAACAAGACGCGGTTCGTTACGCCCGAAAACCGTTCCAACCAGGGTATTTTCACCCTCATTGGTGATCACTTTAATTGTCAAAGTATTGATAAAATCGTCCGACCTGTCACTCTTTGACTCAACAACACGAATGCCCCGTTCCTTGGCAATAACCGGAGCGTTTACATAATTGACGGCATCTTTCAGGATAGGGGTGAAAAGGCCCTTAAGGAAGGCTACCGTTATCGGATTGGTATTTAACTCAGCTAAAGCGCCACTGTATTCAATGGTAACCTCGGCTACGCTGCCCTTGGCAATTTGCATATGCAAACAACCAAGTTTTTCACCCAGGGTTAAATACGGTCCGACCTGAGCCAGCACATCATCACTGACCGACGGAACATTGACCGCATTGGTCACCGCACCCTTTAACAGATAGTCGGCTATCTGTTCGGCAATAATAACAGCAACATTCTCCTGGGCCTCGCTGGTGGAAGCACCAAGATGCGGGGTGCAGATAAAGGTATCGAGGCCGAGAAGTGGACAATTTTCCGGATTGGTGGGTTCTTTGGCAAAAACGTCAAGAGCCGCACCGGCAATTTTTTTGTTTACCAGGGCCTCATACAATGCCGTCTCATCACAGACACCACCCCGGGCACAATCTATAAACATTGCCTCAGGTTTCATATTGGCAAAAAACTCGGTGGAAACGAGGTGCTTGGTTTCTTGGGTCAAAGGCACATGGACGGAGATGAAATCAGAGCGTTTCGCCAACGCCTCCAGGCTCACCAGTTCAACACCAATTTTTTCCGCCATTTCCTTCGGCATGTGCGGGTCATAGGCGATGGTTTTCATCTTCAAACCCTGCGCCCGACTGGCGGCAATAGCGCCGATCCTGCCGATACCGATAACGCCGAAGGTCTTACCGGTGACCTCCCGGCCCATAAATTTTTTCTTTTCCCATTTGCCCTCTTTCATCGACCGACACGCTTGAGGAATATTGCGTGCCAGAGACATCATCATGGAAATGGCGTGTTCCGCTGCAGTCGTTGCGTTGCCGTCCGGGGCATTCATAACGACAATGCCCTTTTTACTGGCTGTTGGAATATCAACATTATCCAGTCCTATCCCGGCACGTCCAACCACCTTCAGCTTATGTGCCGCTTCGAGAATATCGGCGGTGACCCGGGTAGCACTTCGAATCGCCAAGCCGTCGTACTCACCGATGATATTTTTCAATTCCTCCGGAGCCAATCCGGTTTTCACATCCACTTCCAGGCCGGCCTTTTTAAGGATGTCCACTCCAACCTGCGACAAATTGTCACTCACCAGCACCTTCATTTCTTCCCCCTTAAAAAAATTCACATCAGCGACTCGGGCCCCATGAACCAGCCCCTCATATCCGGGATAATGCGACAGTCAACCCACCAGCTTTGCAAAGGGCAAAAAAAATCACCACCTTCTCGCAAATAAATGGGAAACTATACATACTTCACCGGCAGAGAACAATCAAAAAAAATGGCCATAACCCCAGGCGACTGATGGCTTATGCAATCCCCGGCCGGCCCCGGGCAAATTGCTCAATCAGCAATATTGTTGTACATTGAAGGGGAAAAAGATATATATCCAGCGTTGCGGAGGGGTCGGAATACGCCCCTTGCATTGAATTGTCAGCCCACTTATCTTCATGAATGGGACATCCTGACCCCATAAAAGTGCTCAAGCAGCCCTTAAATATATTTTTTGCCAACCAGGTGAAAACACACTATAACCCATGAATATTTTAATAATAATCCCTTATTATTCCAGCAAGGACCGATGGCTGGAAGGAGTTGTTTATGAATGAAACCCGGCTTCGTTTTCCGCCGAGCCCCACTGGTTATCTGCACATCGGCGGTGCAAGAACGGCTCTCTACAACTGGCTGTACGCTAAAAAAACCGGCGGCAAATTAATTCTTCGAATCGAAGACACCGATACCGATCGTTCAACCGCCGAATCGATACAAGGCATCCTTGACGGCCTGCAGTGGCTCGGTATTGATTTCGACGAAGGTCCTTATTTCCAAACGGACTTTGAGTCCGACCATTTAACCGCCTCGGCAAAATTGCTGGCTTCCGGCGCCGCCTATAAATGCTTCTGCACAAAAGAAGACCTCGACGCCAAGCGAGAAGCAGCCCTTGCCGAAAAAAAACCCCTCGGTTATGACGGGACTTGTCGCCACCTGTCGCACGGGGAAATCGCCGCGAAAGAAGCTGCCGGCATCCCGGCTGTCGTTCGTTTCAAGGTGCCCGAAAGAAACGGTCTTCTCGGTTACGACGATAAAGTCTTCGGAAGAATTGAGTGTGCCTATTCGGAAATCGACGATTTCGTTATTGTCAGGTCAAACGGCAAGCCGCTGTATCTTCTTTGCAATGTCGTCGATGATATTCGCGACCGCATTACCCATATTATTCGCGGCCAGGATCATATGACCAACACCCTCAAACAGGTTTTGCTGTATGAGGCCTTGCAAGCGCCTTTGCCGGTATTTGCGCATATGCCGCTGACTCTCGACACAAAAAAAGCAAAAATTTCCAAACGCAGCCACGGTGAAATCGTTGCCGTGCAGTTTTATCGCGACAACGGCTTTATCCCCTGGGCCTTTAATAACTTTCTCGCCCTTCTCGGCTGGTCCGCCGGCGATGATCGTGAGTTTTTCACAAAAGAGGAACTCATTCGTGATTTTACCCTCGAACGCATCAACAAATCGAGCGCCATCTTTAATTACAAAAAGGATGATCCGAAATTCATCACCGATCCGAAGGCTCTTTATTATAATGAACACTATCTCCGCACCATGGAGATCGCTGAACTGGGGAAAATGGTACAAAAGGAACTTGAAGCAGAAAATCTCTGGCAGGAACAGTATGATTCCGACCGAAAAAAATGGTATCTCGACACCGTGGCCTTAATTCGGGACCGCTTTCACACGCTGAAAGACTTCACCTCCCTCGGCAGGGCATATTTTGCCGATGACTTCACCGTCGACCCTAAACCACTCGAGAAAAATGTCCTGAAGTTTCCCGAGCTGCAATCCTGGCTGCCGGAACTTGCTGCCCGCTTTGAAAAACTTGACGATTTCACTCTGGAAACGACGGAACAGGCAGCGCGGCAACTGGCTGAAGACTTGGCAATCAAACCCGGCATCCTCATCAACGGCATGCGTACCGTTGTTACCGGTCAACTGGCCGGACCTTCAATGTTCGACATCGTCTTAACCCTCGGCAGGACAAAGGTTGTGCAACGGCTCCGAGATATAGATAAATTTTTCAACCGTCCGTAATCCTGAACATCCAAGAATCCACACACCGGTTTACTCTTATGGAAAAACAGCAAGAATGTGAAAACAAACCCCTTGATTTCATTCGTCAGATCATTGCCGACGACCTGAAGTCGGGGAAACACAGCGGGACAATTACCCGGTTTCCACCGGAACCGAATGGTTTTTTACACATCGGCCACGCCAAATCAATCTGTCTGAACTTCGGCATTGCCGAAGAAAACGGCGGAATCTGTAATCTGCGCTTCGACGACACCAACCCGAGCAAGGAAGATGTCACCTATGTCGAATCCATAAAGGAAGATGTGGAATGGCTGGGGTTTCATTGGTCCAAGGAGCCATTATATGCCTCCGACTATTTCCCGCAGCTTTATGATTTTGGTGTGACGCTCATCAAACTCGGCAAGGCCTACGTATGTCAGCTGTCCCCCGACGAAATGCGGGAGTATCGAGGCACCTTGACGGAACCGGGCAAAGAAAGCCCTTATCGCGACCGCAGCATTGAGGAAAACCTCCAGCTCTTTCAGCGCATGAAAGACGGCGAATTGGCCGAAGGCAGCCATGTCCTGCGGGCAAAGATCGACATGGCCTCTCCCAATGTCAATATGCGCGATCCGGTCATCTACCGTATCCTCAAGGATCACCATCATCGTACCGGCGACACCTGGGTTATCTACCCCATGTATGATTACACCCATTGTCTTTCCGATATGCTTGAGAATATTACCCATTCTCTTTGCACCCTGGAATTTGAAGACCATCGGCCCTTGTACGATTGGGTTCTCGACACCCTGAAAACTCCGTGTCATCCCCGGCAGATCGAGTTCGCCCGCCTTAATCTCAGTTTTACCGTTATGAGCAAGCGCAAGCTGCTGAAAATGGTGACGGGCAACTTTGTCGATGGCTGGGACGATCCACGCATGCTCACCATTTCCGGACTGCGTCGTCGCGGCTACACCCCGGCATCGATCCGTAATTTCTGCAAAACCATTGGTATCGGCAAGAGTGAAAGCCGTATCGACATGGGGGTTCTCGAGAATGAAATTCGCAACGACTTGAACCTTACCGCCCCGCGAAGAATGTGCGTACTTGACCCGGTGAAAGTCATCATCGACAATTACCCGGTTGGTCAAATTGAAGAAATGGAGGCGATGAACCATCCACAGAACCCGGAGATGGGCTATCGCTCCGTGCCTTTTAGCCGTGAACTGTACATCGAACGTGAGGATTTTCTCGAAGACCCGCCGAAAAAATTCCACCGTCTTGGCCCGGGTCGGGAGGTACGGCTGCGCTTTGCCTATCTCGTCCGCTATGTTTCCCATATAACCGATGCAGAATCCGGGAAAGTCATGGAAATTCACTGCACCTACGATCCGGAAAGCAAGGGCGGTTCCGCCCCTGACGGACGCAAAGTCAAAGGGACAATCCACTGGGTATCGGCGGAAAAGGGTGCGCAGGTGACCGTTCGACTGTATGACCGACTCTTTAAGGTTGAAGATCCGGAGGCCGACAAGGAAGTTGATTTCCTTCACCAGATGAATCCCCATTCGAAGGTTGTTATCGACAAGGCAATCGCCGAACCAAGCCTTCTGCAACTGCTCCCTGCCGATCGGGTACAGTTTGAGCGGCTGGGATATTTCTATGCCGACCACGTGGAATCGCAACCCGGCCAACCGGTTTTTAACAGAACCGTAACTCTGAAAGATTCCTGGGAAGTTCAACGGTAATAAGCACCATCATCCCTTTCAATATATTCTCTGAAAGGGATGAATTCAACAGGCTGACACCGGCATGATGACCTTCACAGTTTAACGAGAACGTCCCTTTCCACTCAAGCAACACATCCATGGCAATAATTAATCTTCGAAAAATGGCCTTACAGCAATCGGGCATCATCAGGGCTATCAAGGTGGGGGGAGAACTCGGACGAAGGATCCGCGAGATGGGGCTCGTACCCGGCACGGAAATCACCATCCAGGGCCGAGCACCGCTCAATGACCCAGTGGCACTCAGGGTGATGGACAGTACCCTTACCCTGCGCAATAATGAAGCCGATTATATCATGGTGGAAACGGATACTTCTTCAACCCCTGTTAGCAACTCCTAAATTAATTTCAAAGCATTGAAATAGCTGTTGACGAGAGTTATTGTTTGGTGTAGCTAAAAGGTCATCAAACGGAGAATTCAATGCCAGGGAAAAAAGACAAAATTGATGCTTGTTGTTTTACCGACCGGGTCAAGAGATGTTTTCGCAGGGGCCAGTGCAACAGTCTTCTTGGGCCTTTGTCGCGAAGATGTGATGCCGGCCGCATCAAAATATGTAAGATTACCGGTGACCGCAAGGTATGTGGGCGCATGGCGGCGATGGGTGTTTATCCTGGAGTTGAGGCGGATATAATCAGCTCAGGTAATGGCAACCGCTGCATCCTGAAAGTTAATGGTGGTACGGTCAGCCTGGACGCCGACGTTTCCGAGAATATCCTGGTAACCAGCTTATAACAATGTGCTTAAGCCCGAACATTCGGGCTTCTTTTTTTGCCACACGAGTTAGGTTTGACTAACTGAACATAATAAGACAATGATAGAAAAATTCATTATTTGGGTCATAATAGCCTTAAGTGCCTTCTTCCTTGCTCGAAGGTTTTACCGCCAATGGCGGGTAGTTTTTAATAAAAACCTCGAACTGTCCTGCGGCCAAGGCTGTTGTGGCTGTGCGGCGACGGAACAATGCCCGACGAAAAACGAAAAAAACTCTTCAACCTTGAATAAGGTCGGCGAATGAAGCAAATTTGTCTGCGGCAAATGGTAAAAAACCAGCATGGCACCATCAAAGCAGTCAGCGTCGACGGCGAACTGGGAAGACGGTTGCGAGAGATGGGTATAATACCAGGCACTTCGATAAAGGTATGCGGCCGTGCGCCATTGCATGACCCGGTGGCTATTCGCATTCTTGACAGTACAATCACCTTGCGCAACAATGAGGCGGATTTTATTCTTGTGGAAATTGAATAAGCACGAGGAGGTTGTCCGAGAATAGCAATTTTCTCTCAGATCGAGGCAAACTCGAAAAAATTACCGCAGGCATAGAGTTACTATTCCGAGGATATTTTTTTCGAGGTTAACGAAGAGATGAGGGAAAAGGGCATTTTGGGGCAGCCTCCGAGCCGACTTCTTGACTCCCCCCCTACAATCTTTGCAAATTTCTAGACATATGCAGCTGAAAATGGCCCTTGCGGGCAATCCGAACGCGGGTAAGACGACACTCTTCAATCAATTAACCGGTGCCCGTCAGCATGTCGGCAATTACCCCGGCATAACCGTTGACTATAAAGAAGGCAGCCTGCAATATCTTAACCGGACAATCATTATCACCGATCTTCCCGGCACCTACTCGATGACCGCTTATTCTGCGGAGGAACTGCTGGCCAGGGATTATCTGGTCAATAACCGCCCCCAGGTCGTTATTAATATCGTCGACGCCTCAAACCTTGAGCGCAACCTCTACCTCACCTGCCAACTCCTCGAACTGGGTGCGCCCCTTGTGGTGGCGCTCAACATGATGGACGTTGCCGAAGCCAGAGGTATCGAAATCAACGCAGCCATTCTCGCCCAACATCTGCAGGTACCGGTCGTACCGATTATCGCCCGTAACGGCTTCGGCAAGGAAGCACTGCTCAGCGCAGCCATGGACATCGCTTCGACCCAGCAGCAATGGAATCCCCTCAATATATCCTACGGCGACGACCTTGATGGCACACTGAAAGAGCTTGTTGCAAAAATCAGCGCCGAATCCCTGATGGGGGAAACCTACCATCCTCGCTACACGGCCATTAAATATTTAGAAAACGACGAGCAAATCCTCGCCAAAGGCCGGGAAATCTCGCCGCAAACCGCGCAAATACTCGAACAGATTGTCGCCAAGACCGCCGATCATACTTACCGAACCCTTGATGTCTATCCGGAAGCACTCATTGCCGATCATCGTTACGGGTATATCAAATCGATCCTTCGCCAGGGAGTAATATCCCGCAAATTTGACGCCGATCGACTCTACACCTCCGACAAGATCGATAAGGTGCTGACCAATCGTCTGCTCGGCCCTGTCCTGATGCTCGGCATCCTCTTTGCCCTTTACCATTTTACTTTCAGTTGGAGTGAGACCCCGGTTGCCTGGCTGGAAAATGGCTTCAGCTGGCTTGGTGATTTCGTCGAACAACGATTGCCGGACGGCGTCCTTAAGTCGCTCATCATTTCCGGCATAATTGATGGTGTAGGAGGGGTTCTGGGCTTTATCCCCCTCATTATGTTTATGTTTTTCGGTATAGCTATCCTTGAGGATTCCGGCTACCTCGCCCGTGTGGCCTTTATGATGGACAGGATCTTCCGCATTTTCGGTTTGCACGGCTCATCGGTCATGCCGTTTATCGTTTCCGGCGGTATTGCCGGAGGCTGTGCAGTCCCGGGGGTCATGGCCACCAGGACCCTCCGTTCGCCGAAGGAACGCATGGCGACACTGCTGACCGTCCCTTTCATGAATTGTGGCGCCAAACTACCGGTACTGGCGCTGCTCATTGGAACCTTCTTTAGTGAAAATAAGGCCCAATATATGTTTCTTTTCACCCTGCTGACCTGGGTTGTGGCAATGCTGGCCGCCAAACTGCTGCGTTCCACCGTCCTGCGAGGGGCCCCGACACCCTTTGTCATGGAACTGCCGCCCTATCGTTTTCCCACCATCCGCGGCCTCTGTATTCATACCTGGGAACGGACATACCAATATGTGAAAAAAGCCGGGACGGTTATTTTAGGTATTTCCATCCTCCTCTGGGCGATGATGACCTTTCCCGGCCCGCCGTCGGACGTTGCAAACTCCTTTCAACAAAAACGCCAGGCGGTGCTCGACGCCGCTCATCCCGGGGTAGCGCTTGCGCTTCAGCAAAACAGTGAACCGCTTGCCGATGAGGTACGTCTTCTCAAGGAACGGTTAACTGAGATTAGCAATGCAGAGGCGGAGGTCGCTTTGCGCCACTCAATTGCGGGCAGGATAGGCATCGGCATGGAACCGGTTACCCTTCTCGCCGGTTTTGACTGGCGTACCGACATTGCCTTGATTGGTGGTTTTGCCGCCAAGGAGGTTATCGTTTCCACCCTTGGCACGGCATACTCAATGGGCAAAGTCGATACGGAAGAATCGACATCTCTCAGTGATCGCCTTAAGGCGGATAGTCACTGGAACAGGGTTGTGGCAATTGCCGTCCTGGTCTTTATCATGTTCTATTCACCCTGCTTTGTCACGTTGGTGTGTATTGCCAAAGAAGCTTCATGGAAGTGGGCGGCCTTTTCCATGACCTTTAACACCATCGCCGCCTTTCTCATGGCGATGGCGGTTTATCAGATCGGCACTTTTTTCAACCTCGGCTAGGAGCCTGTCCGAGAATAGTAATTTTCTCTCAGATCGAGGCAAACTCGAAAAAATTACCGCAGGCATATAGTTAATATTCCGAGGATAATTTTTTTAGAGGTTAACGAAGAGATGAGGGAAAAGGGCATTCTCGGACAAGCTCCTAGGGGATTGCCCTCCCCTACCACTTACTCAATGCGAATCGCCCCGACATCGTC